>Ga0335394_10002993_pt1 | contig 19116 bp, 18 predicted proteins | sample MAT03_FD_205741 | JGI IMG/M metagenome (GOLD analysis project Ga0335394, IMG submission 205741) | Freshwater microbial communities from Lake Fryxell liftoff mats and glacier meltwater in Antarctica - MAT-03 (spades assembly) (version 2) ... | reverse complement strand
ACCTTAATCTTTACTATGATCTCCAGCATCCTTTATGGTATAAGCGCCCAGATTGGTTTGGTGTGGTAGGAGTATCAAAACTCTACAAAGGGGATGACTTGCGTTTAAGTTATGTAACTTGGCAAGAACCAGCAAATCCCTTTGTGGTAGTGGAATTATTATCTCCAGGTACAGAAGCGGAAGATTTAGGGATGAAAAAAAACGCAGCTGATAAACCTCCCAGCAAATGGGAAGTTTATGAACGAATTCTGCGGATTCCCTACTATATTGTTTTTAGTCGTTATACTGATGAACTCCAAGCTTTTCAGCTAGTAGGCGGTCACTATGAACCGATGAATTTGACTCAGGGACGTTTACCAATGCCAGATTTGGGTTTAAGTTTGGGATTATGGCAGGGGTCATTTCAAGATATTGCTAAGTTGTGGTTAAGGTGGTTTACCTTAGCAGGAGAATTAATTCCACTACCCACAGAAGAAGCTGCTACGGCTAAACAAGAGGCGGCTCAAGCAAGACAAAAAGCAGAAAAATTAGCAGAACGTTTGCGTCAGTTAGGCGTGAATCCTGATGAGCTAGATTAATTATTGTCATTTGTCATTTGTCATTTGTCCTTAGGAATGTGGATTAAATAAAGTGCAAAAGTAGGGTGTGTTAGCGGAGCGTAACGCACCATTCCAAGTTAAATAAGAATTGCACGTTATTAAATTTGTGTTCCTTAGTCCCCAATTAGCGAATACTTTTCTCTGCTAACACAGATGGCCCAGCAGTAACGACTACGATTTTATCTGGATGAAGCAATTCACGAGCCGCTTGATTAACTTGGTCAAGGGTGACTTTGTGGATTTTATCAGTGAAGGAGTGCAATTCTACTTTGTCCAGTCCATACACCTCATTTATCAGAATTCTATCTGTTAATTCCTCTGGGTTTGCCAGGGAAACATTGTAATTGCTGATGAGGGTGCGTTTAGCTGTTTCTACTTCTAGCGCGGTCACACCTTGCTGATGGATTTGCTGTAGTATTTGGCGGGTACTAGCGATCGCTTTCATGCTATCTTCTGGACTAGTTTGCATCTCAATCAAAAATGTCCCGGCATTCTTCCCAGCTTGGAAGTAGCTATAAATTCCATAACTCAAACCTTGGCGATCGCGCACTTCTGCACCTAGTCTACTAGATAGGGTATCACCTCCCAAAATCTGATTCAATACTAAGGCTGCATGAAACCGATGATCATAACGGTTAATGCCTGTGTAACCCATATATGTCACAGCTTGGGTTTTATCTGGTAACACTGGGTTGAGACTCACTATTTTCTCCGGCATTGACACGGTGGGATATTTTACTGTGGGTGCTTGGCCGCTAACTTCCCAGTTACTAAACTTATTTTCAATCAGCGATCGCACTTTGTCTAGATCAAAATCTCCTACCAGCGCTAACACTGTTGTATCTGGACGATAATATTTAGCTTTGAACTCAATCACATCCTGGCGCTGAATCTGCTGTAAACTCTCCTCTGTGGGAAAGTTGTGTAAGGGATGTTTTTTCGGGTAAATTGACTGAACAAATATTCTTCTGGCTACTTCTGATGGCTCATCTAATTCATGTTGCAGATCAGTTAAAGTTTGTTGACGATACAGTTCCAACTCTTTGACTGGAAATGTACTATTTTTGACAACATCTGCTAATATCTCCAGGAGTATGGGCAAATCCTTTGCTAAACTATCACCCTCGATATGCACGCCTTCGTTATATGCTTCAAAGTCTAAACTCGCTCCTCGTTCTGCCAAGACTTTGGCAATAGTTAAGACATCCTTACTATGAGTGCCATTTAACAAGTTCTCTGCCACAAAAGTAGCCAGTCCAGCTTGATTATCTGGATCAAATTCCGTCCCAGCTTGAATGTGGCCGCTCAGGGTAACAGTAGGAGTACTATTATCAGGTAACAGTAATATCCGCAGTCCGTTGGTAAATTTAAACTGCTCTGGTAACATTTGGGCGATGTCTTCTCTACGAGAGGCTTTACCAACGACGGCAAGCAACGCATCTGTAGCCAAATCCACAAGCGGTAAGTACTTCACTACCTCAGAAAAAAGCACAGGTGCACCAGGTGAGAAATTCTCTGTAGTCTGGGCTGAGTCTGGTTTGTGACCAATCTCTGTTATCTGCTTCTGGGTTGGTTCAAAAAACCCTACTGTCCGTGCTTCCTGTGTGAGATATTTATTAATCACAGCAATAACATCCGTTGGGCTCACCAGATGCACAGCTGCCAAATAGCGGTCTGTGTAGCGATAATCACCAGCAGTTGTCTCATCATTGCCCAGTCGCATTGCTTGAGAGGTGATATCACGGTTACTTAAAATTACATCTGCTGTTAATTGGGTTTTGGCTCGTTCAACTTCCTCAGATGTCACGCCTTTTTCTGCTAAATTAGCGATCGCACTACTCAACATTGAGTCAATTTTTTTCAAATCTTGTTTAGCTCCAGCCGTCACCAACACCTCATACCAGCCACATTCTCGCAAACTGGTAACGGACGCTGTAACTTCACTAGCTAAACCTGATTCCACCAATGCCTGATAAAGTCTAGAATTCCGTCCCTCAGTCAAGATGTAATCCATCACATCCAGCGCCGGGACATCCGGTTGATTTGCATCCGGTAGCGGATACACAACTTGTAATAGCTGCCCTGCCCCCGGTTCTCGCAACACTATCGGAGATGAGAAAGATGAAGAAGAAATAACTTTTACCTCCTGCCCCCTGCCCCCTGCCCCCTGCCTCTTCGGTAATTTGCCAAACACCTCTTTAATTGTTTCGAGGGTATTTGCAGCTTGAAAATCTCCAACAATCACTAAGACGGCATTATCGGGACTGTAAAAATTGCGGTAATATTTCTGTACCTGCTCAACTTCAAATTTTTCGACATCAGCTTTGGTGCCACCTACAGGCAACCCATAAGCATGATTGGGAAACACTGCTTGCATGACGGCACGGTTGAGGCGATATTCCGGGCTATTTTCGTAACCCTGCAATTCGGAAATTACTACCCGCTTCTCACTCGCTAATTGCTCTGGCTCAATCTGAGAATTTTGCATCCTGTCTGCTTCCAGAACTAAAAGCGCTTTCAGCTTGTTTCGTTCCACAGTATTATAATATGCAGTTTGGTCATAGCTGGTAAAAGCATTGGAATCACTACCTAAAGCACTAAACAAACGTCCAAATTGAATCGGACGGTTTAGAGTGCCTTTAAACATCATGTGTTCTAACTGGTGGGCAATGCCATTCACGCCCGCTTCTTCGTTGCCTGAGCCAACCTTATACCACACTTGCACCGTCACCACTGGCGCAGTATGCACTTCCTTTGTCAGGACAGTTAGACCATTTTCCAGCACTGTCTTGCGGACATTTTCTGTCAGTGTTGAGGACATTATTCTTTTTGCTACCAAGGTTGACTGATATTTTTTTTGCTTAGATATGGCTGGATGTTGGCTATGAGCAGGTTGATTGCTCAACAAAAAAACCGCTACTAGCCATAAGTTTAAAAGTAATAACGGCAAGGGATATTTATACAATCTGGAAATTTCGTAGTTTTCATTTATTTGAACCACATCTGTTGTAAGGGTTTAGCAATGCTAAACCCCTACAGCATGGTCTATACAAAAAACAATATATTAGCAACAAAGGTAATAAAAAAATAAAAAAGCTAAATTATGTTACTTTTGCTAAAACCCGGATGAATTCTAAGGGTAAACCATCAGTATCGGCGATGAAAGCCACTTCGTAAATGCGATCGCCTATTTGCTGTTGTGTCGGTTCCAAAAGAATCTTCAACGGTTGTAATTCTTCGGGTTGACTCTCAGCAGCTAATGCTACACGTTCTTGTAAATTTGTCAACCAGCTAGGCAAATCTGGTGTAATCTCAGTTAAATCGAACGAGAGATGATAGTACCCTACATAATGTTCATCAGCAAATGCATCTGGGGCTGGTTTTGGTTCAGGAATTTGGATCAGTTCAATTCTGCCGCCCAATCCTTCCATCCAGCAAGCAAGGGTGTAGCCTGTAGTAAAGCGTTCTGAAATTGTAAACCCTAAATATTCGTAGAAAGCGATCGCTCGATGAATATTCGCAGTCCGAATAGAAGCGTGGTGCATAATTTGTCCTTAGTCCTTAGTCCTTAGTCCTTAGTCCTTAGTCCTTTGTTATTCACTAATGACCAATGACCAATGACCAATGACCAATGACCAATGACCAATGACCAATGACCAATGACCAATGACCAATGACCAATGACCAATGACCAATGACCAATGACCATTACTCAAACAACCTGAAATAAGGGTAGCGCACAGGGACACCAGGCTCTTTTTCCAAGTCAAAATTAATCACTTCCCAACAGGGATCTTCTGAGGTTTCAGGGCTAAACTCCACAGGTAAGCCATACAAACGCGCAGGAGTATCTTCCTGTTGTCCAGAACGCCAAGGTGTGCTGCGTTCTAAATAGCCAGTCATCAATTCTTGATAGCGTCGAGCAATAATCACTCTTGTTGCTCGATAGCCTTGGGTATACAGCTTGTCTAATGCTTCGTGAATTTCAAACCGAATACCATCGGGATGAGTATGCTGCCTATACCATTCATTATTCCACCTTCGCCAATGCCGCCCCGATTGCAAATGAATTAACTCTCCATTTTTAGGATTAGCTTCAAAGGCACCATGACGCGAACACAAATAGGTATCTGTTAATGTCAGCGCCGGAATAGTCTGGCGACAATGGGGACACTGTATTTCAGGCCCAAACATCGGGTACTGCAAACCTGGATTCATCATGAAGTGCGTACAAACATAATTTTGTCTTCACCAGCACCAGTGGATTGGATTATACACTTCGGCTCCACCACTTTGGGTTACTTGCTCACTGCTGCACAGACACGGTGTTGCGGCAGGAACGTTGTTTACTAGTGTTTTCCTCACTGTAGAGGCTTGACACTGTGATATCCTGGTTGTGCAACCAGCCTCAAAGGTTGGAATCTCTCCAGTGTTCCTGGGTACCATATTTATATTCTATCGTGTCTACCGCTTCTTACTGGACATCTGTCGATTTTTCTCAAGCTGCCTTCATCGCAGCCAATGCTGTTGTTATGGGTTCGGTAAATATAGCAGCAGGGGTGAGCATTTGGTATGGGGCAGTGGTTAGAGGAGATGTTGAACATATTGAAATTGGCGAATGCACAAATATTCAAGATGGGGCAATTCTACATAGTGATCCTGGTTTTCCGACAATTTTAGAAGATCATGTTACCGTAGGGCATCGCGCTGTGGTCCATTCTGCTTACATTGAGCGTGGAAGTTTGATTGGTATTGGCGCAGTGATTTTAGACGGGGTACGAGTGGGCGCTGGTAGCATTATCGGTGCTGGTGCAGTGGTGACAAAAAATGTACCGCCTCTTTCCCTAGTTGTGGGGATTCCTGGCAAAGCGTTACGACAAGTAACAGAGGCTGAAGCCGCAGAACTCATTGAACACGCTAAACGTTATCAAAAGTTAGCCTTAGTTCATGCTGGTAAGGGTACTGATATCGGCTTTAGCAAGTCTTAGGGGACAAGGGGACAAGGGGACAAGAGAGACTACTAAACCCAATGCCCAATACCCAATATGCAATAATTTAAACATTCTTTACATATAGAATGGGAAAAATTGCCCACTTCAGCTAAAAATAAAAATGAGAGCAGTTGACAAAACTTTAATTTCTACTTAAGAGGGGAGTTCTAGATATGGATATCGATTACCGTATAGCGATCGTTTTAGCACCAATCGCAATTGCTGCTAGCTGGGCAGTGTTTAATATTGGCGCTGCGGCTTTAAGACAAATTCAAGGCTTTTTTGATAACGAAGCTTAAATTCATTAATAGGGCATGGGGCATTGGGCATGGGGCATTGGGTTTAGTATCTCTTGTCCCCTTCTCACTTGTCCCCTTGTCTCCCTCATCCCCCAATACGGTTCGGATAAGACTTGATCCCCCCAACCCCCTTAAAAAGGGGGGCTAAGAATGGCTCTATTTCCCCCTTTTTAAGGGGGATTAAGGGGGATCTTTAAGGGCTATGTACCTTAACCGAACGTATTGCCTCATCCCCCACTCCCCCTTCCTTGGATATCGATTCTGTAATACAACCCCTGCAACGCTTTGGTGTCCGTATGGGACTCGATCGCATTGTCAACCTATTGGCAAATCTGGGCAATCCCCATCACCAAATCCCAATAATTCACGTCGCTGGCACTAATGGCAAAGGTTCAGTCTGTGCCTATCTTTCCTCCGTACTTACTGAAGCTGGTTATCGTACAGGACGCTATACTTCACCCCATTTAGTCGATTGGACGGAACGTATTTGTTTAAATGAACAGCCAATTTCCTCTGAAGAATTGAGCAAATTATTTCAACAAGTCCAAGCGGTTATTCGCCCTGAGGACGAATCAGCAACTCAGTTTGAAGTAATTACGGCGGCGGCTTGGTTATATTTTGCCCAGCAGCAAGTCGATGTGGCTGTGGTGGAAGTCGGACTAGGAGGGCGCTTGGATGCTACCAATGTCTGCTTGGAACCCTTGGTTACGATTATCACTTCCATCAGCCGGGAACACTGGCAGCAACTTGGCCCTACTGTTGCTGATATTGCTAGAGAAAAAGCAGGTATTCTCAAACATGGATGTCCCGTTGTAATTGGAACATTGCCACCGGAGGCAGAGAAAGTGGTGCGATCGCGTGCTTTAGAATTAGAATGCCCGATTTTTACGCCTCAACCCGCCCGTCAACTAGCCCCAGGATGGGCAGAATATCAAACAATTCAAAATTCAAAATTAATTAAATACCCATTGCCATTAGCGGGACAAATTCAATTAACTAATTCAGCTTTAGCTTTAGCTGCTTTAGAAATTCTCCAACAGTCAGGTTGGCAGATTTCTGAAGAAGCCATAATCAACGGCATGGCAAAAACTCAATGGCCGGGGCGGATGCAATGGACTACCTGGAAAAACCATAAATTATTACTTGATGGCGCTCATAATACAGCCGCCGCTCAAGTACTGCGCGATTATGTCGATAGCTTAGATACAGTTAACCATAAGCCCATCAACTGGGTTATGGGAATGTTTTCCGATAAGGATCATGCTGATATTTTAGCCGCATTACTGCGACCAGGCGATCGCCTTTTTCTAGTACCAATATCAGTAGAACCTTCGCCTGGTCGAACTTCCGCCGATTTAGACTACTTAGCAAATTTAGCTTATAACATTTGTCCAGAAGTAAGCGATCGCCAAATACATCCAGATTTATTCACAGCATTAGAAGCCGCAACCACAGACGATTTAATCGTTTTGTGTGGTTCACTTTATTTAGTCGGTGATTTTTTAGCAACCACCAATATACAGCACTTCCCGAAGTTATGAGGTACACTAATTGATCGAATTATTGTTTATCTGTGTTAATAGTCTGTCAAGTTTAAATTGATGGGTAAGAAAGTTCGTAGTAAGGACTTCAGTCCTTATTTTCTAAGCACTAAACTGCTTACTACAAACTTTTCATAGCATCCCAAGTATCTGTACCTCATAGCAGCAGGAAGTGCTGTAACGTGATGTGCAACTTATTCTTAGAACCCCTCTCCAAACCTCTCCCCCACAGGGAGAGAGACTTTGATTCTTGCTCCCCTTCCCTTGAAGGGAAGGGGTTGGGGGTTAGGTTTGAGAGAAAGTTACACACGGACTCAATATAATTTGTAATTACGAATTACGAATTTATCTATTGTCCCACTCTTGCGCCGCATCTTCTACAGCTTTATCCACAGTCTTCTGGTCTAACATAGCTGCTTGCAAGTTCTCGTAAACTGCCTTTTGCAATTTGTTGAAATCCTTCAAAGTCGGAGTTAATATTTCTGCCTGTTGCAGTTCTTTGGCAGTGATAACTCGCGCTTTTTCTAGTGTTGAAGCATTAGCTGGAACATCTTTAAAGTAACTATTAGATAATGCTTTGACTGTAGAAGGTAACACATCTGCAACTTTAGCAAAGGATAATTGATTTTCGTCATTGGTGAGAAATAAAGCAAATTTCACAGCGCTGTCTGGTTGCTTGGTGTCGCGGGGAATAACTATGTTCATCACCGCAACATTTTTCTTGCCGGTGTCACCAGTGACTTGAGGGGCTATTCCCGAAGCTTGAGCAATTTTTGGGGCATTATTAGCGATCGTTTTGAGAAACTCTGTCCCAGAAGCTAGAAACACAGTCTCTCCAGATTGATATAAATCGATGGCGTGGCGATGTCCTTGCGTCAAAGCTTCTTTAGGAAGTAACCTTTTTTTATACAAATCTACCCAATACTGAAACGCTGCCTTACCTTGTGGCGAATTAAACGCCGCTTTCCCATCAGCATCTATTAAAGTGACTCCCATCTGTACAAAAGATTCCAGCACTTCCCCGGAATCTTGCGGTACAAAAGTCACAAAAAAGGCATATTTGCCAGTCTTATCTTTAATTTGTTGCGCTGCTTGTGCCAATTCTGCGTAGGTTACAGGTGGTTTATTGATACCCGCCTGTTTTAATAAATCGGTGTTATAAATGGTTAACCTTGTGGTGAGATACCAGGGAATCCCAAAACTCTTGCCATTAAGCGTGCTTGCTTTCCAGATATTCGGTAGATAGGAGGAACGTACATCGTTTGAGACTTTCCCATCCAAATCCAACCAGGCATTTCGTCCGGCAAGTTGGGAAGCAAAACTCGGATTGAGGTTAACAACGTCAGGTGGCGTTTTTGCGGAGACAGCTGTTAAAATTTTGTTCTCCATCGCCGCCCAAGGTACATCAACCCAGTTAACCTTTATACCTGAGTTTTGCGATTCAAAATTCCCAATGAGGTTTTTGAAGTAGTCGGTAAATTGAGGTTGGAGTTGCATTGTCCAAAACTCAACAGTTGCCGCTTCTGAAGTAGTCTGTTTTGTACCTGTGCTGCAACTTACAATCCAACTGGTTAATAAGCCAAGCAGTAGAAAAGCAACAAGTTGTTTAAATTTTCGCAATTGAATCATTTTCCCCGTATTTTTACGCTTGCTCAGTCTGAAAAGCTTAGTCAGAATTGTCGAGATCATAAGCTAAATAAATTACTTAGCACCAAATCCATCTCTTAGTATCATTTAGATTTTCAATTTAGCAGTCCAGCGGGCACAACTGTGGTTAAAACCTTCAATAGTCTGTTTGGCAAATCGAATCAAGGGGTCGGCATTGAACTTGCTCCCGAACGAGTAAATGTAGTTCAGCTACGTAAGCAGCGCCAAGGTTTGAAATTAGAAACCTTTACATCGGTAGCCGTTCCAGAAGGCATAGTTACCGATGGTCAAATTACCGACCCCGCAGCAATGGCGCAATTAATTCAGCAGGCGCTAACTGAGAGCAAAATCAAAACTTCTCGTGTTGCCACTGCTGTACCAGGGCGAGATTCCATCGTTCGGATAATACCAGTACCAACGGAGTTAGATGACAAAGAACTGCGAGAAATGGTGCTAAACCATGAAGCAGGTTTGTATTTACCCTATCCTCGTGAAGAAGCTGATGTAGATTATCAGAAACTTGACTACTTTGTAGATGAGGATGGTATTGAAAAAGTACACGTACTCCTGGTTGCCACTCGTAAGGAGATAACGGATACCTATATAAGTACATTCGAGCAGGCCGGATTGCAAATAGATGTTTTAGAAATTAACAGTTTTGCTCTGATTCGGACTATTCGCGATCAGTTGCGACAATTTGGGCCGCAAGAAGCAGCAGTACTCGTTGATATAGAGTTCGATAGTACAGAAATCGCCATCATCGTTAACGGAGTGCCGCAATTTTCGCGCACAGTCCCAATCGGGACTTATCAAATGCAAACTGCCTTAGCAAGGGCAATGAGCTTACCTACATCACGAGATATGGAACTGTTACACGGAATGATTATTCCCCCAACTCCCATAGACGGCGGGAAAACTGGTGTTACCGAACTCAATCCTGGTATGGCAGCCATATTGAGAGTATTAGGAGAACTAACAGACGAACTGCGCCGTTCTATCGATTTTTACCTCAATCAAAGTGAAAATTTGGAGGTAGCACAGATTTTATTAGCTGGGCCAGGAGGGGGACTCCAGCAGCTAGATGAATTCTTTACCCAACGATTGAGCTTGCCAACTACCCAGATAGATCCAATAGTGGCTTTGTCTTTGGAAGTTGAGGCTGACAAATATCCCCAAGTACAACGCTCTGGCTTGGCGATTGTACTTGGTCTAGGAATGCGGGAGGTATAACAAAATGTACAGCCTAGATGTTAACTTTCTTAAAGATCGCCCAGCATACCAGAAAAAGCCTGAGAGATCGGGAGGAATATCCCTAAAGTTTCCTACGGGGAATTTGACACTACTGTATGTGGGAGTTGCAGTAGGTGTAGGTATTCCAGCTTTATTGGGAGTTGGTTGGTGGTTGTTGCAAGGGAAAATTGTTGAATTAGAGGGTCAGATAGCACAACTAGATCAAGAAAGCAAGAGGTTAGATACAGAAATAGGAAATCTTAACAAAATCAAAGCCGAGACGATCGCAATTAAAGGGGAAACCCAAGCTTTAGTTACTGTATTTGACCAGATTCGTCCTTGGTCAGCAATGCTGCAAGATTTGCGCGATCGCATCCCAGTAGCAGTGCAAATTGAGACTATGAGGCAAACCGCACCCGTTGCGGCAGCAGTAGGACAGCCAGTAAATAATCCCGCCGGGGGATTAGAAATTACCGGATTGGCTCGTTCCTTTAACGATGTCAATGATTTCTTATTGAGTTTACAACAGTCTAAGTTCTTGAAGTCCACAGAAAGCAGAATTATCACGACAGCATTAGTAGATGCTCCCTTAATACCAGGTGTGGGTCAACCTCCTAGCGGTGTAATAATTAAGCCACCCCAAGTAGTTAAATACACTATTCAATCGAGTATGAACGATGTTCCAGCTTCAGAATTAATCCGGGAGTTGGAAAAAAAAGGCACAGTGGGGTTAGTGACTCGAATTCGTAGTATGCAACAAATAGGAGTCATTTCAAAATGACGCTGAGTGATGATTTAAATTTTGCCGAACATGGTGGGGAATTCGATCAGGCAACGCCAGCGTCCCCCGTGATCTTTGGTATTGCCTTCACACCAAAAATCATTGGGATTTTAGTGGGGGTAATTGGTTTAGCGGGAGCAGGTTATATTTTCTTAAACCTGCTGATGCCAGCTTGGGAAAGCTATCAGCAGCAGCAAGCCAAAAGCTCGGAACTACAAGCGCAAATTGAGCAAAAAAAAGCCAATATCAAACAGATTGACAAAGTTAAAGACGAACTAGCACAGGCAAAGCAGCAAAAAGTTCAGGTTTTAGCTTTATTCGCTAATGAGAAAACCTTGGATACATTGCTGTTGGATTTGAACCGCTTAGTTGAGTCTGGCAATACTCAAGCTTCTATTAATGGAGTGAGAGCCAAACTTAAGAAATTCGTACCAGTTTCCCAAAAACCAGAACCGATTACCGATGGAAGTCTAGGACTACTGGTTAACGGTAAGCTGCAACGCAGCATTATCAATGTTGACATTACAGGAACTTATGAACAAACGCAATCGATAATTCGTAACATTGAGCGTTTACAGCCTTTGTTAATAATTAAAGATTATCAAGTAACTGTGGCTCCAGTCGAGTCAAGATCCCCATTAGATAAAACGCCGGTGCAGGTAGGCCCAGCAGCGATTAATACATCATTCCAATTACAGGTATTGATGCCACTTAGTGCTGAAGAAATAGCCGCAGCAGCAGCTTTAGCTGCTCCGAAAAAGTAGTTAGGAGTTAGGAGTTGTGAGTTAGGGATTTACAAATAAAAAATACTCAACTACTTTTGGATAATTTATTTGTTGGACATCCCTTATGAATTGTGAGTTATCATTCGTCCTTCCTAACTGCTAACTCCTAAAACTAGCACTCATAGCGAACTACTCAAAATTGTTTGTAAACAAGGTTTTATAGTGTGAGGAATGAAGTATGAAACAGCTTCACGGTAATAGTTTTATACTGGGTGCTACCGCTTTTATATTTTTGGCAGCTCAACCAGTTTGGGCACAAGTTAGTCAAATTACTGATGTCCAGTTAAATCAAGTTAATGGTGGAATTAACGTTGTTTTGAAAACTTCTTCAGGGTCACGCCCCCAAGTTTTCACGACAAAAAGGGGCAAGGCTTTAGTCGCAGATATTATCAATACTCAATTACGATTACCACAAGGTAATAGTTTTCGTCAAGATAGCCCAGCACCAGGAATTGCCTCGGTGGAGGTTAGCCAGCTTGATGCCAATAGCGTTCGAGTGACGGTAACTGGCAGTAGCAACACACCTGGCAATCAACCCGTGGTGCGATCGCTAAATGGAATTACACTCAGTTTTAGCCCATCTGCTGGCACCATAGCATCAGTACCAACGCCAATAGCGCCAACATCTACAGCACCACCTGTTACGACTCCAGCCCAACTTGGTCAAAAGCCAGATGTTCTGGTTCCCAACCCGCAAATCACCATTGACGGACAACCTGCACAAGCTGCTGGGGTAGGTCAATCTCAGAGTCAGGGTCCACCTTTCTTACCCAGAGCCGTTGCTCCACCAGTGGGAGATATTGCTATTTCCAATACTGATGCTTCTCCTAGTAGCATTGACTTGGGAACTCAGGAACGTGTACCCCGCCTAGTATTGCGAGATGCGCCGGTGCGTGAGGTTTTGTCATTGCTTGCCCGTGCTGCTGGTTTGAACTTGGCTTATGTCGGAGGTGAACAAGCTGCTGGTGCTGCTGCTGGAGGTCAGGCAACTTCTCAAACAATCTCGTTAGATATAGAAAACGAGCCAGTGCAAGATGTGTTTAACTACGTTTTGCGCCTGAGTGGTTTAGAAGCTAATCGCAGTGGTCGTACAGTTTTTGTAGGGGGTAAACTACCTAATGCGACCCGTGATTTGGTTATGCGTAGTCTGCGACTCAATCAGGTAACGGTGGGAGTTGCTTTGAACTTTTTGGTTGGCTTGGGAGCAGAAAGTGCCGTCAGCCGCGAACGACAAGTTACCAGCGTTAATGCCATAGCTGTGGGTACTGGAGTTGCGCCTATCACCCAAACTCAGACGACCACGGAAAGCAGAGTTGAAACTCAACGCGTTAATTTTACAGACTCTAGCCCATTACTGAGAGGTTTACAGGCATTAGGAGATGAGCGGACTAATTCTCTAACCTTGATTGGCCCTCCCAGGCTAGTTGAGATGGCGATGGCTCAAGTAACTCAGCTTGATATCCGCCGTCGTCAAGTGGTAGTTAACGTCAAGATTATCGATGTTAACCTCTTGAATACCCAAGACTACAACACCAGTTTTTCCTTTGGGGTTGGTAATAACTACTTTAGCAGTGATAGTGGTGCCGCATCTCTGAATTTTGGTGGTTCCAGACCAGCTACTAGCGCTGAAGCGAGAAGCAATGTAAGCGGTGGTGCGCCTGTTACTGCTAATCCCTATAGTGGTGGTAATACTTTCCTGGATTTAAATAACCCCACCGCTCCTATTCCAGGAACTGGAGTAGGCGACAGAACAATTGTGAATGGGCAGTTAACAAGCGATGTACCAGGACAAGCTCAATCATTCTTTAACCGTCGAGCGGGGGTTTCAGGGGATCCATTCCAAGGGGGTTTAACAGACATTACCCAGGGAACACCAAATGTAAACACTATTACAGATATTCCTGCCACTGCTGGTACTGCTGGTACTCCTGCCGTTCCTGCTGTTGTTGAGAATGGTATTGTGGTTGTTCCTGCCGTTCCTGCCGTTCCTGCTACTGCTGGTATTCCTGCCAGTAGAGTAATTACGTTCGCACCAGGAGTTTTGGGAACAGCAACAGCTGCTCTACCAAGTTTGTACCAGTTCCCTAGACGGTTACTCGCTAGCTTGCAAGCTCAGATTACAAATGGCAACGCCAAAATTTTGACTGACCCTACCTTAATTGTGCAAGAAGGTCAAACGGCTAATGTCAAACTCACCCAAGAAGTGGTAGGAAACATCAAGAGCGAAACAACTCGTGGTGGTGATACTTCTGTGCAAACTGTTACAGCTGAGAAAACAGATGTGGGTTTAACCCTAGCTGTTAAAATTGAGCGGATTGACGACAATGGTTTTGTTTCCTTGTCAGTAGCTCCCGTTGTCAAAGCACCCCAATCTTCAGCTGTGCTAAATATTTCAGGTAATAACCAAACAATATTCTTGGTGTCTGAGCGATCGCTGAATTCCGGTTTAATTCGCTTACGAGATGGTCAGACGCTAATTCTTTCAGGCATCATTCAAGACACAGACCGGACAACTATCTCCAAGATTCCTATTTTGGGTGATCTTCCACTGATTGGTTCGCTATTTAGAAGTACAAACAGATCCAACCAGCGCCAAGAGGTAATTGTGTTACTCACACCTCAGATTATGGACGACTCTGAAAACTCCTCCTACGGCTATAACTACAAACCTAGCCCAGAGGTGCGCCAAGTTCTTGAGCGTCGGGGCTTGAAGCTTCCTGGTAGGCAATAAAGATGATGATCTGGTACATAAATCACCTCTAGCAAAGGCTCAGATCCCCGACTTCTTAAAGAAGTCGGGGATCTTCTTATTCACCAATAGGATTAAGTTTAAATGTCATTCTAGAATAAAAATACCCAATCACAATAATGGGTAAATACTAATGACAGCACTTACATTAAACCTGAATTCTGTAATTAAACTGACCAGAGAGCAGTTTTATCAATTATGTGAAGAAAACCCCGATTTAAAATTAGAACGCAATGCCCAAGGAGAGTTGATTATAATGCCACATAGGGGAGGGGAAACAGGAAAAAGTAATTCTACTATTAACGCTCAAATATGCTTCTGGAACGACCAAAATCAATTGGGCGAGGTTTTTGATTCATCAACTGGATTTACTTTACCTTCAGGATCTGACCGTTCTCCAGATGTCTCTTGGGTGGAAAAATCTCGTTGGGATGCTTTGACTAAAGAACAAAAAGAAAAATTTATTCCTCTATGTCCTGATTTTGTGATCGAGATACTTTCACCTAATGACAGCTTGAAAAAAACTCAGAAGAAGATGCAAGAGTATATTGAAAATGGTTGTTGTCTAGGTTGGTTGATCAACCGAAAAAAACAGGAAGTGGAAATTTATCGTCCAGGACAAGATGTGGAAGTTTTAACATTTCCTCAAACTATTTCCGGGGAAAATGTTTTACCTGGTTTTGTACTCAACATCCAACGAATTTGGTAAAAGTTCGGAGAAAATAACTTATAGCAGTTCTCGTTTACGTGAGGTACACCCGTAGGGGCACGGCATGCCGTGCCCCTACTCCTCTAAATCATCACCTTCCCAAGTACCTATGGTTTTCAGATGTTCTAGAAGTGAGTTTCCTGTGGAATTAACAGTAGTATGACTAGCAAATTCTACTTGATGTTGTGTTGGTTGCACTTGAGTTTGCTTTACTTTCAAAAAACGTAAAAAATTAAGTATTTCAGTCAAAATTGTATCTGGTGCTGATTCAATTTCTTCGATAAGTTGTTCTTTTATTTTCATATTTATGCCTCTTTGACTGACATTTGTTAGTAGTGTAAAACAGCAAGTGAGGTTGTGTCTATGTTGGTAGACCTCCAGCTTGAAAAATCTGTTCGGCGGTTAAATTCAATTCCGGGAAAGTAGGCGAGACGATGCGATTGCTGCCTCTAAATTGAGTAACTTGGTATTCACCATCGATCAATTCATAAATAGATATAGTAGGCTGTTTGGGGTTGCCAGTGAACTTTTTAGCGCCTAGACCGAGATAATCTACAACCCAGTATTCAGGAATTCCAATACCCTCATACTTACCCTGTTTTGTGTAGTAGTCATCATCCCAGTTGGTACTAACTACCTCAACTACTAAGGGGATTGATCCTGCAAGACTTACAGTTGATTCTTTTTTCCATAGCGGCTCATTCACTAAATTAGGACGATTGAGTAATAGCACATCTGGGGAGTAGCCAGATTCCGATTTAGTTGGTTTAACAAGCGCAGTTTTGGGGATTGTATAGGGTAAATTTAATCGGTCAAATTCTACTATTAGTTTTCTTACTAAAAAACCAACAACATCTTCATGGTCTCCTACTGGTTGTGCCATCTCAACAATCACTCCATCATGTAATTCATACCTTCCCCCTTCAGTCCGCCACGCTGCAAAATCTTCAAAGGTTACTAATTTTGGTATGGCTTGAGTCATAATTTATCGCCCCTAGTAGTCGTTTTGGCTCGATTCACGGTTCCACCTTAACTGTAATATTAAAGAGTACAGTACTGGAAAAGGTTTGTTGTGGAGAATTAAACTATGGTGGCAATAACAACATCCGCAGAAAATAGGGTTTTACTCCAAAATATCAGCTGGCAAACATTTAAAACCATGCTGGCTGAAATGGGTTCAGAGCGTAATTCCCGATTTGCTTATGACAATGGAACAATAGAAATTATCACCCCACAAATGCCACACGAAAACTCAAATCGTGTAATTGAAGGTTTTGTTGGCGTATTGTGCGAAGAGTTGGGCTGGGAAATTAAACGCGCTGGTTCGCTAACTTTAACGCGAGATGATTTAGAGAAGGGTGCCGAGCCAGATAGTAGCTACTACATCCAAAATGAAGCGTTAGTTCGAGAGCAAGAAAATATTGACATAGCGATCGACTCACCCCCAGACTTAGTGCTAGAGGTGGAATATTCCAGGTCTGCAATAGACAAGCTTAAACTTTATGCCGCGATCGCAATCCCCGAATTTTGGCATTATAACGGTAGTGTGTTGCGAGTTTACACCCTTGCAGGTGAACAATACTCAGAAGTCTTAACCAGCCCTACTTTTGCGCCTGTGTCAGTCAAGGAGATTCCCCGGTTTATCCAAGAAGCTAAAAAGAATGGGGAAATTGCTACTACCCGCGCTTTTCGGGCTTGGGTGCAACAAAATATTTCTGGTGGGAAATAGTAAAATAGCGTAGACGGCTGTAGGGGCAATTCATGAATTGCCCCTACAGCTTAAAAATTAGGTTAGAGTTTCTGTTATTGCTTAATCTCAGCAATAAATCTTCAACATCGGTAATTAATCCCAACACCTATTTCCGTCTTCCACTCGCAATTACGGTTTTAACTAAGTATTTTTTCCTGCTTTTGGGTGGTTTTTAGTGAAACAACTACCCTAAAACTACAAAAAATCCTGAAATCTATATAAATTAATGGTTTCATCTACCCACATCAGGCTACAACACCTTAGAATGATTCATTGAAAAGTCGAGCCGATGGGATGTACAGCCGTTTTGAGTAAAAATGCTCTCAAAGGATGACTTTTGTATTTCTGCAAACAGAGATTTCAGTACAGATGTGTCAAGGTACATCCGTAAAAAATCTCAAGTAAACTTTAGGAGTTTGACATGAACAAAGGTGAATTAGTTGATGCCATAGCTGAAAAAGCTAGTGTTACCAAGAAACAAGCGGATGCAGTCTTAAGTGCCGCTTTGGATGAGATTGTGGAAGCGGTTTCCTCTGGTAATAAGGTGACGTTGGTGGGATTTGGCTCATTTGAATCACGGGAACGTAAAGCCCGTGAAGGTCGCAACCCGAAGACAAATGAAAAGATGGAAATTCCAGCGACAAGAGTTCCTGCATTCTCGGCAGGAAAAATGTTTAGAGAAAAGGTAGCACCCCCAAAAGTATAGGTTCTGTCTTCGGGAACCCTTTTTTAATGCGGCAACCTGCACACGGGGGAAATTTAGCCTGGGCAGCAGCACTGGCTGGCTGTCCCCCTGATGCTATTCTGGATTTTTCTGCTAGCATCAGCCCTTTGGGGCCCCCAAATAGCGCGATCGCTGCTATCATGTCCCAAATAGGTAATCTTAGGCACTATCCAGACCCAAACTATAGTGAACTGAGACTAGCTCTCAGTCACTTCCATCAATTGCCGCCTGAGTGGATTCTGCCGGGTAACGGCTCCGCAGAATTACTTACTTTGATCGGTAGAGAATTAGCTCAATTAACCGCAACAACTTTAATAACTCCAGCCTTTGGCGACTACTACCGAACCCTGGGGGCGTATAACGCTAAAGTGCTGGAGTCTCCTTTGTCATTGGTGAGCCAGTGCGGTCTTGGGGGTTTCCCCCATGAGGAACTGCGAACCCGGAGGGTCACTGGTCATTGGTCATTGGTCATTGACAAAGGACAAAAGACAAAGGACAAAGGACTGTTGCTGAATAATCCGCACAACCCAACCGGAAAACTATTTTCGCGGGACTCTATTTTGCCCTACTTGGAGCAATTTGCTTTGGTTGTGGTGGATGAAGCGTTTATGGATTTTGTGCCACCTGATGAGGAACAAAGCCTGATTTCAGTGGTGCTAGAATATGCGAATTTAGTAGTATTGCGATCGCTAACCAAATTTTACAGTCTTCCAGGGCTGCGATTGGGATATGCGATCGCCCATCCCGATTTCCTGGCTAAATGGCAGCTATGGCGTGACCCTTGGCCTGTAAACACGCTAGCGGCGGCGGCGGCAATTGCGGCACTTCAGGATACGGAGTTTCAGCAGCAAACTTGGGCATGGCTACCACCTGCACGAAACCAACTCTTTCAGGGTTTGGCTGAAATACCAGGATTGCAACCCCAAGCCAGTGCTGCTAACTTTTTATTAGTTGAGTCCCAAGAGTCTACTTCGCAATTACAGCAACAATTACTCAAGCATCACCAAATTTTAATCCGCGATTGCCTTAGTTTTAAAGAACTAGGCGATCGCTTTTTCCGGGTTGCTGTACGTTCCCAGTCAGACAACCAACGCTTACTAACAGCGCTTAAAGAGAGTTAGGAGTTATAAGTTAGGAGTTATAAATTGAAGAAGGGTTTTAACTCCTAACTCCTAACTCCTAACTCCTAACTCCTAACTCCTAACTCCTAACTCCTAACTCCTAACTCCTAACTCTAAATTCACGTGACCGTTGACTACGATGTTGTAATTATTGGCGGCAGTCTTGCTGGATACTATGCTGCCCTTGCTG
>Ga0335394_10002992_pt1 | contig 19117 bp, 17 predicted proteins | sample MAT03_FD_205741 | JGI IMG/M metagenome (GOLD analysis project Ga0335394, IMG submission 205741) | Freshwater microbial communities from Lake Fryxell liftoff mats and glacier meltwater in Antarctica - MAT-03 (spades assembly) (version 2) ... | reverse complement strand
TGAATTTACTGAAGCAAGAAAAAAGTATTAAAGTTGGAATAGAGATAAAACGTCAAGCAGCTGGTTGGGATAATGAATATCTGCTTAAGATTATAGGTGTCAAATCTTTTTCATGAAATTGCCCTGTTGCTCACGGTGGTCTTCTTTAATAGAACTTGCCGATTTAAGTGGAGTTGATAACAATTGATAGTAGGAATCTGGTTGGAGGGACTCTTCAACTTCAGATTCTACTAAATCATCAAGTATTTTATCCAATTCAGACATTTTAAACCTCTTACGCATAGAGTTAATACAGAAGCATGTGCTATTATTATCTATCATTTTTATTAACAAACAAAATTAATGTTCGGTTGGACGGACGCCTAAGTTATGCGAGAGCCGTCCGCCACCTATCGTCCAATGAATGCAAAATTAATGCCAGAAATTGCTATGGAATATTTTCGCTGCAAATTTTTGTATTTTAACTTTTTCGTATATTTCTTGTGAGATCTTGATGTCTTTTGCAATGGGTTGTTGCTGAAAGTTTAAAATTGCTATTTTTAAGATTTCTTGCTTACATTGAATAAATTTTAACTGACCCATATTTAGCCCTTGAAAAAAACTCTGAATCAACTGGCTTGTTATTATTAAATTCTATGATAAAATTAGTTAACTTAAAATAATAAACAACTTTATAATATAATTATACAATTTAATAATTTTAAATACAATTTTAATTACATACAGCCCGAATTCATTAAAAGTCAAAGGTAGTCAAAAATTTTTAAGTGGTATAAATTAATAACAAAAAGATGTTGCTTAGGAAAATAAATTTTCATAAGCAACTAGTTTTTAGACTCTTTTTTTTAGATTATTTGTAGTGACTGCAAATGTATCTAAATTGATTGAGGAATTTAAATCACTTAAACCTTTGCTATTTATTTTATCTGATTTGATGAAAAACTTTATAAGAAAAGGAGACTTGGGCAATTTAGATTTCTATTAAATGATTAATTAGATTGATTTTAAAAGATTATACTATCCTTTAGTTATTTAAAGATGTTTTTATGCTTATATATGTTTTTTTAAAAAGGTATTTTTGTTTTTAACAAGTACCCTAAAATTCAAAAAAGTAGAGCACAATTGAATTGATTTTAATAATCTTTTTTCCATTTCAAATTTAGTTGACCGCTCGCATCATCGCCGATTTCTGCTTGAACTTTGATATCCTTAATAAGCTTGGCTTCAATTTCGAGCCGATTAGCGTCTGCGCTAAAACTTTTATTAACCGAAACCAAAATCCCTCTTGAAATATATTTACCAACCTTGACAGAAACCTCGTTATTTTCACCCTCGCTATTGTGGTTAAAATCGATGGTATCAATACCAATTTTATTACGAATTTTAGTTAAAAGATCAGGGCCTTTTGAGCCTTTATTGAGGTCTGTTATAGATTGATTCAGTCGAGAACCTTCAAATGCATTTAAATCTTTAGCGCCATGACCAAAGAGAATCCATGAGAGAATTTCACGTTGAGGCATCGGAGGGTTTGATCGGAAAGAAATACTAGGAGAATTTAGAGGCCCTTTTAATATTACATCGGCACGAATATTGCTAATTTCGTGGCTTCCTATCACATAAAGAGATGTTTTTTTATCAGGTTCTCCTGAAAATGAAATGGTCCCTTCATGAATTTCAAAGACTTTACCATTAAATTTATATTCACCATCGACAATTTTAAATTCACCAAAAATTTCAGGTTTTGAGGAGGTTCCTTTAATTTTTAAAGATCCTCTCCATTCAGATTTTAGATTACTCCCTTTGATTGAAAACGGATGTTTAATTTCAAATATCAAATTGAGTGCAAGAGGCCAAGGAGCTGCTTTTTTTTTAATACTATTTTTTTGAATTTCATTTTCTTCCTCGTTGATGTAAACAACTTCCACCTCTGAAATATGAATAGGGGATTCTTCAGGTATTCGCACTTTAGCATCTTCTGCAATCACTTTCCCCTCAAGTAGGGCGCCCTTTAAATTACCGATTAATTTTAATAACCCATTTCCAGAAGCTGTCGCATAATCCAATCGAAGGAGTTTAGTATTTTCAATTTCAATGTCAAAAGAAAACGGAAAATGTTCTTTCAAATTGAGGTCAACATTTCCGACTGCCTTTATCTTACCCTCAAACGCATCAGTTGCTGTTAATTCTTTTAAATGAAGCTCATTGTCATAAACTTCAAACTTTGCATTAATGTTTTTATAAAGAGCGCAGGTTTCAGGTATTTCAAAAGTACCCTCATCAATTTGGGCAAATCCCTTAACATGAGGCTCATCAAAAGTACCCTCAACATCAATTGATAGCTTTGCAACTCCTGATAAATTAGAGGCTTCTTCTTTAAAAAGCTCAACAAGAGGGGCTAGATTGCCATCTAATGTAAAATTGCTCGAAAATTTAGCTTGTTTATCTAAAGTTAAAGAAAAAGGAGTAAATGAAAACAAAACAGGAATTGTTGCTTTTACAAAAATAGGATTTTGATTTTGCTCTTTTATAGTCCCTTCAAGCTGCCAATCTTTTTCTTGAACATCAAACATAAATTCTGCTTGCAAAGGGGAAATATTATTTAAAGAGTGAATTGATGTTTTTAGCTCTTGAAATTTAACGCTGATTTTCCCTGTTGGTTTTAGGTTTGACCCTGATAAATCAATATCAGCATCAAATAAGCCATCTTTAATTTCGGAGGAAATTAAATGTGCCGGAAATGAGTTGAGAGTCAGTTTGATTGCATTATTTTCAGCGCTCTTTTTAAAAGATGTTGTTAAAAAAGCAGTCCCAAAAGTTGCAAAAATGGGGCTTGCTTCTATTAAATCTTGCTCTAAGTCTAAAATAAAAGGCTTTTCAATATTAATTTTCTGGTTTAAGAAAAATCCTTTAAGTTCTTCAAAAGTGATGAGAAGACGATCTTTTTTAAAGTCATATGTCCCGGCAGTATTAATCTTTAAGTTAAAATGTTGATTTTCAGCAATTTTCATACTAAATGTTGAATTTTTAAAAGTGTTGTCCATATGACTTTTAAAATTGAAATCTGAAATTTTATAAGTTTTATCAGCCCCTTGGAAACCAATTTTCTCTGCTGAAATTATAAAATCAGCAGAATTAAATTTATAAAGATTTTTAATTAAAGCACTTCCCCTAATATTTTGAGCATTAAACCCGTTACTTTCCAGTTTTTTTGATTTAAATAACATTTTTAAATGTTGGGTATTGTTATCTCCTGCAGTAAAATTGCCTGTAAACGTAATTTTTCCGGATGTTTTAATACCTTTTATTTCATAATCTTCAAGTTGTCCATTTATTTTTCCGATGATCCTGAAAGGTGAAAATAGAAGCTTTAACTCTTTTGCATCGCAATTAACTGTTTTATCAAGATTACAATTTAAATTTTCCAAATAGAGTGTTGCCTTTTCAGACACGATGACTTTTGTTTTTAAGGTATTGGATAAATGATTTAATGTAATATCAGCGTTTAAGCCTTTTTCATCCATTTTAAGAGATATCTGACTTGTAATTTTAGAAAATTCATCAGAGGTGACATCCAGATTAATATTTATAGAGTGATTATTAGTATCTGTCAATATCTTCCCTGTTATATTTAAAAGATGATTATGAAATTTTAATTGGTTGATTTCTAATTTTTCAAGTTTGAAAGCTGTGAAATAATCGGGGATTTCAGGAATTACAAAAGGCTTTATATCTTCTATTTTTGTATCCGGATCTGTTTTGATTTCAAACTCATTTATAAAAAGATGTTTAACCTGAATTTTTCCTTGTGCTAACTTGCGAAGTGATAAAGAACAAGTAGCGTAATCAATAGACATAGATTCAAGCGAAATGTTTGTTAAAACTACCTTGAAAGGAAAGGTCACTTCAATTTTTTCAATTTTAACAGAGCCTTTCGTTGTCTTTTCAATATAAGTATTTAATTTAGACAATGCATATTGCCTAAAAGAATCACTCTGAATAATTACAACAGCCCCAAATATCAAGCTTAACAGGAGAATCGCTAAAAAAATCAGTTTTTTTATCATATTAAAATGCCTGCCCGATGCTAATATAAAATTGAAAAGGGCCATCTAAATGTTTTCGTCGATTTAAAGGAAATGCAAGGTCAGCTCTTAAAGGGCCCACTGGGGTGTAGTATCTTATTCCTATGCCTGTTGATTGTATCATTCTATCTTTTAAATTAGGCACATAAGAAGCGTAAACATTTCCAAGTTCATAAAACCCAACAAACCCTAAGGTCTCATTGTGACGATATCTTAATTCCACCGAGTTAATGAGCATCGATCTACCCCCTATTGGTCTTTTATGACGGTTCAAAGGACTGACAGACAAATAATGATAGCCCCTCAAAAGATTTTCAGATCCTGCATAAAATCGTTCAGATGGGGGAATAGAGTGTCTTGTGGCGCCAAGTATTGTCCCAAAAGTAATTTTGTTTGCGAGGCTTAAACGATGATCTTCTCTAAGAGGCAAATAAAATGTACTGACTAGCGTATTGATAGAATAAAAAAATTGAGGTCTAAACACTTGGACGGAGGGGACTACTTTTAGGTTAATAGAAAAACCCTCTGTCGGGTCTAATATACTATTTGTATTATTAAAGCGGAGTTGAAGGGGAGCTTTAATTAAGTTAAAGTCACGGTTATTATCAGACCTTGTATCGTGAAGTTGCTTATACATACCACCATATGAAATACGCATATGCTCATTTAATTGTCTTTCAACAATGGTTGAAAAACTATAAGAATTTTCTGAATAGCCTTTTGTTCGTTGATGCTCGTAATCTAAAATAAAGCGTAAATCTTGCTCGGCAGTTAAAAAGTCAGGTATCAAATAAAGTAAAGTCGCTTCTTGCTGCTCTTTCCAAATATTTGCTTTTAAACTTAATTTTTCTCCCATACTCCGAACATTTCGATGTTCCCATTCAATTGCAGCTCCAAGGCCTCTTTGTGTTGCGTAACTTGCTCCAAGGCCGATGCTTCGATGTTTAGCCTCTTCTAATTGAATCAAGATAGGCAGAGTCAGATCTTCATTTAACTCTCCATGTTCGATTGATATTGTACTAAAAAGATTAGTCTGCTCCAGAGCGTTTTGGGTGCTTTCAAGTTTTGCCGGATCATAGATGAAGTGGGGGAGCCAGCTTATTTTTTTTTGCAGAAAATCAACAGAGACAGTATGGTTACCACTAAATTCAGCGTTACCAAAATATGTTTTTGGACCCTCATCTACTATTAATGTGACTTGCATTTGTTTATTTTTTTGATCAACAATCACTTCTCTTTTTTCAATAGAACTTAAAGGGTATCCAGCTTGTTTTATTAGCATTAAAAGTTTTTCTTCTGCAAACAAGATATCTTTTGGTAAAGCATGATTGTTTAGCTGAATACCAAGCTCTCCAAGGGTAATGCTTTCTAACGGATACTCTGGGAATTCTTTTTTTGAAGAGGGTTTTATGTTAAAACTAACTAGATTGTAAAAGTCTCCTTCATCGATGGTAAACAAAATGTGAACCGGTTTTTTTTCAAAATCAATTTTTAATACAACTTTAGCGCCATAATAACTTAAAGAATGAAGAGCTTTAATGAATTGCTCGATGTCTGCCTCAGCACGTCTTTTCAAGCTTGCATCAGAAACCGGAGGAATATCTTTTAGCGAAATCAGACCTGAGACTGATTTGATGATCGTTAATGTCTCTTCTGATTCAATCCCTTTAATATCAATATCGTAATCTTCAAACGCGAAGGCGTTGTACGGTATAAAAATGAAGAGAAGTAAGGTTAGATAATAAAGTTTGCTTAACATGCTGAAATTATGATTAATTCCATGATTTTCAACAAGATATGAATCATTTAATTTCGACAAATATTTTTTTAAAATAGAGAGGTTTTGGTTAAGTTGAAAAAACAGGTCCCTCTTTAACGTCAATTTTTTTCTTTAATTTAGTAAAAAAGAGGGGGTATATTTTGGAGCCGTAGCCGCTAAATTGACGGAATATTAAGAAAATAACGGGTGTGGCAACGTTCTCCCGTTTTTAAAAGTGCCTATTTTTGAACAAGATCGCTCAAATCAGGAGTGGCTGTAGCTTTTGATGTTTAAGTGATCGCGATATAATTTTCAGCACTTAAGCATTCTTTAAAAACAGATGAGCCTTCAACGAACATTTTAACCAAAACTTTTTCCTGACGAACATTTAACTTATCTTGTAGCTTTGTAAACATTTTTGCTTTTTCAATGAGAAAATAAAGAAGCCCCATAGATTCTTGTCTAGCTTGTATAATTGACTCAAAAAAAAATTACCCAAAAAATAATATTCAATGTTTGATTTCATCACTTTAGAACTGCATAATACTCTTTTTTTCGTTTCTCCAAAATTTTTGAAACAGCATTTAAAACAGGTCTACCGAATTTTTTTAAAGCATTTTCTCCACAAGAAGACGACCAATTCTTCCATTTCCATCTTCAAACGGGTGGATACTTTCAAAATAAACATGCGCGCTGGCAACCCCTCCTCAAATGGGTTTAATGCCTCCAGTACTCAAGATTTCGTTAACAATTTTTTGGTAATCAGATTAACCTATATTTTTTAAAAATGCTAAAGAGCTATCTATTTCCAAAAAGAATTATTTATCTTTTGTAGATATGAGATTTCTTTCGTATGAAAATTTAGGCCAATCCGGTAATTCCAAGGTCCACGTCATGAGTTATAGACTCCTCTACTATTGCTCATTTTAATATAGATTTATGAGTTATAGAAGAGGGGGTCTATCGCTCATCTAAAGATAAAAGTATCGTAAAAGGATTAAAAATTGCTAGGATACCGAGGTTTAAGAATAAAAAGAGCGCCGTAGGTGCAAGTTTCTCTTTTAATTTTAAATTTAAACGTAAACCATCGATTGATAAAGAGATAAAATAAACACTACACCATCAACATAAAAGGTGAATGATGCAAACAATAGAAACGACAATCATTAAGAAATCAACTTACACAAATCGCAAAAAAAGTATTGCAGCCTATGAAAAACTCTGCGAAGTCATCCCTGGAGGAGTCAACTCTCCAGTGAGGGCATGTCTCGGAATGGATCAAGCACCGCTTGTTGCAGATTATGCATTTGAAGACCAAGTAGTTGATGTTGATGGTAACGCCTATATCGATTATTGCGGATCATGGGGAGCACTTATTCACGGGGCGGCGCATCCTGAAATTTTAGCTTGCGCAAAACTTAGGATGGATAAAGGCACAACGTTTGGGATAACAACACCGATAGAAGAAGCGATGGCGCGAAAAATTGTCGATCTAATCCCATCCGTTGAAAAAATACGCTTTGTTTCTACAGGAACTGAGGCTACCATGAGTGCTGTTCGTCTTGCAAGGGGCTTTACAGAGCGAGAGCTTATTATTAAGTTTGCCGGTAACTATCATGGACATGCAGATTTTTTTCTTGTGAAAGCAGGTTCTGGTGTTTCTAATTTAAATTCTTCGACATCAGCCGGAATACCAAACGATCTTATCAAACAAACCATTTGCCTGCCCTATAATGATATTGAAGCTACTTTAGAAGTTTTCAATAATCTAGAGTTTAAAAACAAAATCGCGGCTGTAATTTTAGAGCCGATAGCAGGCAATATGGGGCTTGTTCCTGCATCTACTAAATTTATCGAAATGCTTGTATCTCAAACCAAAAAACATGGCGCATTGCTCATTTTTGACGAAGTGATGACAGGGTTTAGGGTAGCACTTCGAGGGGCCCAAAGCATTTATGGGGTAAACCCAGACCTTACTTGCTTTGCAAAAATTATTGGCGGAGGCTTTCCGGCAGCAGCTTTTGGCGGTCGAAGAGAAATTATGGATTGCCTTGCGCCCTTAGGATCTGTCTATCAAGCAGGGACTCTTTCTGGCAATCCTGTTGCTATGGAAGCTGGCCTTAAGAGCTTAACTCTTTTAGAAAGACCTGGCTTTTATGAAGAGTTGGAAAGAAAGACAAATATCATCACAGAGCCCGTTAAGCAATTTTTAATTGATCACGATGTATCAGCTTGTATACAGGGGTCAGGGTCGATGTTTACCTTATTTTTCGGCTTAAAAAAAGTGATCGACATGGACACTGCTATGATGTGCGATAAGGAGCAGTACAAAAAATTCTTTAAATTTATGTTTGCAAATGGAGTCTATATCCCGCCACTTCAAATGGAGGCTTGGTTTGTCTCAAATGCGCATACCGATGAGCATCTTGAACAAACAAGAGACTTAATTTTACAATTTTTTATTTTACAATCTTGACTTTAAAATAAACGATCATTAAAAAATGTTATTTGGTTTTAACATTTTTAAAGTACTAGAACAAAAAAAATTGATAAAAAATTATGAGCTGTACTGACTCCTTAGCAGCAGAATCTGCTATAATTGATAGCAGATCAGCACAAACCAGAAATAATAGGGTTGATGACGATAAAAATTTAATAATTTCAAATATTTTTTAATCGACTGAAAAGCTAAATACCGAAAAGCCAGGTTTTACAAATATTTTTTTTAAAGCCTTCCTGAGTGTGTTGCGGTATCTTACATATATCATCTAATTTAGATTTCCAAACGAAAGAGGCCAAGCGCCTCTTAAAACTTATCTGTTAACCAAATCAAAAGGAATGACAAAGCATAGAATCATGATCGCAACAAGAGAAATGCGAAACATTTGCTTGCCCCAAAGTTTGTCGTCCTTAGCCCTAAAGCCTTTCATACATGCAAAAAGCCATACAAGACCAATGAAGGTTGTTAAAACTAAATATACATTTCCTGTATACCCAAAAACAGTTAAAAGAGTAGTAGCTCCTATGAAACAAGCGATGTAGATCACCATATGAATTTTAGCTCGCAGCATACCTTTCTTTATAGGCAATACTGGTATCTCACCTTTTACATAGTCTTCAAAATGATAAATGGCAATCGAAAAAAAATGAGGCATTTGCCAAAGCACTAAAATAGCGAATAAAATAACGGCTCCAAGATCTATTTTGTTTGTAACTGCACAATAACCAACGACAGGAGGTATAGCCCCTGCAATGCTTCCTATAGCTGTCCCGTAAATAGTACGGCATTTCCAGAAGCTATAAAGAATGACATACACAAAAAAGCCAAAAGCCGCAAGCGCCAAGCTCAAATAATTAGTAAATATACCTAAAATCAAAAAACCGATAATTAGCAAAATAACAGCAAAGAAAAGTGCAAATTCACGCGATATAACCCCTGTCACAAGGGCTCGGTTTTTTGTGCGGTCCATTTTTTTATCGGTTTGACTATTAATGTCATTATTGAATACGCAAGATGAGGCCATCACAAACCCCATGCCTACTAAAGCTGCAAAAAAGATTTTTAAGTCAATAACACCATTTGAGGCAAGTAAAAATCCAGCAGCTACAGTAATCAAATTGCCCATGATTATGCCGGGTTTTGTTATTAGGTAATAATTAATCATGAGTGTGACTTCCCCTTGTTGACATTTCTGGCATCATACGAAACTCTAAATCATTCATTACCCAGATTGAGCCGACGACAAAAATAAAAAGTATAAAAATTGAAAATATAAGGAAATACGTTTTAAAACGAGGTTTACTTTCCTGACCGATGTGTAAGAAAAAAATTAATTGAACAATAGCTTGCAAGATAGCTAAAATAATGACTGAATAAATGATCCAGATATTTGAAAAAGGTTTTGCGATAACAAGAAAAAAAGAGAGAGATGTTAAAAAAAACGAAACAAAAAAACCGATAAGGTAAGACTTGTAGGTTCCATGCCACTCTTTTTGAATTTTAAGTAAAATAGGCTCTATTGTCATTTTAGATGACCCCCAATAAGTAGACAAATGTAAAAATAAAAATCCAGACTAAATCTAAAAAATGCCAAAACATGCTAAAAATTACAAGTCTTCGAAAAGTCTCGATTGTGATACCAAACTTATATAATTGTGCAATCATCACGACAAGCCACAATAGCCCAAAAAATATGTGAAGCCCATGCGTCCCAACTAATGTAAAATATGAGGATAAAAAGGCGCTTCTTTGAAAACTATTTCCCTCTTGGATTAGATCTTTAAATTCTGTGATCTCAATTGCCAAAAATAGAAGACCAAGCACAAACGTTATGAGGAGCCAGAAGGTTACTTGGGGCTGTTTATTTTTAACACAAGCAAGAATTGCAAAACCCGAAGTTACACTGCTTACTAATAAAATCATGGTTTCTAAAAAGACTAATGGAAGGCTGAATATTTCTTTTGGTGGCGGGCCGCCAAAGGTTTGTGCATGTAGTACCGCAAAAGTACAAAAAAGGGTGCCGAAAAGCAAACAGTCTGTCATGAGATAGAGCCAAAAGCCAAAAACAGTTTTGGAAAATGTCTCTTCATGTAGGGCATCAAGTTGATGATTTCTATAATGATCGTTTATTGCGTGCGTATTAGTCATGGGATTTCATTCTTCTTAAGTGTTCATCTTCAATTTCTTTAACTTGCTGAGCTGTTATAAGTTCATGCTCATCTTTTGATGATAAGCGTATGATTGCACAGATTAAAATGGCTATAAAACTTAAAATCACAAGCCACCAGATATACCAAACCATCCCAAATCCAAATATCAGACTAAGACCCCCAATATACATCCCGATTGGGGTATTTATTGGCATGTAAATATCTTCGTATTCTTTTTTTGGTGGAGCAGTTTTACCATGTTTGATATCCCAGAGGGGATCGCGATCATATACTGTTGGTATCGTTGCAAAATTATAGACGGGTGGCGGTGATGGTATAGACCACTCAAGTGTTCTACCGTTCCAAGGGTCGCCTCCCGTATGGTCCCAATTCTGTTTTCTTTTATAAATTGTCCAAAATAGCCCAAAAAATTGAATATTTGCACCGCAGAAAAGAATAACTGCACCAACTGCAACCAAAATAAATAAAGGGTGCCACCCAGTGGATGCCTCGTAATGATCAAGCCTTCTTGTAGCACCCATGAATCCGAGCATATAAAGTGGCATGAAAGCTAGAAGAAATCCGCCAGACCAAAACCAAAAAGCATATCGATTTAGTTTTTCATCAAGCATAAAGCCTGTGAATTTCGGAAACCAATAGGTAAAGGCTGCAAAAAAACCAAAAAGAAAACCCCCAATAACCATACCATGGAAATGGGCAATTAAAAATAGGCTATTATGAACTTGAAAATCAACAGGAGGAGCAGATAATAAAATACCCGTCATGCCAGCCACTGTAAAGTTTACTAAGAATGCAAAAAACCAAAGCATTGGCGATGTAAAATGAACTTTTCCTCGGAATTTTGTAAATAGCCAGTTAAAAATTTTAACACCTGTTGGTATTGCTACGATCATAGTTAAAATTCCGAATATGGCATTGACATAGGGGCTTGCTCCCATCGTAAAGAAATGATGCAGCCAGACAACAAAAGAAATTACAGTAATAAAAATAAGCGCCCAGACCATTGAGGCATAGCCAAATAATCTTTTTTCAGAAAAAGTAGGGACAACTTCTGAAAAAACCCCAAAGATAGGAAGTATTAATATATAGACTTCAGGGTGTCCCCACGCCCAAATAAGATTTGTATACATCATGTAATTACCACCACCGGCAACAGTAAAAAAATGCATACCAAGTGTGCGATCCAAAGCCAACATAAATAAAGTAACAGTAAGGATTGGGAATGCTAAGATAATTAGCACATTAGCACAAAGACAACTCCAAACAAAAATAGGCATTCTCATGAATGTCATGCCAGGACAGCGCATTTTTAATATAGTGACCAAAAAGTTTATGCCACCAAGTGTAGTTCCAATACCTGCTATTTGTACAATCCATATCCAATAATCAATACCCTCACCCGGATTGTACTCAATGCTAGAGAGCGGCGCGTAAGATAGCCAGCCCGCGTTTGCAAAATGACCTACAGCTAAAGAAACAAGTGTTAATGCAGCACCTGATGCAAATAACCAAAAACTTAAGGCGTTTAAAAATGGAAAAGCGACATCTCTTGCACCAATTTGTAAAGGAATAATTAGATTCATAAGACCAAAAACAGCTCCCATTGCAACAAAAAATATCATAGTTGTGCCATGTGCTGAAAATACTTCTTGAAAATGAGAAGCTGAGAGAAATCCTTGGGAGTCCCCAACAGAGAAAGCTTGTTGAAGACGCATCATCATAGCATCACCAAATCCTTTAAGAAACATCATCAGTACAACTACTATATACATAATGCCGATTCTTTTTGGGTCTACTGTGGTTAGCCATTCATTCCAAAGCCATTTCCATCGTTTCAAATAGGTAATAAAACTAATCAATGCAACTCCTCCAAACAACATCGAAAGGACTGCCATACTTTGGGTGGCGTCATGCTTAAAAGCTTCTATGGTTAAACGTCCAAACATATCTTATCTCAAGGTTTCGGGTGCATAAATTTATTTACGATATCATCAAAGAGAGTCTCATCTGTTAGCTGAAAAAAGAGAGGTTTGTCACCTAAAGCAGGTTTTGCTAATTCGTTATATCTTTCTAAGTTGAGCTCACTACCTGATTGTTTGACTGAGCTTACCCACTTATCGTAATCTTCTTTTGTGGATGCCCTTGTAACAAAATTCATTCGAGAAAAACCCTCACCGCTAATGTGAGCTGACGATCCTCTAAAATCACCTTTTTCGTTTGCGATTAAATTCAAAAATGTTGTCATAGCAGGCATTGCATAAATTTGACCGCCAAGAGCCGGAATCCAAAATGAATTCATCGGTGCATCAGCAGTTAATTCAAATTGTACGGGTGTGTTTTCAGGAATTTGAATAAAGTCTATTGTGGCAATTTTTTCTTCAGGATAAATAAATAGCCATTTCCACTGCAATGCAACGACCTGAATTTTTATTTCTTTATTTTCAGATTCAATAGATTTATAAGGGTCAAGCTCATGTGTTTTAACCCATGTAAGGACACTTGCAATAATGACCAAGATTAAAGGAAGACCCCACCAGACACACTCTGCTACTGTATTGTCAACCAAATCAGGATCATACTTACCTTTAGGGTTGTCTGCTCGATATATCCAAGAAAAAACAAATGTCAGGATGTAGACTGGTATTATAATAATTAGCATGAGTGCTTGGAGAATAAATAAAAGATTTCGTTGTTCTAGAGCTATCATGCCTTTTGGGAAAAGGACCACTATTTTTTCACCAAACTGCCAAATATTTAAAGGCTGCATAATCAAAATGATCAAAAGAAATAAACCAGAAAAGAAAAGCATCGATAAAACGGGGTTTTTTTTGATTTTCATTTACCAAGCTCTTTTTTAAAAAAAAACTTATATTAAATATTTTCTTTAAAAAGTCAAGGATAAATGTTGGAACCTATTTAGATTTACGGACCTTTTTCTAAACAACACTATAAAGCAGAGTGATTTGGAGTGCGTGCGACCTGTCGCCGCTTTTCGCTTAAATCGACTTGTCGATTTGCGGTGCCTTTAATTAAATTTTTTTACGTTAATTATATATTTTAATGATCTTTATACTAATTTAAAGAACATTCCTGCAAATCGACAAGTCTATTTGCGGGTAGGTTAAGAAAGCACATAGGTATCACTTTAAACAAGCTTTAACTACCTCAATTTAAATAAGTTAGTATTATATCATAACTGCTACCTATGTGACTTGATCAAACCAATGGTATTCCGAAAGTCAACACATGGAATGCTACATTTGCAATTCTTCTTAAAAGTGATTGATCGATGCAGAGGGGATTAGAAAATAAATAATTTGTGTGTATACAGAGCATTTTATAACTCTTATTTTTAGTGTTTTAATAAATGATAAAATATAATTTATCGCAAATATGAGTAAAAAGTAATTAAATTCATTCAAATGATATAAAGTTTAGAAAATTTAAGGTCTATTTTAAAATTTATTGATTAAACAATTCTTGCTGAATATTTGCTATTTAGGCACAGTTAAGGATAATAGATAAATAAATCAGGTGCGATAATCTTATGATCCGATTTTTCTTGAGCCTTTTTACTTCCCTCAGCTTTCTATTTTCAGCATTTATTTTTTCAACCGAAAATAGTCCTGCCTTAGAGCAACTTGAACAGTACATTAAATATAGTCCGGATGCAGAAAATAAAATCGGTCACATCCTGATTAACGATCGCACAAGCGGAATCAATCAAAGCACATGGCTTTATGTTAAAAAAGCTTTGGAATATTACAGAGAACAAAAAACAATTTTTATTATTTTGGAGCTAAACACTCCAGGCGGTGAAGTGTATGCTGCCCAAACAATATCTGATGCTCTAAAAGAAATGGACATCCAAAATAATATACCGGTTGTATGTTACATCAACAATTGGGCAATATCAGCAGGTGCCATGTTAGCCTATTCCTGCAGGTTTATCGCAGTTACAAAAGACGCCAGCATGGGGGCTGCAGAACCTATCATTGCAGATACAACGGGAGAAACTAAGCAAGCTTCTGAAAAAATTAATTCTGCCATGCGTGCAGATTTAGCGAATCGCGCAAAATTTTTTGATCGCAACCCATTAATTGCAGAAGCAATGGTTGATAAAGATATTATTTTGGTTTTAAGAAACGGGGAGTTTGTCAAACTCGATAACGAAAATCAAATAAGCAACACCGATGAGCTGATCTCTCCAAAAGGAAAATTGCTAACTTTAAATTCTGAACAACTCATAAAATTTCATGTGGCTGATTTACTTGTAATGCCTACAAAAACAATTCCTATCACAGAGAGTGAATTGCAAAGTGGAAAATGGGCGGCTAGTAAATCTGCAATTTTTCATACCGCATTTTTTGATAAGATCCCAAATGCAGTAATCGATGAGTATAAACCTGATTGGAAAACCAACTTCTTCATCTTTTTAGCAAACCCGACGGTATCCTCTGTCTTATTTTTAGGGATGATGATTGGGTTTTATCTGGAATTTCAAATGCCGGGAGTAACTTTGCCAGGTGCTGTAGGCTTTACTTGCCTATTACTCATTATCATTTCGAGTTTAGGCTTGGAAATTGGCAATGTACTGGAACTTGTATTGCTAACGATAGGTTTATTGATACTTGCTGTAGAAATATTTATTCTGCCGACATTTGGATTGCTTGGCATTATAGGGATTATTTTCTTTTTAGCCGGCCTATTTGGGTTGATGCTACCTGAGCTTTATGGAGTTGATTTTGATTTCGACTCAAATACCATAAATGTTGCATTTCAAGAACTTTTAAAAAGATTATCCATTTTAAGCGGAACATTTATCTTAGGCTTAATCATTATAGCTCTTTTAAATAAATACATTTTTAGATCATTTCCAGGCTTTAATCGGTTTGTTTTAAAAGGTAATGAGCAAACAAATTACTTAGCTGTTGAAGACTTTAAAACGCTACCCCAGGTAGGTACTAAAGGTGTCGTCTTTGCAACATTAAGACCTGCCGGCAAAGTCTTGATTGATCAAAATATTTATGAGGCCATAAGCGTTGGCAGTTATATTGAAAAAGATACAAAGATCGAAGTTGTGGGCTTTGAAAGTGGAAATATCGTGGTAAATATAATTTCATAAAGGAGATACCATTTGAATCCTTATTTTTTGGCAATTTTAGGCTTTATCTTTATTTTTATTGAATTTTATATTCCCGGTGCTATCATGGGGGTGTTAGGTGGCATTTTGACTGCAACAAGCATTTTTTTATTCATAGAGCAAAATGATTCATGGATTGCGATAAGCCTTTATATTGGAGCTATAATATTGTGCCTTGGGCTATTATTTAAATTTGCTCTTTGGCGCATAAAAACTGCAAAACCAGAATTTAGTATATATTCTGGCGGTAGCCAGGATGGGTATAAAGCTTCAAGATACGATCATGATGCCATCGGAAAAACAGCTACCGTTCTATCAGATTTAAAGCCCGGGGGATACATAACCCTAGACGGGAAACAGCTACAAGCAATTTCTGAAAGCGGCTATATTGTCAAAGGCTCAAAAGTTTTAGTTATTTCAGGACAAGAAGAGAGTCTCATTGTTAAACAAATTTAATTTTAAGGAATTTTTGATGAACAATATCCCAATTTTATTAGCTGAAACAGGCGTAGAATATTACGTCGTCTTTATCTTTCTTGCTATCGTCTCATTAATCATCTTGAGCATATTAGGAAAATTTATTAGTTTGTGGTTTCAGGCTTTTGTGTCTGGTACTCCTATTCCCTTATTTAACATTATAGGGATGAGCCTTAGAAAAATACCACCACAAGTGATTGTAAATGCCCGCATTAACTCTTTTAAGGCGGGTTTGAAAGATATTACTGTTTCTGATCTTGAAACACATTATCTTGCAGGCGGCCATGTGACTGATGTTGTGGGTGCTATGATAGCAGCTGATAAAGCAAATATTCCGCTTGATTGGAGACGAGCTACTGCAATTGATCTTGCGGGACGAAACTTAAGAGATGCTGTCCAAACCTCTGTAAACCCTAAGGTTATTGATTGCCCAAGTCATGGAAGTTACATTACAGGCGTTGCAAAAGATGGTATCCAGATTAATGTGCGTGCCAGGGTAACTGTTCGTACAAATATTGCGCAATTAGTTGGCGGTGCAACAGAAGAGACAATTATTGCAAGGGTTGGAGAGGGGATTGTATCTGCAATTGGTGGCTCTGAAACACATTTACAAGTATTGGAATCTCCGCAAAGAATATCAAAGGTCGTTCTTGAAAAAGGACTTGATTCATCAACTGCCTTCTTAATTCTTTCTATTGATATTGTAGAAATGAATTTGGGAGAAAACATCGGGGCTAAACTTCGTGCCGATAAAGCTGAATCCGATAAGCGGATAGCACAGGCTGAGGCTGAAAAAAGACGTGCAATGGCTGTTGCGATGGAGCAAGAAAATATGGCAAAAGTAAAAGATATGGAAGCTAAACTTATTGAAGCCCAAAGCTTAGTCCCAATGGCAATGGCAGATGCATTTCGAAGTGGACGCCTTGGGATCATGGATTATCAGCGTATCCAAAACATGCAATCTGATACTGATATGCGCAATTCAATTGCAAAACCAGATTCTGGAGATAAGCATTAATGAATGCTAATCTCGATCAAATCATAGGCTTTATCGTGATGGTCATTGCGACGATTGTTTTAATGATTAAATCAGCTAGGGAAAAAAAACCTGAAAATAAACAATCAGCAAAGAGATTAAGAGATTTTTTAGAATCACTTGATGAGGATATGACTGAAGATGTTAAAGAAGTGACTCATCATCATAAGCCAAAACCACTTAAACATGTTCGTCCTGTTTTGGTCGTAGCTCCGGTTCCTAAAGCTCAAATGCAGCCGGATGCTTATCACCAAAAATCAACGATTGAAGGAAGGCGCCTTCAATCGAGTTTGGGAGAGCGAAAATTTCAATCATCCATTGAAAATAGACAGCTTCGCAGAAACATTGAATCCAGCTTTGATGATCCTTACGGGAAGCGCTCTAAAGTAATTAATTTGAGTAATCAGGCAGATGCCCCATCTTATAATGTGATCGGCAAAGCTGGAGCTTCAAGAGTAAGTGATATAATGTCCAACCTGAAATCAAAAAAACAGATGATCATTTTAAAAGAAATTATTTCGTCACCTAAATCGTTACAATAATGAATAATGTCTAAAGAAAATTACATAAGAATTTCAGAAAATATTGCCAAAATTGCAATAAGTTGCGGGCGAAGGCAAGAGGATATTACCCTTATTGCTGTTTCAAAGGAGCGCTCTTTAGATGATGTTAAAGCACTTTACGATGTTGGATGCCTAAATTTTGGGGAAAATCGCATTCCAGATGCTCTTTTAAAGATAGAAAATTCAGCGCAAGAGATCAACTGGCATTTTATCGGTTCATTGCAAAAAAATAAAGTTAGAAAAGTAATTGAAAATTTTGTGCTTATTCATAGTGTAGACAGTGTCGATCTTGCTATTAAGATTTCTGAATGCAGCGTTGAGCTGAATAAAGTGACGCGATTGCTTCTTCAAGTCAATACCTCTTTAGAAAAGACTAAGCATGGTTTTACAGAAGAGGCTTTAGTGGCATCTTTTGAAAAACTCACAAGTCTTCCGTCGATAAAAATTGAAGGGCTCATGACAATGGCACCTTTGACAGATGATAAACAAATCATAAGAGATTGTTTTTCACGTTTAAGAAAGTTAAAGGTAAAGCTAAATTTAAAGGAGCTTTCGATGGGGATGAGCCAAGATTATGAGATCGCAATAGAAGAGGGTGCAACCATCTTGCGTATAGGCTCAAAGCTTTTTTAAACCGGTTAACATCCATTTTTCGAACAGGTTTGTGCCTTTTTTGACGCAGAGACTTAGAGGAGAACAAAAAGGAAGGCATCCATCTATTATACAAGTTCATACCTTTTTAAAAGTGATAACATCTATTAAAAAAAAGCATGAACTTGTTTAATAGATGGATGCCTTCCTTTTTGTTCTCCTCTTGCATCCAATGTCATCAACTTAACAATATTTCTTTACAAATTGCCGGCACTTAATTTCATGGGTGCACTCAAGTTTGGCGGTTTTAAGGATTTAAAAAAAAAGCTGCTTAAAACCGACAAACTTGAGAACTCCCGAAGGGAGTTACGGCAATTAGCCCAGGGTGAGTGAGCGATAGCGAGCGTAACCCTGGGCTAGTTGCCAATGCCGTCAAAATAAGATCTAAACCTTTAAATAAAAATGATTTATAAATTATGATTTGACTAGTAAAAACAATCATGGTATCAAACAATCCTTAAAATTACTTCTGAAAGAGAAAGAGAGGATGTTATGAAAAAAAAACGCATGAAATTTTGGAAAAGATTAGGGAACTTATAATGAGTGAAAGTTTCAAGAATACTTATAGATCAAACGTTAAAGACTTTTCAAGAACATGTATTGTAACCTTTTCCATGTTAATAGTTTTTATTATAAATCTCGCAAAACGAAGCTTACAAATAGATTTAAACAAGTTTATTAAGCGAATAGGCTTACCTCGCATTTCAAAGCAACTTTTTTCAATTGCAAGAAGAA
>Ga0335394_10002984_pt1 | contig 19149 bp, 7 predicted proteins | sample MAT03_FD_205741 | JGI IMG/M metagenome (GOLD analysis project Ga0335394, IMG submission 205741) | Freshwater microbial communities from Lake Fryxell liftoff mats and glacier meltwater in Antarctica - MAT-03 (spades assembly) (version 2) ... | reverse complement strand
GTTGGTGGTGACCGAAAAGGCCGTGGACGTTGGGTTAGGTGAGAGGACGAGCGATGGTACTGACGCGGAATGTTCCGCCACCCCGATCGGTGCGCACGCGATCCCGAAAGGCAGGTCGTCCACCGTTCCAGCCGGCGTGTCGGCATCGTTGTTCTTGACGAATTCCCGGCTGAAGATGCTCATGATCCCAGCGCTATCGATCCCGGCCACACTGATGTAGTAGGCATGGGCACCCAACAAACCCGGCACAACGAAGCTGGTATCGCTGGTGCGGTACACCGCATCGAAGTCCGTTGCGGAACTCACGCCCCGAACACCCACACGGAACCAGGGCAGGTCGTGCCCGGAGGTGATCGATACGCGCAGGCCGGTGGGTTCATCATGCACGATAAAGTCCGGCGTCTCCGGCCCCAACGCGACCAGCGTGGTGGTCATGCCGTTGATCACCGTGTTCCGCGCGAGGTAGTTGAAGTCCACGAAGAAGCTGTCCACCTCCAGATCACCATCGGTGTCCACACCCAGCACGTCTTCACTGGTGTGCTGGCGATCGTCGTACCCTTCCACACTGGGATCACCATCACCATGCTCGTTCGCTGCGGTGAAGCGCAAGCTTGGGAACCCGGCCAGCCGGAACGGGATATGATCACCTCCCCGGTTGGTGCGATCCTCCTGGTTCATCACGCTCACGAGCATCTGCACGGGCACGTGGTCGCGCAGCTTCTCTTCATAGTTCATCTTGATGCTGCGTGCCAGGCCACGGTTCATCAGCGAGGTCGATGGATGCGAGAACAGCCGCATCTGCAGGCTATCGACGTCACCGGGACCCGGACAGCTGGGGGGTGAAGAACTATCCCCGCAGAGGATGCCACCGACGATGTCATTGTTCTGTACGGCCTTGATGTCAATGCCCTGATCGGTGCAGTACGTGGCCATGGCCTCCGCGCCGAGAAGACCGTGCTCCTCGCCCGTGGTGAGCATGAATACGAGAGTGTGATCGAACGTGTAGCGGCTCATGACGCGCGCAAGCTCGATCACCAAGGCCACCCCGCTGCCATTGTCCTCAGCACCGGCTGCATAACAGGCGGGATCGCAATTGTCCTCGCAACGGCTGTCGAGATGTGCTTCGATCAGTACGATCTGGTGGTCCACGACGCTCGATCCGGGCAGCACCGCCATCACATTGCGCCAGCCCGCCCCATCTCCGCAACCGCCAGGCTCGTTCTGGTAGTCGAACTGCAGGTAGGCGGGGATCAAACGGCCCTCGTTCGCCGCGCTGAACTCCACGAACTTGCCGAAGGCCCAGCGGCGGGCCGCACCGATGCCAGTGGTCGCGCTCAGCGTGTCCGAGTAAGTGTGCCGCGTATGGAACGTGACGAGCTCACGGAGATGCGCCTTCAGCGAATCGGCGGATACCCGCGTGCGCAGTTCGCAGAGGATCGGTCCGTGATCTTCGATCACCACGCTGGCGGCGTAGTCGGCCGGATCGTGCAAGCCTTTCATCGCTTGCTCCGCCGCCGTGCTCGTGCAGGAGATGTTGCTGACCTGGGCTTGTGCGACGAAACCGGCCGTACACAACGAGAGGGCAAAGAGGGTCTTCATGGAGTGAGGTTGCGAGAGGAAATGTAAGACCTCGTGTGGAACGGACCTGGATCCACCAGCAGCGCCCGGACTGGCCGCACGATCAGGCGGACATCCGACTCTTGCTCCCAAGACGCCGCCAAAGCACAAGGAGGACCATCACGACCAGAGCGCCCATGCCCCACCACGCATAGGTGCTCCACGGCGAGTCGACGTCCACCGGCGACACATCACCGACGAGCACCATGCCCGCCCAGTAGAAGGGAAGCGCGAGTTCATCTGGAGCGTTGTTGATGTGGTCCAGTTTGGCTTGCCGCAATGCCATGTGCTTGGGCATGCCGTCCGCGAGGTTCTCGTAGAAGCGCGCAATGATCTCAGCGCTCACCTTTTCATCAATGCTCCACAACGAGACAACGAGGCTGGGACAGCCCGCATATGCGAAGCCATAACCCAGCGAACGAACACCCTCACCTGCATCGTTCTTGCCGCTGCCAGTTTCGCAGGCGGTAAGCACAGCGAGTTGCGCGCGCAGGTCCAGCTCATAGATCTCGTAGGCGTGCAGATATCCATCGGCCTCGGCATCCACGCCTTGTCCGTCCTTGCTCAGGACCAGTCGCGAGTACATGGGCGAGGTGGCGTTCACTTCGGCGTGCGTGCCGAGGTGCAGGATGCCATAGTCTTTGGCCGCTGCGCGGAAGCCCTGCTCGCTGGCATCGCCGCCCACCATCACCTTCGCTTGCAAGCTGGTTCCAAGGTCTTGTGCTGTGTTCACAGCGAACGGTTGTCGCACATAGCTGAGGAAGCCCCGGTCCACCATGCTGCTGTCGGGCACATGGGCGAGGTAGTCCTGCTTCAGTTCATCAGAGAAGCCTGGTGCGATGGCGAGCACGCCCTTGGAACGTTCGCGCGCCATATCGGCGAACTGCACGGCGGTGGTGGCGGACAGCAAGTAGGCGATCGCGTAGTGTTGGATCAGCAGGTTCTTGCGGAAGTCCTTCATGTCCGGCTTCGTGAGCAGCGTCTCGAAGTTCACCGTATGCAGATCACCGTCGGGGATGATGAGCAGTTCAGGTTTGCTCAAGAGGTGTGCGACCGGCGCGAACACGAGTTGATACAGTTCATGCGCTGCAAGCACGTATGCAGCCTGCTCACGTGAAGCGACAGCGGCATTGAGCGCCTTCACAGCCTCGGCCACACCCTTGCTGGAGGTATGCACCAAAGCGGCGGTGTCGGCACCGATCACCAACGCGTACAGGTGCTCATCGGTGAACGCATAGACGAGCAGATCACGATCGGGCGTTAGCAGCTTGCGACGCGGATCGTCCACGGTGATACGTTGTTCGCCATAGCGCAAGGCGAAGTACTGGGGATGGCTCTTGCTCAATCCTTCGAGGAAGTCGGCCAGTTCCTTTTCGCGCTTGGCCAGGTCGGGAGTGGCGGCACGATCATCCGGATCGATATCCACCGCACTGATCAGCTGGTTCTCGCGTGTGATGATCGAGTCCGGAACACCGGCGAAGCGCATGCCCGTGAACTCATTGAGGTGGCTCTTCAGCAGGATGGAGCGATCGGCCTCCGTGAGCGAAAGGAATCGGTCCAGGTCGGTGACCGAGCGGCCCCGTTCGTAGTCTTCGCCTGCGAGGTCGATCGCCAGGTCGAACACGATCTTCTGTTGGCCGATGAAGCCGAGCTGCGAACCCTCATCATCGAAGGCCGCCTTGTTGCGCTGCATGGCCCGCACGCTCAGATCCATGTCCGACTTCCACCGAACTGCATCCTTCACACCTATGGCGCGCTCCGCCTTCACCTTCCAGTAGAGCGCATCCGGCAAGAGGTGCGGCTGCGGCCAGGTCTGCGGGATGGAACTCGACCCAAGGGCCTGCACCCGATCCTGCACCAACTCCAGAGCGTGTTCCGCATAGCGGAGTGTTGTACGCGGATCGTGGTTCGCGAACGAGGCCTCAGCGAGTATAAGTTCGTACAAGGCCACCTTGTGATGCCGGTCGCCATGCATGCGCCTCAGTATGTCGAGGGCAGCTTCCATTTCTATGATGGCCTCCGCATTACGGCCCTGGCCCATGTAGAACTGTGCATGCTGACGCAGGGCGATAGCCAGCTCCGCATCGGTGGCAGCGTTCTCCATCGCGCTGCTCAAGGCGATGCTCCGTTTGAACAACGAGTCCGCCTGGTCAATGCGGCCCATGCCGGCATACACCTCACCGAGCTTCGCACAAGTGCGTGCATAGTCCTCGCTGCGCAACCCGTAGTACTTCTCGCAGGCATCGAGGTACGCGCGCACATGGCCTTCTGCATTCGCGTAGTTCCTTGCTTCGATCTCCAGGTCCGCCAAGCGATCCTGCACACCGAGGAGCTTGGGATCGTCGGGCTCGAGGAGCGCTTGTCGGTCGCGCAGCGCCATCTCCAACAATTCGCGCGAGCGGCCGTCATCGCCGAGGGCGAAATAGACCGTGGCCAGGTTCACATAGCCACGCGTGCGGTTCAAGACCGCTTCCTCGCGCAGCAACGGATCCTTCGCCGTGTCGGCCACGGCACCGCAGCGCCGGATCGCTTCAAGGTAGTTGGCCTTGCTGCGGCTGTAGTCACCGTTGCTCTGCCAGAGTATGCCCATGTTGGTGAGCGTTCCCGCCATGCGGAAGTTGCGCTTCGCGTCGGTGCTCTTCTCCAGGTAGGACAAGGCCATCTTGTAGTGCTCCTCGGCCTTGCGCGTTTCGCCAAGATGCCAGTAAGCGGAACCCACACCGTTGCAGGCCTCGCCCATGAGCGAGGCGAGCAGCGTATCCGATCGTTCGTACACCGCCTTCGCATCGAGGTAGTACTTCAAGCTGCGCTCGTGGTCGCCCATCTGGGCATAGTCGTTCGCGAGACGTTGCCGCGCTTTGCCGCGTCGGATCAGCGGCACTTCCTTGTGCGCATCCACCAAAGCCAGCGCTGTCGAATCCTCGCGAGCGCAGTCCATCAGGCGGCCCATGCCGTAGAGCAGCTTCGCGAGATCATCCATTGCGTCGAGTTGGTGCAGCGGATCCTTGTCATGGGCCCGTACCGACACGACGATCCGTTGGGCAGCGGCCACACCAGCATCAGCATCCTTCGACTTCCACACCGCGCGGCCCAGCATATAGGTGTAGCGGTAGATGGAATCCTGCCAAGGCGTACCCGCAGCTTCCTTCAGTTGCAACTCGATCACTTTGATCGTCGCGGTATGGTCCTCGGCCTTGTGGAGTTCACTGATGCGTGCATGACGTTCAGCCCGACGGGCATCGTCCTGCGCGGTTGCACCAAAGGAGGACATCAAGAAGAGGAAAGCAAGTCCAGCAGCACGCATGCGGTTCCATTTCGAGCCTATTCGCGGAACGCCGCGTTCCACACCTTCCGGCGACGCAAGATCAGCATTACGGCCATGACCAGCGCAGCAAGGCCCAAGGCCCACCACACATAGCGCAACTGACCGCCGCCAACCTCCACCGGTGCCACATCACCTACCAGCACCATGCCCGCCCAGTAGTAGGGAAGTGCGAGTTCGTCCGACGCGCTGTTCAAGTGGTCGAGCTTGGCCTGACGCAATGCCATGTGCTTCGGCAGGCCGTCGGCAAGGTGTTCGTAGAAACGCGCGATGATCTCCGAACTCACCTTCTCGTCGATGTTCCAAAAGGACATGACGAGGCTTGGGCAACCCGCGTAGGCGAAGCTGTAACCGAGCGAGCGCACGCCTTCGCCATCGTCGTTCCTGCCAGCACCGGTCTCGCAGGCGGTGAGCACGGCCAGTTGTGCGCGCAGGTCCAGTTCGTAGATCTCGTAAGCGTGCAGGTAACCGTCGGCATCCGCATCCACTCCACCGCTGTCCTTGCTCAGCACCAATCGCGAGAACAACGGCGAGGTGGCGTTCAACTCTGCGTGCGTGCCGAGATGAAGGATGCCGTACTTGGCCGCGTTGGAACGGAAGCGCTGCTCGCTGGCTTCGCCCCCTACCATCACATGCGCTTGCACGCTGCCGCCAAGTCCTTGTGCCGTGCTCACGGCGAAGGGTTGTCGCACGTAGTTGAGGAAGTGGCGGTCCACCAACGAGGAGTCCTGCACGCGCGCCAGGTAGTCCTGCTTCAGCTCGTCGGTGAATCCAGGTGCGATGGCCAATACGCCCTTCGCGCGTTCCCGGGCGAGATCGGCGAATTGGATCGCGGTGGTGGCACTAAGCAGGTAGGCGATGGCGTAGCGCTGGATGAGCAGGTGGCTGCGGAAGTCCTTGGCGGTGCTCGGCGCGCTCAACAAGGCCTCGAAGTTCACCCGCTGCAATTCGCCATCGGCGATGATGAGCAGTTCCGGCCGATCCAGGAGGGAAGCAACAGGTGCGAAGACCATCGCGTACAGTTCGTGAGCGGCCTTCAGGTACGCATCGTTGTCGCGGGCCAACACCGCATCGTTCAACCCCTTCACAGCGGTGGACAAGCCCTTGCTCGAGGTACGCAGCAAGGCCGCCGTATCAGCACGGACGACCAGCATGTAAAGGTGCTCGCCTGTAACAGCGTATGCCAGGATATCGCGCTGTGCGGTCACCAAGTGCTTGCGCAGGTCGGCGATGGTGACACGCGGCTCGCCATAGCGTAATGCGAAGTAATCCGGGTGACGCTGACGGAGCGTATCGAGGAAGGCGGTATAGGCCTCCTCGTTCGCGTAAAGGTCATCCCACGCTGTGGGGTCGTCCGGATCCACCTGTAAGGACTTCAGCAGATGTTGCTCCCGCTGGAGGATGCTGTCCGGCACGTTGGCGAAGCGCAAACTGGTGAACGTGTTGAGCCTGCTCTTGAGAAGGATGGAGCGATCGGATTCGGAGATGCGCAGGAACCGATCGAGATCGGCGGTCCCACCGAAACGGTCATGGGCCGCGTAGGAAAGCTCCAACCCGAAGTCGAACAGCTGCCGCTGCGAACCGACCATCTGCAAACGCGCACCTTCCTCGCTCAGCGAGCTCATGTTCCGATGCATGGATCTGAAGGCTGGATCGAGCTGTTGCAGCCATGCGCGCTCTGCGCCGCTGCCAGGATGCGCCGCACGTTCAGCGGCCACCTTGGCCATGATCGCATCGGCCAGCAGAGTTGGATAGCGCAACGCCGTGGGCGCAAAGGGCCGCTGGGTGAGCGCGATGCGGTCGGAAAGGAGGAGCAAGGCGGAATCCGCGAATTGGCGCGCCATGAGGGTATCGCCGGTCGCGAGCGCAGCGCCGGAGATAACGACGTCCGCCTCAGCGAGGCGCTCATGGCGAGCACCATGTATACGGCTGCGGATGCCACGGCTGATCAACAGGTCGCTGATCGCGTCCGCATGGCGTCCTTGGGCGATGCGCAAGTCAGCACGTTCGGCGTAAGCCGAAGCGAGGTACTGGTTGCCTGAGCCGCGGACCTTTCGCTCGTCCTTCGGCAATGCGGCCGCATAGATCGAATCAGCGCGCGCAAGGTCACCTTGCTTCGCGGCCATCCGCGCCAACGCGCTGTACAGGTCCAGCCGCGCATCGCTATCATCTTCGGTGGATGCGCGGACCACCGCGATCTGCTCCAGCAGGAGCACCTCAGCCCGTTGGTAGTTGCCAGCCATCGCCTCCACCTCGGCGATCCCCTCGTTCAGACCGACCACCATCGGATGCGCATCACCAAGCAATGCTCTACGCTCGGCTTGCGCCGTTCGTAGAAAGGAACTCGCTCGATCGAAATCGGCCATGTCGAAATAGGTCGATGCCAGGTTCAGCAGGATGCGGGTGCGGTTCATCTGCGCGCCGAGATGATGCTGGGGGTCGCCGGCTGTTCGTGCTATCACTTCGTTCATTGCCTGAAGTGCGCGCGTGTTGATGTCCTTGCTGCGATGGAGATCGCCGGTGCCCTGAATGAGAATGGCCCAATTCCCCAAGAGCGTAGCGCGCGTGTATGTCCCATCCCAACGGGTGTCCAGCTCGGCCACGGCGACCCCTTGCCGGTAGCTCTCTTCCGCGTCGCGGGTTCGGCCCAAGGCTCGTAACGCATTGCCCTGGGCACTCAGGTAGGTGGGCAACCGCCAGACCGGCAAAGGAGCGATGCTGCGGGCGATGGCAACTGCACGCTCGATATACGTTAGTGCAAGTTCATCGCGCCCAAGGTCCATCAGCGTAAGTCCCATGCAGTAGTTCGCATCGGCCAGAGTCAGTGGTGGAATGCGGTTGGCATTCCGCTCAGCAGTAGCGAGCGCCAGCTTGCCCACGCGCTCGTACTCCTCCATGAAGGAGAGATCGTAGTACAATGCATTCAGCTTGATCAACGCCTCCACTTCCCATTGCGGGGAGCGCTTGGCAGCAGCAATTCGTTGGTATAGTTGCTCGGCCGCAATGGCTGCGGCCTTGTCACCATGCAATTTCCAATGGGCGCTACCGAGGGGGTAGACGTAGCTCCAAAGCGAATCCTGCCACGGCGTACCCATGGCGGAAGCCACCTGTGCATCTATCTCGGTGATGGCCTTGGCGTAGGCCTCGTTGGCAAGGTGCTCCTTGATGCGCTTGTCGCGCGCAAGCATGTCCGCATCCTCTTGTGCGAAGGCGCATGTCGCGGTCAGCGCAACCAATGCTGCGAAGACCAGTGATCGCATCAGCTCGGGAGTTGCGCCTTGATCAAGCGGACACGTTCCCCATAGGTGGTGTCGCTCTCGAGGGGAATGGCTTTGGCCTTCGCGAACTCGCCAGTATGCACATAGGCCAAAAGCAGGAACCAGTTCGCACGTGTCTGGAACACGGATGCAGGCTCCATCGCGAGCGCCTCGAGCATCGGGATCGCAGCGGGTACATCGCCCTCGGCGAGCCATGCACTGGCGATGTAATAGCGCAGCGTATCGTTCATCGGCTCCTGCTGGAGCAGCGGGGCCCACTTGGCACGCGCCTCCGCATACTTGCACTCTTTGTAGGAGACCATCGCATCAGCGAAGGCGGGATCGTCCGTGGCGCTCATGGCCACTGGCAGGCCGGGGTCGGCGGTGAAGTGCTCCGCAAAGAGCCTTTCGTTCGCCGACGGGCGCAGAGCGAACCAAAGTCCGGCGGTGAGCACAACCGCTAAGACGGCAGCGTACTTGACATACGTAGGCCAACCTGCTGCCCGTCCCTCCTTGTTCTTCTCTTCCGTAGCCAACTGCTTCAGCATGCGCTCCACACCACCCATCTCAATGGCCAGGGTGTTCTCGCGTTGCAATTCCACCTCGGCCCGCAAGGTGGGATCATTCGCGACCTCCTGCTCGAAACGCACGCGGTGATCCGCCGACATGGTGCCGAGCACGTAGGCTTCGATCGCTTCGAACCGGGTCCTATCGATGGGTTTCTGGTTCATGGGAGGATATTCACCACAGAGGCACAGAGGACACAGAGAAAGAGGAAAGCCAACCACGGATGAAAGCGGTGAACTCGGACTTGGATCCCTCTGTGCCTCTGTGGGGAACGCATTTCTTCAGCGGACTTTTTCATTGTTGTCTTCTCCGGCTATGAGGCGACGGAAACCGCGCAGCTTCATCATGCAGCGGTATTTGATGGTACGGATACTCTCTTCCTCAACACCCATTTCCGCAGCGATGGTCGCCAGATCCTTCTTCTTGAAATAGAACTGATCAAGCACCGCGCGGCACTTGTCGTCGAGCTTGTCGTACACGCCGCGCAAGCGGACAATGCGGTCCTCGATGTCGTCGGCAACATCGGCGCGCACGTCGGTGGTCCGGTCATCGTGCACCACTTTCATGTGCTTGTGCGCTGCGGACCGGACATGATCCAACCATTTGTTCTTCGCTACGCGGAAGAGGAAGCCGCCGGGATCTGTCCCTGGCCCCGAGCCGGGATCCTGAACCGTCTGGAAACGACCCTCTTTCACCGTGAGCCAAAGCACTGTGACAGCTTCTTGGAACACGTCCTGCGCATCGCTGGACCTGCCACTGTTCTGCACCACGAACTGACGTACCGCGGGGAAGTGTTTGGCGTAGAGTCCGCGGATCGTCACCGGGTCGTTCCGGTGAAGACCCAACAGCCAAGAGGGCTGCGTGGTGGTGTCGGTTGAGGTGATCGGTTCCACGGGGGGCGTGAAGCGGTCCGCAGTACTGCGGACCACGATAATACGGAGAACCGAAGGGAGCGTGCCTCATGATGCGTTGGAGTGGCCCGTGGGAGCACATTCCAGACCTATATCGAAATGCTAGCTGAATGTGAACACAGGAAGAGAAAGTCGTTTCCAGTTGGGAATTCTTCCCGCGGATCGTTCACATTGATCGCACAGTCCGATGTACGGGTGTGGAGGGCGGAAAGCCCACCATGTCAACCCACAAAACCACAACCTTCCAAATGAAACAACGCCTCCTCTCCTGCCTCGTCGGCATCGGCTTGATCGCCACCACCGCCGAAGCCCAACTGCAACGCATCGTGCTGCAAGGCACCGGCGCTCCGCAGGTGTTCACGAACATCAACGCCGCGATCGCCGCCGCACAGCCCAACGACAAGGTCTACTTCAGTGGGGGAACCTTCACCTCACCGGGTGGCATCACCATCGGCATACCCCTGCACTTTATCGGGGCGGGCATACATCCGGACAGCACGGCGGTCACCAGCACCACCACGATCAACACGGGGAATGGCGACGTCATTTTCACCACCGGTGCCAGTGGCAGCAGCTTCACCGGCATCCGCTTCGCCCCTTCGGGCTATCTCCAATACGGAACGAGCGCCGCGGATGATGATCCGACAGGCATGGTCTTTCAACGCTGTGAATTCCCGGTCCGCCACTATCTCGGGTTTTCATCTCCTGGGGCTTCATCGAGCACGCTGTTCGATGAATGCGTATTCCACTCTTTCATCTGGGGTTATGATGGCGTATCGGCCACCTTCACGCGGAGCATTTTTGACGTTGGAAGCACCGCGATCATCAATTTCGATACCGGTGGATTGTTCGTGAGCCATTGCGTGTTCCTCGGAGAAACACAGTTCGACGGAAATCTGAACGCGGTGGTTGAGAATTGCATATTCACCAGCACCGCTGCCAACGGTCCGCTCTTCCAGTGCAACAACGCCACGGTTACGAATTGCCTGTTCAGCAGCCCCGTGCCCACGACCAATTCAGGTTTGATCTCCGTAGCCAACCAGCTAGGGGTTCCAGCAGCGAGCATCTTCGTGAACCAGACGGATGGTTTCTACCAGTACACCGACGACCTGCACTTGGCCGTGGGCAGCGGCGGCATTGGCGGTGCGGATGATGGAACGGACATCGGCCTCTACGGTAGCGGCTCGCCCTACAAGCCCGGCGCGGTGCCTTTCAACCCGCACTTCCGCAGTGCCACCATCGCACCTGCTACCCAGCCCAATGGCGACCTGCCGGTGAACATCCGCGTGGCCGCGCAACCCAACTGAGCTATGCGAAGCCTATTGCTTCTGCCTGTTCTCGTTGCCATGTGCAGCGTGCAGGCGCAACAGATCAATGCGTACCGCTACTGGTTCGATGATGCTGCGGCGAGCGTCGTGACCACAACCGTTGCCTCGACCACGGAACTGACGCTCACCGCCAACTGGCCCACGGGTGCGATGGTACCCGGTTTCCACCGTGTGAGCATCCAGGTGCGCGATAGCAACGGCGATTGGTCAGTACCGCAGACGAGGTACTTCACCAGGGGCAACCATGCGATCACCGGCTATCGCTACTGGGTGAACGACGATGCAGGCAACATCACCGTCGGCAGCATAGGCCCCAACCTGACGGTGACCCTGAACAACCTCATCGACCCCGGCACATTGCCCAACGACTTCAACACCGTCACCATCCAGTTCAACGATGCGGATGGCGAATGGAGCGTCCCTCACACGTCGTGGTTCGTGAAGAACACCGGTGAGGTGAACGGCTACGAGTACTGGATCGACGACGCCATCGCCAGCAGCAGCACGGGCACGATCGGCCCGAACACGGTGGTCGATCTGATCGCCGATCTCCCTACCGGGGTCCCGGCGGGCACGCACTTCTTCACCATCCGCTTTAGCGGAACGAACGGAACGTGGAGCGTACCGCTGACCACTCAGTTCAACAGCTTCGTGAGCATTGAAGAACTGCCGGGCATCAGCGACCTGCTGCTGTTCCCGAACCCAGTAACCGATGAACTGGGCCTGCGGTTGAGCACCGATGCCGCACGCACGCTGAGCCTGCAAGTGCTCGATGTGAGCGGCGCCGTGGTGCGCGATCTCTCCACTTGGAGCGTGAGCGGGACCACCTACCGCAACTGGGACATGAGCGAACTGGCTAGTGGCAGTTACCTGCTGCGCATAACCGATGAAGGAAAAACGTGGTCCACGCGCTTCGTGAAGCAGTAAGCATGATCGTTCACATATGGCGCCGTGCCCGATGTGAGGTTGAAACCAACCAACAATATCCCATGCGCTCACGAACCCTTACCCTGCTGACCTGCGCTGCCACGTTCATCACGGCAGCAACTGCGCAACTCCCCACCCTGCTCAAGGACATAAACCCGACCGGCGGTTCGAACGCGATCTACCTCACCTGCTTCGGGGACCTGGTCTATTTCAATGCCACGGATGGCGTGCATGGCGCCGAACTATGGATGACCGATGGAACGGAAGCAGGCACCGTCATGGTCAAGGACCTCAACCCAGGCACCGGCGCAGGGTTCCCAAAGGATTTCATGGAAATGAACGGTGTGATCTATTTCAGCGCCACCGATGGGATCAATGGCATACAGCTATGGAGCACCGATGGCACGGAGAGCGGTACGCAGGTAGTGCTCAGCCTTGCCGACGTGAACGGCCTGATCGAATGGATGGACTTCGTCGTGCTCGGTGATCGGATCTTCTTCCGAGGAAGGGATGCGGTGAATGGCAGTGAGTTGTGGTCCACCGATGGTACCGCTGCCGAGACCCAGATGTTCCTGGACATCAACCCAGGCCTGGTCAACAGTGGCATACAGGATCCCATGGTCCATGATGGCATGCTCTATTTCAGGGCTGCGAATGCCACCGACGGTCCTGAGCCTTGGATCTCTGATGGCACAATTGCCGGTACGCACATGATCAAGGATATCATCCCGGGAACCCCCGGGAGCGACCCATCGCTCTTTGCTGCAGCGGGTGGCCTGGTCTTCTTCCGCGCTGGCACGTCCGCCACCGGCGACGAGTTGTGGGTGACGGACGGAACCGAAGCAGGGACGAGCCTGGTCAGGGACATCTATCCCGGCACGAACAGCAGCTTACCCTCCAACCTGATCGAGCACAACGGCCAGCTTCACTTGCGCGCGTTCCCCACGGCGGGCAGCAGCACCGCGTTGATCTGGCAGAGTGATGGGAACCTGGCCGGAACAGTGTCCTTGCCGACCTTCGGTTACACCAATCCGGATAACCTCTGTAGTCACAATGGGTCGTTGTATTTCACTGCCCTTCTTGGAACCGGCAACCGGCAACTCTGGCGCTCGGACGGCACCGCATTGGGCACATACCAGATCCTCTTCCCCGGAAGCGATGTCATCTCACCTTTCGCGTCCGCAACTGCACCGTTCAGCTGCAACGGCACCTTGTACTTCCGGGCATCCTACACGGTCGCCACAGGCGCGGAACTCTACACGCTGAACCTCCCGACGGGGAACGAAGAATACACCGGGGACATCACCCAACTCTACCCGAACCCGGCCATGGACCGAATGGTGGTGCATCTGGCCAGACCCACTAACGCGAAACTGCTCGACAACAGCGGACGCGTGGTCCGATCATGGCGGCTCTCCGCAGGTTCGAACACGGTGGACCTTGCCGGTCTGGCCAATGGAGCATACATGATGGTCACCGAAGTAAGTGCCCATCGCATCTTGAAGCAATGATCGTCCAACGCATCCTGAACGGTTTGCCACACCGGCAGCTACCCTACCGAGCGCTTCGCGCTTCGTGAAGCAATAGCCTTGATCGTTCACGATCAGTCACCCTTCCCGATGTAAGCCTGGAACCGCCCTCCGGTTTCCATCCCTAAGAACCCGAATACCCCTTCCCTATGAGAACCTTGACCCTTCTGTCCCTTCTGTCATTGGCAACGCTTGGCCTGGCGGCCACCCCGCCAGTGCTTCCTGCTGCCCTCGTCAATTCTTCTGCCGCCCCTGTGGGCTTCGAGGAGAACAAAGGCCAGGTGCGCACCACCGATGGCGATGCTGCGCCCTTCGTGCGCTACCGCTTGAGCCAAGGCAACACCCAACTCTTCCTGTTGGAGAACGGGATCGCCTACCAATTCAGCCGGATGCACTACCCCGATGGGTATGCGAAGCAGGCGGCCGATGCGCAAGGGGATGCGGAGAAACTCAAGCAATTGGATGCGCTGCGGCCGCAGATCCGGCTGGAGACCTACCGTATGGACATGGTGCTCGAAGGTGCGGATGCGAATGCCCGGATCACCACCGAAGGGATCAGCGAGGACTACACCCAGTACTACAACCACGATGCCTTTGATGTACACACCTACACTAAGGTGACCTACCACGAGATCTATCCGGGCATTGACTGGGTGGTGTACACCACGGAGAAGGGTATGAAGTACGACTTCGTGGTACGACCCGGCGCCGACCCGGATCAGATACGCATGCGCTTTAAAGATCATGAAGAACTTTCCGTGGATGCCGATGGCAACTTGATCCACGGTAACCGCATGGGGCGCTTCACAGAAGAGCGGCCGGTGAGTTTCCAGGATGGGAAGGAGGTGCAGACGAGCTTCGTGTTGGAAGGGAATGTGCTGCGCTTCGCATTGGAAAATTACGACCGGAGCCGAACGTTGACCATTGATCCGGCGCGCCTATGGGGTTCGTATTACGGCGGAAGTGACCAAGACTATGGCTGGTCCTGTACGGTGGATGCCAGTGGGAACGTGTACATAGTTGGTTTATCAACATCCTCCAGCGCCATCGCCGCCAGCGGCCACCAGAACACATATGGCGGAATATCAGATGCCTTCCTCGTGAAGTTCAACGCGAGCGGTACCCGCCTTTGGGGAACGTACTATGGAGGGGACGGTGTCGAATTTGGCTATCACTGCGCCACAGATGCTAGTGGAAATGTTTACCTGGCAGGTGCGACAGCATCGTCAAGCGGTATGGCCAGCGGAGGTCACCAGGGTACATTCGGGGGTGACATGGACGGCTTACTGGTCAAATTCAACGCAAGCGGAACCCGTCTATGGTCAACGTATTATGGCGGTTCCGGTTATGATCGTGGTTTTCAATGCGCCGTGGATGCTGGAGGGAACGTTTTCCTTTCGGGTGAAACGAACTCTACGACGGGGATCTCTTCCGGTGGCCACCAGAATGCGTACGGTGGTGGGATCGATGCCTTCCTAGTCAAATTCAGCGCCGCCGGCACACGCCTTTGGGGCACCTATTATGGTGGCACTGGCGAGGATGGTGGTGAAGGCTGTATCGTGGATGCCAGTGGCAACGTGTATCTGGGCGGTATCACGGGATCCACAGCCGGGATTGCCAGCGGTGGCCACCAGAACACCTTCGGTGGAGGCACATCTGATGCGTTCCTCGTGAAGTTCGGCTCAAGCGGTACTCGCATCTGGGGTACGTACTACGGCGGGAGCGGAAACGATCTCGGCTGGCAGTGCGCTGGAAATGGCGATGGAAACGTATGTCTATCCGGTTCAACAACATCCACCACGGCGATCGCCAGTAGTGGGCACCAGAACTCATACGGTGGCGGAACAGGCGATGCTTTCCTGGCCAGGTTCAGCACCACCGGTACTCGCATCTGGGGTACCTATTACGGCGGCAGCGGCGATGATCTCGGTTATTCCTGCGCAGTGGATGCCAGCGGAAATTCGATCCTCGGTGGTTACACTACTTCCACCTCTAACATCGCCATCAACGGATACCAGAATACGTATGGTGGTGGGGAGTCAGATGCCTTCTTGGTAAAATTCGCCCCGGGCGGAAACCGTCTCTGGGGCTCCTACTATGGAGGTTCCGGACATGATGGTGGCTACGATGACGGGCTATATGGCTTTAGTAGCGTCCGTTGCGCAACCGATGCCACCGGAAATGTTTACCTGACCGGAAGCACGACCTCCACCACCGGGATAGCCTCTGGCGGGCACCAAAACACCTTCGGCGGGATCCGGGACGCCTTCCTGGTCAAGTTCGAAGATCGCTCGATCACCACCGGCGTGATCATTGGGCCGATCTGTACCGCTCAAGCGGTCTCAGTGCCCTTCACTGTTTCAGGCGCTTTCAATGCTGGCAACACGTTCACTGCGCAACTCTCGAACGCCTCCGGCAGCTTCGCTAGCACGGTAGATATCGGGAGCCTGAGCGGCATCTCTAGTGGAAGCATCAGTGCCAGCATCCCGCTAGGCACCGCGCCTGGAACAGGTTATCGGATCCGTGTAGTAGCCAGCAACCCGATAGTTATAGGAGCGGACAACGGAACGGACCTGGTCATCAACGATCGCACTACCAATTGCACGTGCGCCGATATAGTCGAGAGCGAGACCAACAACACGGTCGGCACTGCTGACCCTGTTGCTTACGACACACCAATGAGCGGCATCACAGGCCCGTGTTCGCTCCCGGACAATACCGTCGATCACTTCAGCTTCACCACGACTACACAAGGCGTGTTGCGTGTGGAAGCATGCTTGTCCAACAGTGGGCCTGCTGCACTCAACGTGACCTTCCGGGTACTCAACACAGCAGGTACCACGCTGGGCACCTTCATCCTTCCAGCCGGTGCGAACAACGTACCAGTGCCCGGAGCATTCGAGTTCCCCTGCCGTGGAATAGCATCCTATCGGATCGCGGTGGACAATCCCAGCACCGCGCATTGCACGAACTATTCGTTCTCCTACACGATACTAGATCCGGTGTTTGCGAACGATCCCGAACCCAACGATGCGATCGGGGCCACTGCAACAGTGGTGGCGTACAACACCGACCGCGATGGCCGCAACAACTTCGACGGGGAAACCACCTACGACTACTACAACATCACGCTCCCTTCCAACGGCGTGTTGAACCTCGAGGTGCAGGCCGAACATGTGGGCGCAACGCCCGGCACCATGGCCGTGCTGCTGTACAGTTCCATCGGTAACCTACTACAGACCTGGAGTGTGGCCGTTGGTGCCAACGGGGTACCCGTGACCAGCAATGTGAGCGTCACTTGCCGCAGCACCGTGAACAACTATTATGTGCGTTTCAATTCCGCGGTCTGCGGCACCTCGTACCGTTTCAAATACACCGTCACACCGCCGCTCTTCGCGAACGATCCGGAACCCAACAATGCGATCGGGGTTACTGCAACTCCGGTGGCCTACAACACCGATCGGGACGGCCAGAACAACTTCGACGCGGAAAGCACCTACGACTACTACAACATCACGCTCCCCTCCAACGGCGTGTTGAACATCAACGTGCAGGCCGAGCATGTTGGAGCAACACCCGGCACCATGGCCGTGCTGCTGTACAGCTCGATCGGCAACCTGCTACAGACTTGGAGCGTGGCTGTTGGTGCGAACGGAACACCGGTCACGAGCAACGTCAGCATCACCTGCAGGAGCACGGTCAACAACTACTACGTCCGCTTCAATTCGGCGGTCTGCGGTACTTCCTACCGTTTCAAGTACACCGTCACGCCGCCGCTCTTCGCGGCCGATACAGAACCCAACAATACCCAGCCGGGTACACCTCTGGCACATAACACCTACACAGAAGGCCATCTCCAATTCGACGCGGAGAGCTTGTATGATCATTACCGCATCGTACCCCCGGCCGATGGCAGGGTGAACATTGAGCTGCAAGCTGAGCACACCGGCGCTACTCCCGGAACGATCCAATTGGTCTTCCTCAACACGGCTGGAACAATGCTCCAGACCTGGAACATACCCATTGGCACCAACGGTGTGGCAACGACCACCCTGGTGAACCTGCCGTGCCCAAGGGGCGGCGACAGCTACGACCTGCGCTTGTCCACGGCGACGTGCGGCACTTCCTACAAGATGAGGTACACCCTCACGCCAGCGGTGTTCGCCATCGATGCCGAGCCGAACAACTCCTCTGGGCAGGCGGTGGTAGCTGCCGATTCCACCGATCACGACGGCCACCTGGCCTTCTTTGGCGATACCAGTACTGATTACTTCCGCCTGCAAGCTGCGACCGATGGAGTGCTGAACGTGACGGTGAGCGCGGAACACGCGATCGCCAGCACCACCGATTCCATCCTGGTGCGCTTGCGCGACAACGCCACGAACATCCTGGTGACTTGGAAAGTGGGTATTGGGGCCAATGGCATCCCCAATACACAAACTCTTACACGCACATGTGCAGGAACAGAGCAGGTGTACTACCTGGAGTTCCCCAACCCGTCCGTATGCGGGGTCTCCTACAGGTTCAGCTACACGGTGACGCCGCCGGTATTCGCTGACGACCTTGAACCGAACCAGAGCAGCGGTGCCGCGATCGTGGCCAATGCCAACACCAACTACGATGGCCGGGTGGAGTTCGACTACGACAACAACCGTGACTATTTCCGCTTGCAAGCACCGACCGATGGGGTGATGAGCGTGACCATTCAAGCCGAGCATGCTGGCACGGCCACCGGAGGCACCATGACCCTTTACCTGCGCGATGCTCCCACGAACATCATCGAGACTTGGACGGTGAACGTTGGCGCCAACAGTGTTCCCGTCTCCAACACATTCATACATCGCTGCACCGGCACGGAGCAGGTGTACTACCTGCAACAAGAGAACCCCAGCGTCTGCGGGGTATCATACCGCTTCAGCTACACGGTAACGCCGCCGGTGTTCGCTGACGACGCTGAGCCGAACCAGAGTTCCGGTCAAGCGATCAATGCCAATGCCAACACCAACTACGATGGCCGGGTGGATTTCAACTACGACAACAACTTCGACTACTTCCGTCTGCAAGCGCCCAATGATGGCGTGATGAACGTGACCATTGAAGCCGAGCACGCCGGACCGGGCACAGGCACCATGACCCTTTACCTGCGTGATGCTCCCACGAACATCATCGAAACGTGGACGGTGAACGTCGGTGCCAACGGGACGTCCATTCCACAGACCTTCAGCCACAGGTGTACCGGCACTCAACTGCTGTATTTCCTGGAACCTTACAACCCTACCGTTTGCGGCGTATCGTACCGCTTCAGCTACACGGTAACGCCACCGGTGTTCGCCGGCGATACGGAGCCCAACAACACCACCGGGACAGCGGTGGTAGCTGCCGATTCAACCGATCATGACGGCCGCCTGGCCTTTACCGAAAACAGCGCCGACTACTTCCGCCTGCAAGCTGCGACCGATGGTGTGCTGAACGTGACGGTCAGCGCGGAACATGCGAGCGCGAGCACCACCGATTCCATCCAGGTGCGCTTGCGCGACAACGTCACGAACATCCTGGTGACCTGGAAAGTGGGTATTGGGGCCAATGGCATCCCCAATACACAAACCCTTACGCGCACATGCGCTGGAACAGAACAGGTGTATTTCCTGGAGTTCCTTAACCCGTCCGTATGCGGGGTATCCTACAGGTTCA
>Ga0335394_10002983_pt1 | contig 19149 bp, 20 predicted proteins | sample MAT03_FD_205741 | JGI IMG/M metagenome (GOLD analysis project Ga0335394, IMG submission 205741) | Freshwater microbial communities from Lake Fryxell liftoff mats and glacier meltwater in Antarctica - MAT-03 (spades assembly) (version 2) ... | reverse complement strand
GGTTGACCCGGATGCCCTGGGTGCGCGCCACGGAGGCCTCGAAGAGGGTGAGGAGAAGCGGGCGTTGGATGGCAAGAAGGGTCGCGAGGGTGACGGCGCTGATGGCGAGGCTGGTCCAGATGTCGGAATCCGACACGCCGAGGATGTTGCCGAAGAGAAAGCTGTCGAGGTCCACTTTTACGCGGGCGTATTTGATGAGCACGACGCCGAGGGCAAACGCGATGACGTAGAGCGAGGCGATGGCAGTCTCGTCCTTGATGCGCGAACTGCGGGTGATCATTTGTCCGCCCAGCGCGACGATGGCGGCGGCAACGAGACCGCCAAGCAGCAATCCGGCGGGGTTGAGTCCGACGAGAATCGCCGCGATGGCCAGTCCGGGCAGAAGCGAATGGGAGAGCGCGTCGGCCGTGAGGGCCAGCCGCCGGATGACAACGAAGGCACCGAGAAAACCATTGGTGAAGCCGATGAGCACGCATTCCAGAAAAGCGCGCTGCATGAATTCGTAGCGAAAGGGTTCGAGCAGCCAGTTCATACGTGGGCTCCGGCGAAGATGCGGGTGGCAAAGGTGCGCTCGGTGTTTTCCGGCGTGAAGGCGGTGGCAGTTTCCCCGCAGGCGACGAGTTCGCCGTTGATGAGGATGACGTGATCAAAAATCACCGGCACATCGTTGAGTTCGTGGTGGGAGGAAATGATGAGTTTTCCGGCCGCGCGGAGGGTGTGCAAGGCATCGGTGAAGGCCAGACGGGCGTTGCGGTCGAGGCCGGTGTAAGGTTCGTCGAGCAGGTAAATATCCGACTGCTGCGCCCAGGCGCGCGCGAGGAAGGCGCGCTGCTGCTGACCGCCGGAGAGCGCGCTGATTTGCCGCGCGGCGTAATCCTCCAGATCCATCATCTGCAGGGCCTCGTTGACGATGCGGCGATCCTCCGGGCCGAATTTTTTCCAGAGTCCGAGCGCGGGATACCGGCCCATTTCCACCAGGCCGCAGACGGTGATGGGAAAATCCCAATCCACCGCCTCGCGTTGCGGGACGTACGCGATGGTTTTTCCCGGCGCGTCGTTCTCGCCGATCTCGTGGCCGCGGAATTCGATGCTGCCGGTTTCGATGGGCAGCAAGCCGGCGATGGCCTTGAGCAAAGTGGACTTGCCCGCGCCGTTCGGTCCGAGCAGACCCACGCAGGACCCGCAGCCCACATCGAGATTAATGTGGTGAATGGCCGGGATGCGGTTGAAGGAGACCGTGAGATCTTTCAGAGTGAGATGATGGCTCACGGCTTGGATGGGGCGGTCACGGTGATGACGTCTTCCACATCGGGGTCGCCCCAGAGGGTGGTGTCGGCGAGGCTTTCCGAGTCGAGGGAAGCCTGAATGCGCAGGGCGTTGGTCTGGCCGGCGGTGGCGGGCCAGGTTGCGCTCACCACCAGGTCGAGCCCCTCCGGCGGGATGGGAAGCGAGACGGTGGCGGAAGCCGGTGAGGTTTCTGGTGTCAAAGTGGCAACCACGGTGTTGCTGGCGCGCACGCTGATCCCGGATGGGAGGATGGGGGAGGAGAAGGTGAGGGCGAGTTCGTGAACCACGACGGGAAGTTTATCCCCGGCAACAGCAGGTGCGGGGGCCTCACGGCCGGTCAGCCGCCAAGCCGGAATCGCGATCAGCGCCAAGGCGGCGAAAACCAGCAACAGCCGAAGCAGTGGAGAACCTGTCATGAAAAACCGTGGCGAAAAAAATACGCGCCCCCCGGCAGCTACTCAAGCCCGGATACGATCACCGAATAATTGTGTTTGATCATCTTCTCGTAGGTTTCGGCTCCCTTGCCAGGACCTTCGGCATAGAGGACCCCGCCGGTTTTTGCTCCGGTTTCCCTGGTGATTTCGGTCAGGACCTTTGGGTTTTCGATGTTTTCGAAAAACACGGATTTCACGCCCTTTTTTTTGATCGCATCAATGGTCTCACGAACCTTTTTCGAGGAAGGTTGGTCTTTCGTGCTGATTCCCTTAACGGGATAAACAGTGAAACCGTAGTCGCGGGCAAAATAGCCGAAGGCATCGTGCGAGGTGACGAGAATCCGCTGGTTGCGCGGGAGTCTGGCAATTTCCAGCCGGGCCCATTTTTCGAGATCGCTGAGTTTTTTTTCGTAGGCCCTGGCATTGGCTTCGTAGGCGGCCTTGTTGGCGGGATCGGCCTGGATAAAGGCATCGCGCACAGCCGCCGTGGCGGTTGCCACATTCTTGATGCTGTGCCACCAATGCGGGTCGGGGATTTTTCCTCCGGCACCGGCAGCGGGATGAGCGTGGCTGTGGCCGTGGTCGTGGTCGTGGCCTGCCGCAGGATCAATGAGGATGGGCTTGATGGATTGGCCGATTGGAACAAAAACAGGTCCGGGGCCGACGCTTTTTTCCAGCTTGGCAAGATAGCCGGCCTCCATGCCGTTGCCGCTCAGGAGAACAACCTTGGCCTGGCTGATGGCTTTAACGTCGCTGGTGGATGGGGTGAAGTCGTGCGGGTCAACGTCCGCTTTAATAATGGCGTTGATCGTCACCTTGTCTCCGCCAACATTCTGAGCGATATCAGTGAGGATGGTGCTGAGCGAGGCGACCTCTAGTTTTTCTCCGGCTTGGAGAGTGAGGACGCCAAAGGTCAGTAAAACAAAAGATGCAAGTCTCATGCAGGAGTAACTTGGCCACCTTTCCTCAGATTGCAATTTATTTGAGCCTGCCAAGTGCGAGGCTCAGGGAGTTTGTGCTCTGAGAAATTTCTCGAAGGCCGCCATGGTTTCCGGGCTGACGTGGTGTTCGATCCCCTCGGCATCAACCCGCGCCGTCACGCCGGACACACCCAGAGCTTCCAGGAAAACGACGACGCGTTCATGCCGCGCCTTGGTCTTGGCGGCGAGGCGGCGTCCGGCCTCGGTCAGGAAAATGGAGCGGTAGGGCTGGGTGGTGACGAGGCCCTCGCGTTGCAGACGCTGGACGGTACGAATCACGGTGACGTGGGTGACACCGAGGGATTTGGCGAGGTCGGTCGCACGGGCTTCGCCCTGCGCCGCGATCAGATCGGCGATGGTTTCCACGTAATCCTGAGCCCGTTCCTGGGCATGGATCAGCCGGGTGTGGCGCTGGATGGCGGCGGTCTCCTTGCTGCTCACGGGAGCGTTTTTGCCCGGCACCGGCAGGGGGAGGTTTTTCATCTTCGCGGGCATGATTCTTTGTGGCACAAAAAATGACTTTTGACAAACCCGGACTTCATTTCGTAGAGACCACCCCAAATTGTAGCAAAAGCTACAAAAAACATCGCACCTGCGGCGGCACCCTGGGCGCGAAATGGGCGGGCTTGCTGGTCAACCGACGTTCAACTCTTGCCTGAAAGCGAGTTGAATGTATTCTTAACGCATGGCTAAAAAACCGGCTCCCTCCCCTTCGAATTCCACCGCTGTCGTCACCGCCCTCCGCCAGGTCGTGGCCGACAGTTACGCCCTGCTCGGGCAAACCCATGTCTGCCATTGGAATGTGCGCGGCAGCGGTTTCTTCGCTCTGCACATCGCCTTTGAAGCGCAATACACCGAACTCTTCGCTGCGGTTGATGAATTGGCCGAGCGAGTTCGTGCCCTTGGAGCCCTTGCTCCCGGCGGTCTTGCCAACCTGGCCCGGATGTCCGCAATTAAAGAAATCAAGGAAGATGCCACCGCGACGGAAATGGTTGCCCACCTTGTTTCTGCCAATCGGGCCCTGGTCAAAAACCTCGCCAATGCCCGCGATGTGGCCGGGGATTGCGACGACGCCGAGACCGAGGATCTCATGGTCACCCGTATCCAGACTCATGAAAAACATATCTGGATGCTCAGCAGCTATCTGGCCTGATCTCCCGCCGCAATTTCGTTTCCATGGTCGGGAACGTGTGAAAAAAGTGCCTGCTCGATGATGTCCCAGCTTCCAAGCAGCCCATGCGGTCAGGCCTTGGATGATCCTAATCGGCTGGCGGCACTGGCGGAAACCGGGCTGCTGGACAGCCCGGCCGAGGCTAGTTTCGACCGCTTCACCCAGCTTGTGAGTATGGCGCTGAAGTGTGAGGTCTCAATCGTGTCGCTGGTGGATTCCAAGCGGCAGTTTTTCAAAAGTGCGACAGGTTTGCCTGAACCGTATTCTTCTCTGCGGCAGACGCCCTTGAGTCATTCCTTCTGCCAGCATGTGGTCACAAGCGGGAAATTCCTTCGCATTGTGGACGCCCGCCAGAACTCTCTCGTCTGCGACAACGCCGCCATTTCCGATCTGCGGGTCATTGCCTATCTCGGCGTTCCCATTGTCACGGATGACGGTTTTGTGCTCGGCTCGCTTTGCGCTATCAGCGGAGAGCCCCGCAACTGGAGCGATCAGGATCTGACCATCCTGCAATCCGTCACCCAAGCCCTGCTCACGGAAATCCGCCTGCGCACCGTCACCACCGCGTTGCGCGGGAACATGGGGGATTTGCAACTGGCGGAAAAACAGCGCGATGAAGTGCTGCACATGCTGGTGCACGACATGCGCACGCCGCTCGGCGCGGTGATCACCAGCCTGGAGCTTCTCGAAGATGCCGGGGGGATGAATGCGGAACAGAAGGATTTGTTCGGAATCGCGCAAAAAGGCGGCGAGGAGTTGCTCGACATGCTCAATAGCATGCTCCAGGTGAACCGCCTCCAATCCGGCGAGCAGGCCCTCACGCTGGAGTCCTTCCATGTTTCCGCCTTGTTGCGGCATGTCTTCCAACTCGCCAAACCGCTGGCCGAGGAAGCCTGGCATGGTCTGTCGGTGATCTATCCCGTTGAGGACATCCTGCTCACGGCCGATCAGGCTCTGCTTTCGCGCGTCTTGCTTAATTTGACTTCCAACGCCGTAAAATTCTGCCCGCGCGGCAGTGAGATCGTTCTTCGGGCTGAACAAAACCCGGCGGAATCGGGCGGGGGTTGCCACTTCAGCGTGCTCGATAACGGACCGGGTGTGCCTGACGAAGAAAAGGCGTTGATTTTCGAGAAGTATCAACAAGGCACCGTTCGGGGAGGCGGTTCATCGTTTGGACTTGGTTTGCGTTTCTGCAAGCTGACGGTTGAAGCCCACGGCGGTTCCATAGCTGTCCAGGATGCGTTCGGAGGTGGCAGCGAATTCTCGTTTGTCATTCCCGCCGTTTCTATGCAGTGAGATACGCATCGTGGTGTCCTGCCTTGATTGGGTTGATCAACTGAACACATCGGCTGCGACTTGACGATGCACGGTTTTGGGATGCAGCCCTTGCAGGGCGGGCTGTTTTTTTAAACCGAATCCCTCGGGCGGCATCCGCTTTGTCCTGGGTCGCCTCAGCCCTTCACGGCCCCGCTGGAGAGCCCGCGGACGAAGAGCTTCATGGTGAAGAGGAAAATGATGAGCAACGGGAGGCTGGCAACGAAGAACGCAGCCATCACGCTGCCCCATTGTTTGACGTATTCGCCGTCGAGGTAGATGAGGCCGACGCCAATGGTGAAGAGTTGTGGGTCGCGGAGGACGACGAGTGGCAGGAGGAAGTCGTTCCAAGAGCCCAGAAATTGCAGGATGGCGAGCGTGCCGATGATGGGGCCGCTCATGGGAATGACAATGTGCATGAGTTGTTTGAGGTGAGAGGCACCGTCCATTTCCGCAGCTTCGAAGAGATCTTTCGGCAGCTCTTCGATAAAGTTGCGCAGCACGTAGATGCAGAAAACCTGGCCGCCAGCGACGCCGAGGATGATGAGTGCCCAGAGCGTGTTCAAAAGATTGAAGGATTGGAGAAGAGCAAAAAGCGTGACAATGTTTGCGACGCCGGGCAGCAGCATGATCAAGAGAAACGCGGCCCAGAGCGCGTTGCCGCCAGGCATTTTGTAGCGGGCGAAAAAATAAGCACCAAGCAGGGAGAAGAAGAGCGCGCCGATGGTGGCGGTCACAGCAACGACAACGCTGTTGGCGACAAATGGTATGACGAGATGGAAAGCGTCCACGTAGTTTTTCCACACCCAGTCTTGGGGGAGCGCGGGGAGCCACGTGTTCTCGAAGAACATCTTGTTCGTCTTCAGGCTGATCTGGATCATCATGTAGAAGGGCAGGAGCTCGAGTGCGAGAATCGCCCAGATCATGATGTGCTTGGAGAGGTCGTTGGTTTTACGTAAAGGCTTGGCGGGGGGCGTGTTCATTTATCGACCTTTACGAATTTGTTGTTGATCCAGGTGAGCCCGAGGATGAAGACAAAAAGGAAAAGCCCGAGCGCACAGGCGTAACCAAATTCTCCGGCGATGAAGGCGCGGTTGAACATCCACAGGCCCGGCACCATTCCGCGTCCGCCGGCACCGCCGTCCGGGCCCAAGAGCAGAAATTGCAGGCCGTAACCTTGAAGAGTCCCAATGAGCATGAGCACCATGCTCAAGCGAACTTGGGTCATAATGAGCGGAAACTCGATGTGGAGGAACTTTTGCAATGATGTGACCCCATCCAAGTCGGCGGCTTCGTAAATTTCTGCGCCGATGGATTGCAAGCCCGCGAGGAAAATGAGGACGCCTACGGCACCGATCCACGGGAAGCCCCAGATGATGAGGGCCGGGATGATGAGGGCGGGTTCGCCGAGCCATGCCGTGGGCACCCCCTCGAAAAAGACGCCCCAGCCGAAAAACTTGTCCAGGTGAACGAGCATGACTTTGAGATGGGAGGCATCAAGCGCGGCGTTGAGAACACCGAGATTGGGATCGAAGAAAAACTTCCAGATGAAAAGCGTGACAAGGCCGGGAACGATCATCGGCACGACCAGCAGAACGCGATACCAATACTGCCAGCGGTCGCTCTTGAGGCGGTGGATGAGCACGGCCAGAAAGATCGACGGGATCATGCGGAAGATATTGGCGATGACTAAAATGCCAATCGTGATGAACGATGTCCAGAAGACCTTGTCATTCAAGATATCGGTGAAGTTTTTAAGACCGACAAATTCTTTGGTATCGCCACCACCCCACAGAAAAAAACTGTGATAAATGGCACTAATAGTCGGGTAGTAGGAAAAAGTTGCGACCAACACCATTGAGGGAACAATGAAGAGATAGAGCTTCCACTCGAGCAGAGCCTTGGTTTTGGAAATTGGGAGTGCCATGCGAAAAACTTAGGGGTTGGCCGCAGCGGTCTCCGTGGCGCGGAGGGCGGCTTTGTTTAAGTAATATCCGCGTTCGATGGACGCGATGGATTGCAAAGCCTCGTCGAGCTTTTCAGCAAGCTGGGTGTTGCCGGGATCCTTGGCCTGCTGGACGGCGAGTGAGGCCACGACGGTGTCACGTCTTTTGGAGTTCATGCTGGTCGAGCGGATGATGCGGGCGAGATCGCTTTTCTGCGCTTCCAGCAAACCCTCGGCCAGGCGGTCGGCAAACTTTTGCGGAGAACCTTCCGGGCCGAAGAGGTCGTTGATGTTCGTGTTGTAAACGCGCGCTGCGTCGGCCTGATTTGGGAGCGGAAATCCCGGCGCGTAACCATCCATCAGCGGCTGGAAGGGAGCGGCGGCAGGGTGAGGCTCGACTCCGACGACCGACGGAATCCAGCGGCTGACGTTTGTCCACACGCGGTTTGCCGGCTGGCTCCCGAGAAAGAGGAGGAAATCCTGCGCGATGGCTGGATTGGCAGACGAGCGGACGAGGCCAAAGTTGACGGCAGAGAGCGTGCCGGCTTCGGAGATGCGGCCTTTGGTGAAGGGGCCATAGATGGGATCGTCGGGGGTCGGAAACGGAATGCGACCAACCCCAACGGCAAAGGGAGCTTGTGATTGGATGCTCGTGGAATCCCAACTCCCGGAGCAAATCATGAGTGAGCGACCTTGCACGAAGTAAAATGTCGCATCGTCGCGCTGGAGCTGCATAAAGCCGGGAGAAAGAAACTCCGAGACCTCGCGCATCAGCTTCAGGCCGGAAAGCACCTCGGGAGAGTTTGGCGTCCATTTGTTTTCTGCAAACCATTCCGCAGTGAGTGCAGAATCGCTCAGGAGAACTCCAGTGGGCGAGAGTTTGTCCATCAGCTTTTGGGTTTGAGACGAAAAAAGCGCACTCATGAGCAGCGGCCCGTTGTATTTCGAGCCGGCGATGGGAACAATGGTTCGCTTGTTGGCCTTGGCGAATGCCGCGGTGGTTTTGCAAAGATCGATAAACTCCCGATAGCTCGTCGGTAGTTTGTCTGAGCCGGTGATCTCCTTGAGAAGCTCCAGGTTGTAATAAACGCGAATCGACGTGCCGCTGAGAGGAACGGAGTAATACTCAAGAAGGTTCTCCTGGTAGCCGCCCTGCATTCCGTCAAAGAAGGTGTTGCGCATCGGCACTTCCTCCAATGCGGTCCCCTTATTGTAGGGATTGGGCTGCTCGACGAGCTCGGTAATCGGCACGAAGAACCGCGCGATGCGCTCCTCGGTCATGCCAATGCCAATCTGGATGATGTCGGGCGCGGTGCCGCCGATGAGTTGCGTGATCAACCAGTTGGTATAAATACGCTCCGGGATCGGGATCTGCTGAATGCGCACATCGGGGTGGAGTTTTTCGTATTCTCGGGCCATGGCTTCGAGGGCCTCGCGCACGCCGGTTTCGAGCTGCCAGTGAGCGATGCGAATGGTCACGACGTCTTCGCCTGTGCTTCCGCGCTCCTTCGGCCAGAGGATTCGCCCGAGGGCGACGACAAAACAAATCGCCAGCAAGCCGATGCCGATCCCGTTAAGAATTCGTTCTCTCATGGCTGGGGAGTTTCCACTTCCTTGAGTCGTTGCTCGAGCATATAGGAGCGCGTGTCGCGACTGTATTTTTCAAGAAACTTCCGGTAATACTTGGTGGCAAGCTCGGTTTGGCCCGTGACCCGGGCCGTCTCGGCGATGGCGACCCAGGCGCCGCGCTCGGTCAACGGACGCGTGATCCCCTCGGTATCCGCTGCAAGCAATTCCTTGAGGCCTTCAGGCAGGTCGCCTGCTTTGATAAGAGCCAAGCCGAGGTTGAGATGAAAATCCCGGCGTCCCTCGCGCGTGAGGAGATTCTGCGCCAGAGATCTCGTGGCAAGAAGTGCCTCCCGGCGCCCTTCGGGATCGGCTGCGGAAAGCTCGGCCATGAGCGCGAGGCGAACGGCGGCACTCTCGACCAGGGGATTTCCGGTTCGGCGCGTCAGGAGTTCCAGATAAGCCGCCTTCGCGCGTTCGGATTCTGGCGGTATGAGGTAATCCTCGTCAATTCTCGCGAGATAAAATTCCGCCAACTGAGTATAACGATCATTGCCGGAGATGAGCGTTTTAAGGAGTTCCTGCGAGCGGGCGATGTTTTGCGGCGTGCGCGGCTGAACATTCAGGTAGGTCACGGCTTCGCCAAAAGCCCTCTCTCGTTCATCAACTCCCGGCTGGCCTTTGAGCTCCCGAAAAGCCCTGTTCGAATCACTGAAGAGGTTGACCTCGGCAAACTCCCAAGCAGATTGGAGGGAGGTATTCTTCGCCAAGACGGAGGCAACGAAAATTAAAAAACCAAAGGCGGCGAGGAGCAGACGAGGAGGAAGAAACGACATGGGGCCGAAAGGATTCAGGATGCCACCCTTGCGAGGCGACGCGCCAGGCTGCGAAAAATTCGGCTACTCCGAAAGGAACGTCGCTTGCTCGGCTCCCACAAAAACGGGTCAGGGAAATAGGTATACATTTTCTTGGTTCTTGGGGAATTTCACGGGTAAAACACGGCCAAGAAAAATAAGAATGGAGTGATCAAAGAACACGATCAAGCATTTTGCGGCGTGGCGGCAGTGCCGGAGCCGGAACGCGCCGCCTTTCTTTGGTAAGTGAGAATTTCATTGGATTCTTGTCAGAACTACAGGCATTCGCTCGGGAGGCGCAAAGTGTGGCCACATTTCGGGTCAAGCTGGCATCGAAAGCTCAGCCGGAGCTGGCGCGGAAGCAGGCGCGTGGAGCGGTCTATTTGCTGGTGCGATGAAAAAATGCAAGCCCGCCGCCCCAACCCTGTTTTTTTTCAATTTACTCCAAATACGTGTCCCCGTGCGCATAGGGCGGCGCGCAGCAGCAGAGGAAACGCAGCGCCGTGGCGGCGGTGATCTGGTGCCAGGCTCCGGGTGGAATCAAAATGGCGTCGCCGGGACCGACGGCGCGGGTTTCCCCGTTGATTTCCATGCTGCCAGTGCCTTCGAGAAGAAAATACAGCTCCTCGCTCAGTTTGTGACAGTGACGGTCGGTGGCGGCTCCGGGAGGGATGGTGGCCTCGGCCAGGCTCTGGTTTTCGACCGGCGAATTGCTCCGGTCGAGAATACTGCGTATCCGCGAGCCATCCTTGGTCGTAAATGGTTTTTGACTGGATAGGTTTTGGACAATCATCGAAACTAAAGGTCTATGAAATTTTACGAAGGATGCACAACATTGATTACCGGGGCCTCGGCGGGTTTGGGAGCGGAATTTGCCCGTCAACTCGCGCCGTACGTCCAGAGCCTGATTCTGGTGGCACGCCGGGTGAACCGTCTGGAGGCCTTGCGCGATGAACTCCAGTCCATTCACCCGCATCTCACGGTTTATATTTATGGCGCGGATGTGGGAAAAGAAGACCAGCGTTGTGCCCTCGCGAACTGGTTGTCGGCCGGAAACCTCAAGGTGGATTTTTTGGTTAACAATGCGGGCCTGGGCGATCACGGGGCTTTTGCATCGAGTGAATGGGAACGCGTCCGCGCCATGATCGATGTGAATATCGGAGCTTTGACGCATCTCACGCATCTCCTGCTGCCGTCCATGACAGCCGGTGGGCGCGCGGCCATTCTCAATGTGAGTTCCGTCGCGAGTTTTTTTCCGCTGCCGAACATGGCGGTGTATTCCGCGACGAAGGCTTATGTCACCAGCCTCTCGGAGGCGCTGGCCATCGAATTGCGCCCCCGTGGCATCACCGTGACGGTGTTGTGTCCCGGTCCGATTCCGACCGAGTTTTTCACGGTGGCCTCCCGCTCCGAGGAGGGTGAAAGCGTGGCGCATTATGAAAGCATGCCGGCTTTTGTCGTCACACCGCAGCAGGCGGTGCGGGCGGGTCTGGAAGCGGTAATCCATGATCGCGCCCGGGTCATTCCCGGTCCGTTTCTTTGCCTGGCCATCGGGGTCGCCCTGCTGGTTCCTTTTTGTATCACCCGCGAAATCCTGCGTGCCTTCCGCTCAAAACTGTGAATCCCCGTGACAACGAATCCACAGTTGACAACCCCGGCCCGGCGAAAAATTCTGGGCTTGTGAAAACAATCACAAGATCGCTGGCCGCCCCGGCTGAGAATGCCGCGTTTGCCCAGGCTCTGGAGTTGATCAATCCTCATCTCTATTCCGTGGAGGAAAGGATCCGGGCGCAGGCCAGAACGTTCGATCCCGCCGTCGAGGGCTATGTGGCCTACGTTTGCGAAAAGGGTGGCAAGCGGCTGCGTCCCGTTCTGGCCCTGCTGGCGGGCGGTGCGACGGGAAAAATCACCTCGAGCCACGTGGATCTTGCCGTGATCGTCGAATTGATCCACATCGCCACCCTTGTTCACGATGACATCATGGACGGGGCGGAACTCCGCCGCGACCAGCCCACGGCCAACGCGAAGTGGGGCAACGCCATCAGCGTGTTGCTGGGCGACTGCCTCTTTGCCCACGCGCTGAAATTGGCGACAGGTTTCAGCAACACCGACATTTGCCGCCGTATCGCCGACGCGGCGGCGGAGGTTTGCTCGGGCGAAATCATTCAAACCCAGCGGCGTTTTGATTTGAAGCTGAGCACCGCCGATTACTACCGCATCATTGAGATGAAAACCGCGGCGCTGTTTTCCACCGCCTGCGAACTCGGGGCTTTTATCAGCGAGGCGAATCCGTCCGTGATCGGGGCGTTGAAAAATTTCGGGGCCAAAATCGGCACCGCCTATCAGATCTACGACGACTGCCTCGACCTCGCCGGCACGGAGGAAGAATCGGGCAAAACGCTCGGAACGGACATCCGCAAAGGCAAATTCACCCTGCCCGTTTTGCTCATGCTGCAAAACCGCCAGGGAGGCGACCTGCACGGGCTGCGCGAATTGCTCCTGCGCGAAGAGGGTGTGGATGAGGAGGCTTTGGGCGAAATGCTCAACCAGGCCGGTTCTTTGCCGGCAGCCGCGCAGATCGCCCGCCGCATGATCCTTGAAGGCCGGGAGTCCCTCGTTTTGGTTCCCGAGAACCGCTACGTTAACGGACTTGGGGCCATCGCCGATCACCTCGTCGGATTGATTGACCGTCTGACTTGAACGTTTCGCCCTTTGACGCCCGGTTCAATCACGGCTAAACGCAAGAGTCGTGCGCATCCGTGAAATCCCAGAAAGCGACCGTCCGCGGGAAAAACTCGCCGCGCGCGGTCCCGCCAGTCTCACCGATGCGGAACTGCTCGCGATTTTTCTGCGCACCGGCATCAAGGGAAAAAGTGCCATTGCGCTGGCCGGGGACATCCTGAGATTGAAAGGTTCTCTCGTGGCCTTGTCCCGCTGTTCCCCGGCGGAATTGATCGAGGCGGCCTCTGGCATCGGACCGGCCAAGGCGGCGGAGTTGTCGGCCGCCTTTGAACTCGGCAAACGGCTGGCGCGCGGGGGAGCGGACAGGCCGGTGCTGGACAGTGCTGAGGCGATTCACGCGGCTTACGGGGCGGAGTTTCAGGCCATGAACCGCGAGGTGCTCAAGGTCGCCCTGCTCGACACGAAATTGCGCCTGCTGCGCCTGGAGGAAGTGGCTCTCGGTTCGCTTAACGAATGCATTGCCCATCCACGTGAGATTTTTCGTCCCGCCATTGTCCATTCCGCTTATGGTGTGATCGTGATTCACAATCATCCCTCCGGCGACCCCGCGCCCAGTCAGGCCGACCATCGCCTGACCCGCCAACTCGCCGAGGCCGCCACCCTTTTGCAGATCAATCTGCTGGACCACGTCATCATGGGTTCGGCGGATGGCGGAAGATCCCCGTATTTCAGTTTTCGTGAAGCCGGTTGTTTATGAATATTCATCCCACCGCCAGTGTTTCCCCGCAGGCCCGGCTGGCTGACGATGTCGAAATCGGGCCCGGCACGATCATCGGGTCTGGAGTCACTCTTGGGCCGGGCTGTGTGGTCGGGGCTCATGCGATCCTGGAGGGAAAAACCATCCTTGGCGAAGGCAACTATGTCGGCCACGGGGCGATTATCGGTTCACCTCCGCAGGATTTTGCCTTCAAGGAAACAGTCCATAGCGAAGTGCGCATCGGCCATGGCAACACCTTCCGCGAATACGTCACCATTCATCGCGGCACGGAGGAGGGCTCTGCCACCATCGTGGGCAATGAGTGTTACCTCATGGTCGGGGTCCATCTCGGACACAACACCCGTCTGGCGGACAAGGTGATCATCGCCAACAATTGCCTGCTGGCCGGTCATGTGGAAGTGGGCGAGGGCGCGGTTCTCGGGGGCGGCTCGGTTTTCCATCAATTCATGCGCATCGGAACCCTCGTGATGGTGCGCGGGGGAACGCGGTTTGGAAAAGACATCCCGCCCTATGTTTCGGCCGATGGGGAAAATTTTATCTCCGGCATCAATGCCATCGGCCTGCGCCGGGCTGAGTTCCCGCCGGAAATCCGCCTGGAAATCAAACGGGCCTTCAAGCTGGCCTATTGGAGCCGCTTGAATATTTCCCAAGCGGTGGAAAAGGCCAAAGAGAAGTCCTGGAGCAAGGAAGCCCAGGTTTTTATTGATTTCCTCGCCTCGACCAAACGCGGGGTGTGCAGCGCGAACCGGGCGCCGGATTTCGGCGGCGGAAAAAAAATCCCCTGAGCTCAATTTTCCGGCTTCGGGGTTGTGCCGATCCACGCTGCCAGGTGAACATCCCGCACACTCACGCCTGCTTTTTTCGCGGTCTCGCGACAGGATTCATACTCGGGCGCAGCCTGCACAAGTTCGTCTCCGAGAAATCCGACCTTGATCCGCACAGGGCCGTAGGGCGTTTCCACGTCGCGGAATTCCCGACGTAATTTCATCCGGCGCGTCCGGTGCATGCGAAGGCCGAAGGCGCTGGTCTCTGTCAGAACGATCCGTGCCAGCTCGGAGGCTTTTTCTTCGGTGGCCAGAACGGTGAGCACAAAACCCGGGCGGTTTTTTTTCATCTGCGCGGCGGTGAAAAAGACATCGAGCGCTCCCGCCGCAAAAAGCCGTTCCATGGCCGCGCCCGCCAGCTCGGGCGTGAAATCGTCGAGGTTGGTTTCAATTTGGGTGATCTCATCCATCTCGGCATCCGGCGTTTCCGCGCATTCGCCCAGCACAGCCCGCAGGACATTCGGACGGGGCGCGGAATCCCGCGTGCCGAGGCCGTAGCCGATTTTTTCGATCCGCATTTCCGGCAGCGGACCGAAGGAAGTGGCGAACTCGGCCAGCAAGGCCGCGCCGGTCGGGGTAATCAGTTCATCGCTCTCCTCGATTTGTCGGAGCGGGATGCCGGTTAAAATTTCCAGCGTGGCCGGGGCGGGCAAGGGAAAGCGTCCGTGCGCGCAATCCACCCAGCCGGTTCCCTCCACCAGCTTCGAGGCGAAAATGCGATCCAGGCCGAGGGCTTCCAATCCCGCGCAGGCCGCCACGATATCGGCGATGGAATCTATCGCGCCAACTTCATGAAAGGTGACATCCTCCGCCGGCATGCCGTGGATTTTCCCCTCCGCCACCGCGATCCGGTGGAAGGTCGCGATGCCGCGGTTTTTGATGAATTCGCTCAGGCTGCTTTTTTCGACCAGTTCGCGGATTTCCCGAAAACTGCGTCCATGGACATGAGGGCGGTGCGGCTCGTGACCGTGATGGTGATGCGCCTCGTGGTGCGAGTGACCGTGATCGTGGGCATGCACGTCGAATTTCCACCCGGCGATGTTTTGGCGCGTGCTGCGTTGGAAGTGGGCATGAAATTCCCCGTCGAGTCCCAGCGCCTTCAGCGCTTGCTGAAAAACAACCTCCTCGACGCCGAGGTCGCGCATGGCACCAACCGTCATGTCTCCGCTGATGCCTGAGAAACAGTCAAAATAAAGGACACGCATTTGGTGCCACGCTACTCGTTGGCACGAAGAGGCAAAGCGAAAAACCGGAGCCTCCGGTTTATCGGAATTTCTCAGCAGCCTTTTTTCAAACGGAGGGCATTTTGGGCGGGGAGGCCGGCTTTTTTAAACCGGGCCTGCGCGCGTGTGATATCGTATTCCACCCGGCGATGGAGGAGGACCCGGTTCTCGAAATCATAAAGCGCGTAGCTGGCGCGGGAATCGGTGTCGCGGGGCTGGCCGACGCTGCCAACGTTGATGGCGTAACGGGCAGAATCGTCGAGTTGCACGGGCTGATCCATCGGCTCGAAGCAGGTGATTTGCTTTTTTCCCTTCTCCCAGATCACCGGCACGTGGGTGTGCCCGTGAAAACTCACAAAGGTGGTCTGGACGGCAAAGTGGGATGCGGCCTTTTTATTGCTGTCGATGTAGTGGAACGCTGACGGTTCGTGGAGGGAAGCGTGGGCGAGGGTGAGGGGATCAAGATCGGCGGTGATGGGCAGGGCACGCAGCCACTGCTGCTGGGCCTCCGTGAGTTGTTTGGCGGCGAGGGCAAGGGGCTCTCCGACGGTCTCGCCGAATTCCCCGGCGGAAAACCGATCCATGAGGAAAAGCATGGCCTCGTGATTGCCCAACACGGATACGACGCAGCTTTCCATCACACGTTGAACGCATTGGGAAGGTTCGGGTCCGTAGCCAACGATATCGCCCAAACACAGAATCCCCCGGCACGGCTGCCGGGCAATGTCCGCCAGCACGGCGTCCAGCGCATCAATATTGCTGTGGATGTCGCTGATGAGGGCAAAATAGGAGGGATCTTCAGGCGGGCGCATGGGGAAAGTGATGCCAGGGGTAAACCCCGGGCAGCAGATTACGACTACGGCCCGCGATTTCCGATGGAAAGTTGAAATCAGGCATTTGTGGTATCTGCCTTCAAGTTCCTCCCCTCGCAGAGCTCAAAGCCCGAAGCGGGCCACTTTAAAGATTTGCCACTGAACCAAAAGGGTCTGGATTTTTATCACCGCCTTCTTGACGCCATGCTCGCGCAGGGCCTGACCCCTTGGGTGACGATGTTTCACTGGGATCTGCCGCAGGCTTTGGAAGATGATTTCGGTGGATGGCGTGACCGCCGCACCGCCGAAGCCTTCGCCGTTTACGCCGATACCATCGTGCAGGCTTACGGAGATCGGGTGAAAAATTGGATCACGCTCAACGAGATTCTTTGCTTCACCCGGCTGGGCTATGGAAACGGACAGAAGGCTCCCGGGCTCAAACTCCCCGAGCAGACCGTCAACCAGACCTTCCACCACGCTCTTCTGGCCCACGGCCATGGAGTGCGCGCCGTGCGCGAACACGGCGGAAAAAACGCCAGGGTCGGCCTCACGGACAACTCCGAAGTTTTCATTCCCCTGACGGAAACCCCAGCCGATATCGCTGCCGCGAAAACGCAGTTTATCCAGGCCAACACCCGCGTGCTTGAGCCGGTTTTCAAAGGACGCTACCATCCGGCCTTTCTGCGATCCGCCGGCCCGGACGCGCCAAGAGTGCAGTCCGGCGACCTTGCCCTGATCAGCCTTCCGACCGATTTCCTCGGCTTGAATATCTATTCGGGACAGTTTGTGCGCTCCGGCAAAAGCGGACGCCCCGACGTGCTGCCCTTTCCCGCTTCCTACCCCGCTGCGGACGCCACCTGGCTTCGTCATGCGCCGCAGGCACTCTATTGGGGGCCGCGACTCGTGACGGAGTGTTACGGCGTCAAAACGATCTTCATTACGGAAAACGGAGCGGGTTACCACGATGTCCCTTTGGAGAACGGCGAAATCCTGGACCTGCATCGCCGTGACTATGTCCGCAACTGTCTGCGCGAGCTGCATCGCGGCATCATGGACGGCGTGCCGGTGAAGGGATATTTTCTCTGGTCCTTCATGGACAACTTCGAATGGGAGGATGGCTACCGCTGCCGTTTCGGGGTGGTTTACACCAACTACCAAACGCTAAAACGCACGCCCAAGGCTAGTGCGCTTTGGTATTCTCAGGTCATGGCTGCCAACGCCTTGGTCTGACGCGGGACACCGCCGAAGTGGGGCTTCCGAAACACAGCGGCCAGCCCGATGGCGTTGGCGGTTTTGGCAACGTGGACTGGTTCACCGCGGCCATGATCAAGAAAACTGACGGTTCATCAGCCTGGTGCCGGCAGAAGGAGAAGCTCTTTTTTCTCCCGATTCGCGGCGATCCTTGCTTACATGCCGCCGGAAACATGGTTTTTGCTCCTGCATACTTCCTGGCCACGGGCCTGGTCTACACTTTCAACCAATCCACTCTGGAGGGAAAGGTGGTGCTGCTGGCCCTCTTTCTCGGGTCCATCTTCAGTTGGTCCGTGATGGTGACGAAGATCCGTTTTCTCAATTTTGCCAAACGTCAGTCCGGACGTTTTTCCGTTCTCTTTCATCAGGACCGCACGCCGCTGCGTATTTACGAGCAGGGCGTGCGTTTCGAGGGATCGCCGCTTTACGAAATTTACAAGGCCGGTTGTGGCGAACTCTGTTTTCAAATGCTCGGTTCCATGGAGGTGGACGAAACCTTTCGCGCCCGGGTGGAAAGCGCGGACAAGATCACGCCTGCGCAAATGCGTGCCGTCACGGTTGCGATGGAGCGCGCCGTCGGTGAGTCCGGGCTCAAGCTCGAGTCGCAGATGATCATCCTTTCCACCGCAGTGAGCGGCGCACCCTTCCTCGGCCTCCTCGGCACGGTCTGGGGCGTGATGGACGCTTTCGGCGGCATTGCGCAGTCCGGCAACGCCAACCTCGCGGCCATGGCCCCGGGCGTGGCCGGAGCGCTCATCACCACGGTGGTCGGACTGCTGGTCGCGATCCCCGCCATGTTCGGATACAACTTTCTCGTCACCAGCGTGCGCTCCATAATTATCGAAGCGGAGAACTTCGCCGCCGAACTTTCCTCGGAAATCGAACACCGTTTTGTGGAGCACGGTTCGCGCGAATCGCGCAAATCTTTCTAACCATGCGCCGTTACAGCAGCCGCAACGCCATGTCGACGCTCTCGGAGATGAATGTCACTCCGTTGCTCGACCTCTGCTTTGTACTGCTCATTATTTTCATGATCACAACGCCGCTCATGGAGAACAGTGTGGATCTTGTCGTGCCCGCCAGCTCGACGGCCAAAATCCAGGTCAATCCCTCCGAGGTGCTCCTGATCGAGATGGATCGCAATGATGTCATCAAACTCAACAAAGCGGTCGTCACCATGGGCGACCTTGAAGCGCAGTTGGCGGCCTTGAAGGCCGGCGATCCCCTGCTTTCGGTCGTGGTGCGTCCCGACCGGGATCTGGCCATTCAAAAATTCATCGGCGTGATGGATGTCCTCAAGCGCGTGGGCATCGGCAAAGTCGGAGTGATGACGCGGCCCGAAGACCCTGCGCCGGCTCCGGCCAATTGATCGCATGGGCGACCCCCAATTCCGGCGGAATCTGATCGTCATCGCCGTCTTCCATCTGCTGCTCATTGCGGCGGTGATTTATTTTGCCCGCCGGGAAATCAAACAACCGGTCGGCGATATGGTCTGGCTTGATCCCGGTTCATTCTCCCAGTCTGTGGATACCGATCCCGGTGATCCCGAGCCCCTGGAAACGCCGCAACCCACGCCCGAACCGACCCCGGAGTCTACGCCGGAACCAACCCCCGAAGCGACGCCACCTCCCACTCCCGAACCCACCCCGGAGGAGGATACCATCCCTCTCAGCACACCTACCCCATCTCCTACACCGACACCGACTCCCAAACCCACCGCCACGCCCACGCCTACTCCCAAGGCAACCCCGAAACCGACCCCCAAACCAACTCCAAAGCCCAGTCCCAAGGCGTCTCCGAAACCCACCCCCAAGGCCACTCCGAAAGCGAGCCCGAAGGCCAGCGCGACTCCCAAGGGGTCCGGTTCCGATTCTCCGAAGCCCAAGGCTTCCGCTTCGCCCGGCGCGAAAGCGGCGGACTCCAAAGGAGCCGGCACGGCGACGAGCGGGAGTGGCTCCGCCGCCAAGGCCGGAGGGCAGGGGACCGCGTCCCAGTTCGGCTGGTATCACGAACTCATCCACGACCGCT
>Ga0335394_10002981_pt1 | contig 19157 bp, 15 predicted proteins | sample MAT03_FD_205741 | JGI IMG/M metagenome (GOLD analysis project Ga0335394, IMG submission 205741) | Freshwater microbial communities from Lake Fryxell liftoff mats and glacier meltwater in Antarctica - MAT-03 (spades assembly) (version 2) ... | reverse complement strand
GAGCAAGCGAAGCGCCGCTCCTGACGGCAACGACGACCTGCCGAGAGGGTCCCCGCCAACCCCGCCACAGGCATCACCGGCCGAACATCCGCGCCGTCACGCGACCGCGGCGTCGGTGATCTCGAGCCCGCGATCGATGATCTCAAAGCCATCGCGCAGTTGCTCGGGGGTGATCGACAGCGGCGGGTTGCACATGATGTTCCACCAGTGGGAGATCGTGTACAGGCCCTCCTGTTTGAAGAAGCCCATGAGCTTGTCGATCGCGGGGTGGGAGCCGCCGTAGGGGGCCATGGGGGTGCCCTGGCGGTCTTTTTGTAATTCGATGAGGCCGAACAGGCCGATCGCGCGGTAGCTGCGGATGCTCGGGTGTTTGGCCTTGAGCTTCGCCATTTCGCCGAGCATGACGTCTTGCATGCGGGCGGCGTTCTCGACCAGCTTCTCGTCCTCCATGACGTCGAGCACGGCCTCGGCGGTGGCGAGGCACAGGGCGTGGGCGTTGTAGGTGAGGCCGCCGAAGAACACGTTGTCCTGGAAGTGTTTGGCGATCTTGTCGTTGACGCCCATGGCGCCGAGCGGGAGGTATGAGCTGGTCAGGCCCTTCGCCATGGTCAGGATGTCGGGGACGATGTCGCCGTGTTCGAAGGCGAACATCTTGCCGGTGCGTCCGAAGCCGCACATGACCTCGTCGCAGATGAGCAGGATGCCGTGTTTGTCGAGCAAGGCGCGCAGGCCCTTGAGCCAGCCTTTGGGGGGCGGCAAGATGCCGTTGGTGCCGATCACGGTCTCGATGATCATCGCGGCGATCGTGTGCGGGCCCTCGTAGGTGATCGTCTCCTCGAGGTAACGCAGGTGATTTTGCGTGCGCTGCTCGTCGGTGTCGCCGAACGAATAGTCGTAGGGGATCGGGTCCATCACGCGGATGAAGCCGGGGGCGCCGGGCTCGTTGGGCAGGCGGCGCGGGTCACCGGTCATCATCATGCCGGCGTGGGTGGCACCGTGGTAGCTGCGGTAGCGGCTGAGGATCTTGTGGCGGCCGGTGAACAGGCGCGCAGCCTTGACGGCGTTCTCGTTGGCCTCGGCGCCGCCATTGGTAAAGAAGAAGGTGTTGATGTCGCCGGGCACCAGGGCGGCGAGGCGCTTGCCGAGGCGCGCGCGCGGGGCGGTGGCCAGGCCGGGGGCGACGAACAAGAGCTGGCTGTCGATCGCCTGCTTCATGGCCGCGAGCACGCGCGGGTGCGAGTGGCCGATGTTGACGCTCATGAGCTGGCTGTTGAAGTCGAGGTAGCGCTTACCTTCGGTCGTGTAGAAATACACGCCCTCGGCGCGCTCGACCGCCAGCGGGTTGACGGCGCTGCCCTTCGACCACGACCACATCGTGTATTGTTTGCAGTCGTCGACGATCTGCTTGGTGGTGAGTTTGTTGGCGGTGTGATCTGTGGTCATGGCGCGGGTCTCCTTCACGACATCCAGGTCGCGTCTTTGCTGAGTGACCAGCGGCTGGTCACCTTGCGCGGGCGGGTCCAGAAGCGAAAGCCGTCGTAGCCGGTGAGGTCGCCCTGACCGAAGAGGCTGTCGTTCCAGCCGCCGAAGCCGAAGGGCTCGCGCGGGACGGGGACGCCGACGTTGATGCCGCACATGCCAGCCTCGAAGCGCTCGATGCAGTGGCGGGCGACGGCGCCGGAGCTGGTGAAGATCGAGGCGGCGTTGCCGTAGCTGCTGGCGTTCTCGATCGCGATCGCCTCGTCGACGGTGCGGGCGCGGACGATGGAGAGCACGGGTCCGAAGATCTCCTCGCAGCCGGCTGGCATGTCGGGGCGCACGTGATCGAGGATCGTGGGGCCGAACCAGTGGCCGCCATCGGGGCCCCTGGCGCCGCGGCCGTCGACGAGCACCTTGGCGCCCATTTGCTCGGCCTGGTCGATGTAGCGGTGGATGCGTTCGAGGGCGGCGGCGTGGATGACGGGGCCCATGTCCTCGCCGAGCCGGATCTTGCGGGTGAGCGCGGCGATCGCAGCGATGATGGGGTCAATATCGCCGATCGCGATCATCAGGGAGGCGGCCATGCAGCGCTGGCCGGCGCAGCCGTAGGCGGAGGCGACGACGGTGCTGGCGGTCAGCTCGGGGTCGGCGTCGGGGGCGACTAGCAGGTGGTTCTTGGCGCCGCCGAGGCACAGCATGCGCTTGCCGAGCGCGGCGCCGCGGGCGTAGAGCAGGCGCGCGACCCTGGTGGACCCGACGAAGCCCATGGCCTTGACGTCCGGGTGGTCGACGAGGCCCTCGACCGTGGGCTGGCCGCCGTTGACGGTGTTGAACACGCCGTCGGGGAGGCCGGCCTCTTGCAGCAGGCTGGCGAGCTTCATGGCGCCGTAGGGGACGACCTCGGAGGGCTTGAGGACGAAGGTGTTCCCGGCGGCGAGCGCCTGGGGGAGCATCCACAGGGGGACCATGACGGGGAAGTTGAAGGGCACGACGCCGGCGCACACGCCGAGCGGCTCGTGGGTGATGCTGCAATTGATGCCGCGACTGACGTCGAGTTGTTCGCCCTGGGCCATGTTCTCGAGGCTGAGTCCGAACTCGAGGCACTCGATGCCCTTGAGCACGTCGCCGCGGGCCTCGGCGAGGACCTTGCCGTTCTCGTGGGAGACCAGCCAGGCCAGCTCATCGATGTCGCGCTCCATGAGGGCCTTGAGGCGAAACAGGACCTGGACGCGCTCCTTGAGCGGGGTGTCGCGCCAGCCGGGGAAGGCGGCCCTGGCGGCCGCGACGGCGCGGGCGACGTCGGCGGGGCCGGACATGGCGACGTGGCCGATGACCTGGGCGTGCCTGGGGTTGTGGACCGGTAGAGTCTCGCCGGAGGCGGCGGGGGTCCACTGCCCGGCGATCCAGTTGTGGCAGGGAGCGTAGGGGGCGAACGCGTAGCTACGGGCTGGGAACGACGGTGCGGGCGAGGGCATGGCGGCCCGCCGGTTCTATCGCGCAATCTCTCCGCTGACCAGACCCATGGCGTGTGGCGCGTGGCGCATGGCGCGAGCCGTCAGCCCGGCTTGCGGGCCACGAAGCCGCACATCAGCGGTAGGTCGGGGGCGCCGGCGGGCATGGCGAAGCGCTTGCCGGGTAGCTCGCGCATGCCGTCGAACACCTGGCAGCCGTTGGCATAGGGATAGTCGCGGATCTGCTCGAGCACGAGGCCGGCCTTGATGACGGCGCCGAGCCAGTCGGCGACGGTCCACTGGAACTCGTGGCAGGGCTGGGAATTGGTGAAGTCAGTGACGCCGGGCTCGAAGCCCGAGGGCGCGAGCAGCTCGCCGGAGCGGGCGACATAATCACCGATGCCGTCGGGGTTAACGACGGCGCGGCCGCTGCCGAAATAGGGGTAGGCGGGGCGCAACTGCTCGTCGAAGATGAAGGCGATCGGGTGAAACTCGAGGGTCACGAGGCGGCCGCCGGGGCGCAGGACCGCGGCGACACCGGCGGCCCAGGTGTCGAGGTCCGACAGCCAGGGCAGCGCGCCGTAGGTGGCGAAGGCGACGTCGAAGCGGGCGGCCCCGGCGGCGGCGAGCCAGTCGTAGATGTCGGCGCGCACGAACTCGGCGGCGATGCCAGCGTCGTGTGCGAGGGCGCGGGCGCGGGCGATCGCCTCGTCGCTGATGTCGACGCCGGTGACGCGCGCGCCGAGGCGCGCCAGGGAGAGGGTGTCCTGACCGACGTTACATTGCAGGTGCACGAGGTCGAGGCCGGCGAGTGGACCTGTCTCCGGGGACATGTCCGCGAGGACACGCTCGCCGGGCGTGACGAAGGCGGGGACCCCGAGCAGCTCGAGCTCGTCGGGGAACAGGGTCGAGCCGCCCGCGCGCAGGAAGCCGGCCTGGTCGCGCTTGTGGCTGTCGTGGGCCGGAATGACGAGGTTCCAGGAGCGCCGGTTCTGCTCGTGAGATTCGCGTTGCACGCGGCGCAGGATATCGCGAAGGTGGGGTGTATGCTCGGCGGCGATGGCCGTGGTCTTCTCGATCCGTGAGATGGTGGTGGAGGGGCAGCTCGCGGGGGTCCGGCCCGGGGACGCGCGGGCGCTGGTCGAGGCCCAGCTCGGCGCGCCCGATGACTGGAGCGCGGGCGACCCGGTCGCGACGGCGAGCATCTGGCGCCACGGCAACTTCGAGGTCCACTTCGACGGGGACGTCGTATGGATGCTGTTCAACGACTACCTCGACGCGCTCGACGCGGGCCCGGGGCGGTCGCTCGACCCGTGGATCCTGGCCGATGGCGTGCCCGAACCCGACGAGATCTTGCAGCGGCTGCGCGCGGAGAACGTGCCCTTCGTGGTCGGGCGCGACGTGATGGATCGCAGGGTGGTGTGGATCGAAGGGGGGGCCTGCATCGCGTTCGAGCGGGACGAGGACGGGCCCGAGTGCTGGGGGGCGATCGAGCTGCTGTCGCCTTCGCGGGCCCCCAACTTCATGGCCGAGGCGCGCTCGGATTAGCGATCAGCCGCACAACAACTGCCACAACACGAGCACGAGACCGAGGCTGGCGGTCGCCCACACGATCGTGCGTACCACCGGCACGCCGAGGGCGTAGAGCGGCAGGTAGACCAGGCGTCCGAGCAGGTACATCCACGCGCCGACCTCGCTCAGCACGCCGGTGCGCCCGGCGGCGACCACCGCGAGCACGGCGGCGGCGAACAGCGGCAAGGTCTCGAGCAAGTTGGCCTGCGCCCGCACCAGACGCGCCGGCACCGGCCGCAGCGGCGGCATGGTCTCGTCGCGGGCGCCGGTGTTCCAGGTGGTGCCATATTGCTTGGTGCGCGCCTGGGCGGCGGCCATGATGTGGACCAGCGCGAGCACCAGCGTATATCCGAGCAGCGTGAGTTCGATAGCCATGGGGTCAGTCTCCGGGGTGGCGTGTACCACGGGTCAGGGGGCGATGCCGGCGCGGTCGAGCATGGCGTGGAGGAGCACGTTGCAGCCGGCCTCGAGGTGCTCGGGCTTGGCGTCCTCGATCTCGTTGTGGCTGATGCCGTCCTTGCAGGGCACGAAGATCATGCCCGCGGGGGCGAGGCGGGCGACGTAGATGGCGTCGTGCCCCGCGCCCGAGACGCAGTCCATCACCGAGTAGCCGAGCGCCCTGGCGCCCTGGCGCACGGCGTCGACGCAGGCGGGCTCGAAGGGGCACGGGGGGAAGTAGGAGACCTGCTCGATGGTGATCTTCAGGCCGCTGGCCGCGCTGGTCTGCTCGACGAATGCGCGGATGTCGGCGTCCATCCGGTTGAGCGTGGGGTCGTCGACGTTGCGCAGATCGATGGAGAATTTGACGCGCCCGGGGATGACGTTCCTGCTGTTCGGGAACACCTGCACCCAGCCGTTGGTGCCGCGACCGTAAGGGGGATAGCGCAGCGCGGTCGCGACGGTCTCCTGCATGATCCTGGTGGCGATCTGCAGGGCGTCCTTGCGAAGCTGCATGGGGGTGGGGCCGGCGTGGGCCTCCATGCCGGTGACCTCGCAGTCGTACCAGCGCTGGCCGAGGCAACCAGTGACGACGCCGATCGTGACGTCGGCGTCCTCGAGCACGGGGCCCTGCTCGATGTGCGCCTCGAAGTAGGCGCCGACCGGGTGGTCGCCCGGCCGCTGCGGGCCGACGAAGCCGATGCGCTCGAGCTCGTCCTTGACGGACTTGCCGTCGACATCCTTCGCGCTCCAGGCGTGCTCGAGGCTGAAGGCGTCGGCGAACACGCCGCTGCCCATCATGACCGGGACGAAGCGCGAGCCCTCCTCGTTGGTCCAGAAGGCGACCTCGATCGGCGCCTGGGTCCGGATGCCGCGCTCGTTGAGGGTGCGCACGACCTCGAGGCCGGCGAGCACGCCATAGTTGCCGTCGAACTTGCCGCCGGTCGGCTGGGTGTCGATGTGACTGCCGCACATGATCGGCGGGAGGGCGTCGTCGGTGCCGCTGCGGCGCATGAAGGTGTTGCCGATCTGGTCGACGACGACGCTCATGCCGAGCCCCCGCGCCCACGAGATCACGAGCTCGCGCCCCTGCTTGTCGAGGTCGGTGAGCGCGAGCCGCTTGACGCCGCCCTTGTCGGTGGCACCGATCTTGGCGAGGGTCATCAGCGAGTCCCAGAGCCGGGCGCCGTTGATGACGATGGTTTGGGTCGGGCCGTCGTCGCTGATGGGAGCTTCCATAGGCGGCACACTATATACCCGCGCGGGCCTTCAGGTCGCAGCAGCGGGCGCCCGGATGGCGAGGATCATGGGCACGCGGGGCGGGCAGGTCAGGCAGGCGGCGGCCTCGATCTCGACGATCTCCCGCAGGAGCTCGCTGTGCGGCAGGACCTCGCCGGGGTCCAGGAAGCGAAAGCCGAGGTGGCTGTACATATTGACGGCCCAGTGGGCGCTCGTGAAGGTGACGAGCGAGAGGTGGGTACACTGGAGGTCGGACCTGGCCTCGGCGATGACCTGGTGGGCGAGGGCGCGGCCGCAGCCGCGGCGCTGGCGGTCGCGACGGACGGCGATCTCCTCGAGGTGCAGGAAGGGGCCGCGCGCGTAGAAGCTGGCGTAGCCGATCGGGTGGTCGTCCTCGCAGGCGAGCAGCACGGTCGTGTACTTGAGCAGCAGGCGCATGTCGGCCTCGCTGCGCGGGTCGACCTGGGCCGGCGTGAAGCCCTCCTCGTAATACATCTCGGTCGCCGAGCGCTCGATGGCGTGCAACGCAGGCAGGTCGTGCAGGGTGGCGGGGCGAAGCAGCAACATCGCGGACCGCAGGGTATCGCGATGTCGCCGCGCAGGGGAGCGCCGCGAAAGCGCCAGGTGTCGGAGATCGCGGGGGCTGGCGCGGGTCTGGACCGCGAGCGGGGGCGGGTGTACACGCAGCCGGTGCCGGGAGCGGACCCACGAGACACGCTCACGCCGCGACAGGCGACCGCGCTGGTGGCCCTCGGGGCGGCGGTCATCAGCGTGACTGCGCTGTTCGTGAAGCTGATCTCGCTGGGTCCGACGGCGATCGGGGCGTATCGCTGTCTGTTCGCGGCGGCGGCCCTCGGCGCCTGGGTGGCCGTGCGGCGGCGGGCGGCGGGGTCGGCCGCGGGGCCCGCGGGCGCCTCGCGGCGGGCGATCGCGTACGCGGTGGGGGCGGGGGCCTGCTACGCGGGGGACCTCTACGTGTGGCACAAGAGCATCCTGCTCTCGGGTACGGGGCTGGCGACGCTGCTGGCCAATACGCAGGTGTTCTGGGTCGCGGTGCTGTCGGCGCTGCTGCTGGGGGAGCGGCTGAGCTGGCGGCTGGCGGTGTGCGCCGTGCTGGCGCTGCTGGGCGTGGTGTTGCTGGCGATCCCCGGGCTGGCGGCCAACCCCGTGCACCTGCAAGGCATCGGCCTCGGGCTGGCGACGGGGGTGTTTTATGCCGGGTACTATCTGTGTCTGCGGGCGAGCCAGCGCGAGCCCCGGCGGCTGGGGCTGGCGGCCAACCTGGGGGTGACCTGCATCGTCGCGGCGCTGCTGTTGTTTGCGACCGCGGTGGTCACGGGTGAGCAGATCCCGTGGCCGGGGACCCGTGACCTCGGGCTGCTGCTGCTGCTCGGGGTCGGGGCGCACGTCGGCGGCTGGGTGGCCATCTCGCGCGGGATGACGGTCGTGCCGGCGGCCACCGGATCGCTGCTGTTGCTGTTGCAGCCGGTGCTGGCGACGATCTGGGGGGTGCTGTGGTTCACCGAGCCGTTCGGCGGCTACGAGATCGCGGGGACGGTGCTGTCGCTGCTGGCGATCTACGCGGCGATGATCACCCGTACGCCCGCCGAACCGGCGATCGTCACTGACACGAACGAGCGGGCGTGACTGTGCGCGGCGCTGGCCGGCTGCGAGGGTGGGTGCCGGGGCTGGTGGTCGTGGTGTCGATCGCGGCGGGGCTGTATTTCTACGGTCTGGGGTCAGGCGGGGGCTTCTACTTCAAGCTGGTGAAGGCCCCATTCGCGCCCGCGATCGAGGCGCCGTACTATCGTGCGTCGATATTGCACGTGGCGCTGGCGCACTGGCTGGGGCTCGGGGCGTCGATCCTCGGGTTTCGACTCGCCGTATTGAGCTGTCTTTGGGCGGCTTGGGGGTATTTGGCGAGTGTGGTCCGGCGGCGATTGTCGGTCCGCGATACTTGCCTGGTGCTGCTGGTGTTGCTGACCCACCCGTCGGCGATGATCGCATACGCATGGACGTGTCACCCGGACGCGCTCACATACCTGCTGACTGCGATCCTGATGTTCTCGCGGCGACCGTGGGTGGTGGCGGTGGTGGCGGCCCTCGGGGCGTGGAATCACCTGGCGATGTGGGCGATCATTTGTCTCAACACAGGGTTGCTGTGGTTCGCGTTCGCGGAGGAGCGGGCGCGGGTGCGGGCGATCGCGGCGGGCCTGGGGCTGGTGGTCGGGGCGGGCTCCTGCGCGCTGACGCTGCACCTGTGTGGGATCGAGATCGTCAAGGACCGGCTGGCGCTCGGCGTGGGCCATGAGTTCGAGGTGCTGCTCGGCTACTGGACCGGCGTCGGCTGGCCGGTGTTTTATAGCCTGCACTTCGCGCATTTGTTGTGGCTGCCGGCGCTGCTGGTGCTGCTGTATCGCAGGCGTCGCGTCGGCGCGTTGGCGCTGCTGCTGACGCAGGGGCTGGCGGTGGCGGCGGCGTGCTTCACCGAGGATACGACGCGGGTGTTCGGATTCCTGGCGTGGGGGCCGCTGCTGTATTGTCTGGTGGATGTGCTGGCGCAGGGGCGCGGTGCGGGCGAGCGTGGGGTGTTGCGGCCGTTGATCGGGGTCGCGGTGATCATCACGCTGGTGGCGCCCAAGGTGTTCGCGTGGAAGGGCGAGCTGCGCGACACCGAGGGCGCCCGTGCGCAGGCGCGCGGGTTGCTGTTTTGAGGCAGGAGCTCGGCGGCGCGAAGGAGTATGCTGCGGCATGCCGCGAAGCTCGACGCTGATGCTGATGTTGCTCGTCTCGATGGCCGGCTGCGGCGGCTCGGGGACCACCACGGACGCGAGCAGCTCGGGCGTCGGCTCGACCGGCAGCGGCGCAGGGGCGACGGGGACCAGCGGGAGCGCGTCGACGGGGACCAGCGGCGGCGGTCCGACGACGACGCAGGGGATGTCGGGCAGCGAGACCACCGCGAGTCCTGGTACGAGCACGGGCGGGGCCGAGAGCAGCAGCGCGACGGCGGGCTCGAGCTCGTCGGAGTCGAGCAGCGGCGCGAGCACGGGCACCGCGAGCACGGGCACCGCGGGCACGAGCAGCGGGGGGACAGAGGGCAGCACGGGCGAGGGGTCGAGCGGCGGCGGGCAGTGTGGTGGCGAGCTGACGAGCTGCGCGAAGGGTGAGCTGTGCTGTGACGGCTTGCAGTGCTGCGTGGGGAACCCGGTGCCGCAGGGCCAGGAGTTTTGCAGCATGATGTGCCCGAAGAGCGACCGTAACGCCAAGACCGGGTTTATCGATGTCGACGCAGGGGAGGTGCTTCGAAAGGTGGTCGCGCTGCCGATCACGAGCTGGCGCTATCGCAAGGATGGCGCCGAGGTGCGGCACATCGGTCCGATGGCGCAGGACTTCCACGCGGCGTTCGGGCTGTGGAACAGCGACACGATGATCTTCCCGCTCGACGCGAGCGGCGTGTCGATGGCGGCGATCCAGGGGCTGCACGCGCGCGTGGTCGCGGCCGAGGCGGAGAACGAGGCGCTGCGCGCCCGGCTGGAGCGGCTGGAGCGGCGCCTGGGCGAGTGACGACCGGCGGGCCCCGAGCGACGACGACGACCGCGACGCGATGATCGACCCGCGCTACCGCGAGCTCGGGTAAGCCGACTGGCAGCCGGGGCAGCGCTGGCCGCCGCGGCGCCCGGCGTAGCCATGTTGGTGTCCCGCAAGAAGGCGCCCCACGCCGTCGCCCCGATGCCCTACGCTGAGGCCCTCGGCCGCCGTGACTTGGCAAGGGGGGCGGCCGCCGACATCGCGGGCCCCCTGCGATCCGCGGTACCATGGCCGTATGAATCGACGATCGTGGCTGTGCGGGGTGGTGGTGGCGATGGGCGCAGGGCAGGCGCAGGCCGGTGACACGCTGGTCGTGCAGGAGACGCTGCTCGATCCGCCGACGCTGATCCACCTCGGCGTGCAGGTGAAGATCAGCGACGACGACGACCGCGACGCGGTGATCGACCTGCGCTACCGCGAGCTCGGGGACGCCGACTGGCAGCCGGGGCTGCCGCTGTTTCGCGTCCGCCCCGAGAAGGTCACCAACCTGGCGGTCCCGCAGCAGTTCGCGGGCACGCTGTTCGGGCTGCGCGCGGACACGGACTATGAGATCGAGCTGCACGCGCAGGACCCGGACGGCTTCGAGGACACATGGGTGGTGATGGGGCGGACCCGGCCGGTGCCGGGCGACCCGCAGCAGCCCAAGATGGTCGCGGTGGCCGACGCGGCGGGGCTGTCGGCGGCGCTGGCCGCCGCGGCGCCCGGCGACGTCATCAGCCTCGCCGACGGTACCTACGCGGGCCTCTTCGCGATCTCGGCGAGCGGCACGGCGGCGGACCCGATCGTGATCCGCGGCGCGAGCATGGATGGCACGGTGCTCGACGGCGGCGGCTGCGACGGCTGCAACGTGCTCGAGGTCTACGGCAGCTTCGTGCACGTCGAGCGGCTGACGATGCAGGCGGCGAGCCGGGCGCTGCGCTTTCAGGGCGCGGGCAGCGAGGGCAACGTGGTCCGGCGGGTCCGTATGCGCGACGTCAGGCTCGGCATCGGGGCGCGTGAGGACCAGCGAGATTTTTACCTGTGTGACAACGTGCTCGAGGGGCGCCTGAAGTGGCCCGCGGTATATAGCGATGATGGGGGGATCTTCGCCAGCGAGGACGGCATCGTGGTGATGGGGGACGGCCACGTGGTCTGTCACAACCGCCTGGTCGGCTTCGGCGACTCGATCAAGACGGAGCAGTCGGGGGCGCGGTCGCTCGACATCTACGGCAACCTGTCGCTCTCGGCCTACGACAACGGCATCGAGCTCGACGCGACCGCCGGCAACGTGCGCGCGGTCGGCAATATGCTGGTGAACTCGTACTCGCCGCTGTCGTTTCAGCCGATCTTCGGCGGGCCGGCGTACGCGGTCCGCAACGTGGCGGTCAACATCGTCGACGAGCAACAGAAGCTGCACGGCAACGGCAACCTCGGCGAGACGGTCGGGGCGGTGCTGATGCACAACACCTTCGTGAGCCCGCGCCACGCGATTAATCTCCAGGCGGCGGCGACGGCCCACGACTTTCGCCTGCTCAATAATCTCTACGTCGGGCCGGCGGCGCCGGAGAACGACAAGGTGGTCGACTGGAGCGTGCCGATCGACGACGGGGTGCTCGACGGCAACGGCTATTATCCCGACGGCTTCTTCGACTTCGGCGGCGCGGACAAGTGGCAGGGCTTCGCGGCGATGCAGGCGGCCGGGAAGTTCGAGGCGAACGGGGTGCTGCTGACGGCGGGGACCTTCGCGAGCGGCTTGCAGGCGCCCGCGAGCTACACGCAGAACTTGTCGGAGCCGGAGGTGACGCTGGCGGCCGACTCACCGGCGGTCGACGCGGGGCTGGCGTTGCCGGGGATTAATTCCGGGTTTGTGGGGGCCGGTCCGGACATCGGCGCGCAAGAGCTGGGCTGCGGGGCGCCGATCTACGGGGTGCGGCCCGAGGGCGTCGACGAGAGCGACCCACCCGGCGGCTGTGAAGGGGGCGGCGAGACGGACACAGGCGCGGAGACCGGCGCCGAGACGGGCCTGGATACCGGCGCGGAGACGGTGGGCACGGACAGCGGGGCGTCGACCGACGGCGCTGACACCGACACGGGCCCGGTGCCGACGACCGGCGCGAGCGGCCCGAGCGACCCGCCTTGCCCGTACGAGGACGACTGCCCCGGGACGACGGGCGCAGGCGCGGGCACCGATGGGTCCGGGTCCGGTGCGGACGAAGGCGGCGGCTGTGGCTGTCGTGGCGGCGGGACGTCAGGGAGCTGGTGGCTCGCGCTCGCGTTGTTGCTGCCGGGTCGGCGGCGGGCGCCGCGAAAGTATGCGCTTAAAGCCCGGGCTACTTCTTGCTCCACAGCTCACCGGTGAACGAGAAGCCGAGGATCATCAGGGGCAGGCCCTGATTGATCTCCTGGCCGGTGCGGTAGCGGTGCTTGACCCACCACTGGGCGGCGAAGAACAGCGTCGGCTTGGTGAAGCGCTTCTCCGGGCGGTCCTTGAACGAGTAGGAGATCAGCGGGCCGACGCGGGCGCTGTCGTTTTGGTTGGTGCCGGCGACGTCGCCCGGCTCGTAGGTCGCGCCGGGGTAGAAGATATGATAGTAGGTGCCGCGCACGCCGGCGTTGAAGCGCAGCTTGGCGTTGGTATAGAGCAGGTCGGTGTCGTTGCTCAGAAACCAGCCCTTGCCAGGGGCGAGGATGTCGTGGCGCAGGTCGTAGAAGACGTCGCTGGTGCCGGGCAGCTTGATGTTGTTATTGAAGAAGATGAGCTCGTCGCGCAGGGCGATCGGGCCGAACTTGACCTGGAACAGGACCGAGAGCTCGGCCTGGCCGCCGTAGGTGCTGATCGCCTGGTTGGCGTCCGCGCGGCCCTTGATCGTGTCCGGGCCGAATTGATCGTTGGGGGAGTCGAAGGGGTGAGCCTTGAATCCCTGGCTACCGTAATAGCCGATGAAGTAATAGCTGGCGCGAAACGAGAGGATCGTCAGGGGGACGAACTGGACCGTGGGACCGACGCGGGTGATCGAGGGCGAGAAGGCCGGGGTGATGCCGACGCCGAAGTAGGTGTCGTCCCAGAGCTTGCCGGTGCGCGCGCCCAGGCGTCGGCGATACATCAGCGAGAAGCGGTCCTCCAGGCCGAGCGGGTTGATCCGCATGACCAGCGCGTTGCTGTAGACGAGGCGGTGGCGCGCGGCCGGCTCGGACTTCGGGCTGGCGTCGGGGCCGATCGTCGGCGGAGTGTTCGGAGCCGGCGCGGTGCGTATCGGCGGCAGCACGGCCTCGGGCTTCTCGGCGGGCTCGGGCGGGTCCGTGACCGCCGGGTCGGCGGCGGGCTCGGCCGGCACGGGCTCGGACGGCACGGGCTCGGACGGCGGCGGCGTCAGCAGCGGGTCCGGGGCGGGCCCGGGAGCGGGGGCCGGAGCCGGTGTCGTGGTCGCCGGGGTGCCCGGCGCAGGCGCAGGGGCCGGCGCCGCGAGCGCGACGGGGGCTGTTCCGAGCCACAGGGCCAGAAGGGGAGGGCAGGACAGGAGCCGGCACAGGACTGTCATTCCCGAGGACTGTCGCACGGCGGGGAACGCGGCGATAGGCCCAAGTGCACACCCCACCTGGCCGATGAGTCAGGAAGCGCCAAGCGGTAGTCCCGAGCTGCCCCGAAGGCCAGGCGGCTCCTGTCGGTTCCGCGGCGGCGCCGGTCGGTTTTGCGGTCGGTTTCGCGGTCGGTTTCGCGGTCGGTTTTTCAGGTGCGGCGCAGGTACTTGCCGGCGCCGCGTTCGACGCGGAGGTCGCCGTCTTTGAACTGGAGGCGTCCGGCGACGACGGTGTGGGTGACGGCGCCGGTGATGGCGAAGCCCTCGAAGATGTTGCGGTCGCAGTTGTGGCGGTGGGTCTTGGCCGAGATGGTGCTGCCGCCGCGGGGGTCGTAGACGACCAGGTCGGCGTCGGAGCCGACGAGGATGGCGCCCTTGCGGGGGTACAAGCCGAAGATCTTGGCGGGGCGGGTGCAGCAGGTGTCGACGAACTGCTGGAGGGTCAAGCGGCCGGTGGCGACCCCGTAGGTGTACATCAGCGGCAGACGGTTCTCGATGCCGGCGGCGCCGTTGGGGATCTTGGTGAAGTCGTCGCGACCGTTGGTCTTTTGGTCGTGCTGGCGAAACGGGCAGTGGTCGGTGGCGACGGTGTGGATCAGGCCGCACGAGAGCGCGCTCCACAGGACGTCCTGGTGGCCGATCGGGCGGATCGGCGGGCTCATGACGTAGGCGGCGCCCTCGAAGTCGGGCTTGTCGTAGACGGAGTCGTCGAGCAGCAGGTACTGCGGGCAGGTCTCGACGTACACGACCTGGCCGTCCTGGCGGGCGCGCACGACCGCGTCCATCGACTCCTTGCAGGTCAGGTGCACGATGTAGATCGGCTGGCCGGCGCACTTGGCCAGCATGATGGCGCGGTTGGTGGCCTCACCCTCGACCCACGAGGGCCGGCTCTCGGCGTGGTGGCGCGGGGTGGTCTTGCCCTGGGCGAGCAGCTTGCGCTGGAGGGCCTGGACGGCGAGGCCGTGCTCGCAGTGGGCGGTGACGAGGGCGCCGAGGCTGGCGGCGGTGTCGATGACGCCGATCATCTCGTCGTCGTCGACCCCGATCGCGCCGGTGTAGGCCATAAAGACCTTGAAGGAGCTGATGCCGTCCTCGGCGTGGACGCGGCGCATCTCCTGCTCGACCTGCTCGCCGTACCAGGTGACGGCCATGTGGAAGCCGTAGTCGGCGCAGGCTTTTTTGGCGTTGTTCATCCAGAAGTCGCGGGCCTCGATGAGGCTCTGATTGCGGTTCGGGATGATGAAGTCGAGGATCGTCGTGGTGCCGCCAGCGACCCCGGCCGCGGTGCCGGTGAAGAAGTCGTCGGCGCTGACGCTGCCCATGAAGGGCAGCTCCATGTGGGTATGGGCGTCGATGCCCCCGGGGAACACGTACTGCCCCGAGGCGTCGATCACCTGGCTGTCCGAAGGGACATCCAGCGCGGCGCCGATCGCCTTGATGATGCCGTCCTCACAGTAGATGTCGGCGACGTACTGGTCGAGGGCAGTGACGATGGTTCCGTTGCGGATGACGATGCCGGACATGGGACTCCTCTGCGGTGGGTTTAGGATCAAGCCGGGGATCGCCTCGCCAACAGAAGCGAGGCGCTAGACCCCTGCGGCTCTCGGTCACCCGGGCAAGCTCACGACTTTAGCCAAGCGGGCTCGCAGGAGCAAGGCGCCCCGGTTTCACCTCTCACTTGCGTGTCGCCGGGATCCGGCTGTACTACTTGCTTCGCTCCTTCGCCGTGCTTTTTCGTCAAACGGCGCCCTCATTTGCGGCGCCGGCCCCCTGCGAGATCCTTCCCTGACCTGATTCGCCCTGGAGAATGCCCCCGATGACGCGCTTCAAGCTTTCCCCCTGTCTTACTTCCCTGGTTTCCATCGCCTCGATCGCCTCCTGTCTCGCGCTGCCCGCCTGTGGCGGTGAGAAAGTCACCGGAGCCGACGAGAGCTCCTCGTCCTCCACGTCCACCGCCGGGACCACCACCGACGACCCGACGATCCCGACGAGCAGCGACCCGACCACGCCGATGACCACGGGGGACAGCGAGGGCTCGGGTACGGGCGGCGCGACGAGCGATGGCACGACCACCGGGAACACCAGCGTGACGACCGGTGAGGGCGCGTGCATGGACCCGGAGGGGCAGGCCAACGATGCCGTGTGCGGCGACGCCTCGGGCTGCGGCTGCGCCTCCGGCAAGTGCTTCCTGGTCCCGATCCTCGGCGGCTGGTGCGGTGAGTGCCTCGCGGACCTCGACTGCTCGCCCGGCGGCTGCACGGTCCCGAACCCGATCGAGGGCATCGGCGCGACCTGCAACATGGGCGGGCCCGGCGCGGGCTGCGAGACCAACGAGGTCTGCACCGACCAGGCCAACGCCAGTTGCGGGACCTTGCTCGAGGTCATGGGCATCATCAAGGTCGCCACCTGTGGCGAGTGCGCCACGAACGCGGACTGCATCACTGACCCGCTGCTGAGCAACTGCGCGCCGACCTACGACGTCATGAACTTCACCGGCAAGAACGTGTGCGTCGCCGACGCCAGCACGATCAACGGCGAGGGCTGCAACCTCGCGGAAGACGGCCAGGGCGACCCGGTCGGCAACAAGGCCTGCATGTCGGGCTTCTGCGGCGAGGCGAACGTCATGGGCCTGCTCAAGGTCGGCATCTGCGGCGAGTGCAACAGCAACGCGGACTGCCCGGTCGACAAGCCGACCTGCACCGACCCGTTGGTGGACCTCGACGCGGCGGCGCTGGTCGCCTCCGTGTGCACCAAGTAAAAGTTCGGAGCTGAGAGGCTCGTGTCCGTCGAGACGGCGTCCGTGCTGCGGGCGCCGTCTTCTTCGTTGGCGCGCTCACGTGTCGCAGGTGGGGGCGTGGTTGGGGACCGCGGTTAGACTCGGCGCGCTTGACTGGTCACCGCTCCCTGCGCCACTGCGTCGAAGACCTCGAGCGACACGGCCACCTGCGCCGCGTCGAGGTGGAGGTCGACGCGAAGCTCGAGGTCGCGGAGATCCAGCGCCGCGTGTACCAGGCGGGCGGCCCGGCGCTGCTGTTCACGCGGGTCAAGGGCTGCGCCTTCCCGATGGTCAGCAACCTGTTCGGCAGCATGGAGCGCATGCGCTTCATGTTCCGCGGGACGCTGGCGGCGGTCCGCAAGCTGGTCGAGCTGCGCACCGACCCCGGGGCGCTGGCGCGGCGGCCGTTTCGCTACATCGGGGTGCCGTTCACGGCGCTGCGCATGCTGCCGAGGTACAGGCGGAGTGGTTCGGTGCTGGCGCACGAGACGACGATCTCGGCGCTGCCTCAGTTGGTCTCGTGGCCGGACGACGGCGGTGCGTTCATTACGCTGCCGCAGGTCTACAGCGAGGACCCGGAACATCCCGGGTTCGCGCGCTCGAACCTGGGGATGTACCGCGTGCAATTGTCTGGGGGGCAGTACGCGCAGGACCGCCAGATCGGCCTGCATTATCAGCTCCATCGCGGCATCGGTGTGCACCACGCGGCGGCGATCCGCCGCGGTGAACGACTGCGCGTCAATATCTTCGTGGGCGGCCCACCGGCGCTGACCTTGGCCGCCGTGATGCCGCTGCCGGAGGGCCTGCCGGAGCTGGCGTTCGCGGGGGCGCTCGGGGGCCGGCGCGTCCGCATGGTTCGGCGGCGCACGGCGGACGGTCACGAGCTGCCCTTCGCGGCGGAGGCGGACTTCGTCATTACCGGCACGATCGAGCCGGAGCTGCGCCTGCCCGAGGGGCCGTTCGGCGACCACCTCGGCTATTACAGCCTGGCGCACGACTTCCCGGTGATGGCGGTCGAGCGCGTGTATCACCGCAGCGACGCGATCTGGCCGTTTACGGTGGTCGGCCGCCCGCCGCAGGAGGACACGGGCTTCGGCCAACTGATCCACGAGCTGACCGGGCCGATCATCCCCGCGGTGCTGCCGGGGATCCACGCGGTGCATGCGGTCGACGCCGCCGGGGTCCACCCGCTGCTGCTGGCGATCGGCAGCGAACGCTATGTGCCCTACGCGCCCCGGCGTCAGCCGCAGGAGCTGCTCACGCTGGCCAGCGCGGTGCTCGGGCAGGGCCAGATGTCGCTGGCGAAGTACCTGTTGATCGTCGCCAAGGAGGACGCGCCGACGCTCGAGATCCACGACATCGCGGCGTTCTTGCAGCACTTGCTGGCCCGCGTCGACTGGCGCCGCGACCTGCATTTTCATACGCGCACGACGATCGATACGCTGGACTACTCGGGCAGCGGCTTTAACGAGGGCTCGAAGCTGGTGATCGCCGCGGTCGGCCCACCGGTGCGCAGCCTGCCGGAGCACTTGCCCCCGGGCCTCGCGTTGCCGGACGGGTTCGTCGGGCCGCGGGTGTGCCTGCCGGGCGTGCTCGCGGTGCAGGCACCGGCGCACGCGCGCGAGCCGGCGGCGATGGCCCGCCTGTGCGCCGCGTTCACGCCCGAGGCGCCGATCAACGCGTTCCCGCTGGTGGTGCTGGTCGACGACAGCGAGCTGACGGCGCGCAGTCTATCGAACTTGCTCTGGATCACCTTCACGCGGAGTAATCCGGCGGTCGATATCGACGGAATTGGCGCGCAGACCCTGCACAAGCACTGGGGCTGCCGCGGGAGTCTGGTGATCGACGCGCGGGTCAAGTCGCATCACGCGCCGCCGTTGGTGGAGGACCCCGCGGTGACGCGTCGCGTGGACGCGCTCGCGGCGCAAGGCGGGCCGCTGCACGGCCTGTTCTGAGCTTGTGCGCCGGAGCGCCGCCGGTTATCACGGGGTGATGCGCCGCGCCGCGCTGCTCGTGTGTTCGATCCGCGGTGTTCTTGCAAGTGCGGCCGGAGTGCGACGCGCTCTATGCATCGGCGCTCGAGCCGTGGAGTCGTACCTGACTGGCACGCAGGGGGGCGACCCGGGCTACGACCCGCTCGAGTTCGCGGTCACGCAGGCGCACGCACGCGCGCGGGCTGGAGCTGCACGCGTGGTTTGGTCGTGGTCAACCTCGGGCCGATCCAACTGCTGAGCGTGCCGGGCGAGGCTGCTGCAGGCGCCCGAGGGGCCGTACCTCAAGGCGAAGATGCACGGCACGTATCGCTGAGCGTCGGCATGGGCAACGACGAGCTGCGGCGGTGGCAGCTTCGGGGCAACATCAGTACGGTGAGCACGCGGTCGGCGACAACAATGGTGATACGGTGCTGCTGCCGTGCGACTCGGTCGACGACGCGATCGAAGCCGCGTTTTGGAGATCGGAGGAGACGATCCTCAGGGAGCAGGGGCCGGCGAGGATGTCCCGACGTTTACAGTTGCGTCCGGGCCGCTATCAGCTCTGGGTGATCGGCCCAACCGGGCCTGCCTCGGAGCACCATGTTACGATCTTGCCCTCTCTCTCGTTGTCCCGCCGCGTGGGACGGGAATGACACACACGCCGCGTGGTCCATCACGCCGCAAGGAGGTCCCCTCCCAGACCTAACCCGTATCGTGCCAAGGCCAGCGCTGGCTCCACGGCGGCCGCGAATCACGTCGATCTCCGTGCACACGCAGAGTCCGGGCTCGACCGCAAGGAGCATCGTCCGCGCCGACGAGCCAGGCCTCAAACTCCCGGGTCCGGGGACCTGGGCGATCAGCGCGGCGGCCCGCAGCGGGGTCGAGAGCGCGGGGGTCCGGATCCTCGTGCCGTGAGGGGCCGTGAGGGCGGTCGCGCGAGACCCGGCGCGCTTGTGTCCTGGGACGCGTATCCTGGGCGCCTGATGACCCCGCATCCCTTGTTCGCCATCCTCGCGTCATGCCTCGCGCTCACCGCTTGCCAGGGAGGCGGGAGCGAGTCCGCCGGGACCGGTGAGTCGAGCAC
>Ga0335394_10002979_pt1 | contig 19166 bp, 11 predicted proteins | sample MAT03_FD_205741 | JGI IMG/M metagenome (GOLD analysis project Ga0335394, IMG submission 205741) | Freshwater microbial communities from Lake Fryxell liftoff mats and glacier meltwater in Antarctica - MAT-03 (spades assembly) (version 2) ... | reverse complement strand
TCCCGATCTAATTTTACTAGATATTAATATGCCGAAAATGAACGGCTATGAAGTTTGTGAGAAGTTAAAGTTAAGTGAAAAAACTAAAGATATTCCGGTAATTTTTATTAGTGCGCTAGATGATGTACTGGAAAAAGTTAAAGCTTTTCAAGTAGGAGGAGTAGATTATATTACTAAGCCGTTTCAAGTAGAAGAAGTCTTGGCCCGCGTCCAAAACCAACTTTCCCTGCGTTCGCTGCAATCTAAACTGCAACAGCAAGCCAGAGAATTGCACGATCGCAATTCGAGATTGCAGGCAGAAATCGCCGAACGGCAGCGGGCTGAAGAATCAGTCCGGTTTTTGCTGGAAACGACGCGGGCGGTCGGCGAAGCTGTAGACTTTCACTCAGCTTTAGAAGTAATTCTGCACCAAGTTGCCGAAACAATCGGATGGGATGTAGGAGAAGCTTGGATTCCCGATGCAGAAGGAAATGTCCTGCAATCTGCCCGGGGCTGGTATGCCAGCAACGCGAACATGGAATCGTTTCGCACCCAAAGCGAACAACTGACATTTCCCATGAATATTGGGCTGCCAGGACGAGTTTGGGTATCCAAGCAACCGGAATGGGTTGAAGATATTTCCCTGGGCTACCCGGATTTTATCCGAAGTGAAATAGCACTAGAACTTGGATTTAAAACGGGTTTTGGCGTGCCGATTTTGGTAGGCGATGAAGTATTGGCAGTGCTAGTTTTCTTTAAAAGTTCGCCCGGTGGGAAAGACGCGCGATTTATAGATGTTTTTCATGCTGTCGGCACTCAATTAGGTTCTTTGATTCAGCGCAAACAAGCCGAAGAATTGCTGCGGATTGCTGAAGAAAGATATCACAGCATTGTAGAAAATGCGATGGAAGGCATTTTTCAAAGTACGTCTTCAGGAGGCTTTCTCAGCGCTAATCCAGCTTTGGCAAAGTTGTACGGTTACAACTCGCCAGCAGAACTGATGTCTAGCATTAAAAATATTGCCGAGCAACTGTACGTTGACCCGGAGCGCCGCCTGGAATTCGTGGCGGCTATGGATGCAGAAAATGCGGTTTCCGGGTTTGAATCTATGGTATGCCGCCAGGACGGAAGCCGGATTTGGGTATCAGAAAATGTCCGTGCTGTTCGGGATTTGCAAGGCGTTTTGATGTACTATGAGGGTACTGTTTCTGACATTACAGAGCGGAAATTAGCGCAAGAAGAACTCAAGATTCAACAGGAACAAAGCGAGAAATTATTGTTAAATATTCTGCCCCAACCAATAGCAGAACGATTGAAGGCAGAGCAAAGCACAATTGCTGACAGTTTTGCCGATGTAAGTGTTTTATTTGCTGATATTGTTGGCTTTACTGAGCTATCGGCGAGAATGTCTCCGACGGAACTGGTAAAGCGATTGAACGTGATTTTTTCCCACTTCGACCAGTTAGCTGAAAAGTACGGTGTGGAGAAAATTAAGACTATTGGGGATGCTTATATGGTTGTTGGGGGATTGCCTACGCCGAGAGAAGACCATGCTGAGGCGATCGCCCAAATGGCCCTGGGAATGCAGGCAAAAATAGCTAAGTTGTCCGCCGAGACAGGGGAAAAACTGGCAATTCGCGTCGGCATCAATTCCGGGCCGGTAGTGGCGGGAGTGATTGGTGTGAGCAAGTTTACCTATGATTTGTGGGGAGATACGGTGAATGTGGCGGCAAGGATGGAAGCTACGGGTTTTGCAGGCAGGATTCAAGTTACTGATGTGACTTACGAGCTTTTAAAAGATCAGTATTTGTTGGAGATGCGAGGCGTAATTCCCGTAAAAGGTAAGGGGGAGATGATGACTTATTGGTTGGTAGAAAAAAAGGTAGTCAGTTGACAGTTGGCAGTTGGCAGTTGGCAGTTGGCAGTTGGCAGTTGGCAGTTGATAGTTGGCAGTTGATAGTTGGCAGTTGGCAGTTGGCAGTTGGCAGTTGATAGTTGGCAGTTGATAGTTGGCAGTTGATAGTTGGCAGTTGGCAGTTGATAGTTGGCAGTTGTCCTTGGGAATGGGGAATTGGTAATTGGGAATTGGTAATTGGGAATAATGTTCTTGTGTTGCTCCTAGCCAGTCCATACAGGGATAGTGCTGCTATGATGAAATAAGTTAACGAAAATTTACATTTAGAACCGTGACAGCACAACAGCTAGTATCTGCAATCAGCTTTGAAAAACTAATTTGGACTTGGAAAGGTCACAAAATCCAATATACCGTCCAAGGCACCGGCCGCCCTCTGATTTTGATTCACGGATTTGGGGCTTCGATCGGGCATTGGCGCCAAAATATCCCCGCACTCGCAGCCGGCGGCTATCGCGTATTTGCGCTGGACTTGCTGGGATTCGGGGCTTCTGGCAAACCGGCGCTGGATTATACGCTGGAATTGTGGGAAGAATTGCTGACAGATTTCTGGACGGATTTGGTACAGGAACCGGCGGTATTTGTCGGGAATTCGATCGGCGCTTTGCTGAGTTTGATGGTAGTCGCCCATCATCCCGAAATTTCAGCGGGCGCTGTGTTAATCAACTGTGCCGGCGGACTCAACCATCGACCAGACGAACTGAATTTCCCGCTGCGAGTGGTGATGGGGACTTTTACTAAATTAGTTCGATCGCCCATTATTGGCCCATTCGTCTTCAACAACATCCGCCAAAAACACCGCATCCGCAACACCCTGCGCCAAGTCTACAGCAACCGCGAAGCCATCACCGACGAACTGGTAGAACTCCTCCACGCACCCTCCTGCGAGCCCGGAGCTCAACAAGTTTTTGCCTCAATTCTCACGGCCCCAGCAGGCCCTCAACCGTCAGAATTGCTGCCAAAAGTCGATCGTCCGTTACTGGTACTTTGGGGCGCAGACGACCCCTGGACGCCCATTACCGGCAGCCAGATTTACCAAGAATTAGCCGCCAGCGGTAAACCCGTGAAATTTGTGTCAATTCCCAACACGGGCCACTGTCCCCACGACGAACGGCCAAATGAGGTCAATACTCTGATTTTGGACTGGCTGCTGGAATTGAAGTGAAATTTTTCTGCGGAATGCAAGGAAAGGGCGATCGGGCAAAACCCTTGCATTGCCAGGGTTCTGCCTCGCTTCACCGCATCGGTAGCCGACTCAAAAAAAAACTTTCGTTAAAAGTGTTGACACATTCCACCGAGTCAGCTATATTGATGGACGTGTGAGGAGCGAACCAGAAAAAGCACCGAGACGAAACACGGCCAGTCGTCGGTGCTTTTTCTGTGCAAAGGCATTTTTTAAATCGGAATTATACTGTAGATGCAGACGGCGGTTGAAACCGCGCCTACACAAACGATGTCCGCCTTCGCGGACTGAAGAGAATAACATAATTTTCACCGCCTTTGTCTTCAACCCGCGCACCATCCGGGTTTTGCTTGTATAGACGCGGTTTCAACCGCCCAGTCTTCTTCGGAGCGAGCGAGACGCTCGCACTCCGAAAATTATTATTGCTAAAAATATCAACGATCGCCCAAAACAAATTGTTCGATCGCCAACGCCACCCCATCATCCTCCACATCCGGCGCCACCCAATTAGCAACAGCCTTCACGCCATCGGGAGCATTCCCCATCGCCACGCCCACACCCGCGTAGGAAATCATTTCTAGATCATTAAAATTGTCGCCGATCGCCATCACATTCGCCGCCTGCAAACCCAAAATTTCCTCGGCTAAATACTGCACCGCATCTCCCTTATTTGCCGAAGGATGCGTAGCTTCAAAAAAAGTAGCAACCGATCGAGTTAAATAGAGTTCCGCAGGCGTGTAGCGCTCCCGCATACTGATTTGCAAGCCATCAAGTACCTCCGAATTCTGGCACAAAGCCAAAATTTTCGTCGGTTCCCCTGGAATATCTCGCCGCAAATCTTCAATCACAATTGGTTCAATCCCCGATCGTTCGGCATAAATTCGAGTAGCTGCGGTAATTTCCGGGACATAAAGTTTGTCGTCAATGTAAAAATGGATCGACAGGAGCGGCCGCAAATCCGGTGCTTCAAAATAATCTAACAGTTCCAGAGCAGTTTGTTTCGATAGTGGTAAATGTCGCAGCCTCTTTTGAGTAGCCATGTCTTGAATCCACGCGCCCTGGTAGCAAATCAGCGGCAAAGTTGAGCCGATGTCCGAGTGAAAACGCAAAGCCGACTGGTACATCCTGCCCGTAGCCACAACCACTTTCACGCCCCGCGACTGGGCTGCCAAAATTGCTTGCTTGACCGGTTCTCGGATCTCATTTGACAAACCTGCGATCGTGCCGTCGATATCCAGTACCAGTAGTTTAATGTCTGCGGTGCCAAAAGCGCGATCGGTCGCAGTAGCTGGATTTGAGGCAGTTATATTCTGCATGGTTTTTTGATTTTAACTGTTGATTTGCACGCACCAGTTTATTTTGGCACTGCCGGCATCGCAAAGTGCAACTTTTGATTTTTTGAAGACTACAATATAGATAAATACGCTTGTGATCAGACGTACGGTTTCAGCCAATACGCTTGGCTTAACACTATTTATGCCCCGGAGATCCCCCTAAATCCCCCTTAAGAAGGGGGACTTTAAGAGCTTTCTTGTCCCCCCCTTTTTAAGGGGAATTTAGGGATATCTGTCTTAAGTGAACCGTATTGCGGTTGCAACCACCCGCTCTTCCTCTCCGCAGAGATGCGGAGAACTCCAAACCCTGATCTCATTACCAATTGTTCAATCTAATAAGCTGTTCTACATTTAAATTGTGTGTCAAAAATCAATAAAACTCTTGTGGGACGTTGCTCTGAGCAGCGTCCCGAATTTCCAATTTAAATGCGCAACAGCTTATCTAACATCTAAAATCCTATAACCGCACTTTTAAAACCACCGCCAAACAGCATGATTACCATTCCGGGATACCGCATTGACGAAGAAATTTATACAAACCCTCATACAGTTATTTATCGAGGGATGCAGCTTGAGGAACAAAAACCAGTCATCCTCAAAACTCTCACGTCAACCTACCCTACTCCAGAGCAAATAGCGCAACTCCTGCACGAATCCGAAATCCTTAAAAACTTGAATTTACCAGGAATAGTCAAGTTTTACAAACTCGAAAAATACAATCATTTTCCTGTTTTAATTTTAGAAGACTTTGGCGGCATTTCCCTCAAAGAACATCTCAAAAACCACCAGTTAGAGTTACCAGAATTTCTGAAAATTGGCATAAAACTAGCAGAAACTCTCGGTCAACTCCACGAACACCACATCATCCACAAAGATATTAAACCGAGCAATATTATTGTCAATAGTTCGACAGGGGATGTCAAAATTGCTGATTTTGCGATCGCCTCCCTGCTACCCGACTCAAATCCCGCCCTCCGCCCTCTCAATTTACTCGAAGGAACCCTCGCCTATATGTCTCCTGAACAAACGGGACGCATGAATCGGGCGATCGACTATCTGAGCGATTTTTATTCTTTAGGCGTCACCTTTTATGAAATGCTCTGCGGCGAATTGCCTTTTAGTGCCACAGATCCGATGGAATTAGTACACTGCCATATTGCCAAAACGCCAGTTTCTCCCTATGAAAATAGAAAGCAGAAATTAGAAAGTAGAATCAATCAAGCAGAAACAGACGAGATTCCTCAAATCCTTTCCGATCTCGTAATGAAACTATTAGCAAAAACCGCCGAAGACAGGTATCAAAGTGCTTTCGGACTTTTGTACGACTTAGAAAAATGTCTCGCTCAACTACAAACAACAGGCCAAGTTTCTCACATCACTCTCGGCGATCGAGATAGATCAAGTCACTTGCAAATTTCGCAAAAAGTTTACGGGCGAGAAGCCGAAGTTATGATGCTTCTCAATACGTTCGATCGCATGAGGCGAGGAAATACAGAAATCGTGCTGATTTCCGGTTGTGCCGGCTTGGGCAAATCGTGGTTAGTTTATGAAATTTACAAGCCGATAGTGCGGGAAAACGGGTATTTTATAGACAGCAAATTTGAGCAATTTAATCGCGATATTCCCTACAGCTTTTTGCTCGAAGCTTTTCAAGACTTGTTGCGGCAAATCCTTACAGAAACAGCCGCTAAAGTCCAAGTTTGGAGACAAAAAATCTTAAATGCGATCGGCGGCAACTGCCAAGTAATTATTGAAGTTATTCCCGAAGTAGAACTGATTGTTGGGCCGCAGCCCCCAGTGCCAGATTTAGGAGCAAATGAATCTAAAAATCGCTTTAATTTAGTATTTCAAAAGTTCATCCGTGTCTTTACTCAAAAAGAACACCCGCTGGTAATTTTCCTCGACGATTTGCAGTGGGTAGATTCAGCATCCCTCAAGTTAATACAACTGCTAGCAACTAATCTCGAAAGTCAATACTTATTAATCATTGGCGCATATCAAGCACAAGAAGTAGATGCCAATCATTCCATAATCCTCACCGCCGAAGCAATTACCAAAGCAGGCGGCTCTGTGAGCGCGATCGCCCTTTCGCATTTAGATATCAACAGCGTCAATCAATTCGTAGCCGATACTCTCAACTGCGCACCAGAAAAATCGCTAAATTTAGCAGAATTACTTTTTCAAAAAACCGCAGGAAATCCATTTTTTTTGACTCAATTGCTGAAATCTCTTTACTCAAACAAACTACTAGAATTTAAATTCACACCCTCCGAACAATCGATAGAACCATCAAAAACTAACCTTTCCGACATTGACAGAGTTGCGAAAAAATACCAAACTACAGGCGAATGGCAGTGGGATATCGAGCAAATACAAGAAATGGGAATAACTGACAATGTTGTAGAATTAATGATAGATAATATTCAAAAACTTTCAGAGAATACCCAGGCGATGCTCAAATTAGCCGCTTGTATCGGCAACAAGTTTGATTTGGCAATTTTATCAAAAATCGGCGACAAACCTCTGGATTCCGCAGCAACAGACCTCTGGGAAGCAATTCAGTCCGGTCTGATTGTGCCCGTGAATAACATCTACAAAATTGCGATCGCACTAGCAGCAAGCACAGAAGTAACAGACCAAATATCTAGAGACTTTACAGATGAATTTTCCCTACCAGTTGCTGATGCTGGTAGCGCCACTTACAAATTTTTGCACGAGCGAGTGCAGCAAGCAGCTTACGCTTTAATATCCGAATCTAAGAAACAAGAAACCCATCTCAGCATCGGTAGACTTCTGCTAGAAAACGCGCCTCCAGAGCAATTAGAAGAGCATATTTTTGATACAGTAAACCAACTAAATGCAGCCATAAAAATCATCAGCAGTGAATTAGAAAAATTTCAATTATGCCAATTAAATTTAATTGCGGGCCGCAAAGCAAAAGCAAGTGCAGCTTACGAACTAGCCATCAAATATTTAACCGCAGGTATTGAATTGCTTCCCCCCAAAAGTTGGCAAACTGACTACGATTTGACTCTTGCACTCTACGAGTCAGCCGCCGAAGCAGCTTACCTCAATACCGACTTTGAACAAATGGAAAAATGGGCAGAAATTGTCCTACAACAAGCAACCAATGAACTAGACAAAATCACAGTTTTTGAAATCAAAATCACAGCTTGTGCAATGCAAACCAAACTGCAAGAAGCAGTAAAAATTGGTCGAAAAGCACTAAAAATGTTAGGAATAAACTTGCCAGAATCGCCGATTTCCCTTCACATTCAGCAAGCACTAACCAAGACAGCAGCTTATTTAACCGGAAAAAAAATAGAAGACTTAATTAACTTGCCAGTGATGACAAATCCACGCAAATTAGCAACTATGCGCGTGCTTTCGAGTATGTTTTCAGCTACGTTTATAGCTGAACCAGTGCTGTTACCATTGATTGTGTGCGAGCAAGTTAATTTATCGATTAACTACGGCAATTCTGCTTTTTCTGCCTTCGGCTATGCTAATTATGGAGCAATTTTAAAAGGCATAATTAGAGATATTGAATCTGGCGATAGCTTCGGTCAATTAGCTTTAAATTTGATCGATAAACTAAACGCTTTAGAGTTCAAAAGCAAGACACTTAATTTAGTAGCATTCATTTTGATGCATGGCAAGCATCACGTTAAAGACACTTTGCCATTGTTAGAAGAAGCCTATCAAACTGCGATAGAAAATGGTGATTTAGAATGTGTGGGATATTCGGCAGTAAATATTTGTCAGTCTTTGTATTTCATTGGTCATGAATTGCCACAACTGGAACAGAAAATGGCAAATTATAACCATTTGCTATTTCAACTAAAGCAAAAAACGGTATTGACTTGGAATCAAATATATCGGCAAACAGTTTTGGAATTGATCGGCAACTTAGCAAGTTCCGATATTTTATTAGGTGAAGCTTACAGCGAAGAAAAAATTTTACCTCTGCTGTTAAAAGCTAACGACCGGGTGGGACTTCAGCACTTTTATTTGCAAAGATTAATATTAGCGTATTTATTTGGGGATGTGAAGCGAGCGCTAGAAAATTCAGCGCAAGCCGAAGTATATTTAGACGGAGTTCCGGGATTTATTAATGTTCCTGAATACCATTTTTATGATGCTCTCGCCAGACTAGCAGCATATCCATCTGCCACAAAAGAAGAACAAAAAGAGCATCTTTTTTATGCAACTAGCAACTTAAAAAAAATCCAAAAAAAAGCGTTTTCTGCGCCGATGAACCTTCAGCACAAATGCGACTTAATTGCGGCTGAAAAAGCGCGAGTTTTGGGAAATATTGTGACAGCAATGGAATATTATGACTCAGCAATTACCGGAGCGCAAGAAAACGGATACATACAGGTACAAGCACTCGCAGCAGAATTGGCAGGAGCATTTTATCTGTCCATTGGACGAGAAAGAATTGCTAAAACTTACTTGACAGAAGCGCGTTATTGCTATCAGCGTTGGGGAGCCGAAGCCAAAGTCGCCCATTTAGAATCAAAATACTCGCAGTTGCTAACTTCAGCGTCGATTTCAACTAATATAGAAACTCACAAATCTACTAGCAGCGTTTCCACTACGAGCGGCAGTGCAGCCGTGCTAGACTTAACAACAGCAGTCAAAGCTTCGCAAACTTTGGCCGGCGAAATCGTTTTAGACAAACTGCTGGCAAAATTGATGAAAATTGTGATTGAAAATGCTGGAGGACAAAGAGGCTTTTTAATATTAGAAAAATCGGGAAAATGGGTGATTGAAGCATCAGGATCTGTAGATGTCGAGCGCGTGGCTGTCATGGAATCAATTCCCATAGATTTTGTAGAAGAGAATCGACAAGTAACGTTGTTGGCAGTTGCAGTCGTCAACTACGTCGCCCGCACCCAGGAAAGTATTGTTTTAAACGATGCCGCCCGCGAAGGACAATTCACTCGCGCACCTTATATAATTGCCGTTCAACCTAAATCAATTCTTTGCACTCCGTTAATCCATCAAGGCAAACTCAGTGGCATTTTATATTTAGAAAACAATCTGACTACTGGGGCTTTTACACCAGACAGGTTAAAAATATTAAAACTACTGTCTTCTCAAATTTCTATTTCGATTGAAAATGCCCAACTTTATACCAACTTGCAGCAATTCAATCACAATCTCGAAAATTTAGTACAACAGCGTACTTCTGAGCTTTCCCAAACTTTAGAAGACCTAAAATCGGCCCAAAATAAACTGGTTGAATCGGAAAAAATGGCTGCTCTCGGAGGGTTGGTGGCGGGTGTTGCCCACGAAATCAATACTCCCATCGGCATTGGTATCACCGCCGCCTCGCTGCTGGCTGAAAAAGTCACAAAGTTTTTTGAGCTTTACAGCAAGGGCCAAATTAAACGATCTGAGTTAGAAAAATTCCTGGATACGGCTCTGCAAAGCAGTAATATGATCTTATCCAACCTCACGCGGGCGGCTGACTTGATCCACAGTTTTAAGGAAGTGGCTGTAGATCAGTCGAGCGAATTAAAACGCACGTTTAATGTTAAAAACTATCTTGAGGAGATTTTGACATCCTTAACCGCAAAACTCAGAAGAACTAAACACAAAGTAGAGATTAAGTGTGATGAAAATATTGTACTGGACAGTTACCCCGGCGTGTTGTGTCAAATTGTGACAAATCTGGTGTTGAATTCCCTAATTCACGCTTACGATGGAGAAGATGAGGGCATTATGGCTTTTGAGATCGAGCTGGAGGGCGATCGGCTAATATTTGAATATGCCGATAACGGCAAAGGAATTACCCCAGAAAATCTCAATAAAATTTTTGAACCCTTTTTTACCACGAAAAGAGGTCAGGGTGGGACAGGATTGGGGCTGCACATCATCTATAACCTCGTTACACACAAACTAAAAGGCACAATTTGCTGCGAAAGTCAAGTAAAGAAAGGTACAAAATTTACTATTGAATTTCCCGCTAAAATTAGCAATTAGTTATTAAGCTGTCCGAATTTAAATTGTATATTCGGGACGGGCTAGAAGCCCATCCCACAAGAGTGTTTAATTGATTTTTGACATACAATTTGAATGTAAAACAGCTTATACTGCCAGTTTTAATATAATTTAATTTAGGAGAAGGATAAATGTCAGAAGCTAGTCAAAATCTTTTCGCGGCGGGTGATGACGAATTAATATTTGCCGAAGAAGATGAGGCGGAAGAACAGCCGATCGCCGAGAGTTGGAAAATATTAATTGTAGACGATGAAATAGAGATTCACAACATTACAAAACTAGCTTTAAATGATTTCATATTTGAAAATAAATCAATTACATTTATCAGCGCTTTCTCAGGCAAAGAAGCCAAAGAAATCATTAAAGGCAATACTGACATCGCATTAATTTTACTCGATGTTGTGATGGAAACAGAAGAGGCAGGTTTGGAAGTAGTAAAATACATCCGTGATATTTTAGATAATAAAGTAGTGCGGATTATTTTGCGCACGGGACAGCCGGGACAAGTGCCAGAAGATGTAGTAATTGTCAGCTACGATATTAACGATTATAAAACTAAAACTGAGCTGACAAACAAAAAGTTATTTACCACTGTAGTAACCGCACTGAGAGCATTTCGCGCCCTGACTCAAATCGAAGCCAGTAAAAGCGAATTAGAAAAAATCGCAGCAGCTTCCGCCCGCTTTGTCCCTCGTCAATTCTTAAAATTTCTCAAAATAGACAGTATAGTTGATGCAAAATTGGGAGATTCGGTACAGGCAGAAATGACGATTATGTTTGCGGACATTCGCTCATTTACAAGTTTGTCAGAAAGTATGTCTCCCCAAGAAAATTTTGAATTTATCAACTCTTATTTAAGCCGAGTCGGCCCAGTTATCCGCCAGTATAATGGTTTTATAGATAAATATATTGGTGACGGGATTATGGCTTTGTTTCCTAATAATGCTGAAGATGCCGTACAAGCAGCGATTGAGATGCAGCAGCAAGTTAAAATTTATAATAGACACAGACAAAATAGCGGATATCAACCTATTTCGATAGGGATTGGTTTGCATACGGGAACTTTAATGTTGGGTACGATTGGTGAAGCGGAACGGATGGAAAGTACGGTAATTTCGGATGCTGTGAATTTAGCCGCGCGGGTGGAAGGATTGACAAAGCTTTACGGAGTTGGTATTGTTGCTAGCGTTCAGACTTTGTGCCGAATCGACGATCCGCAAAATTACAAGTGCCGGTTTCTCGATCGCGTTGAAGTAAAAGGAAAGCAAACGCCTGTTGCTGTATTTGAAATTTACGACGGCGACTCGGATATGATGATCGAACTAAAAGCACAAACCCAAACTTATTTTGAACAGGGGATTTTTTTTCACTACCAGCAGCAATTCGCACAAGCAAAACAAATGTTTTTGCGGGTATTGCAAGTCAACAAACAGGATAAAGCAGCAATTTTTTATGTGGAACGCTGCGATATGTTGATGAAGAATGCAGTCATTATTACTCTGGAAGGGATTGAGATATAGGGAATGGGGAATGGGGAATGGGGCATTGGGCATTGGGAATTGGGCATTGGGCATTGGGCATTGGGCATTGGGCATTGGGCATTGGGCATTGGGCATTGGGCATTGGGCATTGGGCATCAGTTATTATCACAAATAACAGATCACAAATAACAGATCACAAATAACAGATCACAAGTAACAAATAACAAATAATAAATAATAAATAATAACAAATAACAAATAACAAATAACAGATAACAGATAACAGATAACAGATAACAGATAACAAATAATAAATAACAGATCACAAATAACTTACTTTATGCGCTTAAAATCTCTTGATGTTTTTCGCGGAATTGCGATCGCCTCGATGATTCTAGTCAACAACCCCGGCAGTTGGAAACAGGTGTATCCGCCACTAGATCACGCAGAATGGCACGGCTGCACGCCGACAGACTTGGTATTTCCGTTTTTCCTGTTCATCGTGGGCTGCGCGATGTCTTTCTCGCTGTCAAAATACACTCAAACTATCCAAAAAGCAGAAACAGCAGTATCCAGAAGTACAGAAAAACCAGAAACAACCAACTCAGAAAAAACACCTATTTCTACTGACTCACATCCGTTACATCCGTTAAAAAATCCGTTGCCGAACCTTCCTTCCTCGAATATTTACTGGCGAATTGCGCGCCGCGCGGGGATTTTGTTTGTATTAGGATTGCTGCTAAATACATCTTCGATCGCCCTTGACGTACTTCTCAACAGCGCCCCAGTGGAAAACTTCGGTAAAATCCGCATCATGGGAGTATTGCAGCGCATCGGTTTAGCCTATTTCATCAGTGCGATCGCGATTCTCAACCTTTCCCCCCGCCATCAAAAACTGCTGGCTGTGGCGGTGCTTTTAGGCTATTGGGGCGCATTACTCGTATTTGCTGTAGGGGGGTACAGTACAAGCGCATTTACACCGGAGGGCAATTTTGGCGGATATGTCGATCGGCTAATTCTCGGCAGCCAACACCTGTACAAAGGCGGCCCCTTCGATCCCGAAGGACTGTTGAGCACATTACCAGCCAGCGTGACAGTCCTGATTGGCTACTTCACAGGAGAGTGGCTGCGCGTCCAGCCAATCAAAACCCGCACAAGTGTAAATTTAGCGATCGGCGGTCTCTGTTGCCTAGTAATCGGTCGTTTGTGGGGATTTTCCTTTCCCATCAACAAACAACTCTGGACGAGTTCCTATGTAGTTTTTACCGCTGGTTGGGCATTACTATTACTAGCAGTTTGCTACGAAACAATAGAAGTGCGAAGTTGGAAATGGGGGCGGCCATTTGAAATCATGGGATTGAATGCGATTTTCCTGTTTGTCGCCTCCGGTATTGTCGCTAGAATTTTGTTAAAAACTCATATCGGCACTGGTAAAACTGCTCCAACTACCTACACTTGGATTTATGAAAACTGGTTTGTGCCGTGGGCTGGGCCGCTCAATGGTTCTTTAGCTTTTGCGGTGACAGCGGTATTGTGTTGGTGGTTAATTTTGTATGGAATGTATCGCCGAGGTTGGGTGATTAAAATTTGAGTAGTTTGATCTGTAGTGGATCTACCTCTTTTCTGGGTAGCGCGTGATCTACTTGAACCGGAGAGTGCGAGGTACTAGATGCTTGAAAGGGAGACTTCCTATGGCAAATAGTAGCTAGTGGGTATTGACATCCAAAAGCCTTTTGCGGTAATTTACAAAAAATCGTGATAAAATATAGAAATTTACTAATAAAGTAGTAGTCATCTAAAAAGATAAGAGGTGAATAGTGATGGCAAGAATGATTCCTAAAAAATTTTCATCAGCAACTAAGAGCTACGCAGAAAAGACTCTATTCCAAATTTTTGAGGAAAATCTCAGTGATGATTATGTTGTTTTTCATGGAGCCTGGTGGCAGCACATCGGATATATCGTTCAAGATAGGGAAGCTGACTTCATCATTATTCATCCCGATCGAGGAATTCTTATACTAGAAGCTAAAGGAGGGACTATAAGCTACGATCCTCTTAATATGGTTTGGTATCAAAAACAAGACAAGATGAAGATATCTCCATTTAAACAAGCCAAAGAAATTAAGTTTAAGTTTTTGGATTTTCTTAGTAAACACGACGAATTTAAAAATAAAGATTTTTGTATAGGACAATGTGTGGCTTTTCCTGATATTGATGGGGTGGTAAACAATCTACCCTCTGAAGCACCTCAAGAAATATTACTTTTACGTCCTCAGTTAGGAAATATTAGTGGCTGGATATCTTCGGTTTTCGATCACTACTATAAAGCGGAGAAAGATTTTATAAAACTTGGAGAGCAGCGAACCGATTCAATCATTAACCTCATATCTCCAAGTACAGAGTTCAGGAAATATATTGCTAATGATATTGGTGAAAATAAAAAAGAAATTTTTCGATTAACAAAACAGCAATTCGACATCTTGAATAATTTGTACTTACATTCTCAGTGCATTGTTCTGGGCTGTGCTGGTTCAGGGAAGACTCAGTTGGCAATAGAAAAAGCAAGAAGGTTATGCCAACATAAGGTTAAAACACTCGTAATATGTAAATCTAGCAACCTTTCTCTTTATCTCGCTGCTTCTTTACAAGATGAAATTACAGTGGGCTACTGTGTAGTTTATAGTTATGAAGAAATATTACAAAAAATTTCTAAGGAGACATTTGAGTTTACAGCAATCATTGTTGATGAAGGACAAGACTTTGATCGTCAGGAAATTAACGATTTGAAGAAGTTAATTCCCAAGGAAGGGATATTTTATATTTTTCAAGATAGCAATCAAAATCTTTCAAAGAATGCAAATTTATTTGCTCTAAAAGTAAGCCCAAATGTTTTAGATAAAAATTGTCGAAACACTCACAAGATATTCAAATATGCAGAGCCATTTGTATCTTGCATCCACCCAATAAAGAGTTCATCAATTGAGGGAAGAGAGGTAGTGCATCGGATATATAAAGGGACACATGAAATACTTGGGATGTTGGAAGAAAACATTACAAATTTAGTTGAAACAGAAAATGTTAGTCCTGCTCAGATAGTTATATTAACTGATATGTATCCACTCTCCAAGTCCATACTTTCAGGCTATTCGTATATCAATCGTTTTCATCTCAAACAGTATTCATTCTCTAATCCCGATAAAAATACTATTCACTGGTCTAATATAGGGATGTATAAAGGACTAGAAAGTGATGTTATAATCTTATTTTTTGAGAAAACTAAAAAAGTGATACCAAGTAATTGGGATATTGCAGACAAGTATGTGGGAACAACAAGAGCAAGAAGCTTTCTTATTATTTATGAGTTTCCCGATCCAGAAATTGACTTTTAATACTGCAATTTTACTGAAAAAGAAAACCTTCAGATTCATCTTCTATTTCACTCTCTTCCAAAATCTCTTCAAAAGAAACTAGCCTTGGAGAACCTTTGTAACATAAAGATCCAATCTGATAAACAGCCTGTTGAATCGGTTCTGCTATTGGACGTTTTAAACTTTTCGATACAAAATCTTGCAACTGCCGATGATCTTTAAAAAGCAAATAGTAAGCATATATACAGTTCAACTGCAATGCAATACAACTTATTTTCATTAACTTAGTTATATGTTCAATCATTCTTTCCTTTAGCATTGTTCTTGTAGATATTCTTTCTATATAAGTTAATGCCCCCTTTCGTGGCATAACGAGATGATGAATAATTCTAGTCTTAATAAATGTATTAATAAGTTCATCATCAAAGACTTTAAAAAGATATTTAAGGCTAATTATTTGAACATCATTGCTGTAGTCTAGAGACACGAATTTCACAAACAACCAAGAGTATAACTTCCAATGCTTTGGATATTTTTTCGACAATTGATAAAGCCATTCTATATGCTTACTAAATACTTTGATTTCTAGCTTTGTGCCTAATTTAATTTCATTTAGTAATTTGCCGAATTGTTTGGCTTTTTCCTCATTATCAATATCTTCTATTACTATAAACTCTGTTTGATGGGGTGATATTTTTTCATCTAAATTACTTGCTTTTCCTGAATCAATTTCTTTAATTATGGCAGTTTTATTTAGCTTATTTTTTTTGTTGTTTTGATCGTCTTCCTCTTCTTCACCAAGCATTTCATAACCTCCAGCCTTCTTGGAATCTTTAATAAATTCAATAATCTTTTCTTGAGCTTCTATAATTTTGGTTTTTGCAGAATTCAAATTTATTCCTATTTTTAAAAGAAATTCTTGTATAACTATTAGAGCTTTTAATGCCTCACTTTTGTTGTTGGTAAAAACGCGAAAATCATCGACATACCTGCCAAAATTTATGCCTAAGTTGAATAATGCTTCATCAACTTCATTAAGGAATATATTGGCTATAAATCCCTCTGCTGAATTTCCTATAGGAATACCTTGGCTATTATATGTTTCACATAATTTTCCATCCACAATTGAATAATAACAAGTTGTGAATTTCAAGGTTTTACCAAATAAAATCATGAAATCAGTTTCATTACTTATACTTAATTGTTTTGAAATTGCTGATAGGAGATATTCATGAGATATAGAATCATAAAAAGATGATATGTCAGTTTTAAGCATACAAGTGCTATTTTCTACTTGTGCTAACTGCCAATCTACAAAGTCTGTAAACCCTTTATAGTAAGACTTATATAAATATTTTTTTGATTTATTATCTTTCTCAAGATTGGTATCGAGTCGATATGAAAAACAATTTCTAACCAAGGTAAAATCTAATAATTCAGCTAAGACACAGACAAAAATAAATTTGATTACCAAGTCCTTGAATGTAGTGTGGATCATTCTCCTGAAGAACATATCTGATTTTGGTAGATAGAAAGAGAATGCTGTTTCTGGTTCATATAAATTTGGATTTTTCAGAGCTAATTTAATTTCTCGCAACAATTTTTCTTTGTTTTGCCTGTAGTAATCTATTTCAATAAAATTACAGAAAGAATCATGTTTTACTCTGTAGTAAATCGCATACATATACGCCTTTTCAAAAACTTCTATTTTCTTTATTTGTTCATTCAAAAAATTTTTATTCATTAGTTTCATGAATTTAAATGTTACCGATGAGCAATTTATTCAAGGAGTCCGGGCAAATCCCGAACAGCGGATGGAACAAACGGCGGAGGGCATTGACAGAAGAATTGCCGATCACACTTCTAATGATATGAGATAAAGGCGATCGATCTTCCCATCCAGACACCAGTTTAGCTGATAATTGAAGGCAGGAGGACTTTTTATCCCGACTACTGCTCAAGAAATCTATATTCAAGTTGTCCGCACTTGGTCACCAACGAGCGGCGGTGCTTGGCAACTCTGATCCTCAACGAGTTATCAAATCAAAATGTCGCTCTCGTCGAGCGAAGTGACACCTGGACTGAGGACGATCGTCTCAATGTAACAACCTTTTCTTTGCAATCAGATTCATGACTCCCCACAATTTTTATATGAACCCCACAATACCTATACCGATCGTTCATAGCGACCCCGACATTCTTGGGGGAACTCCTGTATTTGTCGGCACTCGCGTCCCGATGAAGACTTTGCTTGATTATCTCGAAGCTGGCGACTCGCTGAATGAGTTTCTAGACCATTTTCCTAGTGTCAGTCGCGATCGAGCGATCGCACTTCTTGCAATGATACGATCGCCACATCACATTGATTGATGTCCGCTTCCTCAAGATCGATCGCCCTTTGATCGGCAATCCGATCGCACACCCGACACATTTTCCCCAAATTAACAGCCCAAACCCAGCCAAACTCAAGGATTTTGCGCCTAAAAGCCGATCGCCCGCCACGAATCCCTAACTACAAACAAGCCCCACCCGCTAAAATTAAAAAATAGAGACGTAAATAGGCAGGCCCTGTCCAATGATCCCAACAGTTATAGAACAATCCGGTCGTGGCGAACGCGCCTTTGATATCTACTCGCGACTCCTGCGCGATCGCATCGTCTTCTTGGGCCAACAGGTTGACTCCGACTTAGCCAACCTGATCGTTGCCCAATTGCTATTTTTAGATGCCGAAGACCCCGAAAAAGACATTTACCTCTATATCAACTCCCCAGGGGGTTCGGTATCCGCAGGTATGGGCATTTTTGATACGATGAACCACATCCGCCCTGATGTTTGCACTATTTGTCTCGGTTTGGCAGCCAGCATGGGCGCTTTTCTGTTGAGTGCCGGCGCTAAAGGCAAGCGGATGAGTTTGCCTCACTCCCGGATCATGATCCACCAACCTCTGGGCGGAGCTCAAGGACAAGCCACCGATATTGAAATTCAGGCTAAGGAGATTTTGTACCACAAACGCCGCCTGAACGAATTTTTGGCAGATCATACCGGTCAGCCGCTTTCTCGCATTGAAGAGGATACCGAACGGGATTTCTTCATGTCGGCTGAGGAAGCAAAGGATTATGGATTAGTCGATCAAGTGATCGATCGCCGTCCTTCTGCTAGTCGCCCGATCGCCGCTGTCGTCGCCTAAATTAATAGTTAAGAATCAAAAATGGGGAAATATTCTTCATTTTTGATTCTTAATTTTTAATTTACGCTCAATTACTCCTAATAAAACGTGTTTGATCGTTCGGACTTCAGTCCTCAGAAAGAAGGACTAAAGTCCGAACGATCGAACCTATTTTTCGGATGGAGATGGCAAAGATTCGAGATATTGCAGGAAGTCAAACAATTGTTCTTGTTTTAAGAAATGCCGCGCTTCTTGACCGTAACCTTGTTTGAGATAATCTTTTCCTTGGCTGGGAGTCCAGCCCAACCGCTTGATTTCCTCCGTGGTTCTGCTGTAGATTTCCAGATATTCTAAGAAATCTACCAACTGTTCGTTAGAAAGCTCTCTCTGTGAGGACACGCCGTAGTTGTGTTTGAGACAGTCGCTTTCTTGGTTCTTTTTCCATTTCAAGCGCATCAGGATGGCGTCTATTTGGGCGATCGTATCAGAAGCATCCTCGATCGCATCGCTGGGAATTCCCATCGCGATCGGTTGCAATTCACTGACGGAGGCCGCACCCTGGGACAGTTCGCGATCGCTAACAGTCGGCACTTCTAGTTCGGGAAGCGGTTCGCCGTAGCTGGAAGAAAGCCAAGCGTCCGAGTCTATTTGCTTTGGTACAAATCCAGTAGCCTCCACCCGATCGACCGTTGGCGGTAGGGGTTCCGGTACAGGTGCGATCGGCTCTTCATTGA
>Ga0335394_10002977_pt1 | contig 19172 bp, 17 predicted proteins | sample MAT03_FD_205741 | JGI IMG/M metagenome (GOLD analysis project Ga0335394, IMG submission 205741) | Freshwater microbial communities from Lake Fryxell liftoff mats and glacier meltwater in Antarctica - MAT-03 (spades assembly) (version 2) ... | reverse complement strand
ACGAGGCGCTGACCCCCGACAGTTCGCGCCTGTGGCTGGCCGAAGACCTGGCGCAGGGCCGCATCGTGGCGCTGGACAAACAACCGCTGCGCGACTGGATTGCCCGCACCGGCGCCAGCGGCGCAGTACAGGCCGCGCTGCCGCTGCCGGCCGAGGTGATCGAGGGCGTGCGCGAGCGTTATGCCCGCGCCGAGGCGATGCTCTGCGGCTGAGTCTTACGGCGTTGACGGCGTTGACCGCGCAGACGGCTCAGCGCCGTGTCGCCAGCCAGATGCTCGGCAGGATCAGCGCCGCGCCGGCCAGGTGGTACCAGCCCGGCCGCTCGCCCAGCACCAGCCAGGCCAGCACTGCGGCGTAGACGGGGGCCAGGTACAGCATCAGCGCGCTGCGTGCCGCGCCCACTTCACGTTGCAGGTACGAGTACGCCGTGTAGCTCAGCAGGCCTGGCAGCAGCGCCGCCAGCACGACCAGCAGAGCCGCCCGCGTGCCAAACGGTGGCACATCGCCGAGCAGCGCCTCGGCCAGCGTGAACGGCGCCAGCACCAGCAGGCCGCCGGCGATGATCGCCGCCAGCCGCGCCGCCGGTGGCAACGCCGAGGGCCAGCGCTTGAGCAGCACCGAGTAGGCCGTCCATGCGACGGCGGCCGCCACGATCCAGGCGTCACCGACGCTGAAGCGCAGGCCCAGCAGCACGGCGGGGTCGCCGCGCACGATGATGAAGACCACGCCGGCCAGCGCCAGCGCGACGGCAGCGCCCTGCGCGCGGCTCATGCGCTCGTGCAGCAGCCGCGTGCCGGCCACTGCGATCGCCACCGGGCACGCCGCGTAGATCAGCGCGATGTTGGTGGCGCTGGTGCTCTGCCCGCCGAGGTAGACCCAGGCGCCGCAGATCCACATGCCGAGCGAGCCCAGCACCAGCAGTTGCGTGGCCTCGGCACGCACCGCTGCGCGTGAGCGCCACAGCGTGCCCGCCACGAAGGGCAGCATCAGCGCCAGCGCCAGCAGCCAGCGACCGAAGGCCAGCGCATGAGGTGCCACCACGCCGTCCGCAAGGCGGGCGATGATGTAGTTGGACGACCACAGCCCCGGCACCACCCACATCAGCAGCAGGGCCCAGCGGGCCGGCCCGGACGGCAGCGCGGACGGCAGCGCGGCCCTCACTGCGCCACGAAGGCCATGCTCTCGCCCATGCGTATGGCCGCCCCTGGCGCCCAGCGTCCGTTCCAGGCCAGCGCGCCGGGGGGCAACAAGAGCACGACGGTCGAACCCAGCAGAAAGCGGCCCATCTCGTCGCCCCGCTGCAAGCTCACCTGCGCGCCCTCGTAGCGCCAGTCGCGCACGCGGCCGGGCCGTGGCGGGTTGACCACACCGTGCCACACCGTGGCCATGCTGCCGACGATGGTGGCGCCCACCAGCACCAGCACCCAGGGCGCGCCGCTGTCCGGGTCTTCGAAGACGCAGACCACGCGCTCGTTGCGCGCGAACAGCCCCGGCACGCCGCGCGCGGTGGCCGGGTTGACCGAGAACAGATCACCCGGCACATGGATCATGCGGCGCAGCAACCCGGCACGCGGCATGTGGATGCGGTGGTAGTCCTTCGGGCTCAGGTACAGCGTGGCGAAGTGGCCCTGATGGAAATGCGCCGCCAGCCCCGCATCGCCGCCGAGCAGCGCGGTCGCGCTGTAGTCATGGCCCTTGGCCTGGAAGATGCGTCCGGCCTCGACGCGGCCGAACTGGCTGATCGCGCCGTCCACCGGGCAGATCCAGTCTGCAGCAGCCAGCGGCCGCGCGCCGGGCCTGAGTGCGCGGGTGAAGAACTGGTTGAAGCTCGGGTAGGCGGCGGGGTCGGCGTCGGCCGCCTCGGCCATGTCGACGCCGTAGCGGGCGATGAACGCGCGGATCACCGCGGTCGTCGCCGGGCCGGCTTTTGCGCTGGCCAGGCGGCCCATCAGCGTGGTCAGGGCCTGCTTGGGCAGCAGGTGCTGCAGCGCCACGCCCAGCCTTTCGCCGACGCCGCGCGCGTCGTCCGCCTGAGCGGCCACCGTCAGCGTCCTCGCACCCGCAGGGCGATCACCGCAGCGGCGCGAATTCGCGCATCGCCCTCACGGCCCCTGAGCCGACCGCGGCGCCGAAACGCTTGGCCAGCCGCTCGGCCACGTTCTCGTGCGGCGTGTAGTCGATGATGTCCTCGGCCTTGACGACCTCGCGGGCGACGAAGTCGAGGTTGCCCAGATGGTCGGCCAGCCCCAGTGCCACCGCCTGCTCGCCGTTCCAGAACAGGCCGGAGAAGGTGTCCGGCGTCTCTTTCAGGCGGTCGCCGCGGCCGGCGCGCACGACGGTGATGAACTGCTGGTGCACCTGGTCGATCATCGTCTGCGCATAGGCGCGCTGGCGTTCGTCCTGCGGCGAGAACGGGTCGAGCATGCCCTTGTTGGCGCCGGCCGTCAGCAGCCGCCGCTCGATGCCCAGGCGTTCCATCAGCCCGGTGAAGCCGAAGCCGTCCATCAGCACGCCGATGCTGCCCACCAGGCTGGCCTTGTCGACGTAGATCTCGTCGGCGGCGGCGGCGATGTAGTAGGCGCCCGAGGCGCACATCTCTTCGACCACCGCATAGACCTTCTTCTTGTGCAGCGCCTTCAAACGGTGGATCTCGTCGTTGACGATGCCGCTTTGCACCGGGCTGCCGCCGGGCGAATTGATGCGCAACACCACGGCCACCGAGCCCTTGTCCTCGAACGCGGCGCGCAGCGCAGAGACCAGCGCCTCGGCGCTGGCCTCGCTATCGCTGGCGATCTCTCCGCGTACCTCGACCAGCGCAGTGTGCGGCGTGCTGGTCTGCGGGCCGTACACGCGCGCCGACATTGCCAGCCAGACCACCGCCAGCACCAGGCCCAGCCAGGCAAGGCGAAAGAAGATGCGCCAGCGGCGCTCGCTGCGGCGCTCGTCCAGTATCTGGCTGGCCAGGCGTTCGAGGCGGTCTTCGATGGTCGGGCGTTGCGGTGCGACCGCCGCGGTGCTCGCTACCGGGCTCTGCGCGGCAGCGCCTGCGGGTTCTTCGCTGGGGTTCATTCGGGGCTCCGGGGCGACGGGTCGCCATTCACATCGCCGAAATCGACCGGACGAATGTCTCGCGAAGGATACCAATACACCTGCCCTTGGCGCTCCTCCAGGGCAATGCTGCGCAAGCGCCCACGGCCGCAGGGCCCGCCCACACAGCGCCCGTCAGCGGGCTCGTAGGTGGCGCCGTGGACCGAACAGATGATCCAGCGCTTGTCGCCGTCGAGAAACTCGCCGGGCTGCCAGTCCAGTTCCACCGGCACATGCAGACAGCGGTTGATGTAGGCCACGACGCGGCCCTCGAAGCGCATGGCGAAGGCGCGCGCGGGCAAGCCGTACTCCATCACGTCCCACACGTGAGCCCGGCCACGTTCGGCCAGGTCGGCCGCGACGCACAGCGGCTCGGGCGTCTCGGACGTTTCGGACGTTCCGGACGTTTCGGCAGCGCGGGTGGCCGGCTCAACCATGGGCCACCAACCAGTCGTGCAGTTCGTGCGTCGAGTGCAGCACCGCCAGCGGCGCGCAAGCGTGCAGCCCGGCGGGCTCGTGCGCGCCGTAGGCCACCCCGACGCCGTCGGCGCCGGCATGGCGCGCCATCTGCAGGTCATGCGTCGTGTCGCCGATCATCAGCGTGCGTGCCGGCCCGGTGCCCAGTTCAGCCATCAGCTCGTGCAGCATGCGCGGGTCGGGCTTGGAGGCGGTCTCGTCCGCCGTGCGCGTGGCGTCGAACAGGCCGTGCAGTGCTGACTGGGCCAGCGCCTGGTCCAGCCCGTGCCGGTTCTTGCCGGTGGCCACCGCCAGCAAGTGCGAGCGCTCTTTCAGCGCATGCAGCATCGCCAGCGTGCCGTCGAACAGCACCAGCTCATGCTGGCTGGCGACGTAGTGGTGGCGGTAACGCGTGCCCAGCTCGGGGTAGCGCTCGGGCGGCAGGCCCGGCACGGCGTGGCGCAGTGCATCGGTCAGGCCCAGGCCGATCACCCAGGCGGCGTCGGCATCGCTGGGCACCGCGACGCCCAGGTCGCGGCAGGCCGACTGGATGCAGCGCACGATCAACCCGGTGGAGTCGAACAGCGTGCCGTCCCAGTCGAAGACGATGAGGTCGAAGCGGCGGGTCACAGGATCTCCAGCAGGCGGGCGCAATCTTCGGGCAGCGGCGCGTCCAGGGTGATGCGGCGGCCATCGGACGGGTGATCGAAAGCCAGCTGCTGCGCATGCAGGAACATGCGCGCGAAGCGCTGGCCGGGCAGCGCGTCGCCGCGCGCCAGCCGGCGGTTGAGCGCGAAGTCGCCGTACTTCGGGTCACCGACGATGGGATGCGCGGCATGCGCCAGGTGCACGCGGATCTGGTGCGTGCGGCCGGTCTTGATGGCCACGTCCAGCAGCGCGAATTCGGCGTACTGGCGCTTGACGGTCACCAGCGTGATCGAGCGCCGCGCATCGGCGTCGTCGGCCGCCGAGACGCGCACGTGGCGCTCGCCGGCGGCGTCCAGCCCCTTGACCAGTGCCTCGTCGATCACCTTGAGCGACGGCGGCCAGCGCCCGGCCACCAGCGCGGCGTAGACCTTGGTCGTGCGGCGCTGGCGGAACTGGTCCTGCACGGTGGTCAGCGCGCTGCGCTTCTTGGCCAGCAGCAGCACGCCGGAGGTTTCCTTGTCCAGCCGGTGCACCAGCTCCAGAAAGCTGGCCTGCGGGCGTGCGCGGCGAAGCTGTTCGATGACGCCGAAGCTGACCCCGCTGCCGCCATGCACGGCCACGCCGGCGGGCTTGTCGATGGCCAGCAGCAGATCGTCTTCGAGCAGCAACGGAAACTCGCGCGGCGGCACGGCCGAGGTGTCGGCCGGGGAGGCCATGCGCACCGGCGGCAGGCGGATCAGGTCACCTTCGGCCACCCGGGTGTCGGCCGAAGCGCGGCCCTTGTTCACGCGCACCTCGCCCGAACGGATGACGCGGTAGACATGGGTCTTGGGCACGCCCTTGAGCAGGCGCAGCAGCAGGTTGTCCAGCCGCTGGCCAGCCGAATCCTCGCCCACACGGTGCCATTGCACTTCAGGTTTGGCCGGGACGGCTTTGGCCTCTATAATCCGCGACTCCACGTTTGCGCTGTAAGTGCTTGAAAGTGCTTGATTTTCCGGAGTTTACCCGGGCACAACCCAAGCACCACGGCGGTCACGCGGAGACACCCGATGCGAATGGACGCGCCGGGTTTGGTGATGCGACACCCCGCCACCCGGGGCAGGCCGCGGTCCGCGAAGCGGCCCGGCGGCCACGGGGTGCGAGGTGGCAGAGAGTCGTCGAAGAACCCCGCTGCCGTTCCTGACCGGACGGCAGCCACGAAAAATATCGGTGTGAGATGCGGCTTTCGGGCCGGTCTTGCACCCGCGTCAGGCGACGCGAGAAGGCCCATGCTGCCCCTGTCCGACCCCCCGCGCAACGCTTTGTGGCCCCGGCATCCCGCCGCGGCGGCCATAGCAGGCGCGCAAGCCGCAGCGTGCGATCCGCGCGCGGCCGGGTCCGCGACAGGCGCTGGCGCAGCCTCCCGCAGCGCCACCACGCCAGCGCCAACGCTGCCCCGCTGATCGCGCCGCTTCGGCGGCCGTCACAGGCAGTCCAGGGCATTTCGCGCCATCGGGTCTCGTCGCGCCGCTCTCGCATCGTTGCGGGCAGATGACGCGGGGCCGCCGCAGAACGCGGCCGTTGGAGAAACGATGAAACGCATGCTGATCAACGCCACGCAGCCCGAAGAGCGGCGCCTGGCGATCGTCGAGGGCCAGAAGCTGCTCGACTTCGAAACCGAGATCGAAGGGCGCGAGCAGCGCAAGGGCAACATCTACAAGGCCGTGATCACGCGGGTCGAGCCCTCGCTCGAGGCCTGCTTCGTCGACTACGGCGAAGACCGCCACGGCTTCCTGCCGTTCAAGGAAATCTCGCGCAACTACTTCCGCGAAGGCGTCGACGTCAAGAACGCACGCATCCAGGACGTGGTGCGCGAGGGCGACAACCTGGTCGTGCAGGTCGAGAAGGAAGAGCGCGGCAACAAGGGCGCAGCGCTGACCACCTTCGTCAGCCTGGCCGGGCGTTATCTGGTGGTGATGCCGAACAACCCGCGCGGCGGCGGCGTCAGCCGGCGCATCGAGGGCGAAGACCGCGAGGAGCTCAAGGAGAACCTCGACCAGCTCGAGTACCCCAAGGGCATGAGCCTGATCGCGCGCACCGCCGGCATCGGCCGCAGCGCGCCCGAACTGCAATGGGACCTGAATTACCTGCTCAAGCTGTGGAGCGCGATCGACGGCGCCTCCACCGCCGGTAAGGGCGCCTTCCTGATCTACCAGGAGAGCAGCTTGGTGATCCGCGCCATCCGCGATTACTTCACCGCGGACATCGGCGAGATCCTGATCGACACCGACGACATCTTCGAGCAGGCGCAGCAGTTCATGAACCACGTGATGCCCGATACCGCGGCGCGCGTGAAGCGCTACCGCGATGACGCGCCGCTGTTCAGCCGCTTCCAGATCGAGCACCAGATCGAGACCGCGTTCAGCCGCACGGTGAACCTGCCGGCCGGCGGCGCAATCGTGATCGACCACACCGAGGCGCTGGTCAGCGTCGACGTGAACTCGGCGCGCTCCACACGCGGCAGCGACATCGAGGAAACCGCCACCCGCACCAACCTGGAAGCCGCCGACGAAGTGGCACGCCAGATGCGCCTGCGCGACCTGGGCGGTCTGATCGTCGTCGACTTCATCGACATGGAAGAGAGCAAGAACCGCCGCGAGGTCGAACAACGCCTGCGCGACGCGCTGCGCTCCGACCGTGCGCGCGTGCAGTTCAGCAGCATCAGCAAGTTCGGCCTGCTCGAGCTGAGCCGCCAGCGCCTGCGCCCGGCGCTCAGCGAGGGCAGCCACATCACCTGCCCGCGCTGCAACGGCACCGGCCACATCCGCGACACCGAAAGCTCCGCGCTGCAGATCCTGCGCATGGTGCAGGAAGAGTCGATGAAGGAGAACACCGCCGCGGTGCATGTGCAGGTGCCGGTGGAAGTCACCAGCTTCCTGCTCAACGAGAAGCGCACCGAGATCACGAAGATCGAGTTCAAGCAGCGCGTGACCGTGCTGCTGATCCCCAACCCGCATCTGGACACGCCGAACTACAAGCTCGAGCGCCTGCGCCACGATGACCCGCGGCTGGAGGCCTTCCGCGCCAGCTACACGATGATCGAGGAGCCGGACGACGAGGTCGGCATCACGCGCCGCGAGAAGGCCAAGCCCAAGCAGGAGCCGATGATCAAGGGCCTGCTGCCCGACCAGCCGGCCCCGGCACGCGCTGTGTCGCCCGTGGCATCGGCCCCCGTCATTCCGGCGCCCGTGCTCACGCCTGCGCCGACACCCGTTGTCGCGGCCGCGGTCGCCGTGCCGCGCGCGCCGGCCCCCGCCGCAGGTGGCAGCTTCTTCGCGTGGGTGAAGGGCCTCTTCGGCACCGAGCCGCCGGCGGCGCCCGCACCCGCCCCGGCGGTCGCTGCCCCGGCTGCCGCCATTTCTCCCGCAGCCGAACCGGCGGCCGGCGGCGAGCGACGCGAAGGTCGTCGCGGCGAGCGCGGCGCTGACCGCGGTGGACGCGGTCGCGACGAGCGTGGCGGGCGCAACGGCAAGCCGGCTGAAGCACGCGAGCCACGCGAACCCCGGGAAGCACGCGACGGACGCGGCCGCCGCGAAGAACGCAGCCCGGAAGACGCCGCCGCCTTTGCCGAGCGCGAGGCGCGCCGCGCCGCGCGCGCGCAGGCGCAGCCACTGGCAGCCGCCACGGTGCCGCCGCCTGTCGAGAGCGAGGGCGATACCGCGCTGGCCGACAGCGAACGTGATCGCAGCCGGCGCCGCCGCCGCGGCGGCCGAGGACGCGGCGAGGGCCGTGGCGACGAGGCCATGCCGCTCGATGGCGACGGCCCGATCACCGACGCCACGCTCGCCGTGGGCACTGCGGTCCCGGCTGGCGAACCCTTGGCGCGCACCCTAGGCGAGCCCGGCCTAGCGGACAGCGACGCAGCGACCACCGCCGACGGTGAGCGCCCCCGCCGGCGCGGCCGCGGCCGCCGCGGCGAAGTCCGCAACGGCGAGAGCAGCGAAGCCGGCGCAGTCAGCCCGATGACGGAAGGCACTGTCGCGGCCGACGCGGCCGACGCGGCCGACCACGGCGCCGTGCCGTTCGCCGCGGCTGATGCCGCGCCTGCCGACGCAATGTCTGAGGCCGTGGCCGCCGAAGTCGTCGAAGCCCCGGCCGCAACGATCGCCGTGGATACGTTGCCGGTGGCAGAACCCGCGGACGAGCCAGTGGCCGCGGCGCCCGCCCCTGCAAGCGAGCCGGTCGCCGCCGCGCCGGCCGATGCGCCGGTCGATACGCCGGTCTATATGCCGGTCATTGCGCAGGACGTGCCGGTGGTCGCGCTGCCCGCACCGGCCCCATCGGCGCCCGTCGTGCCTTACTCGCTGCCGACCGAAGAGCTGCTGGCCGTCGCGGCCTCGAGCGGCCTGCAGTGGGTGCACTCCGATGCGGAGAAGGTGCGTGAAGCGCAGGCCGCGATGGCCGATGCGCCGCAGCCGATCCGCGTTTCGCGTGCGCCGCGCCGTATCGAGCTGGTCGAGCAAGGCCCGCTGGTGCTGGTGGAGACGCGCAAGGACCTGTCGCAGATGAAGCTGCCGTTCGAGCAGCCGGTTGAGCAGAAGGCGGCCCCGCCTGCGATGACCTGATCGGCCCGAGGACGGGGCTGCCCCGGGTCACGGAACTCAGGGCAGCCGTTCCAGCGCCAGCCGGTATGCCGGCTCGTGCATCAGTTCGTCCCAGGGCAGCGGCGGCGTGCGCGGCAGCAGCGCCAGGCGGCGCGCCTCGCCATCGGCGTCCGGCATCCAGGCGCCGGATCGTCCGGCTTGTTCGAGGCCGTCGAGCAGTTCGTCCACCGCCACGCCCCCGCCCATCGACTGGTTGCACAGCAACACCAGATCGCAGCCAGCCTGCAGCGCGGCCACGGCCGCCCCGGTGAAGCTCAGTTCGCGGCCGTCGAGCGCACGCGCGCCGGCCATGCTGAGGTCGTCGCTGAAGATCGCCCCCTGAAAGTTCAGCCGGCCGCGCAGGATCTGCTGCAGCCAGCGGGCCGAGAAACCTGCCGGCCGCCGGTCGACCTTCGGATAGACCACGTGCGCCGGCATCACGCCGGCCAGCACGGTGGATAGCGCGCCGTAGGGCAGCGCGTCATCGGCCAGGATCGCGCGCAGCGTCCGTGAATCGTGCGGCACCTCATGGTGGCTGTCGGCCGCCACAAAGCCGTGCCCGGGAAAGTGCTTGCCGCAATGCGACATGCCGGCCAGCAGCAGGCCATGCATGACGCTCTTGGCCAGCAGCGTGACGACACGCGCGTCCCGGTGAAAGGCGCGGTCGCCGATCACACCGCTCGGCCCATGGTCCAGATCGAGCACCGGTGTGAAGCTCAGGTGCACGCCGCAGGCGCGCAGCTCGCTCGCCAGCACCAGTCCGACAGCGCTGGCGGCGTCCACCGCGGCCAGCGCATCGCGCATCCACAGTTCGCCCAGGGCGCGCATCGGCGGCAGGTGCGTGAAGCCGTCGCTGCGAAAACGCTGCACCCGGCCCCCTTCGTGGTCGACGCAGATCAGCAGGTCCGGCCGCAGCTGTTCGATCTCGGCCGTGAGGGCAGTCAGCTGGGCCCGGCTGATCCAGTTGCGCGCAAACAGGATCATGCCGCCCACCAGCGGGTGCGCCAGGCGGCGGCGGTCGTCGGCGCTCAGGGTGGTGCCGGCAATGTCGATCACCAGCGGTGACGGGTTCGGATTCACGCGGGCTCCTCGATCTCGACCACCACGAAGCTGGCCGCGTAGTCGCTCTCGTCGGTGACGCTGACATGGGCGCGCAGACGGCGCGCGGCAAACCAGTCGGCCAGCGCGCCGTTGAGTTGCAGCACCGGCTGGCCCGAGGGCTCGTTGAGGATCTCGCAGCTGCGCCAGCTCATCGGCATGCGGATGCCCAGACCGATGGCCTTGGAGAAGGCTTCCTTGGCCGAAAAGCGCGTCGCCAGGTAGCGCAGGCCGCGCTCGGGCGCGCGCGCGCGTCGGGCATGGAAGACGCGCAGCTCTCGCTCGCCGAGCACACGCTCGGCGAAACGTTCACCACGGCGTTCGAAGGTGGCGCTGATTCGGCGTACATCGCACAGGTCGGTGCCGATGCCGTAGATGCGGCCGCCGCCGGGCGCAGGGACGATCACGCCTGCGCGCTGCGGATGCAGCGCAGGTACTCGGCCACCGTGGCCGGGATTCCCTGCTCCAGCGCATCGGCCACCAGTGCGTGGCCGATCGAGACCTCCAGCACACCCGGCACGGCGCGCAGGAACTCACCCAGGTTGAGCCGGTTCAGGTCATGTCCGGCGTTGACGCCCAGCCCCGCGGCCTGTGCCGCGCGCGCGGCGGCAGCAAACCGGATCAGTTCGCGCGACTGCTCGGGGCCGCCAAACGCCGCGGCATAGGGTTCGGTGTAGAGCTCCACGCGGTCGGCGCCGACGGCACGCGCGGCGGGCATGGCCGACGCATCGGCGTCCATGAACAGGCTCACGCGAACGCCCAGCGCATGGCACTCGTCGATCAGCGGGCGCAGCCGGGCGCCGTCGGCGGCCAGGTCCCAGCCATGGTCCGACGTGGACTGGCTTTCGCCGTCGGGCACGAAGGTGGCCTGCTGCGGGCGCTGCGCACGCACGAACAGCATCAGGTTCTGCAGCGGGTTGCCTTCGATGTTGTATTCGGCGCTTGGCCACTGGCGCAGCAGTTCTGCCAGCTCGATGACATCGTGCTCGCGGATGTGCCGGCCGTCGGGCCGCGGATGCACGGTGATGCCCTGCGCGCCGGCCTGCAACGCCAGCGTGGCGGCCCGCACCACGCTGGGCACGCCGAGCGCACGCGTATTGCGCAGCAGCGCGACCTTGTTGACGTTGACCGACAGGGCGGTGGCCGCATCGCGCGCGCCTGCGCCGGCTTCAGCGGACACGAGGGGGTTCATCGGCGGGCGGGTTCGGTGAGTCGGCGCACTTCCTGCATGACCTGTCGGGTGCGCAACACCGCACGGCCCAGATGATAGTCAAGGCACTCGCGCAGCTGGCCGCGCAGCACCGCGGCCGCGGGCGGGCGGCAGGCGGCCTGCAAGGCCTGCAGATGGCCGGCGGTCAGCGCCGCCTGCAGCGCCTGCAGCGTGCTGCCGGACAGGGCAGGCGCACGGGCCGGCGCCAGGGCGACACCGGCCTCGGGGTGCAGCACATAGCGGCCTTCCGGCTGCACCGCGGATGCGGCCAGCGTCACCTCCGACAGGTCGGGCAGCACGCCGGTCTCGCGCAGCAGCAGCAGCTCGAAGGCGCGCAGCGCCGCGGCGGCATCCTCGTCGTCGCCCGCGAGCCCAGGCAAAGTGCCGGCATAGTGGTCGAACAGCGCCTCGTGAGGGTCCTGCCGCGCCAGGAGCTTCATCAGCAGCTCGTTGGCGTAGAAGCCGCGGAACAGCGCTGCGCCTGACAGCATGGGTGCCCCGCCCGCCCACTCGGCGCCGCGCAGCGTGTGCACTTCGGCCGCCTCGTCGGCCGGCGTGCGGCCGAGCGACACCAGGATGCGCTGGAACGGCAGCAGCACCGGGCGCAGCTGCGAGGTCGGCCGCTTCGCGCCCTTGGCCGCCACCACCACGCGGCCCTGCGTGCGTGTGAACAGCTCGACGATCAGGCTGGACTCGCTCCAGTCCCAGCGGTGCAGCACATAGGCCTCGAGCGCGGCGGCCGGGCGCCGGGTCATTGCCACCGGCTCACTCGTAGCCGTAGCTGCGCAGGTGCGCCTCGTCGTCGGCCCAGCCCGAGCGCACCTTGACCCACAGCTCGAGGAAGACCTTGGCGCCGAGCAGCTGTTCGAGCTCGACGCGCGCTTCGGTGCCGATGCGCTTGAGTCGTTCGCCCTGACCGCCGATGACCATGCCCTTGTGCGCATCGCGTTCGACCACGATGGTCGCGGCCACCTTGACCTGGCGCGCGCCGAGCGGGGTGCGATCTTCCTCGAAGCGGTCGACCACCACCGTGGAGGTGTAGGGCAATTCGTCGCCCGTCAGCCTGAACAGCTTCTCGCGCACGATCTCGCCGGCCAGGAAGCGCTCACTGCGGTCGGTCAGCGCATCTTCCTCGTGCAGCCATTCTTGCTCGGGCAAATGCGGCGCGAGGATCGTCAGCAGGCGCTGCACATCGGCGTCGCTACGCGCCGACATCGGCACGATCTCGGCGAAGGCATGCAGCGGCCCAATCTGCTGCAGCCACGGCAGCACATCGGTGCGTTGCTTGAAATCGTCGAGCTTGTTGGCCAGCAGCAGCACCGGCTTGCTTTGCGGCAGCCGCTGCAGCACCTGCTCATCGGCGGGGCCGAAGCGGCCGGCCTCGACGACGAACAGCACCGCATCCACCTCGGACAGCGAGCCGAGCACGGTGCGGTTCATGCTGCGGTCGAGCGCACCGGCGTGACGCCTCTTGGGCCCGGACTGGAAGCCCGGCGTGTCGACGAAAACGAACTGCGTCGTCCCCGCCGTCCGGATGCCCGTGATGCGGTGGCGCGTGGTCTGCGCCTTGCGCGAGGTGATGCTGATCTTCTGGCCGACCAGCGCGTTGAGCAACGTGGACTTGCCCACGTTGGGCCGGCCGACGATGGCGATCAGACCGCAGCGGCGAGCGCTCAAATCAGGAGCGCAGCGGGCCGCCGGGGCGGTCGCTGGCCTTGAGTTGTTCGAGCATGCGGCGCGCCGCCTCTTGTTCGGCGGCACGCCGCGAGCGGCCCTCGCCGCGTTCGGCGAGGCCGAGCGACGCGACAGCGCACTCGACGTCGAAGGTCTGGGCATGCGCCTGGCCGCGCGTCGCGGCGATGCGGTAAGCCGGCACCGCCAGGCGGCGCGCCTGCAGCCACTCCTGAAGTTCGGTCTTGGCGTCCTTGCTCCAGTGATCCGCATCGCTGGCCTGGATGGTCTCGCCGAACAGCCGGCCGACCAGTTCGTTGGCGGCCGGATAGCCGCCGTCGAGGAAGACCGCGCCGATCAAGGCCTCCAGCGCATCGGCCAGGATCGACACCCGCAGCGAGCCGCCGCCACGCAACTCGCCTTCGGACAGGCGCAGCGCCTCGGGAACGCCCAGCGCAAGCGCCGCTCGGTGCAGGCTGTCTTCGCGCACCAGGTGCGCACGCACGCGGGTCAGGTCACCTTCGTCGGAGCCGGCGAAACGCTCGTACAGCAGCGCCGAGATCGACAGGTTGAGGATCGCGTCGCCCAGGAACTCGAGCCGCTCGTTGTGATCGGCGCCGAAGCTGCGGTGCGTCAGCGCACGCTGCAGCAGTCGTTCATCGGCGAAACGGTACCCAAGCCGGCGCTGCAGCGCCTCCAGGCGGGCGTCCATGCGGCTACTTCGAGCGCCCCTCGTACTTCAACAGGATGTACACGGGCCCCATGATCGGGACTTCCTTGTTGTAGGCGAAACTGATCACCACGCGGTCGTTCTCTTTGGTGATCGTCAGGTCGCGGCCGGTCACGGACTGGATCGAGTACTCGATCTCGCGCTGGCGGTCGAAGGCCGAGCGCGCCTCGGACACGGTGGCCGGCTGCAGCGCGGCGATGCGATCGACCGCGCGCTGGATGGTCAGGTACTCGTTGACCGTGGGCACGGTGCGGATCAGGACATAGGCGATGAAGCCGATGATGATCGCCCAGGCCATCAGCCCGAACAGCGTGATGCCGCGCTGCGTACGCGGCACGGCGCGATGAACAAGCTTCATTGTGGGTTCAGGCGTGTGGTTCAGTTGAATCGTCCGATTCGGCCGAGGTTGCTGAAGTTCATCCAGACCATGAAGGCGCGGCCAACGATGTTCTCGTCGGGCACGAAGCCCCAGAAACGCGAGTCCTGCGAATTGTCGCGGTTGTCACCCATCGTGAAGTAGTGGCCCTCCGGCACCTTGCACACGACGCCATCGGCACTGTAGCGGCAGTTCTCGGCCTGCGGGAAGCGCTTGGGATCGGGGCCATAGTACGCTCCGCGTTTCGGGTCGACCAGGATGCGGTGTTCGACGTCGCCGAGCTTCTCGGAGAACATCGGCGCATAACGCAGGCTCTCTTCGTCGTAGAAGTCGCCCTGCCCCGCCACCGCCACCGGCTGTCCATTGATCGTCAGCCTCTGGTTCAGGTAGGCCACCTCATCGCCGGGCAGGCCGACGACACGCTTGATGTAGTCCATGCGCGGGTCCACCGGATAGCGGAAGACCATCACGTCGCCGCGCTTCACGTCGTTGTTGGCGACGATCTTGCGGTTGAGCACCGGCAGCCGGATGCCGTAGTGGAACTTGTTCACGAGGATCAGGTCGCCGACCAGCAGCGTGGGCACCATCGAGCCCGACGGAATCTTGAAGGGCTCGAACAGGAAAGAGCGCAGGCAAAAGACGATCACGATGACCGGAAACAGCCCGGCGGTCCAGTCCAGCCACCAGGGCTGGGCAAGCAGGCGGGTCTTGGCACCCTCGACATCCCCGTCCACCTTGTCGATGCCCAGACGGTGCAGTTCAGCGCGGCGCGACACCGCCTGCGTCTCCAGGGCAGAGGCGGCGGCCAGACGCGCGGGCCTGAAGTGCAGCGTCTCGGCCAGCCAGTAGCCGAAGGTCACGACCGTCAGCATGAACAGCAGCAGTGCAAAGTTGCCGATCCAGTAGCCGAGGAACCAGCCGACCAGATAGATGATCAACGCACCGTAGAGTGCGCCCGTCAGAGAACTCATCAATCATCCACCTGCAGGATGGCCAGGAACGCTTCCTGCGGCACCTCGACGGTGCCGATCTGCTTCATCCGCTTCTTGCCCGCCTTCTGCTTTTCCAGCAGCTTGCGTTTGCGCGAGATGTCGCCCCCGTAACATTTTGCCAGCACGTTCTTGCGCAGCGCCTTGATGTTCTCGCGCGCGATGATGTTGGCGCCGATGGCCGCCTGGATGGCCACGTCGTACATCTGGCGCGGGATCTGCTCACGCATCTTCGCGGCCACCGCGCGGCCGCGATACTGGCTCTGCGCGCGGTGAACGATCATGGCCAGCGGGTCGACTCGTTCGCCGTTGATCATGATGTCGACCTTCACCACATCGGACGCGCGGAACTCCTTGAACTCGTAGTCCATGCTGGCGTAGCCGCGGCTGACACTCTTCAACTTGTCGAAGAAGTCGAGCACGATCTCGGCCAGCGGCAGCTCGTAGTTCAGGTGAACCTGCTTGCCGTGGTACGACATGTTCAGCTGCTGGCCGCGCTTGACGTTGCACAGCGTCATCACCGGGCCGACGCAGTCCTGCGGCATGTACAGCTGCACGGCGACGATCGGCTCGCGGATCTCCCGGATGCGGCCAAGGTCGGGCATCTTGCTCGGGTTCTCCACCTCCATCACGGTGCCGTCGTTCAGTTCGACCTGGTACACCACGCTGGGCGCGGTGGTCACCAGGTCCTGGTCGAACTCGCGTTCGAGCCGCTCCTGCACGATTTCCATGTGCAGCAGGCCGAGGAAGCCGCAGCGGAAGCCGAAACCCAGCGCCTGGCTGACCTCGGGCTCGTAGCGCAGGCTGCTGTCGTTGAGCTTGAGTTTCTCCAGCGCGTCGCGCAGCGAGTCGTACTCGCTCGCCTCGGAGGGGTACAGGCCGGCAAAGACCTGCGGCTGGATCTCCTTGAAGCCGGGCAGCGCCTCGCTCGCCGGGCCGGCGTTGTTCGGCAGCTTCTTCTCCAGCGTGATGGTGTCGCCCACCTTCGCCGCCTGCAGTTCCTTGATGCCGGCGATCAGGAAGCCCACCTCGCCGGCACGCAGTTCTTCGCGCGAAACGCTCTTCGGCGTGAAGACGCCGATCTGCTCCAGCGGATAGACGGCGTTGGTGGCCATCATGCGGATACGGTCGCCCTTTCTCAGCACGCCGTCGACCACGCGCGCGAGCATGACCACTCCGACGTAGTTGTCGAACCAGCTGTCGACGATCATCGCCCGCGGCGCGCCGTCAGGGTTGCCGCGCGGCGCGGGCATGCGCTCGATCACGGCCTCGAGGATCTCGTCGATGCCCTCGCCGGTCTTGGCGCTGCACGGGATGGCGAGATCGGCGTCGATGCCGATCACGTCCTCGATCTCGCGCTTGGCGTTCTCCGGGTCGGCCTGCGGCAGATCCATCTTGTTGAGTACCGGCACCACCTCGACTCCGAGCTCGAGCGCCGTGTAGCAGTTGGCCACCGTCTGCGCCTCGACACCCTGGCTTGCATCGACCACCAGCAGCGCGCCCTCGCAGGCGCTGAGCGAGCGGCTGACCTCGTAGCTGAAGTCCACGTGACCCGGCGTATCGATCAGGTTCAAGTTGTAGACCTGCCCGTTGCGCGCGGTGTATTGCAGCGACGCCGTCTGTGCCTTGATGGTGATGCCGCGCTCGCGCTCGATGTCCATCGAGTCGAGCACCTGGGCTTCCATCTCGCGGTCGGACAGGCCACCGCAGCGTTGGATCAGTCGATCGGCCAACGTGCTCTTGCCGTGGTCGATATGGGCAATGATGGAGAAGTTTCTGATGTGATTCATGGGGTCGCTTGTGCCGATGTCAAAACGGCGGAGCCGTTTCAGCGCAAGCCCACATCGCGCCGCGATGTGAAGGCCCGAAGGGCCGTGCTGAAGCTAAAAAAAAGGCACGTCGAAGTGTTGACGCGCCTTCCAACAAAACGTTTGGCAACTGCTTGTTGGGGTCTCATTGTAGCCCGAAGCATCGGGCTGGAAGCCGCGCCAGTGCTTGTTTTCCGGCCGTTGCAGGGTGCCAACAGGACCAATCCATACACAGGTTATCCACAGGATGTCAGGCGCGCTTATTGCTATTCGGAGGTCGGCGCCGGTTGCCACCGCGGCGACGGCTAAACGATCTTCCACCACCTCACATTCTACCGATCCGGGCCGCTAATCCGGCGGCGGATCGATTCAAGTAAATTGGCACTAACTTCAGCAATCGGCTTCAATCCAGTCTGGTCTGTTCGCCTGTCGCGCAAACATTCCGAGTGGCGCAATGACCATCTGCGGCGGTGGGTCGTGCCGCGACAGCACGGCCCAGCCGACTTCGGCATTCACCGCGTCGGCCGGATCACCAGGTAGTTGACCCACTCACCGCGCCGCACCAACACGCTCACGGCGCGCGCCTTCTCGGCCTTGGTGGCGATGGTCGCGAACTGCTTGGCGTCGGTGACTTCGGTGTTGTCCATCGACAGCACGACGTCGCCCTCGCGCAGCCCGGCGCGAGCCGCCGCGCCGTCGACACTTTCGACGCGCACGCCGCCGCGCACCTTGAGCTCCTTCTTCTGCGCCTCGCTCAGATCGGTCACCGCCAGGCCCAGCGCAGTCTTCGCCGGCGTCGGTGCCGAATTCGGCTCAGCCGCCGCCCGACGGGTCGGCCGCTCGGCCTCGAACTCGGCGACCGTGACGACCAGGTCGCGCGTGCCGCCGCGACGGAACACCGTCAGCGCCGTCCGGCTGCCGGGCTTGGTGCCGCCGACGATGCGCGGCAGGTCGACCGACTTCTCGATCACCTTGCCGTCGACCTTGGTGATGATGTCGCCGGCCTCGACGCCGGCCTTCTCGGCCGGGCCGCCGGCCTCGACGCTCTGCACCAGCGCCCCGGCGGGCGCACCCAGTCCGATCGACTCAGCCACCTCCTTCGTGACGGTGGCGATCTGCACGCCGATGCGGCCGCGGATCACGCGGCCGTTGGAGCGCAGCTGGTCGGCCACGCGCATCGCCTCGTCGATCGGAATGGCGAAGCTGATGCCCATGAAGCCGCCGCTGCGGCTGTAGATCTGCGAATTGATGCCCACTACCTCGCCGCGCAGGTTGATCAGCGGGCCGCCGGAGTTGCCGGGGTTGATCGCCACGTCGGTCTGGATGAAGGGGAGGAACTCGCCGGTGTCGCGCTGCTTGGCGCTGACGATGCCGGCCGTGACGCTGTTGTCCAGCCCGAAGGGCGAGCCGATGGCCATCACCCACTCGCCCACCTTCAGCCGGCCGACATCGCCGATCTTGACCGAGGGCAGGCCCGTGGCGTCGACCTTCACCACGGCGACATCGGTACGACGGTCGACTCCGACGATGCGCGCCTTTAGCTCACGCTTGTCGGGCAACGTGACCAGCACTTCGTCGGCGCCGTCGACCACATGCGCATTGGTCATCACGAAGCCATCGGCGCTGAGGATGAAGCCCGAGCCGACGCCACGCTGCTGCGGCTCTTCGTCACCGCCGCGTGGGTTGCCGCGCCGCGGGTCGGGCCGGCCCGGCAGCGGGATGCCGAAGCGACGGAAGAGTTCTTCGACGTTCGGATCGACCGGGGCGGTGCCGCCGCCGCCGCCACCGCCAGCCACGGCGCCGCGGCGCTCGAGGGTGCGGATGTTGACAACCGCCGGACCGACGCGTTCGACCAGTTCGGTGAAGTCGGGCAACTGCACGGTCTGTGCTTGCAGCGGCGGCGCCAGCACGAGCAAGGTCGCCGCGGTCAGCAGCGAGCCCAAGGCCAGCAAGGCCCGGCGATGCTGGCCCGAGAAGATCGGGAATGCGTACTTCAGGGACATCGGTTGTTCTCCAGCGGAAGAATCATGGCGGCGGCGGCGGTTCAGCGCCGACCCAAAGCACAGTGGGGCACAAGCGCCTGGTTTCAAGGGCCTGGGCCCGGTGTCTGAGTGTCGCCTTAGGCACCTCATCCACGAGCGTAGGTCAATGATCGCCCTGTCGTTGGCTCAGCGACGCGGGTGCGGGTTGTCCACCGGGCGCGCGCCGATGGCCGACTCCGGCAGCGAAAGGCGGCCCTCGCGGTAGGCGCGCAGATACTCGTCCAGCCGAGGGTCGCGGATCATCGAGGCCCCTGGCGCACCCGCCCCGATGGCGCCGGGCGCTGCCGCCGCGCTGACGCCGATCGCCGTCTGCAGCAACGAGCCGCCCGTCGGTGCGCCAAGCGCGACCGCCGCGCCTGGCGTGGCCCCGGCCAGCGGGACGGCGGACCCCGCGTCGGGTGCGGCAGTGCGTGTCAGCACCAGCATGCCGGCGAC
>Ga0335394_10002975_pt1 | contig 19175 bp, 10 predicted proteins | sample MAT03_FD_205741 | JGI IMG/M metagenome (GOLD analysis project Ga0335394, IMG submission 205741) | Freshwater microbial communities from Lake Fryxell liftoff mats and glacier meltwater in Antarctica - MAT-03 (spades assembly) (version 2) ... | reverse complement strand
GATAAATTATACTTAAGAACAAGCGACAGACAAAAAACGGAACTTAGTATAACATCTGAAATATTAAACGGTATGATTTTGTCTGACAAGCCTCAATCAGTAAAATTTAAACTTTCGAAAGAACTATTTAAGAAACAACGCCATTCCTTTTATTGAATATTACTAGATCTTGTGGATTTAAAAAAGAAATTAGCTTAAGACAAAAAACATAATGAAAAGAATTAAATTGTACCTATTTGTAGCGACCTTACTTTGTTCGGCTTTCAAGGGCCAAACTATCGACTCTCTAAAACTGTTATTGGCGAAGCTCCCTGCGGCGGCGGCAGGTGATATTAAGGATACCTCAAGATGCCGTATTCTTGATGAGCTTGCTGAAATATCTGCGGGAGAGGAATGGAAAAATTATAATGAACTTCTAAAACACCTAAGTGAGCAACGTCTGAAAAAAACACAAGAAGGTTCATCACTTCAAAAACTTTACACCGGCTATCTTGCCTCTGCCTACAGTGGTCTTGGAAGTGTAAACTACGAAAACGGAAATATTCTTCTGGCAATAGAACAATGGCAACTTAGCCTTGACTACTATGAAAAAATTAACGACGTGGTTGGCATGGCTACCGATGTAAATAATTTAGGGGTAAGTTATCTTGGACTTGGTGAACTTGATAAATCACTTGAATTCCTGAAAAAAAGTTATCACCTGGCTAAAGACAAACTGTCCAAATCCGATCTGGCGCAGATATTTAATAACATAGGGTACATCTATACAAAAAAAAATAACCTTGACACGGCCCTTTTTTATTATGGTAAAGCCCTGCGGCTCTGCGAGGAAAGTAACAACAGCTTCTGCCTTGGAGAATCGCTGAATCACATCGGCTATATATTTATAATAAGGGCTCAACCAAGGGAGGCGTTAAGGTATTTCCTGAAAGGTATTGAGATCAGGGAAAAAATAGGCGATAAAAAAGGAACGTCTAACTCGCTTAATAACATTGCCACTTGTTATATTGATTTAAAAGACTACGAATCGGCTTTTCCTTTTGCCACACGAGCGCTTGACATTGCCAGATCAATCGGCCATGTGGAGCGGATTCGCCAGGCGGCATTTAACCTGAAAATAATTTATGAAAATAAGAAAGATTACCGTCAGGCTCTTGAGATGAATGAATTGTTTGTGCAAATGCGTGACAGTACGATGAACGAATCTACGAGAAATGAAGGCTTAAAGAATAACTTAAAATACGAATTCGAAAAAAAGGAGTTGCTCCTAAAAGAAGAACAGGTGCGGCGCGAAGCCCTCAACAATCAACGAAGAAGTTATTACATCATCTTTGCGATCATTTCCATTTTGTTGATTGGCACTTTGTTTGCGCTCCTCTATTTGAGATTAAGGCATAAGAAAGAAAAAGAAAAGCATGATCTTATGTCAAGGGTGAAAGACTCTGAGATTAAGGCACTGCAGCTCCAAATGAATCCGCATTTCATTTTTAATTCGTTAAACTCCGTTTTGGAATTTATTAGCAGATCAGAAACTGAAGAGGCTATTAAATACCTTACTAAATTTTCACGCCTCATAAGAATCGTTCTTGAGTTTTCAAATAAAAAAAATATTTTTCTTTCAGAAGAGATGGAACTCTTACGTTTATACATTGAACTGGAGAATATCCGGTCGGAGAAAGGATTTGATTTTAATTTAGTTTTAGAAGAAGGCCTTGACCCACAGAACTATCAGATCTATCCTATGCTTTTGCAGCCCTTTATCGAAAATAGTATTATTCATGGCATTCAGAACAAAACAAAACTCTTGGAGCAGGAAAACAAACCGTATAGGGGTGAATTGCAGGTGACTTTTGCTATAGAAGGAGAGTTTTTAAAGTGCATTATAAAAGACAATGGCATTGGGCGCGAGAAAGCCATACAGATAAAGAACAGTAAATCGTTCAATCACCTCTCGCTGGGCATGCAAATTACAAGAGAGCGGCTCAACCTGATCAGCCAGCAGGTAAACAAAATAAAATATACAGATTTAAAAGACGAAAACAACGTTTTAATTGGCACCCACGTTGAAATTTTAATACCTTTATTAGAAAGTTTTTAACCATGATTACTGCTATTATAATAGACGACGAAATAAAAAAAGCAACTTATTTAAAAGGTATTCTTGAGAAAAGTATTCCTGAGGTTGTTTTAAAAGGAATTGCCACCAGCTCAAAGGACGGGATCAATCTGATTGCAAAAGAACAACCTAATATTGTGTTTTTGGATATTGAGTTGCAGACCTCTACAGGGTTTGATCTTTTAAACGAAGTAAAAGACGCTAATTTTTCAGTCATCTTTACAACCGCGCACGAACACTATGCTCTAAAAGCAATAAAATTTGCTGCGCTCGATTTTTTACTGAAGCCCATCGACGAGAACGAGCTAAAGATAGCCGTAAACAAAGCGATAAAGCAACAGAAAGAAAGTTCGGTGAATAAAAATATTGAAGTTTTGATTAGTAATCTGAATCAAAAAAGTAGTCAAAAAAAGATTGCAATCAGCACAAATGCCGGAATTATTGTGCTTGAGATCAACGAAATTATTTATTGTAAAGCAGACGGACCATATACCCGCATTTTCTCGACCACAGGGGAGCTCTTAAGCTCAACACATTTAAAAGAGTTTGAAAACCTGTTGGTAGACTTCGACTTTTTAAGAGTTCATAAGTCTTATCTTGTAAATTTAGCAGAAATTAGGAAATATAAAAAATCCGAAGACGCTCACTTAATTGTTAGTAACGGTGACAGGGTTGAGGTTTCTGATAAGAAAAAAGAAGAAATCATTAGCAAACTTTCAGTGCAGGTTATTTTTGTTCATTAAACGGCTTCAAAACCAACTCTTAAATTCGTTTGTTAATCAAAACGACTGTTTCGTTAACTGAATTCAGGTTTTAGTTAAACTACAGAAGTCACTGTTAATTTTTGCTCTACATTGGTCTGCAAAAGACACTTCACAATGACATTTCAAAACAAAAACAATTGTAAACTTCAATTTACTTTTTTTTTCTTCCTGATTTTTTTTTTCTCAGCACATAGGGGTTCTTCCTTTACAAGATACTGGATCGGTGGAACTTCAACTGCTTGGAACAACAACGCTAACTGGGGTGTTGCTTCAGGAACTGGAGCTCCAGCTTCTTTTCCCACAACTGCCGACACAGCTGTTTTTGATGGCGGAAGTGTTTCTGATTGTTCGCTGACAGCCAATGTGTCCATTACGTCTATTAGCCTCGCCTCTGTATTCACACAAACACTCAGCCAGGGAAATTACAGTATTTTTATTTCAGGAAATTCAACATGGTCAGGAGGAACTTTTTTAGGGGGAAGTGCCGCAATTTTTAATGCAGGAACGTTTGAACTTTCGGGAACCAATTTCACCAGCAGTTCTAGTTCTCTCACCTTATCCGGCTCTATTGCATACACAAGTGGGTCTTTCAATCACAATTATGGAACCGTTGTACTCAGCTCCAATTCTTTTTCCGTATCAGGTTTTTTAACTTTTAACCATTTGCGTTTTGTTAATAACTACAATGTCATTACTTTTAATAATTCGATAACAATTGCAGGAAATCTAACACTCAGTTGTGTCAATGGTTGGACCGTGTTTAACATCGCTTCGGGACAAGCGCTGGTTGTAAACGGTGCTTTATTTATAACGGGCAACAATCCTGTAAATATTAACACCGGGAGTATTTATGCAAACGGCGATGTGATGGTTACAAATACAGCCAATAATCAGTTAGGAACAGGTACTATTGTCTTCGCAGGAAATGGCAACCAAACGCTCACAGGTTCTGGTGTATTTAACCAAGGTAATCTCCCGAACATTACCATCAACAAGCCGCTTGGTATTCTTACACTTTCTAGTTTTATTACAGTCGTTGGTCCATCCTGGAATTATATTGCCGGCACAATTGCTCCAGGAACTTCTACCGTTTGCTTCTACAATACTTATACTCCCTACACGATCTCTGGTACTCATACTTTAAACAATGTAATTTTTTATGGCAACTATTCTCCTTACACTGTTAATAACGATTTCACAGCAACGGATATAACGCTTGATGCTTCGCTTCAATGTGTCGTGCAGGTAAATAGTTCGATGACGGTTAAAGGTACTTTTCTCCTAAAAGGCTCAGGTTTTTTTAAAGTAAATACAGGGAGCGTTAATCTAAAGGGAAATGTCATAAACAACAACACCAATTCATTGAATGGCGGTGGTACGGCCGCTTTCATTGTTAATGGAACGAGTAACCAAACGTTTACTGGCACTGCGGCAATAAATCAAGGATCTTTGCCTGCATTCTTTATCAATAAACCATCTGGCACTTTGTTTTTAAATGGCGCGATCACTTTTTGTAATGGATTTAACTGGGTTGCAGGCACAGTGGATTCCGGAACTTCTACTTGTGCTTTTAACAATACAGCGTCGCCTGGTTCGCAATATATTATCGCCAATCCCCTGGGAATGAGCTTCTATAACATTGTGTTTAATCAGCCGGATTATCTTTGGACTCAACTTTCAAGCGATATTCGAGTTGCGGGATCAGTTACGATTGCCGCTGGCTCTGGCATTAAAACAAACAATTATATTATCTACTTGGGCGGGAATTTCACAAGTCTGAACACCACCGCTTCTGGAGGCAATTTTGTTTTTAATGGGGCTACAGGATGCTCACTTGTTTTAAATGGCAGCGGCCCGTCTGCTCAATCTATTACCTCGAACAATCCGAACGGCACAATTAACAGAGCTCTATTTTATAATTTCACGGTAAACAATACAGCCGCAAGGCTCACGTTTGATGACGTTGTATTGAATGATATATTAACTGTTGTCAATACACTCTCGCTCACGAGTGGAACATTTTTAAGCACCAATTCTAATTATTTATCCTTAAAAAATGGAGCCTTAAGTAACGTAGGAAATTCTAATAGTTATGTAAATGGGCCAATGCGTTATGAAGTTGCTAATAACGGTGTAACCCAACTTAATTTTCCGGTTGGTGAAAATGGCAATTGGCGTTACATGCGTTTAAGCATAAACCATACTACTACCACATCCTATTCTTATATTAGCGAGGTGATTGGAAGTTCTGCACTTGCTCTTGGTTACTCCTTACCGTCTAGTATTTCCCATGTATCTAAACAGCGTTATTTTCAAATAGACAGAGTGCTAACTTCCAGTGGAGTACCTAGCTCAGCAGGTTTAAGCGGTAATCAAAACATTATTCTAAGTTACGGTTCGAATGATGTGGTAACAGATTTTACAAATTTAACGATAGCTAAAACAAATACCACAGGTATAACCTGGATCGATATTGGCGGTGTTGCAAGTGGTAATACAACAGGTACAATAAGTTCAACCTCAATTCCTGGAGCATTTGTTTCCTTCAGTAAATTTTCGCTAGCAAATAAATTAGGCGGTACTAATCCTTTACCTATCGAACTCCTCGACTTTTCTGTAGATCCTTGTGGCACGTCTTCTTGTTTAAAATGGACAACCGCATCAGAAATAAGAAATGATTTTTTTACTGTACAAAAAAGTACCGATGGGTTCAATTTCGAAAACGTAGGCAATCTAAAAGGAGCTTTAGAAAGTAAGGTTCAGTTATTTTATAACATGGTAGATCAACACCCTTATACAGGAACATCCTATTATCGCTTAAAGCAAACCGATATTGACGGACAGTTTAAATACTACAAAATAATTTCTTTTTTCATGAAACCGCCCAATAATGAACTTACGATTTCACCTAATCCGAACTATGGCGCGCAGTTTATTTTCACTTCCAATACGGGTGAAATGGAGGTGCTTCTTCGTAACTCCTTGGGAGAAACAGTTGCCACTTTCATACTCTTCTCTGGGAGTACAAAAGTAGATTTAAGCTACTTAAGCACCGGAATTTATTTTGCAACGATAAGAAAAACCGGTACGGTAAAAAAGTTTTTAGTGGCTAATTAAAATGAGAATATGTCAGACAATCCGTGCTCAAATGAAAAATTTAACATCCCTTATAATATTCCGAATATAAAATTCATCCGGAAAAGGGTTTTCCAGTATTCAAGTGAAGGTATAGAGCATTCAGTTTATTCAATAGAATTTATTTTAACAAACGGAGTTATTACAGAATTTTTTACTAAACAAGAGGAACGTGATAAAATTCACGCACATATATTAGATTATCTGGGTTAGAAACTTATCACGACCACCATGATCTAGCGCGTAGTTGATTTTTTTTATTGGAATCGGACTACGTGCTTTAGAAAACATACGGTGGTGCATTCAATTAAATAAATAACGAACGAAATTACTGAACACGTTTTTTGTAACTTTAATTATTGTGGTTTAGTTGATTCGTAGGTGCATTGTCCATATCAACTATGGGAAATTATATGGCCTTTTACGCTCGCAACCATCTTTGAAAATCCAATCACAAGGTCTTCAGGAACCTTGCATAGAGTCAATGAATCCATCATATGCATTTCTACGCAATTAAATTGATCAACGGTGATATTAAGATCCGCATGCACAGCCTTCATAAACTTACCCTGATAAGTGATTTTACCATATAATGCATAGGCCAGAAATAGTTTAAAACTGGCTTCTTGTCGGCTCATGTCTATGTTTTTAAAAAAATGTGAAACCTTTTCATCGTTTAGCACTTTATCATAAAAGACCGTCACAATACTATCAAGCATTTTCAAATCTATACTTTCTTCCAGAAATTTCATGTATTTTTTATTTGTTACTTCGTTTAAGGACTTCGTCATTACAATATTATACTTTATAGCCCTTCGTAAATTACTTAGATGTTTTATTCTTGCACCCGCTCAAAGAATTCTGATTACTGGATCTCGAGTCATATTTTATATAAGCATTATTTAAGCGAATTGTTGCGAAAATTTCGCTATTCCATTGTTACAAAGTGAATTTTTATTTTTATAATCACCTGCCAGATTTTTATTAATTCAGTAAGCATCTTGATTTGAGTAACTTAGAGCTGTTTTACTTTCTCTCAACCAGTAGATATCAGTGAGAATGCAACTCCTAATTTTCGGCCTAGACTTTATTACGTCAAAAAAAAGGGAAGTTTGAGTGATTTTATTATTTCAATTTATTTTGTAAATAATTTGCAGTTTATGTCCGTTAAAAGTTTGCGTATTAACTATGTGGAAGTACTTTCTGTAATTTTTTGTGATAAGGGGTTTAAAGGATTTAAAATGTTAAAAACAATAGATCGGCTTAGTATGTTAATTTAACTAATATTTTACTTTTGTTTTATTCGTCCATGGAATTATCTCTATTTGTTTGATTCGTTATTCAAATTAAATTTAAAACATAAAATAGCAGCTTTTGGTAGCAGTTAATATAACAAGGGATTGGGTTAACGAGCGTGTGTTTCTATTTAATAAAAACATCGCGCCTTAGCAGAAAATTTTCAGATTTTCGTAGTAGCTAAGATATATTTGGTTTCAGTTGCCTACCATTAAAGTTAGAACATTTTTAATTGATTTAGTACATCTTGGTTTTCTCCTGATCTAAATATTCATCCAGTTCAGCCTTTAACATGGCCTATATGCCATATTTATAAAGTTACTGGAATAGTTTGCTTCTGACATATCCTTGATCTTAATGAAAAGAAAGCCGGCTTATTAAAGAGAATCAGCAACCAACAATAATTTTAATTTTACAAAGACTAGAGCTGCTAACCTAATTTCGACAAGTCAGGGAGATAATTCCTCGAACCCTTCTCATTTTTTTATTGCTTTACAACAATTGAATACCAATTAATAAGATATCATCCGTCTGTTCGTAATCACCCTGCCATTTATCCAACCAATGATTGAGAAGTTGCTCTTGTTCACAGACTCCAAATGATAATGATTTTTGAAGAATTTTTAACACGTTTCGCGTCATCATTCTCTTCCCCTTTGTTCCTCCAAATTGATCTGAGTAACCATCTGTGAACATATAAATGATATCGTCTTTGGCGTAGGTTACTTTGTTATTCGTGAAGCGAATAACCGCTTCATCATGCAAGCCTCCAATACCAAACTTATCACCCCTTAACACTTCAAGTTCCCTACCTCTAAAGAAAATAAGATGCCGATTTGCTCCGGCGAATGTAATTTCTCTAATGTCACTATCAATAGCACATAAAGCAATATCCATTCCATCATAACGTTGACTTCCCTTTCTATCTTGCTTAAGAGCTCTTCGGACTCCGTGATTGAGGTGGCTCAAAATAGCACCAGGCTCCCGTATTCCCTTTACATTAACTATTTCATTTAAAAGACTATTGCCAATCATCGATATCAACGAACCAGGAACACCGTGTCCCGTGCAGTCTGCCACTGCTATAAATAATTTATTACCCCTTCTAACAAACCAATAAAAATCTCCGCTTACAATGTTTTTCGGTCGGTAAATAATAAGTGAGTTTGGGAAATAGTCTTTTAAAACTGCCCTTTCAGGTAACATGGCGTCCTGTATCAACTTTGCATAATTGATACTATCCGTCATGCTTTTATTATTTTCTTCGATTTTGTCATAAGCCATCTTTAATTCCTGATGCATGGATAGAATAGTATCTTTAGCACGCCGTGCCATTGCTTTTGCATAAATAGTTTTAAGAGAGGAGGGTAAAAGTGCAATATTATTTTTCAGTATATAGTCATCTACGCCAGCACGAATACAATCACCAGCAAACTCTTCTGAAACAGGCCCTGTAAGTAAAATAAATGGAACATCCGATCGTTTACCTCTTGCTATATCAAGAGCTTCAAGCGAACCTAAATCCCTTAAACTATATGCCGAGACAATAATATCTGGATTAAAGTCATCTAATTCGCTAAGAAATCTATCCTTATGTTCTGCCAAACGCAACTCATATTTGATCTCTGCACTGGTTAATGTATGCATCAATTTTTCCGTATCTGGATAGTTATCCTCTAGAAGTAAAATCTTTAGCCTTTCTTTCATAAACAGATTCTAAATAACTTTAGAAAATAAGCATAAGGAAAATCGTTTTGAGTCATTTTATATAAGGGAAATAAGCACTGTCAATCATCTATTTAACTTAGACTTTTAGTTAAATTACTGGCTTGCTAGCACTTCGGTGAGCTGCCTCTATATAAATAAAATCTTTATAAAAATTATACACTAAATTTAATTCAATTTTTATTTCATTTAAATATTCATTTTTTTTGGTCGATATTTTTTCTTCTCTGTGTTTCACAAGCAAATCAGACAACACTTCTGCACCAAAATATTGACTCAAATTTATAATATCATGAAAAGCCTCTTTCATTCTGTTAAACTCTTTATTATTAATAAGCTCTTCCATTAAAATGATTGCATTGTATAGTTTTTCATTATAATCTTTTACACTTTGTTCTATTTTATACTTATCATTTTCAAGAATTTCAGCAATTCTATTGAAATCATAGGGTATCTTTGATTCGTTTATGCTACTATTTAATTTTAAGCAATTTATAATAGCAGTTTTTAGCGAATTTTGATTTATAGGTTTCATCAAAAAAGCATCACAGCTAAAGTTACCGTAATTTTCTTTTAACTTTTCTTTAGTGTGACCAGATATAATAATATGTGATTTTTGTTGCTTTACATTCATTGCACTTACATTTATTAGTTCTATACCATTCCCATCTTTTAAAATAGCGTCAGAAATAATTAGGCTATAATTGTATTTGTTTATTAGAGCTATTGCATCCGAATATCCTTCACATACTTGATAGTTGATGTTTAATTCCGAAATAATTTCGCCAAAATAAAGTTGGTTTAATTTATCATCCTCTACCAATAAAATTCTTAAATCCTTACCTTCTATTTTCATGTTTTTGTTTTGCTAAGCAAGAGTGATTTTTTTTAATTCATTACGTTATTCTATATTACTTGCCTATTACTTTACGTTTATTTAACAACTAATTGTATTTTGAATAGTTAGCCCCTTATTAATGTTATTTAGTGTTTGGCCGAAAACTCCATTTTCGTTGTTGTGTCAAAAAAAATAATCGCTCATTTACCCCAGTAAACCTCACAATCATTTTTTTTAACACGCTTCGAAACTGAATTTTTCCATCCAAACACCTAGTTTTCGGACAGACACTATTTATATAAATATTGTATTTTAAAATCAGTTTCGTTTTTGGTAATCGCGTAGTGTAATAAAATAGTTAAAAAAATAAAAAACTCTCAATTATCGTAGTCTATTTAAAAGTTCAGAGTGTTTTTAAAATTCGTGTAAATCTTAATTTATCTATTAAAATTAGGTTCTTTATTTGTTTTCCAATAATTGCGCTAAGATGATTTCTTCACAGCTCAAATAACTAGCAATCTTGTTTAATAATTCATCTTTATTAACTGGTTTTCTTAAATACGAACTAAATAAGTCGATATTTTTCACATCTTCTTTTGAGATAGCCGTAACTGCTATTATAGGAATATGTTTCAATAAATCATTATTTCTTATTTCTAAAGCGGTTTGGCTGCCATCTTTTACGGGCATCATAATGTCGAGCAATATAAGTTTCGGTGCACTTTTATTAAGCTGCTGTAATGCTATTAATCCATTTTCTGCTTCAACAATCTTTACATTCGATTCTTGTAGATAACCCTTTATAATTTCGCGATTTGAATAATTATCTTCTACCAATAATATTTCTGCCCCACAGAAATCAAAATTCATTTTCTTTATTTCAGGCACTTTGCTTTCTACAAGGAAAGCGTTTTTTACTTTAGCCATAACTACTTTAAAAGAGCTACCTTTTCCTAGTTCACTCTCAACATAAATTTCTCCTCCCATTAAATTTGTTAGCCTTTTAGAGATAGATAAACCTAACCCTGTTCCTCCATATTTTTGCGAAATGTCGTTATCGGCTTGATTAAACGCTTCAAATATATGTTCTATTTTTTCTTTTGATATTCCAATGCCAGTATCCTTTATTTCAATGTGTAATTCATCCTTTATGTAACTAATGTTAAGGATGACATGGCCATTTTCTGTAAATTTAACAGCATTGGCAATTAAATTAAACATCACTTGCCTTATTCTAATATTGTCTAAAAATAAATATTTAGGGATTTCATTTTTAATGTTTACAATTATTTCAATTTTATTTTCAATGGCTTTATATTCAAAAACTTTCTTTAATTCCAATATTAGTTCAAGGATATTTGTTTTAGTCATATGTATTTCGAGTCTATTTGAATCAATTTTAGATATATCTAAAATATTATTAAGTAAGTCCATTAAGTTTTTACTCCCTAACAAAATTCCATCGATAAATTTCTCATGCTTTTCGTTCCCAGTTTTTCCCTTTAATAATTCAGAAAATCCTATGATAGCATTCATGGGTGTTCTAATTTCATGACTCATGTGGGCTATAAATTCTGTTTTAATTTCGTTTTCTTTTTCTGCTTTTGCTTTGGCAAGCGCCATATCATTTGCTTTTTTTACCGAATCAATATCTTGAACTATACCAGATATCTTGATACACTTTCCGTTTTCAAATGAAGCTACTCCGATTGACCTAACCCATTTTTCGAAACCCTTACTAGTAACAATAAGAACTTCAGAATCGAAAGATTCACCTTTTTCTATAAGTTTTGTGCAAGCATTGACCATTTTTAACCTAGAACCATCATCTTTGTAGCATAAAAACAGATTCTCTTTATTTACTATTCCATTAGGAGGCAATTCATGAATAATTCTCATAACATCGTCCAATATCAATAGATTTTCATTAACATAGTAGTTCCATGTGCCAATATTTGCAAGGCGACTAGTATCACTTAATTGCTTGGAATATTCTTTTAAATTATTTTCTAATTTTTTTCTTTCCGTAACATCTGTTTGAATAGCAGCAAATCCAATTATTTCATTTTGTTTGTTTAAGAGTTGTTGAACATCCATCTCTATCCAATACAATCTTCCGTCTTTTGCTTTGTTTTGAATTTCACATTGTACCGCCCCTTTTTCCTTTAATTGCTCTCTTATGAAATTTTTTGTAAAAATATTTGTCCCATCAAATTGCAAAATCTCTGCTGGGCGTTTACCAATCGCTTCCTCAAAGGCGTAGCCTGTCATTTTTGTAAAGCCTTCATTTACCCAATTTATTTGCTCATTATTATCGGTTATAATAACTGAATTTGAAGTTTTTTTTGCCACCAATGAAAGCCTGTCAATCTCTTCCTGCAACGCTTTATTTTTTGTAACATCATACATGTAACCCGCCCATACTATACTGCCATCAATTCGAAGATCAGGGGTAGCATGGGCGTGTAACCATTTTGTGTTATCATTAATAACAACTCTAAATTCTTGTACCCAGGCTGTTAAATTTTGAGCCGAAATAGCTACCGATTTCATAAGTAATTCAATATCAAATGGGTGTACCCGTTCAAAAGCTATATTAGCATCATGCAAAACATCGATTGGGTGCAAATGGAATAACTCCAACATTTTTTTGCTTGCAAATGGAAATGTCATTTTACCATCTTTATCTATTTTAAATTCATATACATATCCAGGTAAATTATCATACAGTTTTTCATCAGCAGATTTAGAATGTAACCCTATCATTTCCGTATATTTGGCTAATTCTTTTTTTGGTAATACTGGTCGTTTTTCTATACTACCGTTACAGTTTGGGCAAACACCATTGAGTTCACTTTTAACGCAGGCAGCGCAAAACGTGCATTCAAAGGCACAAATCATTGCATCTTCGCTGTCCTTTGATAGACATTTACCACAGTTTTCACATGAAGTTCTAAGTTCTAACATATACAATTGATATTATTCATTCGACATTGAAAATAACTATTTGGCCCAGTGCCTTAAAATGTAGGCAGAATAGCTCTCTTAATTTTTTACAATTATATTTTTCAAGAGTGTTAACATTAAGTTATTTGCATTAAAAGACCCTGCATTAATAAATTACTTACTTGACAGATAAACATACAATTTAATAATGTGGATTGTATAGTGGTTTAATAAAATAGCCGATTTAATTAACGAAACTTAGTATTTATTTAATGTCCCAACAGAAGTATTTACTATTTATCATAATGGTTTTGAGAAGAGCGGTTCTAAAAAGCCAATCGTGGAAGAAATCACCGAGGTTATTGAAGATATCCCACTGACATTTTTTAGTAAAAAAATACGTGTGTTTAAAATCTTTGAATTTAAATAGTGAAAGGCTTGTTAGTGTCGCATTCCCATCCCCTAATCAACAAATCTCTTAGCGGCCCCTGGATAAAAAGCGTTATCATTAAAAAGTATTTATCACATTAAGGAACAAAGGCAGTATTGATAATCCCAGAGACCTTTTAAATTAGTAAGGAATTCACTACCGTCCTAACATTGTAAAGTTAAACGCTTTGAAAGGCTTTGTGTATATGGGTTGCGGCCCATAAAGCACTTTAAACGATTTGAAATTATTTTGGTGTAAGTTTGGGCAAAAAACCTATGAACACAGGAAAGTATGTTTTTTCTCAAGTCGCTTCTTTTATTTCTGTCAATGATTTCAATAAATATGTAAAACGTTAAGATGGAAATTATAAAATTCAACATTTCACTTGTTGGAATCAATTTAGCGGCAATATTTAAAAATATTGTAATAATTGTGCGCAAATTATATCTTGTTTAAATGTTTCAGTAAAACTTTAGCTAATTGAGTGTTTGAAATAGGCTTAATTATGTGATCATTAAAACCAGTCTTCTCAATCTTTTCTAAATCATCGCTCGTGGCATTACCCGTTTGTGCAATAACAGGAATGTTCGAATTTATTTTTTTGATTGCCTTCATGGCCTCATAACCATTCATAATAGGCATGTTTATGTCGAGCAATACGATATTGATATCCTGATTAATCGAAACTAAATCAATGGCTTCCTTTCCATTGTATCCACTTAAAACCTCACATTTAAATCCTTTTAATAAGGAGGCCAAATGCAAATGATTTAAAAGATTATCCTCTACTAGTAATACTTTAATGCCTTCAAGTTGATTTGTATTCGGCTGAATATGAGTATTCGTCTTTGCATTCGTCTTCGCTACTTGCTTGTATGGGATTGTGAAATAAAATATTGCTCCTCTATTAATTTCTGATTGAACCCAAATTTCCCCGCCTAACAATCTTACCAATCCCTCCACAATGGATAATCCTAATCCGGTGCCGTCATAAAGTATAGCGTTGCATTTTTCGGCTTGACCGAATCTCTCAAAAATAAGTTGGTGGTTTTTAGCATCAATTCCGATGCCACTATCCTTCACATAAAATTCTAACATCGCATTGTGCCGTGTGTAACCAAATTCAATGGCACCTTTATAAGTGAATTTTTTAGCATTTTCTAAGAGGTTCGATAATATTTGACTTAACCTTTGACCATCTGTTAAAAGTAGACTTTCATCATCAGACAAACCTTTTACTAAGCTTAGAGTTACTTCAGAATCACCGATGGTAGTTTGAAATTGCGCATGTAATTGATCCATGAGTTTATTAACTGGCGTGGCTTTTGAAACTAGGGAAATTTGATTCGCCTCAATTTTAGAAATGTCTAAAATATCGGCAATCAATCTTAAGAGTCTATGACCCGCAGAATCAATATGCTCATGAAAACGGTTTTTTTCTTCTTGATTGTAAGAGTTTTTTGTGAGAAGTTCATTAAATCCCATAATAGCATTTAAAGGGGTGCGTATCTCGTGGCTCATGTTTGCAAGGAAGGCTGATTTTAAACGATCATTCTCTTCTGCTTTTTCCTTGGCAATCAAGAGTTGATTATTTATCATACCTCTCTGCTCGTGTAATAATAGTTCTTGGTTGGCGATTTTTAGCTCAGCTTCAGCATTCTTGCGTTGGGTGATGTCTTGCCCAGTGCCATGAATTGCCACAGGCTTTCCATTTGCATCGAGAATGGGTTTACCAACACCTAATAAGTATTTAATTCTGCCGCCTTTAAACAATATGCGTTGCTCATATTCAAACGCGACGCCTTTTTCAATGGCGCGGTTTACTGCGCTTCTAAGGTCTATAACATCATCTGGATGTATTTTGCTGCTGTAGACATCAAGCAATTTATCAGCGGGTGTATCTTGCAATTCAAAAATACGGTATTGCTCACGCGACCAGCTTAGATCAAATGTTTGAAGGTTCAACTCCCAACTTCCAACCTTGGCTATGGACTGCGCTTCGTTCATCCGTTTTTCGCTTTCAATCAGTTTTTCTTCAAATGCCTTGCGCTCGCTGATATTAGTAGCAACACACAAAAAGCCGAAGATTTCTTGTTGATTATTTTTTAAGGCTGTAACTGACACTATTACTTTTAACGAGCTTCCATCTTTATGTTTATAGTCCCATTCTCTAGATTCGGGTTGCCCCACTTTAGCCGATAATGATAATACTTCATATCCCTCTATCTTTCTTCCATACTCGTTAGTTAATTCTGTCCCCCGTTCAATCACCTCTTTTTCATCATGAATTAGCAAAGCGGTCTCTTTAGCAATTACTTCGTTTGCTTTGTACCCCAGCAAATGCTCGGCTCCAGAATTAAAATGCGTAATAACGCCACTGAGATCGGTAACGACAATGGAGACCTCAGTAGAAGAAGCGATGATTGCATTTAATTCGTCAAACGTTTTTTGAATTTGAAATTCGCGCTTTTTAGCTTTATCTATGTCCTGAGAAAGTCCATAGATGGCTACAGGCTTGCCATCTGTTGTTTCTACTTTTCCAATTGTGCGAACCCAAATGTTTTTATTTTTAGCTGTTACTAGTTCAACCTCTATGTCAAAATTCTTACCTATTTCAATTGCCTCACCAATTGCTTTCTGTGCTTTTTCTCGGCTTTCTCCCTCTTTATAAAAATTAAATCCACCTTCCAATTCTGGTTGAAAGTCTTCGGGTACTTCAAGAATCAGTTTAGACATTTTACTCCATGATAGCTGACCTTTTTTAAGATCTAACTCCCAAGCACCAATGCGGGCTACCTCACTCATTTCGTCTATAATAGTCTGCATTCGGGCTTGCGCTTCGCCCAGCTTTTTAAACTTGGTAATATCGGCCGTGTACATTATTATTCCACCAATCGTACCATTTGTATTCTTCCACGGGCGCACATCCCAAGTAAGCCATTGCTTAGTGCCATCTTCTCTCTCAAACAATGCCTCAGCACATACGTTAATTTCGCCATTTAAACACTCACGATGAATTTTTTTCCAATCGTCTCCTATTTCAGGAAAGATGTCGTAATGCGATTTCCCAGTTATTTCCTTTCCATGTAAGGCATAATCTTCGTACCACTTATCAGATACAGCGAGGTAACGCATTTCACGATCAAACATGGCAATTGCACCCGGAGCTTGAGATATAAAAAGTTTATCTCTGTCCCAAGCCTGTTCAATGTGTTGATTTAATTGCAGTATTTGTTCCAAACTGCTGCTAATTTCTTCTGCAGAAGAAGCAAGCTTATAATTAGACTCAACTAATTCTAAATTTTTTTTTCTTATTCTTCCAATAAGAGGTGTTACCACACTGGTTAAGGTGATCAGCGAAACAAAGAATGATGCTAATGAAAGCACTATCTCGAGTAGTATAAAATCTTCAAGCCTATTGCTTGTAACTCGCTCATACGAAATAACAATTCTCTCCATCACCATTAAAAACCTTAGCTGTTCCTTATCTAAAACTTGCATGATTAGAACAATCTCATCCGGATTTTGTATTGCCCGCAGTCTTTCAACTGACTGTATTAGTAAATCAAAGTGTGGTTTAATGGATGCAAATTGAATGACTAAAGAATCATTATAGAAAGTGTTTTCTCTTAGCAAAATATCGGCAGTTTTAAATTGGTCTATTAAGCTCTCAATGTCCAATTTATGCAAATTATCAAGTGAGGCATTAGGTTTGTTTTCCAATTTTAAAAGTAGGGCGTAATTGTAAATGCGTTGGCTTAGCATCCGTTGTCGTCCAGCCATGTTAATGAACAGGCTAATGTCCTTAATTTTTTGAACTCTAAAGAAGATAAAAACCTGAGTTGAAGCTTGAGAGATAAACAGAATTATCACAAAAGATATCAATCGTGTGTTTTGAATAAAGAACTTACTTATTGAATCCATTCTTGACTTTATTAATAACCAGTTGATACTTTTTTAGAGTATTTTCGTTTCGGCACCGATAGAAAAAAATGTTCATTAGTAATAGGGTAGAAGAACACCATGTGGAAAAGAATATTTTTACCAGCTACCGCTGTTGCTTGTTAAAAGATACAAATTGGTCTCTTTTTTAAATCGAACCCAATTCTTTAATTTTTTACAAATATATCTCCAAAATTTCAATACTATTGATAGTAACTAACGTACGCAAGAATTGGTTTAACGAAATAGAGGGTTTACTTAACAAGCTTGCGAATAGCTGAGGTTTTTGCGTATTCGACTATATAATCTATTCTAATTTTGAATTTATTATTTACCCATTACGTTGTTTAAAACCCTTTAACTGAAAATTACCACAATCTGCATGACCTTTCTAAAAATTCAGGCTTTTTGGTTAGTCGTAACTGTCTATGATTTTTAGCGTGCCATAATTCTTCTGAATTTGTCGAAGTGGGAAAACAAGAATTATAAATATTAAATTTAGTGTGTCAACCTGCACTTTTCAAAAGCGTTGTATATTGATGAAATGTTAAGTCAAGTAAGAATAATATTGTCTTTATAAACTTTCCAATTTCTATATTCATTTTGGCATGTTGTGTACTACCAAACTTTAATTGAAGTTCTTTCAAATCCGAAATCTATTTAAACCAATCAAGGTTAGTGCAATCATGATAAATATATAAAGATAGATATATAATAAGGGGCCGTAATTTATATATGAAACTACACCAACAAAAATTGCTATGGCTATTCCTTGAAGAATACTGAGTGTGTGAGAATTATCGTCTTGACTAATTGTCAAAATTATTATTATTATTGGCAAAATAATTACTATCATATCAAAGCACTGACAGATGCCTAGATAGGTTGTGTCGAATTTTGTCAACCACATCAATATTGTGTATAGACAAAAGGAAAGACCTAATATTACACCATTTTTAAGTATTGATTTAAATTGTGATTTATTTATCATTAGATACCGATGTAATATAGCCTGTCAGGTGCATATAAGTCTCCAATAAAGCTAGTTTCCAACATAGTAATAAATATAGTTATAGAAAGTTTCCACTGAAAAAGTTCCGACAATACTAATTTTGATCTAAAACAATGTTCTTTTACTCTGTCTCCCACGAACTATTCGAATAGTTTATCGAACCTCCAGCATCTTATAAAAAAATGCCCACATGGCATTTTATTAAAACCCGAAAGTTACACGGATACTGAACTCTGTGTATTCGGCGCTAATCTAAAAACTAATAATTCTGCAAAGAATTTTTTTCACAAAAAAGCTGTTGTTGCTTGTAAAAAATATACTAATTAATTTTCTCTTTCACTGCAATTTGACTTTTTTTTCTTTGGCATCTTTTCAGTTTTTACAAATCTAGCTCCAAATTTAATATTTCTGATAGACAGCTAACGTACATAGGAATCGGGTTAATGAAATAGCAGTTCTATTTAATAAGCTGTCTCTAATTTTTTGCACCCCATATGAGTCTTGAGTTTGTATAATAAGTTTATATATATCATTAGTGTCCGGTAAACTTAATAGTAAGTTCTTTGAAATTATTGATTGACAAGCGAATTAGAGGTTTTTAGTTCGGTGACGATTTGAATAGGAATTATCTGATTTTTGGTAAAAAGACCATGAATCAAGGTAAATACATTTTTTCTCAGGTGATAGAATTTTTGCCCAGCACGCGTATTCGACAAATATGTGAACCCATTTAGCGGCAATAAAAGCGTGAACCATTTTACTTGTGGGAACCACTTACTTTGTATGATGTTTGGTCAACTCAGCAATTGGGATAGCCTTCGTATTTTAATAGTTTGTTTAGAAGCCAATTCATCAAATATTATTAAAGGTTAAAATGCTTAGAGTGCAAAGTCTTTATGATAAAAGGGATTGTGACTCACCATTCTGTCAATTAGCTTATGGAATGCGATATTGAGATGATTACGTCTGTT
>Ga0335394_10002967_pt1 | contig 19203 bp, 23 predicted proteins | sample MAT03_FD_205741 | JGI IMG/M metagenome (GOLD analysis project Ga0335394, IMG submission 205741) | Freshwater microbial communities from Lake Fryxell liftoff mats and glacier meltwater in Antarctica - MAT-03 (spades assembly) (version 2) ... | reverse complement strand
GAGAGCCGCCCTGGCTCGTGAATGTGTACAAGGTAATATTCCAGTTGATTATATTACAGCATGGATAAGCCGACGGACTCAATAATCTTTCGGCGGTGCATCCCCATTCACCAACTACTCTCACATTCACTTCTGTTACAATATTACCTGCTGGTACTTTGTTTGGAAAAGTAAAATAACCATTATTGAATGATTCTGGTACATTTGAGCAACCATATTCGGCAACTCCCTGATCACAAAATTGACAACCTCTAATAAATTTTAAGACAATAGATTGGTTAACCATGCCACCAATTTGTCTACCAACAAGCAACTTATCTATCCCATTGTTCATATTGGGATAACAATTGCCAAAACTAAAGTAGCAAATTAAAATACTAAATAGTAAAATGATATATCTATGCATTTATCAATGAATAATTATTTATTGATAGATTATGATATCAGCACATAGTTATTTTTTTTCAATTTTTTAATAAAATATTTATTAATTCTTCATATATTTCATTTATGGTTTTATCATTTGTGTTTATAATATAATCATGCTGATATTCATTCCTCAATTTCACATAATGATCATTATCATCAAATATTTCCATGTGCGCGAAAATTTTATATACAAATTCAATTAGCTGTTCTTCAGATTCAAACAAATATTTTACCCCAGTATTCAATTGTTCAATAAATTTTTTTCGATTGATTATATTTAAACTATTTATTGATGTATCTGTTTTAATAAATCTTATTGAATATTGTTCAAACATTTGCAAACCCCGTGGTTCTGTTGAAACTCGGCTCAATAAATTTCGTACCAAATTTTCCAGCGATACATAAATGACAATAATAAATACGTCTTTTCTATCAATAAATTGAATAATATCTTGTCGACAGTCGTCAAATATTATTTTATCATATTTTTCTGATTCAATAAACATTAATTTACGAACTTGGTATTTATGAAGTTTTTCTTTTTCTTCCAAACTAATGTACTCATTTGGTAATTTACTTAAATATTCAATGCGAGCCATTTCCATAAAATCATCCGATGTTAGGCGAGTATAACCTTGTTGTTCGAATAATTTGCTAATCGTTGTTTTGCCCGAAGATGATGTGCCATTCAGTAGTATCTTTTTTATCCCATCCATTTTTATTATAGGAATTTAATTTGTTACATTAATAAATATATGCATTGCATGATTAAATATTTTGAATTTTTCAATTTTCAATTAACATATGGAAACATCATAATTATCAAATTGCAATTCTGACATGACATAATCGACCTTTTCTTTTGGAACAAAAATGCTAGTTTTTGTTGGAAAAGTTTCCAAAACAGGTGTAGTTTTTATGTAGGGAAAATATTTTATAAATTTATACATATCATATTTAACAATTGTTCCTGGTGGAGCATGACCAGTTTTTACACCCTTGAATTGTTTACATATATCAGATTCGTCTGTTGCGGATAAACAAGATGGGTACCATGGTCCACTTACACACAATTTAACATACGTTTTATCAGTTGGAATATGTGATTGTTTTTTTAATAAAAAATATTTGTGTTTATATTTTTCATATTTTTGTTTATAATTCATTGTTTTGTTGTGCATATATATATATATATATATATCATAAAAATATGGGTTATCACGCCAACAAATCCATACTTTTTTAAATGGACTATTAATTGGTCGATTCAAACATATTAACCGCACCTTTAAAAAATATGAAAATATATGTATTTTACATACTTTTTTAGAGAGCCTTTAGAAAATTGAAAAAAATAACTACTAGGGAGTCCTAATGTAAACACAATAGTACCGTTATATTGGTACCATTTTAAGCGTACATTATTGTCCACATACTGATCAAAGCAAAATCAAAGCAAAAAATCAAGTCAGTGAATACAAATACACGATAAAAATGTCCGGTTCAATTATCGACAAAAAAAAGAAAAAGCAACAACGGAGTTTTGAAACTTGTGCGAGATGTATTATGTATAGCGAAGATATATCCGATACATTAGCTTTTCTCCAAAATTACCAGATTTTGAATGCCACTTCCCAATTATTGTGTTCACTCTGGATGCAAGAATTTGTCAAGGTATGTCAATTGGAAAGAACCTCGCCTAAATGCTATACCGAAATCAAAATGGAAAAATCTGTCAAATTATTGCATTTTCTTTACACATGGTTGTCCCAATTTAATCCCACCCTTACATCCGAAGAATATAAAAATATCAACAATTGTATCAAACAAGAAAGTGATATTGCTAATAACTCGGATTATCCTGTTCGCATCGCCTTACAAATAGTCAAAAACGACAAAAGTATATCTTGTAGGAAAACTCATAGTCCAAGTTTTTCCCATGCATGTGATTCGGATGAAGAATATACCACACCAAGTTGTTTGGATTTTTTTGGAATGGATCCGAAAGAACTAGCCAGACAACTCACTCTGCGAGAATTTGCCATATTCAAAGCCATTCGGATAGAAGAATTTTTTGATTTTAATCTTAATAGTGAAACCAAAAAAATTAAATCTCCCAATATTTACAGTCTAATCAGACAATTCAATCAAGTCGGTAACTGGGTTGCATTAGAAATTTTGCAAACAAAAAAAACTACAGATCAGGCTAATGCTATTCGTCGATTTATTTATATTGCAACCGAATGTATGCACCATAATAATTTTAATACATGTATGAGTATTTTTTCCGCCATTAATAGTCATCCAATTCAACGATTGAAAGCAGTATGGTCAAAAATTGGACAGCGTTCCCAAGAACAGTTTAAGCGTCTGGAAACTTTAATGACTCCAATGCAAAATTTTACTATTTATAGACAAAAACTCAACAGTTGTAAATTGCCTATTTTCCCTTATTTTGGTATATTTATGCATGATTTTACATTTATATACGATGGAAACAAAAAATACACAAGTAGCGGGTCTGTCAATTTCGATTTGTTAAAATTATTACATACACAATTACAAAATCTTGATCAATTCAAGAGTGTGGATTATGATTTCCAAAAAGATCCAAAAATTCAACAATTTTTATTACGTTTGACAGCTTACGATAATATCGATGAGGAGTTTTTGGATAAAATATCACTAGAAGTACAACCATCGCTTTGGGCCAAAAAAGAAGAAAAGGTTAAATCTACAAAAACCAGTAAAAATCAAGAATCATCGGATTCCGAATCGTCATCTTCATCATCCTCGATGAGATTATCACTTTGTATGGACTCTTCATCGTTAGAAATGGAAGAAGAATTTTATAGCATGGCAGATTCTTCTGACGAATTTGCGAATACTACGCGTAAAATGAGAACTATCAAAAAGAATAAAACCATATCACGTACTGAAGTTACAACTACCATAGTACATGATAGTATGATTCCGGCGTGCTTAAAGATAGAAGGTATGATTGAAAAACTTTTTGCTACAGCCAATATGTATCAATGGAGAAAAGAGGGTATTATTACCATCGCGGATCAACGATATTTGATGTTACGTGCATCATCTATTTCGTCAGGTTTTTTATCAAATGCCACATATATATTTAATGGACTAATAACTGGAATAAATAAAAATGATTTCATTCCCAGGTTACTTTTTTCCTTAGCGCGAATAATGGGTACATGCGATGCAGTTAGTATATTTGGTGAATGTGATCCAGCCAGTATATTCGATGATGCTATGGAAAACAAACAATCAAAATTGTCCAAATATTTATGCGAATGTTCAGTCCGTCTGTCATATATGGGATGGGGATTTATTAAAATTATGCCCGAATCAAATATAAATCCTGATAATATGAATGAATTTGTTATTCATATTGAACACTCAACTAAACATAAAAATTTTGAGTGTGATTCATTTTCGAATAAATCATGCACTCCTGAACATCCAGTTTGTGCCATGAATTCTGGATATTTGTCAGGTTGGTTGTCCCATTGTGCCCAGCATCCCTTGGTAGCCGTTGAAGTAACATGTATAGCAAGAGGCGACAGTCAATGTCATTTTATTATTGCACCACAAGCACAACTGGAATTGCATATCCAGATATATTCCAAAGAAAAACAGCTGACAAAAAAACAAATAGCCACAATCATATTACCGCATTTAAAGTTTCAAAACATGTCAAAACATTATAACTTCAGTCCAAAACCACAACGAAAGAATAATAGTTTTTTATTCAGAACATTACAACCGGCATCATTATCGAGTAATAATAAAAATCGTAACAGAAACAACCAGAGCAAAAGTGTTATGTACACTCCCCATGAAGAAAAGAAAGAAAAAAAAGAAAAGAAAAAAATATTGGATAAAAAGGAAAAAAAATCAAAAAAAATGTTGAGCAAATCCTATTCTACAACCAAAATTGATAGTAAAGATGATATTAAGAAAGCCGTACAAACTATCATTTCGGGAACTTTCAATAAAAAGCAAATGAATCCCGAAAAAGGTCTCATTATGATAGGAGATGAACGACATGTGCTTATAAGAGGCCAAACATTAGCGGGCGAATTCAAAAAAATCGCAATCGAGTTATTAGGAGACAAAGAAATGGGAGAACATTTTGCCCTCAATTTGTTGTTTGATATTGGGCGTTCTATGGGTATTTCTGATTACGATTATTATCTCGAAAGAATGAAACTTTCCGATTTATTTTGCGCCGAAATGAAACTTTATCTTTTGTGTCTATTGTCCAATATATTATCCAGTTTGGGTATGGGACGAATGATGCTTTATGACAAAAATTGTAATTTTACGATTGATCCGAAAACATTCTTTATGCGTTTTTCCATATGCGATAGTTTTGAATCGACATGCGCGCTCCAAAATACGAGTATGGTTACACCCGAAAAAGAAAAAAATGCTGGAAAAAAGAAACGGCATACAGAATCAAATACTATCAGATGTGTTTCTAAACATCCTGTCTGTACTATGACAACCGGTTACATTAATGGGTTCTTGACCAAATGTGTTCGTGATATTTTTAAACTGGATGTCGTTGCTTTAGAAACAAAGTGCAGAGCTAATGGTAGTAAAAATTGCGAATTTTATGTGTCATCTCCAATCACTATTGAATCTTTCGCAGCTGAAAATGGATATACCGAATTGCCATTATTACCCATCATCGTCCAACGTGTAAAGAAAATAATTAAAAAAGATTCAAACAAAATACAAACTTTGATTTGAATAATGTAATATTTACTGCTTCTTTTAAAACTCTACTCTGACTTGGAAAAAATACAAACTTCTTTGATATGATTTTGTAAATAATTTTTTTTGTAAATAAATCTATTAACAAAAAAAATTTGAATATTTTATCCAAAAATAGATCCAATACAATCCAATAGTATACTACCTATTTGATAGTTAATAAATATGTTTTCTCTAGTCAAAAACGAATGTTATCAACTATTACAGCACTCCATTATGCATCCGAAAATGGACATGCAGCTGCTGTTAGAACTTTGCTTGAACTTGGTGCCAATCCAGATGTTTTAGATTCAAGAAAATGTAAACCAATTGATGTTTCAAAATCAGCTGAAATCAAACATATTTTTTTAAATGTGCCCAAACAAAATTATAATAAATTACAAAATCCTCAAATCCATAAACGGCTCAAATAATAAATTTTTTTAATTTCCGAGCATAATGACCCATCCATTAATTGAATTTTTTAAGAAGACTCCTTTGTTACTTTTCAAATCAATTCCCTTGTTACTATTCTTATTATTATCATTATTATCCAATTCATTACTATCTTCGTTGCTATCTTTATTATTATTATTCAAGAAAGCACCAATGATTCGAATAGTTTTGGAACTATAATTACTGATAAAAAGATCTTGTCCTTTGATATTGAGGATATTGACTAAAAATACTGGATCTGGTAAAGAAATAATTGCGTTCTTATTGGTCACAACAATGCTTCTGTCATTGGGTGATACTGAATAGGTAATGGGTGTATCAATAAATATTAATTTGTCAGAAATAGTGCCATTGGTATTATAAGTACCATTTTGTGTGGTAATTCCCCACGAAATATTAGCAAATTTGCCGACAATTGATCCCATCTCACTAGAAACAAATGCATTGTTTAACAATTTGATAGACGATGTAGCAGTTACATCTCCAGAAGCGGCAATAAAGGTTCCCGGAGGAAGTCCGAGCATTTCAACCCGCGAAACACTGACATCTATTGATGAAGTTCCTTTGGCCGATGCTAAAATATTATTATTTAGTTGTGTACCACTAGTAGTCATACCGATTCTACTAGCTGCTATCAAGGCTGTTGCATTAGATTCGGTTTCTATCAAAATATTATTAAGAACGGATGTAGGGGAAACCATTTTACCTACATTTTGACTAACTTGTAATTTGGAACCAATACCCGTAACATAATACATTACGGCTCTTTTTACTCCAGAATTTTTTATATCAAATTCATCCTGATTGACTTGAACATTTATTTCACCTTTAATAATTCTATTTAAATAGGCAGTCGGAACAGCTGCTGAAACCGTTAGAAAATTTCCGGATCTAGAGAAATTCACCTGTCCATCGATCACATCCACATTGACAGCGACTTGTGAAATTAATGGTACCAACACATTGGATAATAAATTGGCAAACACTAGATTTACAGTGGCACCATTTCTAACTGTTAATGCCGCTTGTGCAGCTGGATTTGATACAAAATTGAAAACAGTGAAATTTTCTAAAAGAGTTGAACTTGATACATCTAATACTGATGTTAAAATAGTGGATGTGGCTCCCTGACCAGTAATATTAATACCCGCATTAGGTGTTGTAATAACTGGTATCACGATGATGCCAGATGCTTCGGAATAAGTACCAGGTGCGATTTGTATCACCCATTGACCACCAACAATTGCAATTTGTGCTGCGGCCGCATTAATACCAGCTTGAACAGTTGCATACGGTAAATTCTGATTTTGTGGTGTACCTGTTCCATCATTACCCAATGCACTATCTACATATATTTGAAATCCTCCTGACATTTGTTTTTATTATACTATTAATCCATAAAATAAAAAATAGACTAGCAGACACTATCTATCAAAATATTAACCATTGATATTAATATTATCAATATAATTACACGTTTGTTAAATAAAACCTACTGTTTTCGTGATGAAATCAATGATAAAATTGTGGAAAAGCAATTGAATTTATTGTGAGCAAATTAGGAGCCAATCCAGATGTATTGGATTCAAGAAAATGTAAACCAAACAGATTTTTTTAAATATACTCAAACAAAATTATAATAAATTAAAAAATAAATTTTTATATTGTTTATTTAAATATAACATTCGTAATACAACTATTATAAATGTGTTATTTAGTAATACGTAGATGTTGCGTTTATTCATATTTGGATTTGATAATAGGCATATTTGATACAGAAAATAAAGCAATTGATGTTGAAATTAATGAAATTATTGTTTACAATCCGAATGAAAATAATGAAAATAATGAAAATATTTATTTTTTGATCGAATGTTTCGAAGGATTTGGACAAATCATTAATAAACAATTATATTTTTCCACATCATATGAAGATATGCACCAAAAATACGAGGAAATTCAAGAAATTAAAAATAAAGAAAATGAATCATGGGTTACATGGTGCGCATATGATATTGTTCAATTAAACAATATTCGACACAAAAATAACATGAGGTCATTGATAACTAGACAAGAATTGTATTAATTGAGAAAAATAATTCAATAAATGAAAAAAAATAGATATTATTCAATCAATATGAATCATGATTAATTTTTTGAAACGAATAATTTATAAAAAGGATAAGTAATAATCCCGAATGGGACCATAATTTGTCCTAATGTCATTCCAAAAAATGTTCCTATTAAAAAATCATTATAATCACCACAATAATTATGATTGTACGAATACACGCCACCGCTAAAACCACAAAATAATACATAACATCCATACAATGGAAATAGCATACCGCCTGAATTGTTATTTGAATTACTTATGGTGGAGTATTTTTTAGTAATTATTTTTTTGTTATTAGCAAAAATACTTGTGCGATTAAATATTTGTTTAGACATTTTGGTACATATTATTGGGTTCGAACAAACAGTCAAGCATTAATTAATTAATTAGAAATCAATTTTTTTTACTCCATAAAATGCTAATAAATAAATTTTAAAGGATTATTTTTTTTTTAATTAACAATATTATAATGGTAACATATTATGAAAAATATTTAAAATATAAAAAAAAATATATAAACCTAAAACGTAATACTGATAACAAAAATAAATCGAACGATGAAAATTTTGTTGTAACTGTATGTGATGACATTAATAAAATTATTTCACACAATAAATATGAAGCTGAATTAAAGAAAATAATAATTAAAAAATATAAAGGATTATCCACAGGAAATCAATTTGGAGCTGGAACCACCGAATACTTTTTTGCTGTTGAACCAAAATTAATAAATAATTTAACACATGAATTAAATAAATTAAATGATATGCTAAGAGTAAACAAATATGTTAGTATTGATACATACTAATATACTCCATATTTTATTCGCTGTATCACATCTTTAAATTCGTTCTCCACTTGTTCATTATTAAATCGATTGACTTGTATAATAATTTTAACATTTGGACATGTATTTAAAATATTTCTAATATATGGAAATGATTTTGTTTTTATTCTGTTGTGTCTAAGGTTTAATTTTGTTATTTTTGCAGATAAAAATTTATTACCAGCTAAAAATTTGGATAATTCCAGAATACCATTTTCTCTCAAATAATTATCGGATAAATCAATACGAATATTACCATTATAATAATTTTTTATCTTGGTAATTTTTTTATTAATACGTTTCAAAATATCTTCTAAATGTTGTACCGTAGGATTTACGGTATCAGAATCCGAAATATTGCGACAACCGTAATTAAATTTGCCATTAAATGGTGATTTATTACGCAGTTTACAATGTTCACAATGTTTGCAATAACTCATTGTCTTTTAATGATTATTTTATATTAATATCATATTATTTTCATTATTAAAATCAATTTTTATTAATAAAAATTGATTTTAACATAATCTAATTATTGCGGCAATTCTTTCTCAGCCATTCGAGAATATTATTATGGCCATGAAATGCTGCAGATAAATACGCACGATTATCAATTGGACATCCATTTTTTTGGGCCCATATTAGAACATCCAAATGTCCTCCACCGGCTGCCATATTACAAGTTCGCTCATCCCATTTATAATTATTTTTCTTGAGCCATTTAAGAATATCGAGATGTCCACCACCAGCAGCAAATGCACATACAAGTGCATCACAGGGACAACCATGATTATCGGCCCATTGTAGCATTTCTAAATTACCATTAGCAGCAGCATAATGACAAATCCATTCGGACAAGCGACCTTTCTTGCTATGCATGATGATATGAAAGAAAGACAAGCTAAAGAAAATGCATTTGTTAAAAAATTAACAGGTGAAGGACATACTTGTATTTCTATTATGGAATCATATCCAAGCAAAACATCATGGTGCGAACAAACTCCTTGTATAAACTCAAAAAAAGATCCAATGTATGATGATATGGAAGAGAGACAAGCCGAAGAAGATGCACTTGTTAAAAAATTAGAAAGCGAAGGACATACTTGTATCTCTATTTTGCAATCCTACCCAACCCAAATGAACTGGCGTGAGCAAACTCCTTGCAAAAATTTAAAAGATGATTCCCTTTAAAAAAATCATGTCTTGATAAAAATTGCATTTATCTTAAATATTTATAAAAAATAATTTTATAAATATTTAGTAAATTATCACTAACCAAACATTCTTAATAATTATAATAAACAAAAAATGTTGTATCAAATTCAATGGCATCGTATAAACCATTATCAGAAATCAAATCTTTGTTGACATAGCTAATATCTCCATCTTCTGTCATATAATGAAAATCATTTACATTTGCGAGTGTTTCTTTATCCAGAACTTTATTAATTTTGCCAAGTATTTGGTCATAACTATCTTTTTTACTTACACTAATTTCACCAATAACAATTCCTTCTGGATTATTTTTGAAAAGTGGAATCGAAATTTTGGCAGTGTATGATTTATCTGTTGAATCATCGTTACCACCTTTTTGTTGTTGTTTCAGTTTTACATACTTATTTTTGTATTTTAGATAAAGATTTTTATAGTTGCTCATTAATAATATATTGATAACAAATTAAATTGTTTAATATGCATTTTTTTTTATAAACCATGATTAAAAGCAATGGTTATGGATAATTTTTTGCCACTATGTTTAAATTTCTTGATACCCGAAAATAATTCAAACCAATTATCAAATTTATGGCTTTTGATCATATGTAGTGCAACAACAAAATCATAAAATGATATTTTACCGTTGTCTAAAATAATTTTATTGCGAAATGTATAATATATGTCACATTTTTTAGTACCGCGTGTATCATTATTTTTACCAGATGAATTAATAATTACTAATTTTTTGACTCTGGCCAAATAAATATTTTTCCAATTGTCCGGATAAATATAATCATTCAGTGTATTTTGGGTTAATAGTTTTGCTCTGCATTTTTTGTATAATTTTGATTTTTTATTAATTTTGATTTTATGTTGTTTTTCTGGTATTAAAACTCGCAAATTAATATCGCCTGTTTTATAGTGCCCATGTTTACGACAATGCTTTCTAATTAATTTTAGTTCAATTTGCGCTAAATATTCAAGGTCCAAATTTATGTTACAAATAAATCCGTATTCTTTGTCATTGAATACAAATTTATAGTTACCATTTTTGGCCTGATCTTTCATTAATTTATGGTTTAGGCTAAATCTTTTATAAATATATGATACTACATCCGAAATATTTTTTTTAGTTAAATAAATTTGTTGATCAGTGATGGTGGTCATAGAAGTTATATTCAGCTTATAATATATTGGTATGTGTATGTCAAAAAAACAATTTTTTTTACAATTAAAAAATTTGATATTCATTATGTATAAAAAGATAATATGGAGTTGTTGATATCATAATAAAAATAATATGGGAGCGTCAATGAAAAAAATATTTAATAATAGATCAAAGATAACCAGTGGTACGTTACGTTATTTTTCGAACAATGGTAATGCAAAATATATGTATTTACATATTTTTAAAGGTTCGGCAGTACTCAATGATAAATTAGATGCTAATATTAATAATATGACAAGTGAAATTATAGAAAATGAAAAAATTACAATAAAAGAAAATAATTTGCAATCTGACAGAGAAAATGAACCACCAACCAATACAAATTTGTATGTATTAAAATTAGTAGAAGATAAATTTTATGTTGGAATAACAAAGAAACCAATACCGGAACGCATCGATGATCATTATCGAGGGTTTGGATCAATATGGACAAGAATATATAAACCAGTATCAGTTGTACTAATAAAAGAAAATGTGGATGATTTTGAAGAAGATAAAATAACAAAAATGTATATGAACCAATATGGTATTGATAATGTTAGGGGCGGATCATATACATCAATCGTATTAAAAAATTTCCAAAAAAAAGCATTAGAATATGAATTATTGACAGCAAGTAATAAATGTTTTTATTGTAAACAGGAAGGTCATTTTGCAAAAAATTGTAAACTAAAAAATAGTATACCAATTGGGTGCCAAAGATGCGGACACACAAATCATACCCTAGAAAATTGTTACGCAAATCATCATATTAATGGATCAGAATTGCAAAAAGATATTATTTTTCGCAAATAATCCAGACATCAATACCATAACGTATATTATGGTATTGATATCTTTTTTTAATCATTGTGATAATAAAATTATTTTACTTTTTTATTTTCGTTTATTAAAGTTAAAAATTGAACAACTTCTAAATGCCCATTTATTGATGCCCATTTTATTGCAAAATCATTATCAGCATGAATATTAGCGCCTTTTTCAACCAAAATTTTTACAATATTTAAATGTCCATTTGCCGATGCATATCCCAGTGAATAATCATTACTGGCATGAACATCAGCACCATGTTCAATCAAAATTTTTACAACTTCCAAATGCCCATTTTCCGATGCACATCCCAATGAATAATCATTACTGGCATGAACATCAGCACCAGGTTCAATCAAAATTTTTACAACTTCTAAATTCCCACGTGCTGATGCGTGTTTTATAGCAGAATCAATGTAGGTATGAATATTAGCGCCTTTTTCAATCAAAAATTTAACAATATCTAAATGTCCATTTTGTGATGCGCGCACCAAAGCCAAATCATTGTGAGCACGAATATTAGCACAATTATCAGTCAAAAATTTTACGATATCAATATGACCATATTCCGATGCGGATATTATAGCAGAATCATAATCTGTGCGGATACTAATATTTCTTGTGGTAGTCGTTAATAATTTAACAATATCCAAGTGTCCATTTTTGGATGCATATTTTACAGCATAAATATAATCATTAATATCTGCTCCTCTATCTATTAGATATTGAAATGTGGAAACATCACTCAAATTACGCTTTTGTCCTAAAATAATTTTATTTGTTCTCCATTTATCACTTTTATCTTTAACTATTCTGAAATCAGAATCATTAATAGGCAATGTAATTTCCCTCAAATAAATACCAAAATCTAAAAATTTAAAAATATTTTCCACATCGGTAAAATAAAAACCACCAGCAACACAGGAAGCATCAGGATCGTCATTAAATTCTTCTTTTAATTCATTCAAACCATCATAATATTGGAATCCGTGATGATTTTCTTTTTTGTTTGTTATTTTGAAATATAGTTTTTCGATGTTATTAGAAGATTTGGAAGAATCCAAAGAATTCATTGTATTAAAATTATTATTAATTTAATTCTGATTGAATCAAATTATTAATTTATGAATATTCTGGATAATTATTTATCAATTTTTTAATCGATTTGTTTTTCATTGTTATAACGAATAGTAATTTCTTTTAGTTCGTCCAAGCTGTCGTATAATGATTGTAATTTATTATTGCATTTTATTTTTTGGCTTGGTAATACTTTGTACCATTTGCATTCGTCATTAACTTCGCGCACATTTTTATTTATTTCCGCATTATTTTTTAGGAAAAATGTACGATATGGCTCAGGATATTTTTCATATACAGAACTCATTTTTTATAATTTAATTCCAATATTTATATTAGGCATTTGTTTAAATATTTTTTTCAATTTTTTTAATCAAGAATTTACTCTCAAAAGTATGACATATTATTCTGTCTTGCTAACAACTTCTCCAACATAAACAATAAAATGTAAAGCAATTAATGTTACCCAATATAATGCAATACCAGTAACAAAAATAGAAAACATTAATACGAATAATACATTGGACATGTAATTTGCAGATAGATTACTTTTACTTAACTCCCCAAAATAATCAAAACAAAAGAATTTTTGTCCTTCCACATAACAGGTTATATTCGGAAACAAAGCGAATCCAAGTGCTAATACAAACAAAGTCAAAAACAAACCAATGCGATAAAATGGTATCCGCAATGATTTTGAAACAACATATGAGATTATTGCTGATATTGCCGAAATATAAAAAATGATTGTAACAGTAGGATCCTGGTTAATCTGGTACATTTTTTATGATTACAAATTAGTATGACTGTTAATATTGGGCAAAATATAAACTAAATATTTCAATTTTTTATTTTGCGAAATATTATAAAATAATAACCTTAATGTACTAATATATAATGCACAAACAAATGAAAAAAAAATCTTATGTTGGCCATGATGTTTCCCAATATTTTTCATAATGATGTTAATAAAAAAGATACAATTGGACGCATTTCTTTAATGATAGCAATGGAATTTTCGAATAAATTTGACAATATTGAAGTTATTAAATTATTATTAGGATATGGTGCTGATGTTAATCATCAAGATAATAATAAATGGACTGCTTTAATGATAGCATATTTAGTCTCAAATACAAAAAACGGCATTGAAATTATTAAATTATTATTAGAAAATGGTGCTGATGTTAATAAACAAAATTTTGAAGGATACACTGCATTAATGATAGCAGCTAGATATTCAAATATAAACAGCAGTACAGAAACAGTAAAATTATTATTGGAAAATGGCGCGGATGTTAATATACAAAATTTTGAAGGTTGGACTGCTTTATTAATATCAGCATTAAATCCAAAAAATGAAAGCGATTGTGAAACTGTTAAATTATTGTTAGATTATGGAGCCGATATTAATAAACGAATTCTCAGTGGTAGTACACCATTAATAATAGCTGTCGCTAGATGCGCTAATAATAAAAATGATCAAATAATTAAACTATTGTTAGAACGTGGTGCCGATGTTAATATACAAAATTCCGAAGATGATACTGCTTTAATGGTAGCAATTAATCTTCCTAAAAGTCATCTTTATTCAGAAATTATTAAATTATTATTGGAATATCAATCCAATGTTAATATGCAAAACATTCAAGGCTGGACACCATTAATGTTAATAACTAAACATATTAAAATTGATTGTTTTATTCCAATTGCTAATTTATTATTGGATTATGGTGCTGATATTAATATTAAAAATATGTCTAGTAAAACATTTATTAATTATTTAGATCTCAATACTAATTTCGGTAAAGAATGCCTGGAATATATTACGCGAATCAAATTCAAATTATTTTAAATATATCCACCAAAACCATAACTTGATTTAACAGTGATTACTTTATGTAAACAATTAATAGGAAACCAAATGAAATCACCATCTGTTATTTTATCAGTAAAAATTTTACCCCATAAATAATAATTTTCTAGCTGGATAATTTGACTAATAGTCATTTCGGATATTTTTTCAATTGTGTACCCTTTTTCTATTAAATACGATAAATCGGCAGGTGCAACACACCACCAAATTTTTTCACCTCGTAACAGTTTCATGTAACCACCCGCATATTCTGGATCCACATGGAAATGGGTAACTTTGGGAGCGTTTGTTAAAATCCATGTTAAACTAAAATCATAATTATCGCCCAATTTATCAATGGCATATTTTTTCCATTTATCATCCAATATACTTTTATCATCGATCGGTGAATCAACAATATTAAAATCCAGTTTATTATCTAAGAAAAGTTTCCATGCAGTTTCAGCATTTTCCACTATTTTTTCCCAAGTAATACTTGATCTGTAACCGTATATTTTTCTGCTTTGGTTTAAAATAAATTGATGATAATCATTTTCGGAACAACTTAAAAAATGGCATTTGTTGATAATGATCGGAACTTTTAAATTGTCAATTAAATTGGTTAATTCTTCAAAATTTGTTATGTTATATTTAGGTATTGGTTTACAAAATGGACCAGGAAAATCTGTTGAAAAAATATCAATCGATTTTGGAACACTATCGCATATTTTTTGGAATTCATTTGGTAAATAAATGGTATGCCCTAAAAATAATGATTTTTGCAAAGAAAACAAATCATTGAGTTCGAAAAAGCTAATTTTAATTGATCCTAATGTTTTATTTTTTAAATTTGTCAAATAGATACAATTTTCTTTTAAACTCATTATTGTTTGCCTGTCAGTTATTTGGAATGAATTAATTAATTGATTTTTATCCACATCATACATTCCAAATTGTGTGATATTATCTTTTGGAATAATTGTTTGATATTTAACTGCTCCTAATAAATTTTCATTTACAGGCCAAATAATTATATTATATTTTTCACAATGGAATAATAATTCTTCCGATAATCGGAACATATTGGAGTAAGATGAGTTTGTTATAATTTCCATTTTTGATTTATATTATTAACCAATAAATAATTACTCCAATGTATTTTGACAGGCAATTATTGAAAATTATCATTTGTGGTTTAAATTAATTTATACTATTTTAATAAAATAGTATAAGCTAATAATTTATAAATTAGAATTATCTATTTCTTATTGTGTTGCCATTATAATTTCTGCTTTAGGATAACAATTTAAATATTGTTTCCATGTATTCCAATCTATTTCATCATCGGAATTAATTTCATACGCATTTTTATTTTTACAACAATTTGTGTCACATAAACAAGTACAGATACATATGAAACTTGCCATTAAAATAGCAAATAGTACCGCACCAAAAATACTCCATGCAATAATCATGTTTTCTGGATCTTTTTCGCATTGATCGTTAATAGTTTTGGTACTGCTACATTTATTAATATAATCACGATCGAGACATTTATTGACACCGTCGCACCAGAAACATTTACATGTTTCCCAACATGATTCCCAATTATTATTTTCGCATGACATATTTTCGCTATACACAACTGAATAAACTATTCCAGGAATAAGAGTAATGATTGAGCCAACTACTAAAATTATCATACCAGTGATTAATATTGTATAAATACAACCATAAAAATCTTTACGTTTCATTTTGACCAAACAAATATTTAATTAATAATTTAATAAATTGTCAATTAAATAAGTCATCTTTTAATATTTTATTATTCAATTTTTTCAATTTCGCATGCCCTAGTATTATTTTTCCAGAATACTTTATTGGATTTACTTGATGTTATCCATTTTTTGTAATTCCATGTATAAACAGGTAAATTATTTACAAATATTGGTTCGTGTTCATCAGTACAGATAGTATATACTAATTCATCTTTTTTTGTATAAAAGCGTTTTGCCATCGGAACATGTTTGACTTTAGTGGGAATGCCATTATACATAATAGTGTGTCCAGATGTTATATAAAAATCTTGGTTTGGTTGGTTTTCTCCAAATGCATCTTTTTTAATAAGTCTGAATCGATTAGTTGGACCAGTAATAGTATTAAGTTTAATAGGAATAAATTTATTTTGGCTAATACTATAAACTTGGTGCGTATTCGCAAAAACATTTTTAACTGCAATATCCTCAATTTTTCCAGTTTTGATATTTTTAGTATGGACCAGTGATTCACCAGAGTAACAAAAAATTGCTACAACTGATACTGGAGATATAGTTTGAGTAAGACCATTTTCTCCAGCAATTTGGATTGTTGATGTGATTGTGTTCGTCAAAGTATCACCATTATCCAGTATATTTGTGGTTGCTGTTAGTGTTACTGGATAAACACCTGGTACAATGGTAGTCGGTAATGGAACGAGTAGTACCAAATTTTGGGGTGCAACGAGACTATCCAGAGCAAATATACCAGTTGGATTTGATGTGATAGTCCATACTGAACCTCCTGCTAATGTCGGTAACGGATCCGAAAATGAAGTTAATTCAAATGGAACACCACCAGCAGGAACGGTTAGTACTACTGTAAAATCAACAGGTGAACCAAATTGGACATCAGTGTTAGTAGTTGTTTTTGTTATTAATAATGGGGATGGACATACTAGTGCACTTGTTAAAAATGGTGTAAAATCAACGGATTGTGTTGCCGGAATATTGTTATCGGTGATTGTTTCACCAGTTCCAGGACCACCAGTTCCATTATAATTTGGTCCCAATGTACTATTCCAGTAGTTATTAGTAGCATCAAGAAGTGGGGGTATAGTATAACTACCAGCACCAAGTAATAATCCAGTACCGTTTGATTTAATATTGTTATTATTTATTACGATATTAGAATTAGTTGATCCTTGTATATTTATACCAGCATTTGTGTTACCAAAAATACAGTTATTTGTGACAGTAATATTATCATTTCCACCAGTTATCGTTATACCATTACTTGATCCATTATAAATAAGATTATCAGATATAGTAATATTGGTATTTGGAGTAGCACCATTATTCGATATATATATAGCTGTAGCCGTATTGGTAGGGAAACTAGGTGTGACACCTGTTGCTTGATATGTAATATTTCCGGTAATGCTTATATTATTGGATCCAAATATACCGATTGAATTATCCTGGTTCAAAACATTATCTACCACAGATGCTGTTGAAATATTGGCTAAATTAACTGATGCACTAGTTTCTAGACCATTGAAAAGATTTTCTTTGATAATAACATTAGTCATAACAGTTCCAGCACTATTATTGAAAAATACGCCTTGTCCATTTCCAGCTCCCGGATCACCACTATTATTTTGGAAATAATTATACTGTACCAAATAATTAATTGGTTTAGGTATGGGTTCAATACTAGCAATTAAAATACCATTGGCGTTATTTTGAATAATGTTATTTATAATTTGTAAACCAGTAACATCAATACTAGTTGTATATGGTAAAAATTGTCCGGCATTACCAGCATAAATACCTCCAGTCGAATCAACAATTGGTCCAGTTCATTGTACTGTGAAACCATTAAAAATAATATCAGGAGCCAAGAAATTAACTATACCTGATCCAAAATCTGTTGGAATGGATAGAGCAAAAGTAATAATAGATTCAGGAACAGCTGTTCGTGTTCTGGCATCCACATTCGCTTGTGCACCTAAAAGAGTCAAACTCTTATTTATAAATATTTTTTCATTATAAGTTCCACTGGCGACTATAATAGTATCCCCAGAACTCGCTGCTGTAATAGCAGACGCAATTGTTGGAGTAGCTAATGATGGCACGTTAAATGTTGTCATATGTAATAATTCTATTATTACATATGATTAAAAAAAAATAGGGTATGGATCACCTGTCAGTTTATTCATCAATTGATTGATATATATTTGTTCAATATGTAACCTAAAAACAAACAAGCATATGAGATTGTTTTGGTCCCATATTTTTTTTTAAACAAGCGTCACAAAGATAAAAAAGCGAATGCGTATTTGTTAATACTGCAGTTCGAGTAAGTCCGGAACAACGATTATTATCGTATCCACAATAATTATTTTTATCGTATTTATGCTCACATATCTTTACATGTTCCCGACATTCTTTTAAATTTTCAATAAACATTTCGCCACAATAATGACATTTCGCGGATAATTTATTAATTGTGTCCATTTGTATACATGATTAACAAGATGTCATTATCATTAGTGTTTCAGTTTAGTACTAAACTGAAACACTTAATATATATTTTTAATATTAAATACGATTCAAAAATAAAATATCCCTAGATCATATTTTTCTTTTTTT
>Ga0335394_10002965_pt1 | contig 19204 bp, 15 predicted proteins | sample MAT03_FD_205741 | JGI IMG/M metagenome (GOLD analysis project Ga0335394, IMG submission 205741) | Freshwater microbial communities from Lake Fryxell liftoff mats and glacier meltwater in Antarctica - MAT-03 (spades assembly) (version 2) ... | reverse complement strand
CCGACGAGCCCGTGAAGGTTCACCATTGATGTAGCCCAAATACTCCTCCATCTCATCATTGGAAATGGGGTCATTTGGAAGAAAGCCCGATACGCGCGTAACGAAAACGTCTTGCATATTTACTGATCCTGAATAGGTTGCCCCCCGTGTCCGGAACCGCCGCTTACGGGGTAGCAAAATTACGCCTTCTAAATTTCTTGGGGACGATCACCTTCAATACCCTCAGTACCGCAAAAGTTCGTCCACCTCACGCTGAATGGCTTTGCGTTGGATCAGGGAGACCAAGAAGGTGGTGAACGCGGTGATGGGCGAAAGGATGAACGCGCCGATCGGCAAGGCCACGGACAATATCGCGACACGCCGCTCCCTGCTGTCCGGATCGCGATCCACTTTGGCCAAGAGGAATGAACGGTACTTGCCGAACAACATCAACGCGCGTTTTTCAAGGACCAGCAGTGCAGGCTTGATCTGCGCCGATCCTCTTGCGAGCAATTCCACGTTGAATCCGGTCCACGACCCACGTTGCAAATGAGTTAGGATCGGTTCAGCAAAGCGGGCGTTCGCGGCAATGTCGTTCTCGCGGATCCCAGCGGGCGGGAAAAGGAAGAAAGCATCCTTCTTGCCCCAGAACATCCAGCGAATGATCGTGACCAAGCTCACCAAGTTGGAACTGCGATCCTCTAAGACGATGTTGCCCACGGGAGTGCCACCGAGCGCTGTGATCATGGCGCGCACCTTCTGCTGCGCATGCACCCACATGTTACGCGCACCGATCACGGTGAGCACGGGCGTGTTACGGAAAAGATCCGGACCAACTTGCTTCAAAAATGAGTTGATCGGGATCGAAGGATTGAGGAACCAGATGGTATACCCGAGAATGATCAGGTCATACTTCTCCGTCGGTATTTTGGCGGGCACCAAGGGAACGGGATCACCATTGACCGATTCCGGGAACACGCCGAAGAAACCCATCCGAGACCACGGGAACGGGTAGGGGGTAACCGGCACGATCGGGAGTTGGTCCACCTGCACGCCCGCAGCGACCAACGGAGCGCACAAAGCCTCCAGTACCTTGGTGAGCTGACCGGTTTGGGAATAGTGGATCACGAGGATCTTCTTCATTGGATCGGTGTACGGACCCAAAGAAAAGGAAAAGGGGTGGGGTTAAAGGATCTCGAGTTTCAATTGGTTGAAGGGTTGTCTTGCTATGGTCCGTACCTTCTGATCTGACAGTCGTCAACCACCAACTGCTTTTGGTTCAGGGTACAACAGCACTGAAGCGAAGTTACATGACCGAGATGTGTACTATGGATCATTGGACCACGACACGCCCCGAATACCGCCCTTTGCCTGTCATCAAGCGCACCGTGTACATTCCTTTGAGAGAGGAGACATCAAGTTCCATTTTAGGCCCTTTCAATGTGGTGTCAATAACGAGCCGGCCCGTAGCATCGAAAAGTTGAACTCGAGCAGGACTCTGATCGTTGAGGCCAGAACGATCCACAAAAAGAGTAGAACCCGACGAACCAAGATAGATCCGTAGTCCATCGTTCTGCGAGGAGTTCGTATCCGGCAAACCAACAGAAAATGATGCACACCAAGCAGGCCCACCAGGTAAGCCATTGATGCCCAAGTTGTATTGGACGACCCCATCGACTGAGCAGTAATCCGGTCTGCCATGTAAACGAATAAGTGGTCCGAAGCTAGTTCCCATACCGGCTTGCCAGAATAGAACGTTTGGTGCGACGGCAAATGGCGAATCGAAATGCACAAAATGTCGAGTCACAGTGACACCACTATTGGAGATCGAAACAACCGAATCCACAACAAAGTCATATGGGTAGTACGTGGCTCCTGGTGGAAAAATGCAAAGCACATCGTGTACGGTATCCCCTACCAATGCACTAATGTTACCAGTCGGGTATTCCGCAGCGGAGTCCAAAAGATACATGTAGCCAACGCCGGTAATATCGGACCGCACATAGTAGTCCCTGATCCGGACCCAGTTGCCTGTAGAGTTATTGAATTCTTGGACCTTGAGATAAAGGTTTCCTTGCAGCAAGGTGTCCGGACCTGTACCAAGAAGGAATTGTACATCGAAGCCCGGTGGTCCACCATCGTCATCCCAACCACACCATATTGCGTTAGAGTTCGGATAGAATTGGGCGGAGGTGGAGAACGATGCGCAACACGCAAAAAAGTAAATGAAGTAAGCCCGCATCTTCTATTCAATTACGATCCGTTCAACAAAGCGAGAAGAGTAGTTATCAACAACAACAGTGAAAAGCCCAGATAGTGCTGCAACATCAAGTACATTCAAATTGCCACGCAACTGGCCAATGCGCACCATCTTTCCAGTAGTATCGAAAAAGCGGATGGTTGCTTGGCTTTCGGAATTACAGCTTGCACATAGTACTGATAAAGTTTCTTGTGCAGGATTTGGGAATAGCTTCAAGCCTTGTTCCAAATTTGGCTGGTCTTGGTGGTGCATTGAATTGCCATTTTGCAAGTAAATCTACACCAATACACTGATTAAAACCGTACCGATTCGAAAGGGGCACATATGAATGTGGTACAAACTGTAAGCGAACGGTCAGGTTACCAACAATTCATCGCAAGTGTCAGTGATCTGCACCAAAGCGTTGACCCATGCAGATCAAGATCCAAACCATGGCAACAGAGCCGCTGAAGAAGCGCAGACCGTTCATGCGATCAGAATTTTGGTCCTCATGGATGAACCGATCTCGTGAAGTACATGTACCCTATTCCTTCATGAACCGACCTTGCCACACCCTACCATCCCTATCAACAACGCGAAGCACATACACCCCCGGTTTCAGACCGGAAACATCCAGCACGGATCCAGGCACGCGTTCTCGCAGCACCATTCGGCCATCGCTTGTGAAGACCTCGATCGGCTGTGAGTTGGCAGTGGTTATATCGAGAGTCACGTTGTTGGTTGTTAAGGAGGGGTGGAAGAAAGAGACCGGTATTTCACCATGAGGTAACGGACGAATAGACGTATATATACAATTGCTAGCCGAACCCTGGAACCAAATTGTATCGTTGTAACTCATACAGGTAAGCCGCGTTTCTGTGGAAACGGTCAATGAGCCAAGGGTTGAAAGTATCCCCCCAGTGCCGCCTATGCGTTGGATCCAATAGTGCATCCCTCCACTAGCCATAGCATTCACGATCTGGAGGCGCTTGAAAGGTTCGTCATGAATGATCAAAGTATCAACATTGAGGACAAACATTTTTACAGGAAACGAGATGTTCCCGCAACCTTCAGATACGCATACATTCACAGAATCACCAATATCCAATGAGAAATCATATAGGAGATAAGTCCAATTAGAGGAAAAATCCCGAAAATAGACACGACCAAACAAATCGTCGAATAACCCACCGCAATAGAATGGGGGGGAAATTTGAGGCGGGTAGAAGCCGGAGCCCAACAAATTAAATAGGGTGTCATTAATCAAAGAGTCATGATCGAAAGGTTCCAAGTAGAAGCCAGACGAAAAAAGTGGGTCCGGTCCCAATGTTGTTTCTTCGAACCAAATTGCATTGGAGTCCGGGATGGATGGGAATTGGGCGTTTGCTGAAAACGGAATGCCGAATCCAAAGACCAAAGAAGCAAGATTGAGGGTGCGCATTAAAATCGTCATGGCTCGAGTATCATTTTGATTTCTTGTCGCGAACCATCTTCGAATTGAAGGTGGATAATAAAAAGGCCACCTGCCATCCTATGGGTAAATGAACAATCCAAACGATCTCCTCTATCAATGAATTGGATTGCCGTTTGTTGCCCGGTAGAACTAGTCACACGGCAATCAACGATTTTGAACTTTGGCTCTTTAGTGATCACAAAGGAACCTTCATTGGGGTTCGGAACAACGCGAATACCAATTGGGGCAACTAGCGGAACGTGATTACCACCTTCATCGGGATCAGCTTCCGGATTTCTAGATTTGAAGCTATTTCCGGCCCGTGCAACCGTTATCGTCACAGTAAATCTACGACAGATCGCCGATCAGCTACCTAGCGCAACCGAACATGAAGAGAAGGATCGAGCTACAAGGAGGTTCTGTGCTAGTCCCGGAAGAGGTAATAGGAGTGAGAGAGCGGACTTAATTCGAACAACCCGCCCTAAACGAAAAAGTAGACCGTAAAGCCCCTTTTGCCGATCCGGTACGTAGTTGAACACTTCATCATGACCAAAAGGCTTTGAAAGCGGCGACATTCTTGTAGGTGGTCTCGGCCAAAGTCCGTCGAAGGGTCGAAGTGCCAGGGCACGGAACCTCGGCAGTCCCGCTTCCTCACCTGTCATTCCGGGCAAAGACCCGGAATTCACTTCTTCACCCTTTTTCTGCTCTCTCCCTAGAAATTCGGTTTCAGCATGTACTTGCTGTAGAAACTGTTGATCGCCTCTACGGCCTCTTCCGGTTTGTCCACGATGCTGAAGAGCTCCAGGTCGGCGGGGTTGATGTTCTTGTGTTGCTCGCCCATGGTGGTCTTTATCCAATCGTAGAGGCCCTGCCAGTATTTCTTGCCGACGAGGATGATCGGGAAGCGGCCGATCTTTTGGGTTTGTATCAGGTCTTCCGTCGTTGTGTTGAGATCTGGGCGATCCGGCTTTGCGGGAACCGTCTTTTCGAATGATGGATGATCATGATCTCAACCACATCATCCAAGAGTCGATACATGATGCGGTAGTTGCCGACCAGAATTTCCCGGACCAAGAGAGGTTGTGCTTCAGCGACCCTTTTTCCGAAAAGTGGGTGCTGTGACAAGCGAGATGCCTCATCGTAGAACAACTGCACCTGTCGATCGGCATAACGAACGGAATCCTGAGCAATGAAAGCGTGGATCTCGTCTATGTCCCGAATAGCTTCTGCCGTGAACCTTACTTCAGCCATTTGGCATGGCGCTTCTTCGCATCTGCCATAGAGACCGTTCTACCCGCATCGGAATCAGCCAAGGCCCGTTCCAATTTCTCCAGAATGATCATGCGGTCAACGATATCGTCCACACTGAAGCGGTCCGGCATCCCTTTGATGGAACTCAAGACCTTCTTCTTATCCAACAGTTCCGTGCGCTTGGCCATGTTGTAAAATTAGTGTCGAAAACATGCGCGTCCAACAATTCATCTCATCTATCAGTCACGGTGCCAAAGCGCAGGATGTCGGCGATAGGTCCACTTCCTCTCTTCTTCTCCCTTCCTGTCTTCCTCACCCTCTCTCCTAGAAATTCGGTTTCAGCATGTACTTGCTGTAGAAGCTGTTGATCGCCTCTACGGCATCCTCTGGTTTGTCCACGATGCTGAAGAGCTCCAAGTCGGCGGGGTTGATGTTCTTGTGCTGCTCGCCCATGGTGGTCTTGATCCAATCGTAGAGGCCCTGCCAGTATTTCTTGCCGACGAGGATGATGGGGAAGCGACCGATCTTCTGGGTCTGGATCAGGGTGAGCGCCTCGAACATTTCATCGAGCGTACCGAAGCCGCCGGGCAGCACGATAAAGCCTTGGCTGTATTTGATGAACATGACCTTGCGTACGAAGAAGTAATCGAAGTTGATGCTCTTCTCCTTATCAATGAAAGGGTTCGGTTCCTGTTCGAAAGGCAGGTCGATGTTGAGTCCTACACTGGTGCCACCGCCGCGTTGGGCGCCTTTGTTGGCGGCTTCCATAATGCCGGGGCCACCGCCGGTGATCACGCCGTATCCGTTACCGGTGAGTTGGTAGGCGATCTCTTCCGCCAGCTTGTAGGCCGGGTGGTCGGCAGCAGTGCGGGCGCTCCCGAAAACGCTTACGCAAGGTCGGATCCGTTGCATGGCCTCGAAGCCTTCCACGAATTCGCTCATGATCTTGAACATGGTCCAACTGTCGTTGGCTTTCACCTCACTCCAACCTTTGCGTTTGAAGGCTTTCTTGATACGACGTTCGCTTTCGTTGAGTGCTGCAGGTTTCTTGGCCATGGGATAAGCTGAATAGTCTTGGATCTAACTGAATGAACAAGGATAAGGGTGGAGAGGATGCGGTTTTACCTTGTTCCGAAGGATCTTTTCAACGGGTGGTAGGGGATCTTGGGGCTACCGTAGAGTCGACCCTCCCGGCTCAAGGCCGGGATGACGGGGTCGACGGTACGGGAGGAAATGTAGCGATCCATCCAAGGAGGGCACGCTCACGCCAATTCCTTGGCCAGGAAAGGTGCGGTATGTCCGCGGCCCATCATGACCACCTCCTCCGGTGTGCCGCGTGCCACGATCTGCCCACCGCCGTGGCCGCCTTCGGGCCCCATATCGATCACGTGGTCGGCCACCTTTACGATGTCCATGTTGTGTTCGATCACGAGCACGGTGTTCCCATGTTCCACCAATCGATCCAGCACGAGGATCAGTTGTTTCACATCATCGAAATGCAGTCCGGTAGTGGGTTCGTCCAAGATGTAGAAGGTGCTGCCCGTATCTCGTTTGCTCAATTCCGTTGCGAGCTTGATACGTTGCGCCTCGCCGCCGCTCACCGTGGTGCTGCTCTGGCCCAGCGTCACATAACCCAAGCCTACATCCACCAAGGTTTGCAATTTCAACTTGATCTGGGGCACATCGCCGAAGACCTCCAACGCCTCTTTCACGGACATGGCCAATGCATCTGCAATGCTCTTTCCTTTGAAGCGCACTTCGAGCGTTTCGCGGTCGTAGCGTTTTCCACGGCAGATCTCGCACGGCACGCTCACATCGGGCAGGAAGTTCATCTCGATCACGCGCACCCCGGCACCCTTGCAGGTTTCGCAACGGCCACCGACGGTATTGAAGCTGAATCGTCCGGCTTTGTACCCACGGATCTTGGCGCTGGGCAAGCGGGCATAGAGCTCACGGATGTGGTCGAAGAGGCCGGTATAGGTGGCGGGATTGCTGCGTGGGGTGCGGCCTATGGGGCTTTGGTCCACTTCGATCACCTTGTCGATATGCTGCAACCCTTCGATCTTGCGGTAGGGCAGGGGATAGGTATCGCTGCGGTAGAAATGCTTGCTGAGTATGGGGTAGAGCGTGTCCCCGATCAAGGTGCTCTTGCCACTGCCGCTTACCCCGGTAACACAGATGAACTTGCCGAGCGGTAAGGTCAAGTCCACGTCCTTCAGGTTGTGTCCCGTGGCACCTAACAAAGTGATTTGTTTGCCATTGCCTTTGCGCCTTTCCTTCGGCACCTCGATCCGCAGTTCGTTGCGCAGGTAGCGTGCCGTCACGCTATCGCCTTTGGCCAGTGCGCTCGGGTGTCCTTGCGCCACGATCCTTCCACCGTGTTCGCCGGCACCGGGGCCGATGTCGATGAGGTGGTCGGCGCTCATCATCATCTCCTTGTCGTGCTCCACCACGATCACGCTGTTGCCTCCATCGCGCAATGTTCGCAAGCTGCCGATCAAGCGTTGGTCATCACGTTGGTGCAGGCCTATGCTGGGTTCGTCCAGAATGTAGAGCACGCCGGTGAGGTCGCTTCCGATCTGGGTGGCCAAGCGGATCCGTTGTGCCTCGCCGCCGGAAAGCGTACGTGCACTGCGGTCCAGCATCAGGTATTCCAAGCCCACATCGAGCATGAACTTGCTTCGATCGGTGATCTCCTTCACCGCTTCCTTTGCGATCAGGGCCTTCTTCTCATCGAGCCTTGGAACGAGCCCATCCATGAACGCGTGCAGGTCCGTAATGGACATGGTGGCCAGCTCATGGATGTTCTTGCCATCGAGCTTGAAGTGCATCGCGGTCTTCTTCAGCCTCGATCCCTTGCACAGCGGGCAGCTGACCATGTGGGTGAAACTGGCGGCCCATTTCTGCGCCGTTTTCGTTCCGTCCTCGGCCTGTTCCAGAATGAAGGGGATGATCCCTTCGAACTGCACTTTGCGATCGCTCAGGCCAATGGAACTTGAGACCTTCAGCGGCTCTTCGGAACCGTTCAGCAAGGCCACCAGCACGGCATCGTCCATTTCCTCAATGGGGCTGTCCAGGTCATGGCCGAAGGCTGCGAGCACAGCTTCCACCTGTTTGAAGACCCATGTGTTCTTGTAGCTGCCAAGCGGCACGATAGCGCCACGTTTCACGCTTTTCCTGCGGTCCGGAACGATCTTTTCCGCAGCCACCTCGGTCACTTCGCCCAGCCCACTGCATTTGGGGCAGGCACCATAAGGTGAATTGAAACTGAACAGGTTCGGTTCCGGCTCCTCGTAGGCGATCCCGGTCGTGGGGCACATGAGGTGGCGGCTGAGGTAGCGCACGGTTTCCGTTTTCAGGTCGGCCACCATGAGGTTGCCTTTCCCGAGTTTCATGGCCGTGGCACAGGTCTCGGCGATGCGTTTGCGATCGGCCTCCTTCACTTTCAACCGATCGATCACCAACTCGATATCGTGTACCGAATAGCGGTCCAGCCGTGGTCTTGTTGTAAGATCCACCACGGTGCCATCCACCCGTGCGCGCAAGAATCCCTGTCGCAGGAATTGCTCAAAGAGTTCGCGGTAATGCCCTTTTCGGCCGCGGACCATGGGGGCGAGCACCAGGATCTCATGCCCGGCATGTTCCTCCATGATCAGGTCCACGATCCGGGCATCGCTGTAGCGCACCATGGGTTCGCCCGTTTCATAACTGAAGGCATCGGCCACGCGTGCGAAGAGCAAGCGCAGCAGGTCATACATCTCCGTGATGGTGCCCACCGTACTGCGCGGATTGCGACTGATGGTCTTCTGCTCAATGGCGATCACGGGGCTCAGTCCGGTGATCAGGTCCACATCGGGCCGCTCGATGCCCCCGAGGAATTGGCGTGCATAGGCGTTGAAGGTTTCTATGTATCGGCGTTGGCCTTCGGCGTGGATGGTATCGAAGGCGAGGGAGCTTTTGCCACTGCCACTGAGACCGGTGATCACCACGAGTTTATCGCGTGGAATGCGGACATCGATGTTCTTGAGGTTGTGGACGCGTGCGCCCAATACCTCGATCATATCATCGCCCGGCAGTGCTTCGAGCACCTCGTTATCTGGCTTCTTCACGTCCTTCTTCACGATCGGGGGATCTACTCCTTTATGTCGGCAACGGCATCGAAACCGGGCGCGGGGAGCAGCAGGGTATAGGTCTTACCGTTCTTGTTCAACAAGCTGTTGTCGCGCAGCCAAGGGTTCAGGAGCTTCAAGGTCTTGTAATCGGTTCCTTGTTCGGTGGCATAATCGGCAAGATCGGCAACCGGTCCGTTGATCTCCGCGGTGCGCGTGCGATAAGGTGCATAAAGGTCTTTCTTGCGCAGATGGAAACCGTAGCGCTCGGGATCGCGCAGGATCTCCTTCATAGCGAGAATGCGATACACATAACGGCCGGTCTCTTCGTTCAGCAACAGGTCGAAGTAATTGTCCTGCTTCTGGCGACCGAGTTGTTTGTCCACGCCGCCTTGGCCCAGGTTGTATGAAGCTGCCGCCAACGCCCATTTGCCGTAGTGCGCGTAAGAACTCTTGAGGTATTTGCAAGCGGCCACCGTGCTTTTCTCCACGTGGTAGCGTTCATCCACTTCGTTGTTCACCTCCAAGCCGAATTGGGTGCCGGTCTCCTTCATGAACTGCCAGTATCCGGTAGCACCTGCGGGGGAGACCACGTTCGTTAGACCGCTCTCGATCACGGCGATGTATTTCAGGTCGTCGGGGACACCTTCACGCTTCATGATCCCTTCGATCAAGGGGAACCAGCGTGCTGCACGTTTGTGTGCAAGCAGGGTACTGCTTTGCCAGTAGGTGTTCACCAGGAGTTCCCGGTCCAATTTTTCACGCACATCCAGCCTGTTCAAAGGCACTTTTTCATCGCAAAAGGTCAATTCGTTGGGCAACGTGAGCGAGAACACCTTGTACCCTTCGTTGAAGTTGCGCTGGTGGTCCAGGTCGTTATTGGCCACGAAGGTGGAATAGGTGAGCAGGTGTATGCCCAGTGAGCCACCGATCAGGAGCAAGGCCCACAGTGTGGTACGCAGGACGATTCCCATGGTTTTCGAGAATTTCATGTGAGCTTGGGCGGGTGGGTCCTTTTGGTCAGAATGAAGAGCGTAATTGCCAACACGAGCGCGTATGAAACGAAGATGACCGTGTGAATGTTCTCCCACACGGGAATATAACGGAACATCACGAAGGTAAGGAACCCGTGGAGGACGGACAGACCAATGAACACCAGTGCCACTTGTCCGTCACTGAACCCGGCATAACTGAGGTGGTGGGTGGTGTGGTCGCGGCCACCGACGAAGGGTGAGTTTCCCTTTGTGATGCGGGAGAAGGTAACGATGCTGGTATCGATAATGGGGAGGAGGAATACGATCACTGCGGAAGTGACTTGCCTGTATGGTTCCCAAACGCCCTCCATGCTGGGCATGTTCCAAAAGAACCGGATCCCTACGAAAGCGAGGAAAACTCCGAGGAACTGGCTACCTGTATCTCCCATGAACATGCGGCTGGGATACCAATTGAAGAAGAGAAAACCGGAAAGGGCGGCCAAAGTGCCTACCATCAACACCATGTAGACGGGGTCCACAGGACCGATCACGAGCATGACCATGAGCGCCGAGGCGAGCACGGATAGGGAAACGATCGTTGTTATCCCGTCCATGTTATCGAGCATATTGATCGAATTCATCATGCCCACCACCCAGAAAATGGTGAGTACGATGTTCATCCATTGTTCCTCGAACAGGTCAATGGCAGAACCGGATACGATAAGAATTCCACCGCAGGCGATCTGCACGAATAGTTTAAGCACAGGTTTGGTGTTGTAGGCATCATCTGCCAATCCCATGAGGAAGCCCAACGAGGTGGCTGCCAGGAGCCCCAAGAGGTCGGGTCGCAGCGTATCGGAACTATGCCCCGGAAAAAGGACACTGTAAAGAGAGAACGAGGCGAGGAACAGGATGTAGAACCCAATGCCGCCCAATGAAGGCTTGGCGGTGCTGCTCCAGCGCACGGGGGTCTGGTCCTGATCACGCATGCCCAAAGTGCGAGCGAAACGCATGAACACGGAATTGATCACCAGACTGAACACGAGTGCGGCGAAATACAGGCCGGAATAGATCAGGAACAATTGGGTGGAACTGTACATCGCGGATCAGACGGAAAGCAGGTCCTTTATCATGCTGAACGTCATTCCTTCCTGATCCTTTGCGCTGATCAACGGCTCGGTCAGGCCCCATTCAATGGCCAATTGGGGGTCGTTCCAACGCACAGTACGTTCGGCTGTCGGGTTGTAGTACGCGGTACACTTGTATGCGAATATGGTATGGTCTTCCAAGGTCGCGAAGCCGTGTGCGAAACCAGCAGGTATCCACAACATCTCCTTTGTTGTTCCGTTCAGTTCCACCTTGTAATGTTGCCCAAAGGTCGCACTGTTCGGGCGAAGATCAAGGCACACATCAAGGACGGCACCTTTCACCACATGAACAAGTTTGCCTTGCGCATGGGGATGCAATTGGAAGTGGAGGCCGCGCAGTACATCCTTGGATGAAGTACTCTCATTGTCCTGTACAAAATCGATCGGCTCTCCGACCACCTCATTGAATTGTTCCTGATTGAAGGTTTCCAGGAATTGCCCACGCTGGTCGCCAAAGATCATGGGTCGCAACAGGATCAATCCTGCCAATGGAGTGTTAACGGACTGGATCATGCTTTGCCGAAGAGCCAGCCGAAGAAACCTCCGGACCTTTCCGTGTGTTCGTCGTAGTAGCCTCCACCGTAGCCTTGGCCGTAACCGTAACCGTATCCATAGCCGTACCCGTAGTTGTAGCCGTACTTGTTGCGGTCCACGTCCACACCGTTCAATATGGTGCTCAGTCTGTTAATGCTGTTCTCATTGATCAACCTGTCCACGTTCTGCACGAATTGTTTCTTGCTATAGTCCGAACGGAAGATGTAGATCGGATAATCAGCCTGTTGGATCATGGGTATCCCATCGGTTACCAATCCCACTGGAGGATTGTCGATAAGTACGACATCATATCGTTGTTTGAGGTCTTGCACAAGCGTTGCCATACGATTGCTGATAATGAGCTCCGAAGGGTTCGGGGGGATCGGACCTGCGGTGATGAAATCGAGCCCTTCCAAAGCGCTGTGTTGGATACAATTCTCAAGTTCGTCCTTTCCTATCAGCAGTGTGCTCATACCCTTGATGTTCTCCACCCCGAAACCCAGGTGGATCTTGGGTTTCCGCATATCAAGGTCCAGGATGATCACCCGTTTGCCCCCGAAGGAAATGATGCCGGCGAGGTTGATCGCGACAAAGGTCTTCCCTTCACCGCTTATGGTGCTGGTAATGGCAATGGTCTTTGGGCCGGGGGTATTGTCCACGAACTGGAGGTTGGTCCGAATGGTCCTGAAGGATTCGGCGATCAGGGATTTTGGGTTCTTGTCAATGAGGAGCTGCGAGATGGGGATCTCCTTCTTGTATTTCGGCACCATGCCCAATATGGCGATACTTGCTTGGGACAGCTTGGCCACATCGTGGAGCGAAGTAATGTTGTCGTGCAGGATATACCGGACCAGAACGATCAGGAAACTAAGCATCAGCCCGGTGAGCAAGTAGTATGAAATGATCAGGTTGCGCTTCGGGGCCAAAGGCTCCGTTGGTCTGCTGGCATTTTCCAGGATCCGGTTCTCCGGAACAAATCCGGCTTTGCTGATACGGTATTCGATATCCTTTTCGAGCAGAAGGGTATAGTACTTTTCATTGATCGAGAACACCCTTTCGATCCGTGAGAATTCCAGTTCCTTTTCCGGCAGGGAGCGAAAGCGTTTTTCAAATTCATTTTGGACCACATCCAGTGAAGCGCGCTGTCCCTCGGCCCTTTTCAACAGGCTATTGATGCTTTCAAGGACCACCCGTTTCTTCATGTCGATCTGGTGTTCGAGGGATCGCACGGTCATGTGCTGGGCGGTCGCCATGGTGTAGATCTCCTCGCGTCGTTGGAGCAGTTCAAGCAATGAACTGATCGTACCTGCGAGCATGGCCTCGTATGGGGTGCCTGTGAGCAGTGGCAATAGATCATATGAATTGATCTCTGTCATGGGCTTATCGGTAGCCTCCTTCATGGCCCGCAACAGTTGGATGTCCAGGGTCAACCGGACCACATCATCCTCGTATTCCTTGGATCGTTCCAGAAAGATCGGGGTAAGCTGTTTGAGGTCGGCCACTTCATTGTCCATGCGGAAATGTTGCATCCGGTATTCCGATTCGCGCAGCTGGGTGAACACGGTGTCCTTTTGGGCACGCAGAAAAGAGATCACGCTCTCGGCACTTTCACCCTTTCGTTCAACATCGTAGAGGATGAATGATTCGGCCAGGGATTGTACGATATCCCGGGCCAGACCCCGGTTCGCATCCTTGCAGGTTATTTCCACGGTCTTTGCCACGGGGTCCAAGGGTTGGATGGATATCCCGGCGGTATACCGTTGAAGGATGAATTCGTTGGAGTTGATCCTGAAAAAGAGGTTCGGTTTGGTTTCCGAGTCGTCCATTGTCGGATCACCCTTGAATTCGATCCGGCAGCTGAAATGAGGCGTGCGCATGAACGAGCCTTTTGGGAAGGATGCATTGAACGTGTTCCCCGAGATCGTGTAGGTGAGTCCAATGGTCCCGGTATTATCGATCTCCAGGAAGACCGGCAGGTCCAATATGGTGGAATCGATCACGGTCAGGTCAGTTACCAAGAAGAATGTACGGGTGTAGAATTCCTCTGTCAGGATCTGCCCGCGATTGAAATAGCTCACCTCCAAGGGCAATTTATCGAGTGCTCGGACCATGAAGAACTGGGATCGCATGAGCTCCACATCGGCCTGTAGGTTATTGTCCTCACCGAAGCTGTTGATGCTGAGGATCTGCTTGGCCGTATTGCTTTCACGGAGTTGGATCAGTGCCCGCGATTGGTAGATGGGTGCGGTGTAGCGGAGGTAGATGAACGCGGCTGCCACGGCTGTCAGCACGCATAGCGCGATCCAAATAAGGCTTCGTTTGAGTATGAAGAGGAAAAGGCCCAGTTCGAACTCCTGACTGAAGTTCGTTATGCGCTCCTTGTAACTTTCGAAATTGCGGCTACGCTGTCCAATATCCTCGTTGAGCATATCGGCTATTTGAAGGTCCTGGAAATGGAATAGATAAGCACCAGCGAGGTCAATAAGGTAACAACGGGTGCGACGTCGCGTACGACACCTTGGGCGATCTCCGCATTGGGCTGCACGTATATGACATCATCGCCTTGCATCACCATGTCGGCGTATTTGAGACCATCGATGGTGGAGAGGTCGAACTGGTAAACCTCTCTTGTACGATCGGGAACATAGCGGAAGACCTTCACTTTCTTCGCATTGCCTCGATTCGATAGACCGCCGGCCATGCCGATCACCTCCAACAGGGTGGTATTGTTGTTTTCCAACAAAACGGATCTCGCGTCACCCCCTCCCCCTGGAAAGACCACGACCCGTCGGCTCTCCACCAGCAGTTGTACGAAGGGCCTGTTATAGTAGTCCATGTATTTGCTTTCCAGGAACGATTCTGCCTCACGCAGCGTCATTCCCGCCAAGGGGACCATGCCGAGCAAGGGCAATTTCGCGGCCCCGAGATTGTCGATGAAGTAGCTGAACGCCGTACGTTGGATGAATGAAGCCTCCCTTGTGCCGCCTTCGGATACCAGATCGATCATTTTGAAGCCATCGTTGGCGAACAATCGGAACTGGATCTGGTCGTTGGCCTGCAAACGCAAGTTCGTGTACCCCGAGTCGCTGAATTGGGAGAACTCGTAGTCGGTCGGTGTCTTGAACATGATATCTCTGTTCAAGGTGCAGCCGGAAAGGAGCAGTGCCCCTAAAAGGGCGAAAAGCCCGCTGCGTGGAAAGGTCCGCGTCATGTGCGCGCAAAAGTAGCGATCCAGACGTGCCATGCTCAGTTCAGGAGTGAACGATACATCGCATCCGTATCCCGAACAAGCCGGGCAAAGTGGAAACGTTCACGCACATGGTCCCATCCAGCGCTGCCCATCTTGTTCCGCAAGGCTTCGCTCTCCACGAGCCGCAAGAGGTGTTCCTCAAGGTTTTGCACATCGCCACTGGGGCTCAGAAAGGCGGTCTTGTCCTGGGCCACCACATTCTCTATTCCTCCTACACGCGTAGTGATCACGGGCTTATTCGCCGCTTGTGCCTCGATCAGGCTGACCGGTGTCCCCTCATTGAGACTTGTCAACATGATGATGTCAACCCCTGCGTTCACGATATCCACCTCTTTGATCCAGGAGGTAAAGGTTATGGTCGCGTTGGCCACCATGGGCTTACCGTTGATCCCGTGGCCGAAACCGTGTCCATTGAAATAAGGCCCCATCACTTGGCTCATTCCCAATTCTTGGGTCTTTTGCTGCAGACGTTCGCGTTCCTCGCCATCACCCACGATAAATGCTCGGATGCGCTTACCTGAACGTTTGGCCACATTCGATATCACTTCCAGGAACAGGTCATGGTTCTTTATGGGTACCAACCGGCCTACGATGCCGATGGCGATCTCATCCTCCGAAATTCCATATACCCTGCGAAAAAGCGCGCGTTTGGCGATCTGGTCCTCTTGGAAACGGCAGAGATCGAAGCCCAAGGGGATCACGCTCACCTTGTTTTCGGTCGTTATCCGGTGTTCTTCCACCAATTCATTCTTCTGCTTATCGCTAATGGCCACGATCCGGGAAGAGCGACGGGCCAGGAACCGTTCAATGTTCTTGTAGAGGGCGGTGCGCACGGGTCCGAAATAGCTGTGGAAGACATGGCCATGGAAGGTGTGTACGATCGCCTCCACCCCCAAGTCGGCAGCGGCCATTCGGCCCACGGCACCGGCCTTGGCCGCATGTGTATGCACAATGTCCGGTTTGAACTCCTTGATCAGTTCCTTGATGCGGTTGTATGCACCACGATCCCTCCACGGCGCCACTTCGCGTTGTAATTCCGGCAAGATCAAGGGTTTTACACCCATTGAACTCAAAATATGATGACTGCCCACCTCGCTTTCCTCTTCGCTTCCACCCACCAAAAGGGTTTCATAATCATCCGGCAGGTAGCGTGTCAGGTAGGCCGCATTGTGCGTGGGGCCACCCAAATTGAACCGGTTGATGATGCGGAGTACTCTTGGCATACGGGAGAAAGGTCGGCAAAGGTAACCTATGGAACGGGCAGGGCTGTTGGGTAGATCAACGCATGTGTCGTTGCCACCACGACAAGTAGACGAGCAAAGCGTGAACGGTTGCCTGTGAGGTGCCCGGAGAAGTTGAATTGAATTCGGACAGCACGAGTTGCGTGGGCTTCCATGCCAAACCTGCCGCTTCCACCTTTTCCTTGGTGATCACCTCTTGGACAAGCCCTGATAGCGGTCCGCGCAGAAGGTCCAACAAGGGTACTTCGAATCCTTTCTTGCCGCGGGTCATCACCGTGGCGGGCACTAGGTGTTCGAAGGTGTCCCGAAGGATGTACTTCCCTGAGCCCACGCGCAGCTTGGCACTTGCCGGCAGGCTGAAGGCGAATTCCACGACGCGGAGGTCCAGGAAGGGCGTGCGCACCTCCAATGCATGTGCCATGCTCGTAAGGTCCACCTTGTGTAACATGTCGTTGGGCAGGGTGGTGATCAGGTCGGCGAGAAGCACTCCGTTCATGCCGGGCAACAGGCCCAAGGGCGCCGTGATCCGCTGCTGGCGTTGGTTCCTTTCCTGCGCGGGGGAAGGGTGTGCAACGAGTTCACGGGCGAGCTGGGGGTCGGCGAATGAAGCCAATTCCAAAAAGCGTTGTTCGGGGCCGGTCCGGGCCAAGCGGGCGAAACGATCATATTGGCGTACACGGTCCTGCCAAGGGCTGTTGCGCGATCTTGGGAGCATGCGCCACAAGGGGGCCAATGCGCGCACGGCTTTTTCAGCGGCTCCCGGTGCTTGCCAGCGCAATTCGGCTTGGTGCTTACGGTAACCGCCAAAGACCTCGTCCGCCCCATCGCCGCTCAAGGCCACGGTCACCTTTTTCCGTGTCCTTTCGCAGAGGATCAACGAAGGCAGCGCCGAGCTATCGGCAAAGGGTTCATCGGTGGCCGCGAGCAATTTCGCGTAGTTCTCTGCGAGGTCTTCACGCGTGAGTTTGAACGTGTGGTGCTCGCTTCCGATATGTTTCGCCACTTCTTCGGCATACTGCGATTCGTCGAAGAACGGATCATCCGCATACCCGATGCTGAAGGTGTGCAAGTGTTTATGGTGTTCGGCTGCCAAGGCGCTCACGATGCTGCTGTCCACCCCACCGCTCAAGAAGGTGCCCACAGGCACATCCGCGATCAAGCGCAACCGCACCGCATCGTTGAGCAGGTCGAACAGTTCCTTTTTGGGATCGGGGCTTGGTGCCACACGTTTGCTGGCTGCAACGGGGTCGTACCAACGTTCCACTTCGGCTCCTGAGGCATCTATGGAAATACTGTGGCCCGGCAACAATTTCTGAGTTCCCTTAAAGACCGAATAGGGGGCTGGTATGTAGTGGTGCGTGAAGTATTGTTCGGCAGATAAGGGGTCGGGATCCCGTTTTGCACCCAAGGCGATCAAGGCACGCAGTTCACTTGCGAACAGAAAGCTTCCATCGACCACGGTCCACAGCAACGGCTTTACACCGAACCGGTCGCGAGCAACGAAGAGGGTGTCCTTTTCGGCATCGTGGATGGCGAGTGCGAAAAAGCCGTTGAGGTCATTCAGGAAGGCGGGACCCTTCACCGTAAAAAGTCGCAATACGACCTCCGTGTCCGTTCGGCTGCGGAAGACATGGCCTTTTGCTTCCAATTCGGACCGTAATTCCTGGAAATTGAAGACCTCCCCGTTGAAGGTGATCGTATACCGCCCACCTTCATCGGTAAAAGGCTGGTGGCCCAAAGGGGAGGTGTCAATGATGCTGAGCCGACGTTGGCCAAGAATAGCTCTTCCATTCCGAAAGACACCTTGATCGTCCGGACCACGATGTGCGATGCATTGCAACGCGGCATCAATACGCTCGCCCGTCGCAGGACGACCTTGATCGATCTGGAAAATACCGGCGATGCCGCACATGTTGGTTCGATCCGCCTGCACGGGCGGAAGATCTTCCGCCTCTACAGGTGGATCACCTCACCGTATGCTGCGGCCGCTGCCTCCATAATGGCTTCGCTCATGGTGGGGTGGGGGTGAACGGTCTTGATGATCTCGTGGCCCGTGGTCTCCAGTTTGCGGATGCTCACGCATTCGGCGATCATTTCGGTCACGTTCATGCCGATCATGTGTGCGCCCAACAACTCGCCGTATTTCGCATCGAAGATCAACTTAACGAAACCGTCCTTGGCACCGGCGGCACTGGCCTTTCCGCTCGCGGTGAACGGGAACTTGCCCACCTTGATCTCCATGCCCTTTTCCTTGCACTGCTTTTCGGTGTACCCCACGCTGGCCACTTCCGGGCTGCAATAGGTACACCCTGGGATGTTGTTGTAATCCAAGGTGTGCGGGTTTTGTCCGGCGATCTTCTCAACACAGATGATGCCTTCGGCGCTGGCCACGTGCGCCAAGGCCTGTCCGGGTGTTGCATCGCCAATGGCGAAGTACCCAGGAATGTTCGTGGCATAGTAGCCATCCACCTTGATCTTGCCTTTATCAGTAACGATTCCAACCTCTTCCAGGCCGATGCCCTCGATGTTCGCGGCGATACCCACGGCGCTCAGGACGATATCGCATTCGATCACTTGATCTCCCTTCGGGGTCTTCACGGTCACTTTGCAGCCTTTACCTGCGGTGTCCACTTTGGTCACTTCGCTGCCAAGCATTACGTCGATGCCTTGCTTTTTAAAACTCTTTTCCAGTGCCTTGCTCACGTCCTCATCTTCCACGGGAACCACGTTCGGAAGGAACTCCACCAAGGTCACTTTGGTACCAAGCGCATTGTAGAAATAAGCGAACTCACTTCCTATGGCACCGCTGCCCACCACCACCATGCTCTTGGGCTGTTCCGGCAATACCATGGCATCACGATAGCCGATGATCTTTTTGCCGTCCTGCTTCAGCGCTGGCAGTTCGCGGCTGCGTGCCCCGGTCGCGATGATGATGTTCTTCGCTTCAATGGTCTGCTTGTTTCCATCGGCACCGGTCACTTCGATCTTCTTGCCGGGCTTCACAACACCGGTGCCCATGATCACAT
>Ga0335394_10002962_pt1 | contig 19217 bp, 11 predicted proteins | sample MAT03_FD_205741 | JGI IMG/M metagenome (GOLD analysis project Ga0335394, IMG submission 205741) | Freshwater microbial communities from Lake Fryxell liftoff mats and glacier meltwater in Antarctica - MAT-03 (spades assembly) (version 2) ... | reverse complement strand
CTATAAAGTCTGCACCGCCCGCGCAGCGGGCGGCGCAGACTTTTAGAATCTTGTTTTTATTTAGGTTGAACTACTTACTGACAACGTTGGTCAAATACGCTTTGGCGATTAACGCTTTAGGTCTACTGAGGTGAACAGTCAGATATCACGGCTGTGAAGTATTTTTCTAGCGAAAGGCTCGAATTACATAGTCGAGCCAAAAAATTATCCGGTCTGGCCAAAATTTGAATATTTTATTTACGTAGAGAGTTACAAAAGTAGAGTTGCAAATCAAGCAGTCATTCTCTAAATGTTAGATCAGCTTTTGTTCAGCTCAGCAAAAATCTTCATCTTAAAGTTTCCGATTTTTCTCGTAAATTTGGCTGATTTTTCTCGTGAATTTGGCTGATTTTTCTCGTGAATTTGGCTGATTTAATTGTTCTACTTATGCAGTTTTTAGCTTTACCAATTGTTCCTCTGCTTGACAGTATTGATTGTTTTGTTTGCGGGGATATGCCAACGTAAAAGCAAAAAATAGTGAAAACAAAGCGATCGCCACCTATTTTTTACGTCACTCTCTCCGTGCAATATTTTCTACCTGTTTAATGTGCCCTGCAAAAATCGCTGTCATTCTTACAGGGCAAGTATCTCAGCCATCCTATTTGTCGCCTCAATCTCCTTCCCATGGACAAGGGCAGTACGTACAACTCTGAAGTTCTGATTGTAAAAAATTAACGAAATTGGCATTTATTTAGACAAAAACTCAGCATTTATACTTTGTTTAAGGACAACTTGGAATCTTCACAAATTGAAAAAGCCTGGAAGGTAAGACCCATGAAGGTTGTCACCCCCTTTTACATAAGAGATTAAGACAGCTATATTTTATTTTAAGGAGCTATAAAAGCCATTGAAATAATGTTCAACTGATTCAATTGCTTTAAGCAGATGTATCCATGCAAGGCAGATAGCTTCTTGAAATGATCACTCTTGAGATGAACCTTTAACGCTGAAAGAGAACCTTAGATGTTATTAGCTCTGTATCACGCTTTAAGGTTTTTTAATTGAAAGGCGATCGCTAAAATTCCCCCTGTTGCTCCCTGTTTTCCTAGGCTAGAACCCCCCTAAAAGTAATTGCCATTGTTAGTCGAAATTGGGTTATACCCCCCTGTTTCGGCATCTTTTTCATGCGAGTGATGCTCCAAAAAAATTTGGCGAATCGTCTAAACCGCAATGACTTTTATGTTTGCGCTTGAGTACAGCAATTTTAGTGTATGACCCACATCTGAGTTGTATGAATGTTTCACCCGAAGCAGCATCCAATTCCTTCATGTCTGGGTTGGTAGATCCCCTGTATGAATCGTTTTCCAGTTCAGTGGAGAGCAGTTCACGTCCTCAGAAAGGTATGTATGCAGGGCATCTAATATCAAGCACTTTAATGCCGTAAAAAAGCGAAATTTCTAGATAGGTTTCCTGAGAGTTTGAGAGAGGGAAGAGGCGAATGTCACGAGATGCTTTGGTGGTTGGAATCAATACTTATCGATATTTGCACGCGTTGCAAAGTCCGGCTCAAGACGCGGAAGCGATCGCCCATGTGCTACAAACCTATGGAGAATTTCGGGTACAGCGTTTTCCAGAAGTTGTGCAATCTGGGCAGCCTCACATCGGTAAAACGACCCCCGTCACTCTACAGGCTTTAGAAGCTGCATTAGTCAATTTGTTCAAGCCTAAGGGACATAACATTCCCCACACAGCACTGTTCTACTTCTCTGGTCATGGCATTCAAAAAGATGCAGGGATTCAAGAGGGCTATTTGGCAGTAAGCGACGCGCAGCCCGCAGCCGGATTTTACGGGCTATCTTTGTTTTGGCTACGTCGACTGCTGCAAGAAAGCCCTGTGCGTCAGCGCATCGTGATTTTAGACTGCTGCCATAGTGGGGAGCTATTAAATTTTTTAGAGGCTGATCCCGGTGCTAAAGCAGGTACAGATCGCCTATTTATAGCGGCCTCGCGAGAGTATGAATCTGCCTATGAGTCGCTTGATAGTCCTTACAGTGTTCTCACTCAAGCTGTGCGAGAGGGGCTTGATCCGCGTTATGCCAGTAGTGGCAGAGTGACCAGTCACTACCTAACGGCCTGGGTCAGCAATCGTCTCAAGGGAGAGATTCAGCAGCCTTTGTTTGAAAACTCAGGCAACGAAATCATTTTGACGCGCTGTTCTGAAACAGACTCGCTACATCCCGTTGGAGTCTCTACATCATCGGATATTTGCCCGTTTCGAGGGTTAGAGTTTTTTGATGAAGCCCATGCTGATTGTTTTTTTGGACGTGAAGAACTAACCCAGCAACTCATTGATGCTGTAGCAACCAATTCGTTCGTAACGGTGCTGGGGGCATCGGGTAGTGGTAAGTCATCCCTCGTGAGAGCGGGTCTAGTGAGAGAACTAAGACTCGGGCAGGCACTACCGGGTAGCGATCGCTGGCAGATTAAGCTAATTACACCGACTGACCATCCGCTTCGCAGTCTGGCCAGCGCCTTTGTAGACCCAGAGCTGCCAGAGCTAGTCCGTGCTGAACAATTACGCCGCGCCGAAACCTTTTTACAAGATAGAGAGAGTGGTCTAGAACAGCTTGTTTGTACCAGTCTGCCCTTTGATACAGGCTTGCCTAGTACCGCAGGGACAGGTCGAGCCGCGCCAAGCTTAGTGCTAATCATTGATCAATTCGAAGAAGTATTTTCGCTGTGTGGTGGAGTACAGGGTGAACAAGAGCGTTGTCATTTCTTTGATTGCCTTACCCTGGCGCTCCAAAAAACAAGTGACCGATTTCGCATTGTAGTGGTGTTACGGGCAGATTTTCTGGGTCAGTGCTTACCCTATCTAAGCCTAGCCGCGCACATCAATCGCCAGATTGTGCGGGTGACACCGATGGGATATGAACAGATTAAGACCACCATTGTGAAACCTGCCAAAAAAGCTGGGTTGGTTTGTGAACCTAATTTGGTTTACACCATGCTGTTGGATGTGATCGGTGCACCGGGAGAGTTGCCGCTGTTGCAATACACCCTGACAGAACTGTGGCATCACCGGGAAAGTGACCCCACGGGTGGGCCGTCTCGGCTAACTCTAAATGCCTATACCCAGTTCGGTGGTGTACGGGGAACCCTACAAAAACAGGCCGCAAAAATCTTTGACCAATTAACCCCTGAAGAACAAACGGTCACCCGACGGATCTTTTTAGCCCTGACTCAGCTTGGTGAAGGCACTGAAGATACTCGTCGCCGCATTACTAAAGCGGAGCTAGTTAGCCCTACGTTTCCACAAGAACTAGTAGAGCAAACACTAGAGAAACTGGTGGCTGCTAAGTTGGTGATTACCAGTCGAGGCGGGGATGGTGTTAAACCATATAAAACAAATGCGCTGTCACTGAGTTCTAAGTTGGACACCCCAAATCTAGCCCCAAATCTAGGGATACCCCCTCGGGATGTGCCCAGTCGGGACGTTGCAGATGTGGTGGATGTGGTGCATGAGTCGCTGATTCGCAACTGGTCGCTATTGCGGAGTTGGCTCGACGAGAGCCGCGATATGTTACGGCGGCAGCGACGAATTGAACATGCTGCACAAGAATGGGCTGCGATTAACCAATCCCAAAAACGGTTGCCAAGCCAGGCCAAAAGACGGTCCAAAAGCCAGATTAGAGCGGCAGACTATTTGCTTAGGGGCGAGCGACTGTTAGATGCGGAGCGCTTTTTGCGGAGGTATCCGCAGGAGTTGTCGGCTCAGGGGTATGTGTTTGTGGCCGCCAGTACAACGCAGCGGCAGCGGTTGCGGCGCAAATCGCGGCTGTTACAGGTGACGGTGCCCTCGGCGGTGGCGATCGCCTTGTTGGCCTCGTTCAATCAATATCGCGATGTGATCAAAACACAGTCAGAAAAAAATTATCAGTCGCAGGTAGCCACATCCCGAGAGCGAGCGGCGATCGCACAGTCAATTTTGCAGGAACCCAGCCACGACTCAATGGCAGCGCTGTTAATTAGTCGGCTGGCGGCAGAGCATGGAGAGCGCACCTACGAAGCCCAATCGAGCCTGCGCGCAGCCTTGCGAGACTTGCGGTTACAAGTACAACTAGACGGACACCAGGCCAGCGTTAACCAAATTGCGTTTAGCCCCGATCGCCAGTTTATGGCAACATCCAGTGCCGATGGTACTATTCGGCTCTGGACGGGAAGCAGCCGAGCCATCTATGCTCAGCAGCGTGACCAGGCGCAGCGTGTGCTGTCGTGGCAGGCAGAATCTAATTCGTCTCTAGAGACAGCCGCGCCAGAGGTTTCCCAAGCATCGGTTCCCAATGTACCCTTGACCTCTCCGTCTAGGGTCTCTGCGTCTGTTTCTGCACCCCCATCCTCAACTTCTGCATCATCGAATATCATTGCCCTGATGTTTAGCCCAGATGGAAAGCGGATAGCAGCGATCGCCCACCACGCTATGCAGGTAAAAATTTGGTCGGTTGAGTCAGGGGAACTGGTGCAGCAGCTCGCACTACCGCAACCCGCAACCCAGATTTCCTTTAGTGCCGATGGCCGATGGATTGCTGCTAAAGGCGATCGTACCGTATCTCTATGGCAGGCAAAAACTGGCAAACTTCAGGCACGCCTCACCCAAGACTGGAACATTCACAGCTTCCACTTCAGCCCCAATAGCAAATCTCTGCTGTTGGTAGGGCATGGCGGCAATTTGCAGCTATGGCAACTCACGAAGCAGTTGGGGCAACTTGCGCCGTATAGCCAAAAATTGGGTGGGTCTGTGGCTTCTACTTCTACTTCTACTTTTAAGCCTAACTCTGCTTCGGCCTCTAACCCTGTTCTTACTCCTAACCCTGTTCTTACTCCTAAGTCTGCGTCTGTCCGGGTTGATAACTCTGAACGCGGCTCTGTTTCTGCCAACTCTAGCCATGCCGCTGCCCTGGCAATGGAGCAAGACCCGTTAGAACCGTCGATTAATTTGCAGCAAATCTATGATTTAAAGCAACCTGGCGATGTAACTCAGGCCGTCTTTAGTCCCAGCGGACGCTGGATTGCCATCGCCAGTAAGGATGGAATAGCCTCCCTTTGGGATGCAGTCACTGGAAAACTGCACCATCGATTTGGGCAACCGGTTTCCCCTAGTTCTTTAAGTGCCGTTCCCCCTATCCCCACTACGGCGACTGTGGCAATGGTTGTACATCCGCCAAGCTCAGAGCCAGGTGCGCTGCCTTCAGCATTACCCTCACCGCAGCCCATTACTCACTTGGCCTTTAGCCCTGATGAGACCGTATTGGCGATTGGGACGATCGCCTCCAGAGCACGCCTGTGGAATGTTCAAACCAAACAGCTCCAGGTAGAGTTAGTGCAAGATGAGGCGATCGCCCCAGATAATTCAAACGAGCAGCGGTTTATGCAAGATGGGGCGATCGCCCCAGATAATTCAAACGAGTGGAGGGCAATTACCTTTAGCCCCAATAGTCGTCAAATCATTATCTCTAGAGCAAATACCGTTGAAGTCTGGGATGCTCAAACTGGGCGGCGGCTAACGACGCTCCAGGTAGATACATCTGGTATTACTGCTGCCCAGTTCAGCCCCGATGGCACGTATATCGCCACTGGTAGCTCCAATGGCAACGTGTGGCTGTGGGCGGCAGAAGCGGGAGGCGAACTGCCGACTTTGAGCGTACCCAATGCTACGACCGCTTGGATTTCTTTCTTCGACTCTACATTTTCTAGTAGTGCAGCAGTAGAGCAGCGTCAGAACTGGCCCAGGGAAGATTCGGTGGTACCGTCCGGTTCCTCGGCTTTACTCTCCATTGCTCGCCCCAAACAATCGACAACCCCCTTTTCTAAGGTACAACTGGTGGAACGCGCAGCCTTGACAACTGACGGGCTAGTTATGGTTGCCTCCGATGGCACGGTCAAAAACTGGGAAATTTTGGCAGACAGGCGATCGCTTCCTGCTGTGACTTCTACGGCTACTCAGTCAGAGGCAGCTCGACCCAACCCGCTACATCCTGATATAGATTCCAATTCCACTCCAGTTCACCTCAATCGGTTTGACCCTCAACGCATTTGGCAACAAATACAGCAGTTGTTTCAGCCACCCAACCCAGAGCAAACGCCGATCGCTGAGCCTAGCGCCCCGTCTTCTCTTGTCCCCATCAATCCAGAGTTGTCTGATCCACAAGTACCTGATCCAGAATTATCTAATCCAGAACTATCTAATCCAGACCCATCCGCTAATTTAGAACCAACAACCGAAGCGCCCTCCTCTAGGCTCGGTCTAACGGGTAGCGATCCTCTGCCTGCGGTAATGTCGAAGCTAACGGCTGATACCCTACTCACCGGGTTTGCCCTTAGCCCCAATGGGCGGTTCACGGCGACAGCAACGAGTAAAGGCTGGGTCGAAATTCGCCAAAATCGGCCCGGTCAAGCGTCTATTCGGCTACGCCAATTCCGTAACGATGCGTTGAACTCTGAGGGCGATCGCGCCAGTGGAGAGGCTCCGGTTCTATTGCAGCAGCTTGCCTTTAGTCCAGATAATCGCTACCTGTTGGGCGTAGGCGCAGATCTAACCGTGCGCCTGTGGTACGTGCAGTCAGGTCAGGCCGTTGGCACTTTGACAGGGCACAAGGCAGCTATACAGCGCGCCCAATTTAGTCCCGATGGTCAGCGGGTGGTGACGGCTAGTCTGGATGGCACGGCGACGGTGTGGGATGTGGCAACACAGCGTAAGTTGGTTGTGTTACCCCATACAACGGGTGTAACAAGTGCGAATTTTAGCCCCGACGGCCAGTGGGTCGTCACGACTACCAAAGACGGTACCGTTAGACTTGTGGACGCAACGACGGGTACTCCGCACTTGTTACTGGGTGGGCACCGAGGTGCCGTAATGGATGCTCAGTTCAGCCCTGATGGGCGATCGCTGGTGACTGCGGGCACCGATGGTACGGCTCGTCTCTGGGATACCCAAACTGGCACAGAGCAAACCCTGCTTCGTCCTAATCCAATTGAGCCTGTTGCGTTTCAGCGCGCATTTTTTAGCCCCGACGGGCAATATGTTGCAACCCTCACCGCTGATGGGCAGGTGCATCTTTGGGCGGCTACTTGGGAAATGCTGCTGAAGCTAGCGCGCGATCGCAGCCTGCGTCAGCTAACACCCGACGAGTGTGATCGCTATCTCAGACTCGAATCTCATGCCTGTCCCCGGCTGACGTTACAGGGACAATCTCAGCTATCGCAGCAGTTTATTTCAGGGTTGTGAGTTGTGAGTTGTGAGTTGTGAGCTACTAACCTAAAAGCTCTAACTGCATACCGTTGTCGTTATCTATCTTGGCGATTTTAGTTTTTTTCTGGCGGGCGCGAGGGGTATGGGGTTTGATGTCTACATGGGCAACAAACCAGGTGCGAAGCGCTTGGGCTTGGTCTAAATCAAGGGATTCTAGGTCGAGTGGTGGCGGGAAGAGTTCCATGTGAGGGGCATGTGCCCAGGCAACATCGCTGGGATGGCGATCGCTGCCAAAGGGCAACACAGAATCGGGTAGTCGTGCCAAATAGGGCAACACATTGTCTTGGTGTAAGAAGCGCTGACGCTGCTGTTCGAGCTGTCGAACGCGGCGCTTTCGAGCATCGGTATAGTTCAAAATAGGCGGCATGTAATCTTTTTGGCGGGGCGGCAAGCCCAGGGCAGTAGCGGGCAGATGGGCCAGTTCGGGGAGCCACTGTTTAATGAATAGCCCGTCGGGATCACAGCGATCGACCGCGACCTGTTGGGGGTTGTAAATGCGTGTCCAGGTTTTATTAACGCAGTGGGTAACGCCCGCTTGCATGGCCCACTGGTAGTGGTCAATGGGACAATCGCCATCAATCAAGTGGCGCATAAAGTGGAGCGCCCCGTAGCGCCAATCCATTCCTAGCAGGTTGCTGAGGAAGCTGGAGTAGATAGCCCGGACACGGAAATTGAGCTGCTTCCAGCCGCCCGTTGCTGCCAAACAGCGAGCTGCCGCATCTACAATCGGGAAACCTGTTTCGCCCTGCTGCCACGCTTGGTACAGGTCTTCGTCAAAGCCCCAGCCGTCTTCGTCAAAGACTGTATAAAGCGATCGCACCTCCAACTGCGGCAGGTAGCGAAACCGTTGAGCAAAACCACTGCCCCAGCGCAACCGAGCAATAAACTGCTGCCGACTGCGCTGCACCCGACCGTCGTCGGAATGGTCAAGCTGTTGCTGAGTGGTTTGTACACATTCGCGGATCGAGATCGCCCCAAATTTAATGTAGGGACTTAAGCCCGAAGTAGCCTCAGCGCCGGGGTACGACAGTTGCCAATAGTAGCGATCGCTTTTTTCCTGTAGAAATGCTTGTAGAATCTGGCGGGCGGGTTCAATGCCGCCGGGGGGAATCGGTTTTGCATCGGCTACCAATCCCAAATCCTTCAGCGTGGGAATCGGCTCACTGGTTAGATCAGGCGGTACCTCAACGCGGTTAGGAACCGGGATCAGATCCTGTTTCATCTCCTCAAACCAGAGGTTACGGTAGTGGGGATAGGGGATTAGGTCGGCAGTTGTAGCTAACGGTTCAAACCAGCGAATTTTCATCTGCTGCTTTGCCAACACTCGGTTTAGCCGTGCATCCCGAACCCGCCCGTAGATCCGTTCAAAGTCGATGTGCGCGTAAATGCCCTCTGCCTGGGTATCGCGGACGAGCTGGGGTAAGATTTCCACGGGGTCGCCGTAGCGGATAATTAGCCGCCCGCCGCGATCGCGCAAGCCTTGGTCTAATGCGTGCAGACACTCCAGCATAAACGCCACACGCGCCACAGCGGTTTCGGGGTGGTGTAGCAGCGCCCGATCCAACACAAACACGGGAATCACGGCTCCCCGCAAGGCAGCCCGATAGAGCGGTGCATGGTCAACCGTCCGCAGATCTCGCCGGAACCAAACAATGGTGCGATTCATGATGCAAACGGTCTCTAGCTGTGGTGCAAAAATGGCAGAATCGCCGCTGCCACTTGGGGGGCAAATTCTTCGTGCAGACCTAGCGTTCCGGAAAGGGTTTGGGTTTTAACCCCAGCAATGTTCCCTAAAGCATCCATTTCTGCCTTTGATTTGGGGGGTGCGTTGGCAGCGGCGATCGCCAACATCGGCACCTCTACCGCTTGAGCCAGGGCTAAAAATTCGTCTCGGCTGTGTACGGGGTCTAGGCCGCCAGTGACAAACGCAGCCGGGGCAAACCGGGCACCGGGCTGCTGAGTGATATCACGTTTGTGGGTGATAAATTCGGGCGTTAATCGAGCCGCATCGCTGTAGACATGGCGACCATACATCAGTTTTAGGAAGCCGGGTGTGGTGTTGGCCCAGTACAGTGCTTGCCCTACAAGGGGCGATCGCACCAAATTTCGCACGGCTCCAGCTACCTTCGGCGGGGCACCCATCGTGGGCAAAGGGCCTCGCCAGGTGGGTGCTACCAACACAATTTTTGACCAGAGGTGCTGGGGAGCCAATTGCAGCACGTAGCCAGCGCTGTGACCCGCTGCCACTACAGCGATCGCCCGGTCAAACATAGCCGACACAAACGCCTGTAGAAACTGACGATAGAGTTCTGGTTCGTAGATTAGCGGCAACCGCGATGAGTCACCAAATCCCGGTAGATCGACCGTGGTTACCTGAAACTGTGACGCTAGACGCTCGGCCACACCTGCCATTTCTTCACGGGATGAAACCGTACTCAGCGCTGGCAGTAACAGGACGGAATCGCCCGTTCCAACTGTATCGTAGGCGATCGCGATCGGCTGTTGATGCCAGCTCCAGTTGTGGATTTGCATAGGGCGGTGCCAAGTTCCAGCGAGCAGTACAGGTTAACTTAGGAAGCGTCGTCGATCAGGGCGATCGCCCGTCGCTGCATCGTTTGAAACATATTACGAAATCCATTAGTGCGCGAGGGAGTCAGGCTTACGTCTAGCCCTGTAGCCTGAATGAAATCGGGTTTAAGCTGAATCACCTCGGCGGGTGTTAGCCCATTTAGCCCCTCTACTAAGGCCGCCAGTAATCCCTTTGTCAACTGAGAATCCGAGTCTCCTTCGTATAGCAGCTTTCCATCCTGTAGACTGGCCACGACAAACACCTGGGAGGCGCAACCGGGAACCTTGTATTCATCAAGTTTTTCGGCTTCTGGAAACGCTTTCATGCGTTTGGCAAACCACAGCAGCAGTTCATACTTTTGCTTGGAATCTGTTACCCGTTGAAATCGCTGGACAACGCGCTCCAGTGGAGACGGTAGCGGCGCAGGACTAATTGATGAGGTCATTGCTGGAATTTAAACCATACTCGCAACTAAACTTATCCTATCGCTATGTCACTAAGTCTGTAGATAGAGTACTAAGAGGATGTTTTAAAAGTCTGATTGTTAGTAGCAAAACGTTTTAGATCCCCCTAAATCCCCCTTAAAAAGGGGGACTTTGAGTCCAGTTCCCCCCTTTTTAAGGGGGCTAGGGGGATCAACAGGTGCCTAAAATCACAGCAGACCACTTTTCAAACATCCTCTAAGGTGCAACCTAAGTAATATGCAGAGTTTTAGAAGCTGGGCATTAAAGTATTGGGTAGTGGTATTGATGTAAGGATTTTTTGATGGGTGGGCTTCGCCCACCCATCAAAAAATCCTTACTAATTGAGGACTACCAAGTATTGAATATAGAACCGAATTACTGGGGGTGTCTCCCCTCTCCCATTCCCCTTCTTTTCTAACTGGTTTTTCTAACTGTATGCAAGCTCCTGTGCTCTCTTCCACTGTGCTATTGACCGTACTCTTATCTGTAGGATTATTCTTCTTTATCCGAGCGTCTACTAAAGACCGAATTGAGGTGGCCAAACTGGTTAGCGACCAACCCGAAACGCTGTTGTTAGAGCAGTTGCAGCAATACTTTACGCAGCGAGCCTATCGCCTTGCAAGGGTAGATGCAGCTAGCAACACGGTGGTGTTTGAAGGCTTTGTTCGCTCTAGTCTATGGCTAGCTAGCTTTCTAACAGTGTTGGCGGCGATCGCATTTTTGTGCTTGGCGCTGGTGTTATCTCTACTATTTCCCAAGCAGGTCCTGTTATTTCCTTGGTTGGCACTGCTAGCTCCCGCCGCTGGATATTTTTATTGGGTCAAGTCGGCTCGATCAGAGCAGGTATCGCTGCAAGTAGAATCTCTATCGAGCGCCGATATCCCGACTCAACAGCTAGTGACTGTAACTGCTCACCGAGATGAATTGGCAGAACTACAGGGGACTCTCAAGCTAAAATCACTGCCAGAATGAGGCAAGCCTGAACTCGTAGGTTCCATAAAACCTGATATTTTGTGGTGAGAAGGCAGCCTAGCTTAAGCCTTGGGTTGATCTCCTGATTGGTTCATTTTCTTCTCCCCATCCTCAGTGCACATCCCTCCTCTCAATAGCCGCTTTGATCAATTGCGCCAGCGTCTGAATCAGACGCTGTATCAAGCATGGTTTCCGATTGAAGCCGAAGATTATCAGATGTGGCGACATACGTTTATGCGGCGGCGGCTGCGGCTAGTGTTAGCTATTGCAATTTTTGCGTATTTAACCTTCATCCTGCTGCGCTTTATTTTGGCGATCGCCAACCCTGCTGAGGTTAAGTCGGGCTGGTTTACGATGGCGGGGGTGGCCTTATTGGGGCTAATTCTCTGCGGAGCGCTGTACAACAGGCCAGTGGGCAAACAGTATCCAGGGCTGATTTTTCTAGGTTGTTCGTGGTCAATTACCTTAGTCGAGCAGGTGTGGTCAACGCTGCAGGGGGTGGCGTTTCCGGGGGTATTTGCTTGGACTCTGGTATTTTTGACGCAAGCTACCCTACTGCCAGTCCGCTGGCGGTTACATCTGGTGACACAGGCGGTCTTGCTGGGCTATTACTTTGGGGTCAATGCACTGCTGGGGTTGAAGCAGGCCAGTGGCTCAATTTGGGATGCAACACTATGGCTTTATTTCTTTTGGTTTTGCGGCATTTGCAATCTGTCGGTATTTTTATACGAACGGTTGCAGCGGGCAGAATTTCGCGCCCTCAAGGAGCTAGAACAAGAGCAGGCAAAATCAGAAAAGCTGCTGTTAAATATTTTGCCTGAAGCGGTGGCACGCCAATTGAAGCAAGATCAGCGGACGATCGCCGAGAATTTTGCCGAAGTGACGGTGCTATTTGCCGATATCGTAGGCTTCACAGAACTATCTGCCGGGGTGCCGCCAGCGGATATGGTGCGACTGCTCAATCAGATTTTTTCACAGTTTGATTACCTCGCCGAGCAGCACGGGCTAGAAAAGATTAAAACGATTGGGGATTCTTACATGGTGGTGGGTGGTCTGCCGCTAGAACGGGCTGACCATTTAGAGGCGATCGCCAATATGGCTTTGGATATGCAGGAGGCGATCGCTAAAGTTCAAACTCCCCATCAAACTCCGTTCAGAATGCGGATTGGGATCAATACTGGCCCCGTAATTGCAGGTGTGATTGGGGTTAAAAAGTTTATTTACGATCTGTGGGGCGATACGGTAAATACCGCCAGCCGGATGGAATCTCATGGGGTACCGGGCAGCATTCAAGTGACGCAAGCAGTTTACGATCGCCTTAACTATCGCTACCGATTCTTAGAGCGTGGTTCCATTTATGTCAAAGGTAAAGGTCAGATGATGACTTACTTTTTGCTAGATGGCAGCCAGGATGAATCGGTCAAGGGTTAAGGAGATTTCTAGGAATGAATCTACCCTTTATAGCGGTTCCTGGTTCAGTGAAGTACAAGTTGATTTTTAAAAGCCTTATTCAGCAAGGGTTTTGCCGGGGTCTACTGTACCTCACCCGGCAAAGAACCGCTATAATCTGGGCTTCGACTTCGCTCAGCCCACAAATTCCGAGCGTTGAGCGAAGTCGAAACGCGACAATTCAGGTATTTTCTTTAGTAGAAATCTCCTAAGACTACCATCGGGGTGCGAATTAGCAACGCCGTATTCCTCTTGTACGCTTAGAAAGAGGCTGAAATATTTTGTAAAACTTTTAGTTGCCATGACGACCGGGCATTCTTCTCAATCTGAACCAACTTGGTTAATAGTGGTGCGTCTGTTGCGCTGGGACAAGCCAGCAGGCAGGCTGATTTTAATGATTCCGGCGCTGTGGGCGGTGGTATTGGCAGCGCGAGGTACACCGCCGCTACCGCTGGTAGGAGTCATTGTGTTGGGCACGTTGGCTACGAGTGCAGCAGGTTGTGTCGTTAACGACCTGTGGGATCGCAATATTGATCCCAAAGTGCAGCGAACCCGAATGCGACCACTAGCATCCCGTGCCCTGTCAGTGCGGACGGGCTTGGCTGTGTTGTTAGTTTCGCTGGTCTGCGCGTGGGGGCTGTCACTTTACCTCAATCCGCTGAGCTTTTGGCTATCCGTGGCGGCGGTGCCAGTAATTTTGCTTTATCCTCTGGCAAAGCGAGTGTTTCCGGTGCCACAACTGGTGCTGTCGATCGCCTGGGGGTTTGCTGTGTTGATTAGCTGGAGTGCTGTTACGGGTACGCTTGAGCCTGCTACGTGGCTGCTGTGGGGGGCAACGGTGCTATGGACGCTAGCCTTTGACACGGTGTATGCCATGTCAGACCGGGAGGATGATCGGCAGATTGGAGTAAAATCGAGTGCGCTGTTTTTTGGGCGCTATGCCGCTCAGGCCGTGGGTGCTTTTTTTACGGGAGCAGCCGTTTTGCTGGCCAGAGAAGGCTGGCTTCTATCGCTGGGGTGGGGATTTTGGCTGGCGCTGGGACTGGCGGTTTTGGGCTGGATCTGGCACTATCGGCAGTTGACTCCTACTCATCCCAACCCAACCGTTTATGGCCAGATATTTCAGCAAAATGTATGGATCGGCTTTGTGCTGTTGGTGGGGATGGCGGCTGGATTCTGACAGTGAGGGATGTGACAGGAATGGGTACATCTCACGCCCAAAAACCTGCTCTTTAATTTGCTGGTAGTGGTACTGATGTAAGGATTTTCTGATGGGTGGGCGAAGCCCACCCATCAGAAAATCCTTACCAATTTAGGACTACCAATTTGCTTTGGACAACTCTGCCAATTCGGGTTGGTTTGGCGGTTCAAATGGAACCATAGCGCTGTCTAAATGTTTGATCAACGTGGCCTTGGGCAGAGGCCCCCGCAGGTGCTCCCACGGTAGCACCCGGTCGGTTTCCCAGGTTTCATGGACGTAGGTTTCTAAGGGGGGCACCTGACCGCGAAAGTCTTTGAAGGCGCGACGATAGCTACCCAGCGTGTCGCCATAGTGGCGCACCTGTTCTAATACGTGAGAGAGGCGGCGATCGCCTCGTGAGATCAACGCTTGAATTGCTGACCAGTTATAGCTTTCAGGGCGAAACTCAACGCCCAGCGCCCCTAGCCTTTTCTGCAAAAACTTTAGTCGCTTTTCTGCCTCTGGGTTAACCCCAAACCACTGGAACGGCGTGTGTGCCTTGGGTACAAACGTGCTGCATCCAAAGGTGAGCCGTAGACCAGGTGCCGCCTTTTTGACATCCCGTAGCATCGCCACCGTCGCGTCTAAATCGTCTGGCAGTTCGGTAGGAATGCCCGCCATACCGTACAGCTTGAGGGAACTCAGCCCCCCAGCCTTAGCGCTAACGGCAGCTCGAAGAATTTCATCATTGGTCAGCTTTTTGTTGACTACTCGGCGCAGGCGATCGCTACCGCTTTCGACCGCAATGGTGATGGAGCGGCTGTCATGCTTCACTAGCGATCGCGCCAGTTTTTCGGTCACTGTATTTGTTCGCACTGATGCCAGACTCAAGCGCACGTCGTCAAACTGAGGCTGATCCAGGTAGTCCAGCAGTGTTTCAAATTCTGGATGCTGTGTTACCGATGCGCCTAGCAACCCCAGTCGATTGGTCACGGCTAGTCCACGAGCGATCGCCGGGATCAGCGATTCTTCTAGACTGGCTGTTCGAAATGGGAGGGTCAGATAGCTAGCAAGGCAAAATCGACACATTTCAGGACAACTGCGTACCACTTCCACCATGTAAATGCTTTCCCAGGCCGCGTTCTCCGTGACGACGGTAGAGGCCGAGAGCACATTGCCGCGATAGGTTTGCTTTTCAACCTGAGCCGGAATCTGTTGATCTAGTGGGGCGATCGCAGTGATTAGCCCGTCTGCGGCTGTGTAGGTGACGGCGTAGAGGCTGGGAATATACACCCCCGGTACCTGGGCTAGATGCCGCAACTGAGTCAGGCGATCAGCGCCTTGCACTGTTTGATAGGCATCAATAAACTGATCAAGCAGCGTTTCGCCATCGCCCAACAGCACCACATCAAAAAAGTCAGCAAACGGCTCTGGATTGGCCGTCAATACGGGGCCACCACCGAACACCAGCGGATGGTTATCAGACCGATGCTCTGACCGTAGTGGAACGTTCAGCGATTCCAGCAGACTTAGAATATTGACGTAATCCAATTCCCAAGACACTGAAAAACCAAGTAGCTTTGGCTGCTCTGGCAGCGATTCATGTAGGTCTGTGAATAATCTACTTACCCGCAGATCAGACCGAGCACTCAGAGTTGCCCATACCACCTGATAACCCAGGCTAGTAATTCCGACGCTGTATTCATTTGGAAAAGCAAAGACAACTGGAACGGCTGATGCTGACGGTTGGGCAGGAGTAAAAAGCAAATGTTCAGCAGCAAAAACAGAGGTCACAAGAAGTCACAATAGATACAAGGAGCTAGTTTCTTCAGCCTAGCATGTGAGATTAAGTTGTAAGGGATAGAGCAGACTTAGCCTGCTCTATCCCTTACTAGCAATTCTCATTTTGAAACATTTGTACTGAAATCGGAGCCTTCAAAGGCTTTCATGCTCAAATTCTTGAACGATCGAATGCGGCTTTCAGCCAGATGAATTGCTCAAACTGAGACATTTCAATGAGAACCGTTCTCATAATGAGAATTGCTGATCCCTTACAACGTGTGTAGGAGTGTTACATCATTATTGCTATTGTTTTCAACCCGTAGAATTACGGTAGGTAGTCAATAGGCCAAGTTGTTATTTTCAGAGGAACGAAGCGCGATGTACAACTTGTAAGATAACCCTCATCCCTTCTTCTAAAAAACTGTCTCCTATTTTCTTGAGGTTCAGTCTTAACCCTCTAGTTTTTGGTTCCCTATTACTGTCGCTAGTTCAGTGTCAAAAATGGGGTAGTGGTATTGATGTAAGGATTTTTTGATGGGCGGGCTTCGCCCATCAAAAAATCCTTACCAATTTAGGACTACCAGAAATGGAAGGCGTAGTATGGCATGATCGGTTTAGGCGTTTGGCGCGTACAGAATATGAAACCTTATACTAAGTAGTTCAACCTAAATAAAAACCAAATCCTAAAACCCTGCGCCGCCCGCTGTGCGGGCGGCGCAGGGTTTTAGAATCTTATATTTAATTAAGCCCACCTACTTATGCAGCGATTTTCTATATCCTTTCCATATTTGGAGGTGCTAGAAGAAATTACTTAGACCGATGGACACATAGGTTTCTGAATATTCCGAACATTTACCCTGGGACTTTACCTGAACCTCATGACATCCTGGAGAAGATTGAGGTAAAAAGCACGCTTAGCACTTAACTTAAGACAGTTATTGTATCCAGACAGTTATCGTATTCTCTTCATTTTTGTACGTGATTTTTGTATGTGATTATCAAGCTTAAACCCAAGTTTTGCCCTATGCACGCAGCGATCGCCACAGAATTTTGGATCTGGGTTTAAGCGTAATTAGCTGAGCTGATTGGATTTGGGTACCGTGCTTCTCTTCGGTTCAAAAGTGCAAAGAGGGTCATTATCCTGACGCATTGAGTTAATAACAATGCTGAATATGGAGACGAAACATTAACCAATGGTTGACCTATTTAATTCTCAACTTAATTCTCAATGGGGCACCTTTGTTCCTCAAGCTGAACGCATAGCTGATTCTTCAGTGACGTTTTCTAGCGAGTTACAGCTTTCTAAAGCAGAGCTAGATTGCTTACTGGAACAAGCGATCGAGCAATACCAAATTCGAGAATACGATACGGCGTTGTCCAAGTTTGCCCAGGTTCTAAACGACTATCGTAACTTGCCCGATCTCCACGGTGAAGGCATGACCCTTGGCGGCATGGGACTAGCATTTTACGCTCTGGGGCGATATTCAGACGCGATCGCTCATTCCCATCAAGCCCTGGCGATCGCTCGGCAGATTATGGATCGGCGCATTGAACGGCAGGCGCTGAGCAACTTAGGCAACGCTTATCGTCACCTCAACGATTACCCCAAGGCAATTGAATACAAGCAGCAAACCCTCAAAGTTGCTCAAGATATTCAAGATAGCCGAGGTGAGATGGCTGCTCTAAGCAACCTGGGGATGGCGTACAAAGCCATGGGCGACTATGACACTGCGATCGCCCATTATCAAGAAAGTCTTGCCTTGGCGCGTTTGTTGCGCGACTCCCATGTAGAAGCCCAAGTGCTGCGTAACCTGGGCAATGCCCACCATGCTCAAGCGAACTTTGCAAAAACCGTCGAGTGTTATGAACAACTCCTGAAAATTGCCCAACGGTTAGATGATTTACCCATGGAAGGGCAAATTTTAAAGAATTTAGCCAGTGCTTGCTACGCTCAAGGCGACTGCGATCGCGCCATTACGTTTCATCAGCGACGATTGACAATCGCCTGCACCCTAAAAGACTATCGCAACCAAGAACAAGCGCTAGAAAGTTTGGGGGTGATTTACGATGCAAAGGGCGACTACGTTCAAGCGATCGACTGTTATGAACAGCGGTTGGCGATCGCTCAACTTGCTCAAGATGCTTACTTAGAGCAGCAAATTCTCATGAGCTTGCGTAATGTCTGCTATGCAGTCGGCGACTATGCTCGTGCCAGTCGTTACTAAACTTGTTTACACGTTTTGACAAACAAGCAACGCTCACTTGTCAAAACGTGGCTCATGGTGTTTTAGCAATTGCGGTGTTTTAGCAATTGCTTGATGCAGTCGGAGAAATTGGGCATTGCTGATTTGAAGCATAGCCATAGACGGATTGGTTAGGACGGGGTGCAGGGGTGGAACCCTGGCTGGGGGCAAAGCCCCCACACCCCCTCTGATCTCAGTGTCCTAACCTTTGTGGCGACAGCTATATGAAATTTTTTTGAGAGGGGCGCTGAGCGCCCCTCTCAAAAAAAATCATATCCGGATTAAGCAGCGCCAGAAATCGGAGAGGGCAGCGTAGTTGTCTCGGCTTCTAATGAGTGGGCAAGAAGGGTTGGTTCACTCAGCCCTAGCCATCGAGTAAAAAACTTAGTGAGCCATTGTTCAACAGCCGTGGCGTAGAGCTTGTGTGCCGCAATCTGAGCTTCAGCGGACTGAGCATCAGGATGAGTGAGGTGTTCGGCGGCGACAGTTGTCCAGCGTTTCATTAGCGATCGCGTCATTTCGGGATGAAACTGTACCCCATAGGCCGTCTCGCCATAGCGAAACGCCTGATTTGCGAATACCTCACCCGTTGCTAACAACGTGGCACTCTGAGGGATCTCAAACCCTTCTTTATGCCACTGATAAACATACTCTAGCCCTGCCATCTCATCTTTCCCAGCCGCTGTGAGTGCAATAGGACAATACCCAATTTCCATTCGATCTTCAGGATGGGGCGCAACCCGTGCTCCCAGCACGCGTGCCAAAAGCTGGGCACCCAGACAAATTCCTAAGTAGGGTTTGCCTGCTTCGAGCACCTGTGGAATCCAATCCAGTTCAGTTCGAATAAATGGCAGTGTTTCACAATCATTGGCGCTCATAGGGCCACCAAAAACTACCGTGGCGGCATAGTCATCCATGGAATTGGGCAGGGGATCGCCTTGACTAGGGCAACGTAGTTCTAGTTCAAGTCCCTGCCGTTGAAGCAGTTGAGCAACTAAGCCAGGGTTAGACGTTGTTTGATGAACGACAAGAAGAATTTTGCTCACGAGCGGTTTTGTGTTTATATTCCTATCTAATTGAACTTAGATGCACTTTGAAAAGTATCGCACTATAGTAAAAGGCTGATTTTGGGGGTGCAAACATCCACAAAATTAATCTCTAACATACCCTTCTCTAGTTTGGACTAAATTTGATCTCGCTTTTGCACCTGGATACTTTGAGCATTCCTCAAAAGGCTCTTGGAAAGGGCACTGTAGCAAAGACTATCCTT
>Ga0335394_10002960_pt1 | contig 19219 bp, 16 predicted proteins | sample MAT03_FD_205741 | JGI IMG/M metagenome (GOLD analysis project Ga0335394, IMG submission 205741) | Freshwater microbial communities from Lake Fryxell liftoff mats and glacier meltwater in Antarctica - MAT-03 (spades assembly) (version 2) ... | reverse complement strand
CACGCGTGGGCGCTTGCCCATCTCATCACGCGGCAGGTAGTAGAACCAGCGCTTGCGCGCTTCATCGTAGAACAGCGAGCCGTCACCCGGCTCTCGTCGCTTTGGCATGGTGATCTCCTGCCCTGAGTGCGCTGTGCCTCCACTTTTGTAGGTTAGCGCCAGAAAGCGTATTCGGAAACATGACAAAATCTATGACAAAACATAGGACATGGTCGAATACGCTATGTAGAGAACCCCATTCCTCGCTCCCTCAGGCTGACATAGCGATTCTTTGTAATAACGAGATGATCCAGCACATCGATATCGAGGAGCTTGCCGGCTTCCACAATCTGGCGCGTCACCAGGATGTCCTCGGGCGAGGGACTGGGGTCGTTGGAGGGGTGGTTATGCGCCACGATGAGTGCCGCGCTGTTGCGGCGCACGGCGTCGCGAAATACCTCACCGATTCGCACCTGGGCGCTGTTCACCGAGCCGATGTAGATGGTTGCAATCTGCTGGACGCGGTTCTTGGTGTCGAGCAGGACGGTGCGGAGCTGCTCCTGCTCCAGGTGGCCCATCTCCAGCATTAGCAGGCTGGCCACGTCGGCGGGCGACTTAATTTGCGGCCGCTCGTCAATACCGGCGATCAGGAGCCGCCGGCTGATCTCCAGCGCAGCCTTGAGCGTGGCGGCCTTGGCCTCGCCCATGCCGCGGTGCGCGCACAGCTCGTGATGGGCGGCGCGGAGCAACCCGCTCCAGCCCTGGTGTTTGACCAGCAGCTGCTGCGCGAGTTCGACGACGTCGGTGCCACTGACGCCGACCCGCAGCACGATAGCGAGCAGTTCGGCGTCGCTCAACGCTCCCGGCCCGTAGGTCATCAGCCGCTGCGCCGGCCGCTCGTGGAAGGGAAGCTCGCGGATACGCATCAGTGGCCTCCCTCGTGCATCTGATCGACGAGCTTGACCACCCGCAGCGCCAGGATGAGCCGATAGCCCTGGCGCATGAGTTCCGCCACCCGGCTCGCTGCCGCCCGGTCGGTGAGTACCAGGTCGGCGTAGCGCTGCTCCAGATGCTGATGCGACTGTTGCCCGCCCCGCCGACCGTGCGCGGCAGCGTTCTCGCTGGTGAACCGTGTCATCGCTGTGCCCTCCCAGTTTGTCTCAAAACCTGGGCACACCGAACCAGCCGCAGCGCGGCTGGTACGCGCCGTGTGGGCAATAAGCAGAAGCCGGGATTTGGACAAGCAAACAGCCCCAGCAGGGTGCTGAGGCTGTCAGTCGTTTCCGTGCTTGTCTCGGCGGCGCCGCTACGCGTCGGGCGGTTGCCCTCGTCGGTCAAGGCAGGCGATCAGCTCGGCCTGGGCGTTGAAGTCGAGGAGCGCATCGCCGAGTTCAAGCATCGTCTCGGGGTCGCGCGATGCCACACGGGTTCGCAGCTGATTTGGGAGCGGGCCGACCTTCCGGTCGCGTTGACGCAGCACTCCTTCACGTTGTCCCTCAGCTCATGCCCGTTCCTCGAAGCTTATGAGAACGTGGCTCACAACGCCTGCTCATTGCCGTGCTGGTCGAGCCAAGCCAGCAGCTCGTGCGGCCCAGTAAAGTCGAACATATCTTTGCTCAGGGCGAGCAGGATCTCCGGCGAAAGTGCCGCTATACGCGCCTCCGCTTCCAGCGAAAGCTGGCCAACCCGATGGTTCAACAACTGGACGACCAGATCACGTTGCCCTTTGAGGCGGCCAAACTCCTCGATGCTGGTCACAAAGGTATCCATACCCGTCTCCTCCAGTTCAACCTGCTGCATTGTAGCATGGGCCTCCTCAGTGAAGCGAGGCCCGAGGCGGAGCATGTGCTCGATCAGCCGAAGCAGGGTGCGTATGTCTTCCGCCGAGTACTGCTGGCGAAGCAGTGCCCGATAGCGCGCAGCTCTCCGCCGCAGGCGTTCTTCCGGCTGGCCGCGCGTCGCCTGTGCGTCGCGATGAAGCAGGGCCAGGGTCGCGAAGGGGTTCTTGGTAGACCCCAGAGCTGCAGTGTCCAGGTCGAGCAACTTCACCGTCGGGAAACGCAGGGCGAGCACGCAGCCCCACAGCTTATAGCCAAACGTGTTCGGGCGCCAGTCGGCTGACTCGTCGCCAAGCACCGCAAGGCTGACGACCGGGATACGGTCCCTATCATACAATCTGGCGTGATACCTGAACATCCGCGAGGCGAAATCTGTGTCGTGCTGGGACTGTACTTCGACATGAATGAAGACGTAGGCCGGGGTGCCGTCGAGTCGTCGCACCCGCACGAGCTTGTCGACGCGCTGCTTGCCGGCTTGGTCTTCAGGTGCAATCTGCTGGAGCTCGGTGTCGCGGAAGGCGATTGGCTCGCTCCAGTCGATTGCCACGAAGGCGTCGGGAAAGAAGAGCGCAAGAAACGGCGCGAAGTACTGGTCCAGGGCGTACTTCCACGCGCCGTCGTAATCAGAGGATGGCTGCTCCATCGGGTTCCTTCACGCTATTGCTCAGCCATGTGCTGGGTACGTATACACAGAATCGAACATCCGTTCAATTAGAAGAGCGGGAGCTGCTTGACATCGGCTCCTCCCTGCTCGTGCGGCTGTGGTGGCGGTACGCGCCGCTGCGCGGGAGCATCGCCGAACTGGAGGCGGGCCATTCGTGAGGCGCCGAATGGAGCAGCTTCGGTCGCTAGAAGCGGTAGCGCTTCAAGCTCCAGCGCTTCCGCCACGACTGGCTCGATGTGGGGCCGACACGAAACGGTCAGACGTTCGACCTCAGCGGCCATCCACGCGAGCGAGGCGGGTGCCGGCGGGATGAGGGTAGTCCACTTCTCCCAACTCGCCCCCGCTTGATCCCCCTGGGCCAAGCTGAGCAGTTCGTCGGCCAGCGAGCGCTCAACCACTTTCCGGCTGTCGCTTAGCTGCGCCGTCGTTGGCTGCGTCGGCGTCGACGCCTCACCGCGCTCCGCGCCGGCCGCCTCCTCCTCGGCGGCGAAGGCGGCGTTGATGGCGCTCAGCTCGCTCGTGGCCGCGTCGTAGGTGGCCTGACCGTCCCACTGCTCCAGTCGCATCAGCTCGCGGTCGATCGTGGCGATGCGCTCGCGAGCCTCGTCGCTGCGTCGCTTCAGCCGCTCCCTGGTAGCACCGATCTGGCTGATGGTGTGCGCGATGCTCTGCCAGAGCCCCGTGTCGGTCACGGTCGCCACGGCCTCAATGGTCGTGCCGTCGGGAAGGGCGAGGCTAAGCTCCGCCGCGAAGACCGCGTGGGCCTGAGCGACGAGGTCAAGCCCGCGGTAGCGTGCGACGACACCCCGAAGCCGCCGGCGCTGGAAGGCTGCGGCGCTCTGGTAGTCGTGGACGAGCTTGCGGACGGCTGCACCCGCCGCGACCCTTCCTGTGATGGGTGCGAAATGCTCAGCTCCAATTCCCTTGGCAACCTCGGCGCAGAACAGCTCGTGGGGGTGGGCTGCGACGATGGCCTCGGCCTGCTCCCACAGCGTACGCCGGCTCTCGATTCGGCAGATCTCCTCTTCAGCGAAGTGTCGCTCCAGCTGGAGATTGCGCCGTGTGTCGAGCCAGACGGCCCGCACCCGATCGAGCCGGGCGACCTCGGCCTCCAGCTGCACCTTTCTGATGATCTGTGGGTTGCCGCTGGCGATGGCCTTGATCTCGGCGGCCGAGAGCACCACGTCCGACGTATCCTCCGCTGTGCGCGCCGTGATCTCGCCGGCCATCGCCTGCTCAATGAAGCGCGCCTTCGACTCAACGGTCTGCCACATAAAGGCGTCAAACGAGCCCTCGGTGATGTACGAGAGCACGTACACTTCAGGGAAGGCATTACCTTGCCGGAGGATGCGGCCGTGACGCTGCTCCAGGTCGCCGGGGCGCCAGGGGCAATCCACGTTGTGCAGGGCGATCAGGCGCTGCTGGACATTCATCCCGACACTCATTTTCCCCGTCGAGCCGATGAGGACGCGCACACGTCCCTCGTTCACCGCCGCGAACAGCGCGTCACGCTGCGCTTTGGTGGCGCAGTCGTGGATGAAGGCAATCTGGTCGCGAGGGATGCCCAGCGCGACGAGGCCGTCGCGGATCTCGTAGTAGACGAAGTTGCTCAGCCAGCGCTCCTCGGCCGTCTCGGCCTCCTGTGCTCCCTCGACCGCCTCGCCCTCCAACGCAGCGGCTGACAGGCGCGTCGGCAGCTCGTCGTTGCTTCTCCCGCTACCTTTAGGCGTGGCGAGGTCGCAGAAGACCAGCTGCGTTCCTCGCAGTGGCGTGTAGGAGTGGTACAACGCGGCGACGTTGGCGACGAGTGCGCCGATCTTGCTCCGGCGCGGTCGCGGGGCCGTTGGGACAACCAGGCGGATGTCGAGTGCCGCCTTGCGCCCGTCGCCCACGACGCGCAGGAGATTGTCCTCGGTCGGATCCACACGCCCGTTGCGTACCGCGTCGGCGCGGGCTGCCAGCGACTGCACGAAGCGTTTGAGTGCGGCCGAGGGTGGCACGACGACCGGAATGACCTTGCCGGTGACGAGCGTCGGCTCGGGCAGGCCCATCTGGGCCTTGGTGCGCAGGTTGAGCACCTGACGCCACATCGCGGCCATCTCGGGCAGGTTCACAAAGGTCGCCAGCCGCGTGGCGAAGCGAAAGCCCGAGCCGTCGGGCTTCATCTCGAAGGCCGTCTTCGGCTGCGCGTACAGCGAAACCCATTCATCAAAGTGATGGATGCCCACCGCTTCCAGCTGTTGCTGCTGCAGATACAGCTGCATCACGTACGCCTCGCCGATCGTGTTCATGATCGGCGTCGCAGTGAGGGCAACAACCTTGCGCTGCCGGCGCAGCAGGTCCCAGGTCTTGATCCGCATGTCAAGTGCCCGCTGGCTCTGCGCCGAGGGCAGGCCGGCGATGTTTGTCAGTCGCGTTGGAACGGGTAGGTTCTTGAACTCGTGGAACTCGTCGACAATGAGCATGTCGAGCCCAAGCTCCTCCCAGGTGATGGTGCGCTCACTGTCGCGGGCGATGGCGTCGCTCATCGACTGGAGCCGCTCCTCCAGCTTCTTGATTGCCCGCTCGATCTGCTTGAGTGAGCGCTTCTCGTCGCTCGTAGTCGCCGTGGCACGCTGCTCCTCGAGGTAGGCGCGCAGCCGGTCGGTCTCGGCGTCGTGGAAGGTGGCGATGAGGTCGGCACTCAGCGGCAGGAGCTTGAAGCTGGTGTGCGCGATCACGACCAGATCCCAGTCACCCGTGGCAATGCGGCTAAGCACGATGCCACGCCGCTGCCTGGCGAAGTCCTCGGGCGCCATCGCGAGCACCTTGATCCCGGGGTAGAGTCTTCTGGCCTCGCTGGCCCACTGGCCCACCAGGCTGTTCGGCACGACCGCCAGCGCCTTCGCGCAGAGGCTGAGGCGCCGGGCCTCGACGGCGGCCGCGATGGCCGTGAAGGTCTTGCCGCCACCAACCGCGAAGCCGATCAGCGTGCTTGGCGACTGCAGGATCTGCCAGACGGCGCCCTTCTGATAGCCGGCCAGGTCGCCGCCGCGCAGCAGCGTGGTGTTGATACCGGGGAACGACAGGTGGCTGCCGTCGTAGACGCGCATCCGCACACTGTTGAACCGCTGATTGTAGATCGCGCACAGCTCATCCGCACGGGCGGGCTCGTCCCAGACCCAGCGCTGGAAGGCTTCAGTGATCGCCTGCTGCTTCTCCTGCGCGGCGACGGTCTCCGCAGGGTTGAGCACGCGCTTCTCGCGGTCGCCAACATTGATCACGTCGTGGACGGTGACCGGCACGCCGCGTAGCGAGGCCCGGAGGATGTCTATGGCGTCGGTGCGCTTCGTGCCCCAGCGGGTCTCCGCCTCGACCGCGCCTGCCCCTTGATTACCGGGGTCGCTCAGCACCCACTCGCCCAGCGACGTGCTGTACGCCGCCTCGCCCGCCCAGGCAGGCAGCAGCGTCTTGATGAACGCGGTGACGACGGCACCCGGCAACCAGAAGGCGTTGAGGTTGAGGATGATCTCCTTCGGCCCCAAGGGCGTGGGCTGCACAGCTTGGAGGGCGGCCACGTTGCGCTCGAACGCCGGGTCGCGCTCGGCCCACGCCCGGGCGTCGCGGAGCTTGGCCACGACGTTACCGCTTAGGTAGACATCAGCCAGTTCGTAGTGGCTCGTGCCCGGCACGCGGTAGACTCGCTCGACCAGGGATTCCAGTACCTGATCGTGCGACTGCCCGGCGAGCCGGGCGATGTAGGGGATGTCGAGCCCGCCACGCTCGTCGAGGCAGCGGAGCAGCGCTTCGGTCGGGGTCAGTGTACCGGGCAGTGCCGGCTGGTGTGGCCGCAGCGTGCGTTCGACGAAGATACGCTCGCGATCGGCCAGCCAGCGTCCGCTTTGCGTGCGGCGGGGGTTGCGCTCCAGGGCGAGCAGGAACTGCAGCTCGGGCAGGTCGCCGAACAGCTTCTGATTGCGCGGGTCATGGATCACGCCGAACTGGAAGCGGAACTGTTCGTAGCGCTGGTTGAGCTGGACCCGCGCCGCATCTACCTCGGGGGCATCGTTCAGCTCGGCGCGGATCAGAGCCTTGGCCGCGTTGTAGATGCTAGCAAGACCAGCCGCCCGCTCCTGGGTGACACCGCCAAGTGCAGGAATGGGGATCTGGTCGGCGCGGCGCTCGGAGAGCGGTGGCGGAGTGGTTGGCGCTGGCGTCTCCAGAACCGTGTCGGGCAGGAAGGGCGCAACGACCTGGGCCGGGAGCAGGGCGTGCAGGCGCGTGCTCAGGGTAGCCGCGAGGTCGCCGGCCGGCGGGGCAACCTGGAGCCAGAGGCTGTGATCGCTGGCGACGACGACTGGCTGGCCGATCACCCGCGCGGGCTCGTCGAGCCAGCACTGGTTGACGGCTACGCGGGCCTCGGCGAGCAGCTCGGAATCCTTGATCTCGCGGGTGTAGCGCGAGCCCACCGTCATCGAGCGGTGGTCAGTGGAGCGTTGGTAGGCCGCCTCGGCAAGGGCGAGCCAGCGCGGCTGGTCCGCTTCCTGCTGCGGCTTCTTCTGGAGGATGAGCAGGTCGGTGGCACTCTCCGAGCCACTGATGCGCCGGAACACGCCATTGGGCAGGCGGAATGCGCCCAGCAGCGTCGCCTGCTCGGCCAGAAACGTCCGCACGGCGCGGGCCTGCTTGTCGAGCGTGCCCCAACTTGTGAGGAACACGACCAGGCCACCTGGGCGGACGAGTCGTAGGGCCTTTGCGAAGAAATAGTCGTGAACGTGTGCGCGAAGCGCTGCTGGGATGTGGGGGTCGTGGACGGCCATCTCGCCGAAGGGCACGTTGGAGATCGCCAGATCGAAGCCGTTGGGCGGCAGGTCAACGCGTTCGAAGCCGGTGCCGCCGTGCAGCGTGATGTCGGGGTGGATGTGGCCGAGCATGCGCGCCGTCACCGGGTCCAGCTCGACCGCCGTGATCTCAGCCCGCTCACGCAGTTCCGGCGGCATCGCCGAGATGAAGTGGCCGACACCGGCGGCGGGCTCGATAATGCGGGGGCGTTCGATACTGGCGAGGCCGAGCTGCACGACGGCCTGCCAGATCGCGGCGACCAGGTCGAGGGGGGTGTAGAACGCTGTGAGGGCGGCGATGCGAAGATGTCGCGCATCGTCCGAGGAGAGGAACGCCGCATAGTTGGCGTGAAGGACGTAGCGGCCGACTGCGGCGTCGTAGCGGAACAGCCGGTTGAGCAGGGCCGACTCGCCGAAGGCGCTGTAGTGCGCCAGCACGAGCCGCTCCTCATCAGTTGCGAGGCGACTCTCTGCCTCCAGTTGTTGCACCAACGATAAGGCGGCAAGGTTCTTCTGGAAGCGGTCGCCCGGGCCGGTGAACTGGAGGGCGTCGGGTGCAAGGTAGAATGCTCGCGAACAGGTGCGTATCGCCACAGTAGAACTCCTCGTGGAAGAAGGAAAGCTGCTGTAGCGGCATCACTCCGCCTCGGCGGGGTGATAGGCACCCTGCTCGATGAGCTGGCGGCGAAGCGTGGTCAACCCACGGTGTTGAAGCGACTTCACCGTCCCCGGCGTGAGGTCGAGCTGTCGAGCGACCTCGGCGATCGGCAGCGCAGCGAAGAAGCGTAGGCGGAGCACCAGGGCCTGGCGCTCGCTCAGCTGAGCGAGGGCTGCCATAAGCACACGCTGCGCGGCCTCACGGTCGACCGCCGTGTGCTCGCCGTCGGGCCACCCCGCGCTCGTCACCGCTGCCGCACGATCAAGCGATGGAGCCCGCCGTTGACCATGCACGCGGAGCCAGTCGATCGCGCGACAGGCGGCGATGCGGTAGAGTCAGGAACTGATGGGGTAGCCCCGCTCCTCGTCCTGCGGCAGCCCGACGAGCATCCGTACGAAGACATCCTGAAGTAAGTCCTCAGCGACCAGATAGTCGCCGACCCGGCGCAGCATGAAGCGATATAAGGGGGAGGCGTAGCGTGCGTAGACGGCTGCGACATCATCGGGCCGGAGTGTTGGCACGACGGGCAAAGCGGGGGGCTGCGTATCGGTTGGCATCACTTCCTCCAGAGCAGGGTGGGGTTCCACAAGCTCCTCAGCACGAGGAGCTTTGGCTATCGGCTATCACGTCGCCCGCGATGCGATATGCCCCGCTGGCCATTACGACAGCACCCCCTCAGGTCTCCCGCATGACCACGTGATACGAGGCGACCACCACATCGTCACGGAGTTTCTGGAGCGCACCGGCAATGACTTGCCGGACGCGCTCGCGGGTGAGCACCTCGGCGAGGCCGATCGCCTCTAACGTCGCCTTCTGCCCGCTATCGAAGCCGACGTAGGCCCGCACGAAGCGCTGCTCACGCTCCGTGAGCAGCCGCTCCATCGCGTCGGCGAGGTCGTACCGGATGCTGCTTTCCAGCACTGCTATGGCTGGGTCGAAGCGCTGATCGGGCAGCACGTCGCCGAGCTCAGCGCTGTCGTCGGTATCGACGAGCCTGGCATTGAGCGAGGCAACGTCCTGGGTGTTGATAATCAGCCCTGCCACACGGCGGAGTGGCCAACCAGTTTCCGTGGCAAGCTCGTCAGGCGTGGGCTCGCGCTGCAGCTGCTGGCGGAGCGAGGCACGGGCGCGGGCGAGCTGCATCAGCCGCTCGTGGACGTGGACCGGCAGATCAATCACGCGCCCCTCATCGGCAATCCCCCGGCTGATCGCCTGACGAATCCACCAGGTGGCGTAGGTCGAGAGCTTGCGGCTTTTGGCGGGGTCGAAGCGATCAACGGCGATGAGCAGACCACGACAGCCAAAGCTGATGAGGTCGTCGAGGGTGAGATGGTGCCCTGCCGCGCGCTGGTAGCGCTTGGCGATCGACACGACGAGGCGCAGGTTGTGGCGCACCAGGGTCGCACGGGCTGCCTCGCCGTGGGCAGCCTGGTCTTCGGTCGCACTGATCGCCATAGGCGGTGCCGTGCGCAGGGCGGCGCGGGCGTGGGCACCGGCGCGCATCGTCTCGATCAGGGCGGCCTCCTCCTCGTCAGACAGCACGCGGTGGTCGGTGAGGGCGGCAATGGGATGCTCCAGCGGGTCAAGCGGCATAGCGCACCTCCAGCAATTGGTCAAAGAGCCGATCCGCCTCGCCGCGATACAGCTGCTCATTCGAGAGGGTGATGACGGCGAGGCCCTGGGCCTGCAGGGCGGCGAGGCGGTGGGCATCGCGGTCGGCGGTGATAGCGTGGATGCCGCCGATCACCTCGATCGCCAGGGCGTGCGCCGGTAGGAGCAGATCGCAGGCGTAGCTCAGGACACGCGCCTCGATCAGCGCATCAGTTGGCCCGAACTGCCAGCGTTCAGGATCGGTGCGGTAGCAGGTCCACTGAAACCCGCTGGACAGATCGGCGTGCAGGGTGAAGCCCGCCTCCAGCGCAAGCCAGTGGAGCAGCGCCTCGGCGGGGGTTGGGTTGGCAACGCGCCAGCATCGCCGCCGCTCGCACGCGACCGTGAGCAGCTTGCGCATCTTCTCGGCCCCGTGTTTCTGCACGGCCCGCTGATAGAGCGTGCGCTGGTGCTCGCAGTAGCCGGTTTCACCCAACGCAGTTCGTAGCTGCGCCTGGCGGGCGATACCACCGGCACGACCGAGGGCCTGCTGGTAGCGCTTGTAGCCGCTCTCACCCAGCACCGAGCGGATCTGCGCCTGGCGGGCGCGCCCTCCGGCGCCCTGTGCGACGCTCACGGCATCACCTCATTGGCGAGCCGACCGACGGCGGCGAGGAAGCGGTGAATGTCGTCGTGATCGCGCAGGCGGAAGCGCTCACCGTTGAGCGCCGTCACGCGGATGACGACGACTTGGTCGAGTTCGGCGGTGTCGTTGCAGTTCTCGTCAAGAAGAGCGTAGGTGCAGAGCAGGAGGGGAAAGCCGCCGGCGCGGCTGTGGAACAGGCCGGCGCCCGTCAGCGGCGCGTCGAGGAGGGCATGCATGCAGGAGCCTTTCTGGTAAAGGCGGATACCTGCACGCAAACAGACCACCGCAGGGCGGTGGTACAAGCTGTGCGGCTCGCTAGTAATGTGTCGGCGGCCACGCCCGCATTGCCTCGACGATGACCTCGCCGTGGCACGCCTGCGGCGCGCAGTAGCACATCAGACGCAGCGGTTGCCCCTGGGCGCGAGCGAATAGCCGCGCGCACGCATCGTACGCTGGGTTGCCAGGCCCTTCGCACAGCTGCGCCGTGAGCCAGCGGCGATACCGCGCAATCACCGTGGCGCGATCACCATCGCGACTGAGAACGTACGGATTGCCGAGCGGGCTCGGCCGGCCAACGTAGACATCGCCAGCCTGCGGGGCATCCGTTCGCTTGTTGCCGATCGTGATCATGTGCATCGTCGCCTCCCTTTGTTGCACGGTGTGATGCCCACGCCGCAGCATCGCCCGCCTCACAGCGCAGGGCGCGCAGCGTTCAGCCTGACCCGTGCCGCTGCGAGGCGGGCGGTGCAATGACCCCGTGGCATGCACCGTCAGCACAAGAAGGCGTACGCAAGCGAGCGTGACGATCGGGGACAGCGTGGGAAGCAACACCGCCGGGGAGGCTTAGGGGGTTGGCACACGCACCGCCAGACCGGGCATGCGCTCAAAGTCGGGGGCGTTTGTCGCCAGGAACTCAAGGCGCTCGCGCTGCATCACGGCGACGATCAGCGAGTCATTGACCCTCAGGCCGTGCGGCTCGCGAAACACGCGGCTGGCGTGCAGGTCGTGGTAGGAGATAGACAAGATATCCACCCGGGCCTGACGCAAATCACGGAGGATGGTGCGGAAGCGCGTCAGCTGCTGTACGACATCGGGCTGCTGCTTAAGCAGGGCGACGACCTCGGCAGAGCGCTGCGCGAGCCTTGCGCCAGAACCTCCAGTACTATCGCCCGATGGAGCACATCGGCGGTTACGGACACGCTGGTAAAGAGGCCTACGGCGCCGCCGGCCCCGCGCTCAAGCACGTCGCGGCGAGACTCGTGGAGCTGTACCTACGGTGTGAGCGCATAAACCAGGACGTTCGCGTCCCGCATCACCGAGGCGCCGGTGGAGCTCATGGTGAGCGAACGGCTCATCTGGGGAGGGCGTCGAGGTCGGCGTTCGCCAACGAGATCATTGGATCTGCGAGGGCAGCATCAAGGTTCGGGAGCAAGACATCGGCAAAGAGGCTTGTCAGCTGGCGTACAGCCGCAAGCGCCTCTTCCGCGCCGGCCGGAAGTGCCCTCAGTTCATCGCCCTCGGCAGTTGAGGGCATAGCAAGGAGCCGCTCGATCACCTGATCGGGCGTGAGTTGGAGGCGGGCTGCCCGCTCGCTTAGGCGACGGTAGACCTCCTCAGGAATCTGAATTGTCTGCATCCATCTACCTCCTCCCTGCCACGTGAGCTTCCCATCTGCATTGGAGCACGGCAGGCAGGAAGCGCTCCGGTACACTTGTAAGCAGTTATGCTGCCATCGGCCAGTCGCTATAGCGCTCCTCAGCCTGGTTCATCAACCGCCTCAGCAAGAATTCAAACTGCTCGCCCGAAATCCTCCGGCGGCGGAGCACACGACTAACCGCGCTCTGCACACTGGCGTAGACATCGCTGCGATGGGAGCGCGTCCAATCAACTTTGAGATTGTTCCGTAGGGCTTTGACCACGTCTCGGACGAGCTCAGCGAGCCATGCATCGTCAGTTGGCAGCCCCTGTGGTGCTCCCTGCACAATAACGTCGTAGAAGGCCAACTCGTCGTCGCTGAATTCAAGCGCAGCTTTGCGGTGCTCGTTGGCCTCCTGCTGCTTACGGATCTCGATCATCACACGGATGACGTCGGCCGCCTGAATGGCCCCGTTGTTGTACCGCGTCAGTGCGGCGTCGAGCATCTCCTTGAAGGAGCGCGCCTGCGCCACATTCTGGCGTCTCCTGCGAGTAATATCATCCTCCAGTAGCCGCGCCAGAAGCCGCAGTTGCAAGTCAGACTGAAGGCGCTCGCTGAAGCCGGCCAGGAACGCATCATCAAGGATCGAGAGGTCGGGCTTTTCGAGCCCGGCGACAGCGAAGATATCGATGACCTCTCGGGCAACGATGCTCTCATCTACCAGATCCTGCACCGCCCGGTCCAGGCTTTCAAGGCGCTGCTTCGTCTGGGCGTCGAGCTTCTTGACCTGCTTGCGGATCAGTTGATAGAGAGCCACTTCGTCGAGATGCTGACGACACGTGGGCAGGTGCGACACCAGGGCGAACGCCTTGCTCAACTTATACTCGTCGTCCAGAAAGGCAGTGCGCAACGCTTCATTGGCAGCAAGGGTGCCGTAGCACAGACTCATGAGATCGTCCAGATTGATCAGATCAAGCTCGCGCCAGCTGGCGTAGGGCTGGCCCGCCGGCAGATGAGCGCGCACAGCCCCCAAGTGGATCATGAACAGCTCTACGGCACGCTCCCTCAGCTCCTCAGTGAGCTCGCCGTGACCGCCACCCGAGGTGTACTTTCGCGCTGCCGCCTTGAGTTGCTCACTGATGCCAATATAGTCCACGATCAGGCCACCGGGCTTGTCCTGAAAGATGCGGTTGACGCGGGCAATGGCCTGCATGAGAGTGTGGCCCTTCATCGGCTTGTCGACGTAGAGGGTGTTGGCGCAGGGCGCGTCGAAACCGGTGAGCCACATGTCACAAACGATCACCATCTTGAGCGGGTCGTCCGCGGCAACAAAGCGTTCTTTGATCGCCTCTCGCTTTGCCTTGGTTGTTATGTGGCCTGCTGCACTCCAGGCCGGTGGGTCTTCCGCGAGGTTCCCGGTCATCACTATCTTGACCTCGGGACAACCGGGAAGCGCCGTAAGCGCGTCGTAGAGGCGCACACAGTTGGCCCGCGTCATGCAGACGAGCATCGCCTTGCCGTTGAGCGCTTGCTGCCGTGTCGTGAAATGCTCCAGCAGATCCTTCGCTAGCTGCCCGACTCGAGCGGTCGCGCCTGCGGCCCGTTCAACCGCCGAGTAGCGCTTTTTGGTATGTTCTAGCGTGGTGGGGTCGATGCCCGCGTCTTGCTGCGCGGCAATCTCGTCGAGCGTCGCATCAACGTGCTCGTTGCCGAGGTCGAGCGGGATATGGCGCGCCTCGTAGTAGAGCCCGACGACGGCGTTGTCGTCGCGCGCCTGCTGCATATCGTAGGTGTGGATATAATCGCCGAAGATCTGGGTTGTGTTGGCCTCCAGCGTGTCGATCGGCGTGCCGGTGAAACCTATGAAGGCGGCGTTGGGCAGCGCCTGCCGCAGGTAGGCGGCGAAACCCTCAAGAACACCATACTGCGTGCGATGCGCCTCGTCGGCGATCACCAGCAGGTTGTGGCGCTCGGTCAACACGTCGTGCCGCGCCTCACCCTTGCGCCGCTGGAACTTCTGGAGCGTCGAGCAGATGAACTCACCGCCTGCGGTGCGCAGGGCGTCTCGAAGCTCGTCGATGCTTTCAGCTTGGCGCACATCGCCGACGAGGTCTTTTGCGCCGACAAAGGTGTCGAAGAGCTGGCTGTCGAGATCGGTACGGTCAACTTGAACAAGGATGGTTGGGTTGAGCCCAGGCCAGCGCCGCAGGATGCCGATCAGGAAGGCCATAGACAGGCTCTTACCACTGCCCTGCGTATGCCAGATCACGCCTGCCCGCCCGTCGCTGCCGGGCTGCATCGCCGCCAAGACCTTCTGCACCGCGAAGCGCACGGCGAAGAACTGGTGGTATTTGGCGATCTTCTTCGTGACCTGGTCGTTCACCACCTCGTGCAAGATAAAGTTCCGCACGTAGTCGAGCAGCCTGTCCTTTGGGAACAGCCCTTCCAGCAAGGTCTTCATGCTCCCGGTGGTATTCGGCTCAACCTGGGCACCATCAATCGACTTCCAGGGGGCGTACCACTCGAAGCCAGCGCTATGGGGGCCGTGGAGCGTTGTCACTCCGTCCGAGACGATGCAGAAGGCGTTGCAGTTGAACAGCTGCGGGATATCAGCCTGGTAGTGACGCAGCTGGTTGTACGCACCTACTGTATCGACGAACTCGTCCCACGGGCTCTTCAGCTCGAAGACGACCAGGGGTAGCCCGTTGACGTAGACGACGAGATCAGTGCGCCGCGTATTGCTCGAGCTGCCACCCCCACGGATGCTGAGCTGACTGACGACTAGAAAGTCGTTCCGGTCGGCCTGGTCGAAGTCGACGAGATAGACATGGGCCGACTGCTCGGTCCCATCCTGCTCATAGTGAAGGGTCAGGCCAGAGCGCAGCATGCGCTGGAAGTTAAGGTTGCGGCGCTCAAGGTCTACACCCTCGGGGGTACCGGCTCGCTGAACCGCTTGCTCTATCACCTCGATAGGAAGCTGGGCGTAGCGACGCTGCAGGTGAGTCCGGAGCAGATCCGTCAGAACGACGATGTGAAGATGGCGCTCCAGCTCGCCGCCGGTCTGATGGCGGTAGCCGAGGTGCTTCAGGCGCTCAATGGTAGCGGTCTCGAAGAGGGCTTCGTTGGGTGTGGTTGGCACTAGTGGCCTCTCCGTGATGACTTCAGCCGGGTTACCGCGAAAGTGGCTCTATGAATCTTCTCCACAGGTACTCGGCGCCCTGCTCCTGAGTGAGAAGGCCTTTATACTGAGGGGCTCCCGCTTCCATCCACATGCCAGAAATGCGCAAACCGAGAGCATCTTCGTGGTCAATTCGCAGATAGTCATTCAAGCTGTTGCGATTTACATGCGTGCCCTGGCTGAAGCAGATTGCATCCCGCGCGATCAAGCCGCCACCGATCCAGAGGTGAGCCTGACACCGACGGTTGCCTTGAACATAGACGGCGCTGGTGAAGGTCTGAGCGTCAATATCTGTTAGATCAGTCTGAATCGTAGGCTCGTGTGCCTCAAGGTTTGCCAGCGCCTGCTTGAAATACGCCCGCACCGCCTGGAATGTCTCCTTCAAGAACCTGTCTCGGTCAAGCTCACTAAATGCTCGTTTGATCTGCGGCATCGGGATCGTTTGCTGTTGTGGCTTTACCTGAGTTAGAGTATCTGGCGGTACCGCGTTAGAACGCGCCCCCAACAGCTTTTCCTCTAGAAGCATGACCAGATGCTCCATTGTGATGTGGCGCAGGTCAACATAGCCTACTGTAGGACGAATTCCGGGAATCTCTGTTCCGTCTAGACGAACTGGCAAAATATATTCTTCACGCTGCTGAAACGCCCTAGCTTGGGCGCTCTGTCGCTCATGATTTGTCCAGAGTTTGCGGGCGTAGTGTTCAGAGAGCAACATGACACAGAAGCGTGCCTTTGCGCTGTAAACCTCATCGAGGTGGACGTAGAGATCTTTGCCCCAAAGGGTCGCCTGTTCATACATATCGTAGAACACCGAGAGACCCCGCTTGCGCAGGCTTCGCGCAATTTGCTCGGCAATCGCTCGATCTTCGCCAGCAAAGGAGATGGCGATATCAAACTCATAAACGGGTACCTCTGTCATCTTCTAGTGAACCTTCTAGCTGAGCACGCGAAACTCTCTTGGCTCATTGAGCTTCCAATAGTTGCCGAAGCGCTGTAGTAAACCAATTACCTCAATCATGTGCCAGCTGCCGTGAGCGCGGAGCGCTGCTTGGTAATCCTCGGGCTCAAGAGCAACTATAACTTTACTAGGCCCTGGGGAGTCCTTGTTCGTCCAGAGGATAACAACTGTACGCCGAGACTCGCTGCCCAGGGGATTATCACTTGAACTAAGGCCAGTCACCAGCCCTCTCACAGGTTTATACTCTGGCTCGGTCTTGCGTAGCATTTCGTATGCTGTCTCAAGTGAAGCAAAGGCATTGCGGCTGAGTTGGACTATTTTGTCTTTTTCTACGTCAGTAGATGGAGGCACTCGCGGTGACCATCGTACCTCGTACTCAATCGGCCGGTTACGCTCCGTAGCCATTCGGAAAATAGCCTTGCACATGTTTCCGTTAAAGCCGCTCGGATACTGCTCTGCCAGTTGCTCTGGCTGCTGTTCGCGTACGGCGTCTGTCGTAAATGATAGGCCACGGGCAATGCGCTCAAGAACCCGGCGCTCTGGTGAGGCAACGATCAACTCTCGGTCATCATCTTGCTCTGGAAAAAGCCTGGCCTGAGTGAAGCGGATAATTGGGGTTTCCATGCGCGAGCTGAGTGTGAAGCCAAAGCTCCCGCGGAAGGTGTGGCCGAAGCGGTAGTGACGCGCAATTGGACGATATAACTTGCCCTGAGGGCGAGGAAAAAAGGGCAGCGCCGTGGACTCGGAGCATGCACCGTAAATAATCAAGTTCTTCAAAGAGTCGACTTGATCAGCCGCCATCCCAAGCTCAATTGCGTTGTCGTCCTCCGTCTCCAGATTACGCACACGTAGAACGTCATAGTCTCGGTAGAGGATTCGCTGGATGATCGCTTCCGGGTCCTCCTGGCTTATACGGCTGAGCAGATTGATGCTGCTGGCCAGATGCATGCGACCTTCTACAGCAACAGCTTTCCTGGGTACAACCAGTTCAAGTGCTTCACCTGGTATCTGACGCTCGTTGGTAAAGACGCGCCATGGCCCACGGTTGAGCTCTGCTTCCGTCCAGCCGACCAAGCGCAAATACTCAGCCAGATCCTCTGGCCGAAAGGTGCTGATGAGCTTGCTGTCTGGTGATAGGTCCATCAACTGGCCTTGTACAGGGCGGCTTTGCGATAGGTCTTGTAGATATGCTCAACGGCGTCGGCATCGAAACGCTGGGCGCGTGGCACTGTGATGGTGAAGGATCGCTTGTTCTCTGAGGGGCGCTCGATGACGTGCTTCCAGTAGCAGCAGTTACGAAGAAAAAGATTGTCGTCGTTGTTTTCGAGCCAGAGGCTGCGGTCGCGAGGCATACAGTAAAGGATGAGAATAATTGGCTCGTGAACATCATCCTCGAGGCGGCGCGCGAGCTTATTGAAGGCCCTTACCTCCATCTCGTAGCATCCGCTACACCTACGACGCTGCCGGTCGTCGCACGGCGATGATTGATCCCAGCGGTACCACAACCTTCACCTACGACGCGGCGAGCCGACCGCTGACCGTCACCCTGTCGCTCGGCGGGAGCGTGAGCTATCGCTACGACGGCGTGGGCAATCGCACCCGCCTGAGCTACCCCGATAACCGCAGCGCGACCTATGCCTACAATGGGGCCAACCAGCTCACCAGTATTAGTGACTGGAGCAGTGGCGTCACGACTCATGCCTACGACGGCAACGGGCGGGTGCTGACCACCACGCTGCCCAGCGGCGTCACTACGCGCTATGCCTACGACCGCAGCGGCTATCCGGTGTCGATTGCCCATGCGAAGGGGGCAAACACGCTGGCCGCCTACACCTACACCTACGACGCCACCGGGCGAAGGATCGGCGCGGTCGAGGCGGGGCGCACGATCACCTCCACCTACGACGGGCTGTACCGCCTGCGCGAGGCAGAGGACAGCGCCGGTGAAACCTTCGCCTACACCTACGACGCGGCCGGCAACCGCCTGAGCAAGCTGGAACCCGGCGAGAGCGTCTCCGCGACCTACGACGCGGCCAATCAGCTGTTGAGCCTCAACGGCCTGCCGGTGCAGTACGATACCACTGGCAACCTCACCAACGATGGGGCGCGAACCTATACCTACGACGATTTCGACCGGCTGACCGAGGTGACGCAGGGCAGCACAACGACCACATTCGGCTACAATGGCGATGGTGATCGGCTCTGGCAGGCCCAGGATGGGACAAGCACCACCTTCACGCTTGACCTGGCAGCCGCGCTCACGCAGGTGCTTGCCCAGCAGCAGGGGAGCAACACGACCTACCTTCTACCGGGCGTCGGGCAGCAGGTGAACGGCGCGTGGCAGTACCAGCACGGCGATGCCCTCGGCAGCGTGCGGCTCCTCACCGACCAGACCGGCCAGCAGCTCGCCGCCATGCGCTACTCGCCGTTTGGCGAGCTCGAAGCGCAGAGCGGACCGTCCTCGGTGTTTGGCTTCACCGGCGAACCCTCCGACCCGAGTGGCGACCTGCTCTACCTCCGTGCGCGCTTCTACCACCCCTCGCTCGGCCGCTTCCTGACCCAGGACAGCCTCATTCCTGATGTCACCAACGGGCAGGCGTGGAATCGCTACGCCTACGTGTATAATGACCCCGTCAATCTCGTCGACCCGAGTGGGCATCATCCAGCGGGTTTCATCCTGCGAGCAGCAGCGATTGCACTCCTGCCTTCGCTCGGCGTTATGGGCGCAGACTTTTTGATGCCGTTCAATCCGGAATGGGATCAATGGTGGCGTCAACCGAGTTGTGCGTGTACCGGATCGGGGGCATCGGACTCTTTAAAGGCGCTCGTTGATTATGGTACTGGTGGTTTGATGGGCTTCTTTGGTGGTCTGCCTGTTTCGATGTCGGCAACAAAGACGAACCAGCAACGCTATATCCAATGGGGCTTTGAAGGACGCGATATCGCGCGAGGAGGCGATGTTCCGCGTTCGCTTGAGCTTCGTAAAACCCATCCGCGTACATTCTGGTCTAATTTTCGAACAACACGTGTTTCGACGAGCGAAGTACGACAGCATTGGCAGGCACCACGGAGCGGAACGCGGGTGCAGGTAACTGCTCCTGACGGTACAATCACTGCGCGCGTCGGCACAAATATCACTCAGCGGGTGCAATCTGGCGCTATTCTCGGAGGTGGGATCTTGGGTGGTGCGCTTGGCGCTGGCAGTAGTTTGTGGTTTAACTGGCAGACGTGTAAGGCTCCTCGAGAGATGGC
>Ga0335394_10002959_pt1 | contig 19223 bp, 9 predicted proteins | sample MAT03_FD_205741 | JGI IMG/M metagenome (GOLD analysis project Ga0335394, IMG submission 205741) | Freshwater microbial communities from Lake Fryxell liftoff mats and glacier meltwater in Antarctica - MAT-03 (spades assembly) (version 2) ... | reverse complement strand
GCGATGCCGATCTGCGCTTACTTGATGGCCCAGAGGGCATGGTCCTGCAACCGGTGAATGACGATGAGCTGCTCGCGCATGGGCGACTGGATATCCACAATGGTCCGCTGGTAGTGACCTTGTCGCTTGATCGCGGCATCGTCGGCGCGGGTGATCTTACGTGGGACATCCTGATGACTGCCATCGCCATCACTGGTGGCATCCTGGTGGTGGCGGTACTGCTGCTGATGGAAGGCATCGTGCTGCGTCGCGTCACGCGCTTGGGGCAGCATCTTAATGAGATATCCCAGACCAACGACCACGTCAGCTTGGTCGACGCTTCTGGTGGCGATGAGATCGCCAGTCTTGGCGGGGAGATCAATCGCCTGCTGGCCTCGCAGCGTGGCTGGCGTGAACAGATCTCGCGTCGCAATGCCTCGATGCGGTTGATCTTCGACACCTTGCCGATCGGCTTAGTGACGCTCGATCCGCAGGGACGCATCCAGCCGGATCGCTCGATCGCCACGGCGGACCTGCTCGGGCGGCATGACCTCGACGGAGTGGACCTTGGCGAACTCCTCGTCCCGGGCAGCTCGGGAGCGATCCTGCGCCGCCGCTTGGCCGACCACCTGCAGATTGTGCGTGGTGGCACCATCGATGTTGACGAACTGGATGACGTGAACCCGCTGAAAATGGTGACGGTGCAACGCCCCAATGGTCCGTTGGTGCTGCGTCTGCGTTTCTACAGCATCGAACATGGTTCCGGCACCACCCGGCGTTTCCGGCGTGAAACTGGCGGTCTGCCGGAATCCAGCGGCGTGCTGGTGACGCTCACCGACATTAGCGACGAACGCCGGTTGGCAGCCGAGGTCGAACGCTCGCACGCGGATTACGAACAGCTCAAGGCGATGGCCGAGGACGTCGAATTGTTCCATGGTTTCTTGGTGCGTCTGCGCGCCATGGTCAAGCAGCTCAGCGACCTCTCGGCACGGATGGGCTCAGCGCCCGACCGCGTCCAGCTCACCGATCTGCAGCGTGGCGTGCGCGCCTTGCGCAGTGGTGGCGCGATTTTCGGACTCGTCGGCCTGGAACAGACCGCGCAGGGCTTCGACGGCGAACTGACGCGTTACATCGCCATGGCCCATCTCAGTGATCAGGAGGTCCGGCGTTGCCGTTATGGCGTGGCCGACCTGGAGGCGTCCGTGATCGCCATCGAACGGCAGTTCCGGGCGTTGCTCGGTGCGGAGGAATCCGCGAACGCACAACAATCGGCAGCCTTCAATCAGCGCAGTCAGTCACCATCCAGTCGCGAAGAGTTGCGGGTGGCCAAACGTGCGACCCTGGTGCAGCTTGCGGGTTTGCTGGTCCAGCCAGTGCGTACCGGTTTGGCGGCGACCATTCGCCTGGCCGTCCCGATGGCGCGGCGCCGCGGCGTCGAAGTACGCTTCTCCGTTCAGGGCGAAGACGTGCAGGTGGATCAAGCGCACATCGAAGTCCTCAACCACGTCCTGCCGCATTTGCTGCGCTTCGCTTGCGATCAAGGTTTCGACTCCGCCGCGGAACGCGCCATCGCAGGAAAACCGGAGGCACCGATGCTGACGTTGGCGGTCGAACGGCGCGACCGCGCGTTGGTGGTGACCGTCGCCGATGACGGCGGTGGCATCGATCCCGGGCAGATGCGCGAGATGGCGGTGGACCAGGGCTTGCTGACAGCAGAAGCGGCCGCTGCGCTCGATGACCAGGGCGCGCAGGGATTGGTCTTCGATCTGAGCTACGACCACGGCGATCAGTCTCTTAGCGGCGCACGACCGGTGGGCCTCGACCTGATCGTCAAACGCCTGCAAGATGAACTGCACGCCGAGGTCGCGGTGCAGTCGGTGCCTGGGCAGGGCACGGTGGTGACGATCTCGATTCCGCTGTCGACCTTGTGAATCAGGGACATCAGCGCTGGCGGCACGAAGCTCTCGTCACCGTTTCTGCCCGGATGACGAACGGAATCCCGGCACTAGTCTCCCAAGCGGGAGACCTCCATGCCCGCTCGCCTGATTGACGGCAAAGCCATCGCCGAGGAACGTCGCGCACGTTTGGCCGACCAGGTCGCAGCGCTCCAGGCGCGTGGCATCCAGCCGTGTCTGGCGGCGATCTCCGTACACGTCGATGCGGGCTGGTCGGTGTATCTCAAGAACCAGGCCGCGGCTTGTGCGCGTGTGGGCATCCGCCATCAGGTGGTGACCGTCGATCCGCAGGCGACGCAAGAAGACCTCAGCGAGGTCATCGAAGAACTGAACGTCGATAGCCGCGTGCATGGCATCATCCTGCAGAGTCCGCTGCGGCGTTTCGCCCAGGGCCAGACGCCAGTGGGCGATGGCTTATCGGACTTCCTGGCGCAGGCGCTGCTCTCACCGGATAAGGACGTCGAAGGCGTCAGCCCATCGAACCTGGGCATGGTGCTCGCTGGCAAACCGGCGCTCGCGCCGTGCACGGCGGTAGCCGCGGTGGAACTTGCCAAGGCGGCGGCGCACGACCTTGGTCGCGAGTTGCGTGGGATGGAAGCCGTAGTCGTTGGTGCGTCGACCATCGTCGGCAAACCGGTGGCGCAGCTGTTGCTCGCGGCGGGCGCGACGGTCACCGTCTGCCACCTCGACACGCGTGATCTGACCGCGCACACCAGCAAGGCTGATCTGGTGATCGTCGCCGTCGGCAAGGCCGGACTGCTCAAACCCGAGCATATCCGCGCTGGTGCCATCATCATCGATGTCGGCATCAATCGTGTGCCCGGCCCCGACGGCAAGAGCCTCATCGTTGGCGATGTCGCACCGGAAGTCGCGCAGGTTGCTGGCGCGCTCACGCCGGTTCCTGGCGGTGTCGGTGCGCTGACCACCACTATTTTGTTGGAGGCCACGGCGAACGCGGCTGATCGTCTGGCTGATTTGCGCCCCGCCGTCGATGGCGCCGCGCTTGGGCGTGTGCTTGGTGGACCGGGACTCGAACTCAGTCCCGATGTCGCTGATCGCATCGCCAACTTGTTGTCGCGCCACTTGGTCGGTGCTCCTGGGAATCGTCCGCTGCGCAGCGCGCTGGAACGTCGTTTGGCCAAGGGCGTGCTCGTGCTCGATGGTGCGATGGGCAGCGAACTGATCGCGCGCGGCGTCGCCTCAGCGGCAATCGCGCGCGCCAACGTTGATCATCCGGATCTGGTGCAGGACGTGCATCAGGCCTACGTCGCTGCCGGTGCCGAGGCGATCACGACCAACACTTTCGGCGTGAACCGTTTCCGTCTGCAAGGTGATCGCGAACTGGTCGCCCGTCTGGCCAGTGCTGGCGTGCGTCTCGCCCGTCTCGCAGCGCAAGGCGCCAAGAGCCGGGTGTTCGTGCTCGGCAGTATTGGCCCGCTCGGGCCGGTGGTTGGCGCGGATCTGACGCCCGCGGAAGCAGAAGAAGCGTTCGGTGAGGTGGCGATGACGCTCGCCGATGCTGGCGTCGACGGCTTCATCATCGAGACCATGCCCTCCACTGCCGAGGCGGTTGCTGCGCTCGGCGGTATCCGCCGGGCCTCGCGCCTGCCGGCGCTGGTCTGCCGCAGCCTCGATCGTGATGACCCCGCTGAGTTGGCCGACTTTGCCCGCGCCGCTGCCGCTGCGGGTGCGACGGCAGTCGGCATCAACTGCGCTGCTGGTCCGCGTGCGCTGCTGCCGGTGGTCGCGCGCTTGGCGCAGGTGTCATCGTTGCCGGTGGTCGCGCGCCCTAATGCCGGCTTCCCCACGCGCGTCGACGGCGTGCCGCGTTACCACCTGCGCCCCGACTACCTGGTGACGCAGGCACGTGCCTATGTCGCCGCTGGTGCATCGTTGGTGGGTGGGTGTTGTGGCGTCGGTCCCGAACACATCGCGGCGTTGGCGAAAGCCCTTGCCGGTGCGCCGCTGCCGGTGCGCGCGGAATTTTCCGAGAGCTTGTGGATCCGCGATCAGGCGATCACCACGCCGACGGTCACCACGTCGTCGTTGCTGGCGACACCATTCCCGATCCTCGCCTTCGTCCCAGGTCGCTTGTCGCCCACCGCAGGTGGCGCGGCATTGCAACGTCTCGCGGCTGCGGGTGCCAATGCCGTTGGTCTGCTCACCGGCTGGCCGGGGTCGGGTCGCGGCTCGCGTTTGCCGGCACGCTTGCGTCATCTGCAGGACGTTACCGGCAAACCGGCGGTGCTCGAACTGATCGCTGCTGACACCACGTTGCCGGCGGCGCAGGAATTATTGCTGACCGCGCACTTGGTCGGCGTACGCACGGTGATCATCGACGATGGCGTGTTCAGCAGCGAGACCCGGGCCGATGTCGTCAACGTCGGCTGCGAGGCCGCAGCGTTGTTGCGTGCGGTGAAGACGCTCAACCAGGGCCGTGACCTTGGCGGCACTCGTCTAGAAGAACCCACGGCGTTCACCGTCGGTGTGCGGCTGTCGGCGGCGCGCGCACGCAGCCTGGGCGACGCAGGCATCGATGAAACTTACGTGCGTGCAGGCGCGGATTTCCTCACCCTGCAACCGGTTTACCAGCCAGCGGAGTTCCGCGCGCTGATGGGCGCCATCACGCCGAAGGTGCCGCTCTTCGCCGAGATCCTGGTGCTGCCGGATGCCGCCACCGCGGACGAACTCGACAACGAACTGCCGACGTTGTCGGTGCCGGACAAATTGAAGCAGCGTCTGACCGCTGATCCGGACGAGGACGCCAAGGGCGTACTGCGCTTCCTGTCGGCGTGGCGTTCACGCCTGGCTGGCGTGTGCCTGCTGCTGCCGGACGAACGGACAGCGCAAGCCGAAGCGGTGATTCGCGCGCTGCGCTCTTAACGGGACCTGCGCCAGCACAGCTGGCGACCCCGCTTTGCGGGGCACCCTGCTGCGCAGGGCCAGGTCTCGTCCCCGCTCGTGCGCGCAGGCGCACTCGGGGGATTGTTGATCGCGGGACGCTGTCCCGCTACGCCCTGCCAGGGGCTCTGCCGCCCCTGGACCCGCACGCTACGATTCAGCGTGCGCCGGCGTAATGAGGGAACGGGACGCTGATCGCCGGGCTGTTAACCACCGGTACGGTCGCCAGATCTTCGCCGGCCATCAGTCGTGCGGCGTCGAGCAAGTGCCATGGTGACAACGCGGCGGCTTTGCCGTCAAAGATCGCGAGGTGCACCGTGCGCGTTGCCGGCACCAACACCATCGCCTGCGCATTAATGCCAGGCATGTAGGTCGCAGAGAGCAGACCCTTCATCCACTCGATATCCGGATCGCCGCGTTCGCGCGTCAGTTCATGCGCACGGTGGCCGCGGGCATCGGTTGGCAGGCGGGTATCCGGGTCGATCCGGGCGTTGGTGCAGAGTAACCAGCCGTTGTTCGACTCCATGCGCTCGACTGTCTGACCATTCCACCACACCACTACTGCTGACGTAGCATCCGCGAATAGCACGTAATTCGACGAGCCGGTCGGCGTGGCAGAGAACAGCGCCAACGCTTCCTGCAGATTGCCCGCTCGTTCTAGAATGGCGCGCAGACGGAAGCCGAGCGAAGCGCCGGACGCATTCGGTGCGGCTGCGTGGTTGAGCAGCAGGCAGGCGCTGACTCCGGCGTCGTTCATGCCGCTGACAATGCCGGCGTAGCCCGGCCATCCGATCGACAGGCTGGCGCGTCGTCCGGTCGGACGGCGGGTGATCAGGACGGTTCTTGGCCCTAGCAATTGAGCCGGAGCGAAATCCATATTGCGCGCGATCATCAACGGTCGGTCGTTGCCAGCCTCGGGCAGACGCACCGCCGCCGTGCACAGCACATCGACGGCGAGGTTCGCCCGCAGCAAGGTCCCCACATCACAGGTTGCGCTCTTCGCCCAGGCGATGATTTCGTCGCGGTACTCCGCTGGAATGTCCGCGATCCGCTGGTCCGCGTCACCGGCGCGCAACATGCCGGTCATCGCCGGGTGCAGGCTGAGGGCGGTGAGCATCACCTGGGTTTGCGGCGCGAGCAGGTCGCCGGCCTGTCGACCAAGCGTGGCGGGATCACCGACCAGCGACAGGAGCGTGACACCATCGCGCACGCTCTGCTGGGCACCATCCGCGGTGCGGGTGACCAGCGGCTCGGCGGCGGTAAGCAGGTGGCTGAAGACTCCGAGCCAGACGGCCAAGAGCAGGCGGGCGGTGTGGTACGGATTCATGACCGATGAAATACGCAAGTGATAACAAAAGACAACCCCGGAGGCCGAAAGCCTCCGGGGTTGGGAATGGATCCGCGATTGGCGGAGCGCTCAGAACTGCGCGGTCAATCCAAGAAACGGGCCCGACAAGGTCAGATCCAGATCGGCACCGGCGTTGATGCCGGCTGGACTGTCGAAGCTGAGGTCCACCGCCACATGGCGGTAGCCGCCGATGAAACCGACCATCTCCCATGGACGCCAGGTGATCTGAATGGTCGCATCAAGGTAGCTGACGCCGGTGTCATTCATGCTCAGTTCCATCCAATGCACCTTGGCCTCGGCGCCGAGCGAGGTCAGCATCGGCAGGTTGGCATGGGCACGCAGGGCGAGGACAGGAAATTGCACGTCCTCATCCAAGGTGGCGCTGTTGCCGCCGCCGCTGAGTGAGACCTCGGTGTTCATCAAGTGGTAACCCACGCCGATGGCGAAGCCCACCAAATCGAGATCAAGAAGTTGGAGATCAGCTTCCAGGTAGAAGTCGGTCAGATCGATCGAGCTGTCCACCGTGCTGTTGAAGGTCTGGCCCCCGAAATCGACGTTGGCCGCGGTGAAGGATCCATCCGTACCGACAACGTAGCCGCCCGCGTGGAACGAGAACAGGATCGGCAACTTGGCGCTGACCTCCAAGCCGAAGCCGGCTTCCTGATTGGCGAGGTCGACATCATCGAGCGACAAATTGTCGCCCGCCGTGCCGTTCGCAGTATATTGAGCATCGCCATCGAAACCGACGAACCACGCCGCCGGCATCACGCGGACCCAATAATCTGACGCGACGTTATCCGCAGCACTGGCGACGCCGCCGATCAGCAGCAGGGGGACGGTGAGTAGACTACGCATGGAGTTCTCCTGATTATGATTGTCAGGCTAGCAACCCTCCAACGTTTGCGCCACTCTGCTAGTCCACTCGTGCGAATAGGTAGGTGATTGAGTAGAAAAAAATGGGCTCTGCGGCGTTTCGTGTGGGTCCTTTTTCTGCCCTTGGCTCGACGGGTCCAACTACATCGAGCGAGAAACCGCATCGAATCGAACAGGAGGCGCGGAGACGCAGAGATCGGATGAGGGTAAATGAGCAGGAGATGTCGGCGCAAAGCCATTTTCGCCTCCTCCGATCTCCGCGCCTCTGCGTCTCCTGTTCGCTGGCAGGCATCATCTTCGGTCAGCCAAGGACCCATATGAAATGACGCAGAGCCAAAACATGGATTCCTTGTCGTTTACGGTGGAAACGATCCCAGAGCCATGGCGTATGGAGATGAATGTGTTTGGCGCCCCATCAGGGGCAGTATGGAAATAGCCCGGCACTTCAGTGCCGGGAACAGGGCGTCCATTACCAGTCAAGTCCCGGAGGGACGGCTGAAATTACCAGGCATTTCAGCCGTCCCTCCGGGACTCTGGGGATTCTTCGACCGGATTCCCAGCACTGAAGTGCTGGGCTATTTTCATGGCATCCCTCCGGGATGCGGAAGCCCGACCACCACTCGATTGGCGAAAATATCCACCACGAACGTTGAGGAACCAAAGCCGGGCCGTCAGTGGTGACAGGTTGCTGTCAGCCGACGGCTTGAGCGTTCACTTCACCAGTGCCTGCGTCGTCAGCGTGGGTATGGCATAGAGCGAGGTGCGCGCCGTGATGAACAGCGTCTTGCCGTCAGCGCCGCCGAAGCACAGATTGGCCGCACCTTCCGGCGTCAGCACGGTGCCGAGCCAGGTGCCGTCCGGCGCGTAGACGCGCACACCGTCGCCAGCGCTCGACCACACGTTGCCCTGCGCGTCGCAGCGGATGCCGTCCGGTGCACCGTTGTCGAGCGTGGCGAAGACCTTGCCGTCGCTGAGCGTGCCATCGTCCTTGACGGTGAAGACGCGAATGTGCTTGGGCTTGCCCGAATCGGCGACGTAGAGCAGTTTTTCATTCGGCGAGAAACACAGGCCATTGGGACGATCACAATCGGCGATGGCGACGGTCATGGCCGTGCTTTTGTCAGGATTGGCGGGATCGAAGCGGAAGACGTTCTGGCCCGCCTGTTCCTGCTTCTGGCCCTGGGGGATGCCATAGGGCGGATCGGTGATCCACAGCGTGCCGTCGCTTTTTACCGCCACGTCGTTGGGCGAGTTAAACTTCTTGCCGTCGAAGCTGTCGACCAGCACCTCGATGGTGCCATCGGCATTGGTGCGCGTGACCCGGCGGCTGCTGTGCTCGCACGAGATCAACCGGCCCTGCTGGTCGAGCAGGTTGCCGTTGGTGTTGTTGCTGGGATTGCGCCAGGTGGTGATCCCGCCGGCCGCGGTCCACTTCTTCAATTCGTTCGACGGGATGTCGCTGAACACCAGCCAGCCGCCGTCGGTTTTGATCCAGCACGGACCTTCGACGAACTTCATGCCGGTGCCAAGTTTCTCGACCTTGGCGTCGGCGGCGATGAGCTGGTGGAAAGCCTCGGCCTTGCCGACGGCGAGGTCGGCCGCATTCGCGGCAATGGCGGTCAGGGACAGGAACGCGGTGGCGGTGGCGGACAGGACGGTGGCGAGGTTGTGCATGGCTGGGCTCCAGGGCGCGCGGTTTAGCCCAATGCTGTTAAGCTAAGGCGAATGAATTGAACCGCCACGACGCCACGACGCCACGGGAAGGCAGAAAACCGAGTTATAGTCCATTCCATGGCCGCAGATTCGCACCGTGGCGTCGTAGCGTCGTGGCGGTTCAATCGGATTTGATGTGGGCGGGGCCTTAGCTTAACAGCATTGGGCTTAGCTCCAACAGGCCCAACAGGGTCATGCGGCAAGGCGTGCCTGGGCGCGCGCCGCACCTTGAACCACACGCCGTCGTCCCAGCATGCGCCTGCGGAGGCTCCATGCGCGTCACGATCTTCGGCACCGGCTATGTCGGTCTGGTCACCGGAACCTGTTTTGCCGAGATGGGCAATCATGTCATCTGCGTCGATGTCGACGCGCGCAAGGTCGAACGCCTGCGTGGTGGCGAGGTCCCGATCTATGAGCCGGGCCTGGAGGAACTGGTCGAGGAGAACGTCCACGGCCAGCGGCTGTTCTTCACCACCTCGGCCAAAGAGGCCCTGGTCGAAGCGGAGTTGGCCTTCATCTGCGTCGGTACCCCGATGTCGGAGACCGGCGAGGCCGACCTGCGCTACGTCGAGTCCGCCTCGCGCGACATCGGCCGTCACCTGAACGGCTACTGTCTGGTGGTGGACAAGAGCACCGTGCCGGTTGGCACTGCCGACCAGGTACGCGGCTGGGTGCAGGAGGAGCTGACGCGCCGCGGCGCGACCCACACCTTCGATGTGGCGAGCAATCCGGAGTTCCTCAAGGAAGGTTCTGCGGTCGACGACTTCATGAAACCCGATCGCGTGGTGGTGGGTCTCGACAGCGATCGTGCGCGCGTGCTGCTGCACGACCTCTACCAGCCGTTCATCCGCAACGGTCTGCGTTTCTACACTATGGACATCCGTTCGGCAGAGATGACCAAGTACGCCGCCAATGCGATGTTGGCGACCAAGATCAGCTTCATCAATGAGATCGCCAACATCTGCGAACGCGTCGGTGCCGACGTGCGTCAGGTGCGTCTGGGTGTGGGTGCGGATCAGCGCATCGGCCTGCAATTCCTCCATCCGGGTGTCGGCTACGGCGGTTCGTGTTTTCCCAAGGACGTGCGTGCCTTGGTGCACACCGCCGATGTCGTCGGGTACAAGGCTGACCTGCTGGCCGCGGTTGATGCGGTGAACCAGCGACAGAAACAGGTGATGCTGCACAAGCTGCAAGCGTGGTGCACGCTCACCAACCGTCCGCTGGCGTCCCTTACGGTGGCGATCTGGGGCCTGGCGTTCAAACCCAATACCGACGATGTGCGCGATGCGCCGGCGCTGGAATTGATCCGCGCCCTGATCGCTGCTGGTGCTCACGTGCGCGCCTACGATCCCAAGGCGACCCACGAAGCGCAGAAGGCGCTCGGCCCACTGCCGCGCCTGACCTACGTCGACGATGCCTACGACGCCACTGAGGGCTCCGACGTCCTGTTGTTGGTCACCGAGTGGCGTCCGTTCCGTCGTCCGGATTTCCGCAAGCTCGCCAGCCAATTGAAGGGCAAAGTGATCTTCGACGGTCGCAATCAGTACGACGAAAGCCGCACTGCGCCGTATGGTTTGACGCTGTACCCCATCGGGGTACCCGCGCGTGCCAGCCAGGCGCAGTCGACCACGGGCTGACCGGCGATGGAATGCAGCATCTACATCGGTGAGCCGGCGGTCCTGGAGCGTGCCTTCTCGTCCTTCGACGACGACGTGGGTATGACCATCGAATCACAGGAGTTGATCTCCTGCGCGGTCCAGGCGCAGGGTGAATTGCTGGAGGCGTTCGCCGTCGTGCGGCCACAGACGGTCTGCACCTGGTCACCGGCCTTTGCGACGGTTTTTTCCGTGTTGTTCTGGCGGTTCTCTGATGGCGACCGCCATCGCGATGCGCCATGGGCGCAGGACTGCGAACTGGTGGACAGCTACCTGTCGCCAGCGACCGTCACGCGGCTGGCAACCCAGGCGGCGACCATCGTGCTTGATGATCTCAACCGTCCGCTGGCCGACTCCGACTACTGTGGCGATGAGTGGATCCAGAACTTCAACGACTTCCGCGACATGGCCAGCGAGTGGCTCGACCTGCTCGCCCGTGCGGCGGAGCGCAAACACGGCCTGGCCATCGCGGTCTGGGACTGACGGGCTGGCGATGGCGTGGCATCAGACCATCGTCCAGCTGCGTCCACGCGCGCGGGGTTTCCATCTGGTGACCGATGAATTGCTGGCGCAGGTACCGACCGTGCGATCACTGCGGGTGGGCCTGGCCCACCTGTTCATCCAGCACACCTCGGCGTCGCTGACCATCAACGAGAACGCCGATCCCACGGTGCGCTCCGACTTCGAACGCTGGACGCGCGAAGTGGTGCCGGACGGCGCGCGTTATTTCGCCCACGATGCGGAGGGCGATGACGACATGCCGGCACACATCAAGGCGTCGCTGTTCGGTGCCGGCATCACCATCCCCATCCGTGACGGCACCCTCGCGCTCGGCACCTGGCAGGGCATCTACCTCGGTGAACACCGCGACCACGGCGGCAGCCGCAGTGTGGTGGTGACGCTGATGGGGGAGTGAGAAGTCTGGGCACGGAGTTCACGCACCGGGAAAACGCGCCTTGTCGAAAGGCATGGCCAACCGTCTGCGTGCGATCGGTGTGCCGGATGGCTTGCTGCTGCGCCTGTTGATCGGCGGGGACGACGATCGGCCTGTTTCGCGGCGTGGTGCCGGCCCTGCGGCGAACCGCAGGGCGACCACCCGTCGCGCCAAACCACGAGCGTCACGCGTCAGGTAGGCGATCCCAGGTCAGCGTGATTTTACGCCATGACCACGTGAGGTCAGACGCACGACAGAAGAAATTCAGGTCGACTCCACCGCGGGTTTTTCCGCCGTCGCCACGACCGGCTCCTTCGCCTTGGCTTCAATCGCCTTACGCATCGCACCAGAGATGAACAGGTGACGGAGCACGCTGCGGTTCTTCGCCTCTTCTTTGCCCTTCTTGTCAGTCGTACGGGTTACGGAGTCGAGCGAGAGCAGGGTGAACTCTTCATCGTCGGCGCAGCTGGTGATCACGCACTGATGGAATGTAGCGGCACCGGCGGGCGCGGGCGCGAGTTCGTTGATCGCCGCGGTGTCGCCGGCTTCCAGTCGGCTGGTGAGGGCGTGCAGTTTGTTCTTCAGCAGGAATGGACCATGACTCACGATCTGGTCCGCCCAGGTACCGGTCCGCTCGTTGAACGGGGTTCCGCCGATGCTGGACCGCGGCCACCACACCGCGGCACCGATGACGATCGCTGCCTCCGCCAACCATACAGCGCCTAGCACGTAGCCGGTGGGGGTGGAGCTCTTGATGCTCCAGACGCCCTGTTCATTGATGAGCGTGATGTACTCCTGCAGTTCGCTTGGTGACCACGGCCACGTCGGGGATTTGGCCACGGCATGCACATATCCGACCCAGGAGACGTATTCGCCAACCGCGCCACTGATCAATCCGGCGAGCATCAGCATGCCCAGGTTGCGCACCTTGCCGTGCCGTGCGGCGACATTGACGGCGATGCCGATGGCGAAGCCGAACGCCAGGGTGATGAGGAAATTGATGTAGATCAGCGGGCAGTAGTGCACCGCGTAGGCATATGGGATCCCGAGCAGCGCCGCCGCGCCGATCCCCATGCCCAACATCAGCGGCAGACCGAGCGCCCCCATCCGTCCGGAACGTTGGTAGTAGAGCATGTCGTGCATGGGGAACCTTTCGCTTGGAGTGATCAATCTACGGATGGTCGCCTGTTACAGCCGACTGCCGCCTGAATGCAAGGTTGTGCTGTGCCGTTTGTTCGTCGGTGCCAGTAGCACCCGCGGCGGGAGACCGGCTCCAGGTCGATGAGCATATTTTTGCGACCCCGGCGATCCTGGATGGGCGCATTTACCTGCGCAGCGAGAGCCACCTGTGGAGTGAGTGCGGGTCACTACCGCAGGCGATCACCATCTTCCCTGTGATTGTCAGGATGATCCACCGCGGTACATAGGCGCGACCCTCGGAGGATCGCCCCATGTCTACCTTCTCTCGCATCGTCCCTCGCATCGTCCCCGCCCTCGCGTCGGTGGGCGCATTCCTGAGCTTGTGGGCGTGGTGTCCGACCGCCGACGCGGCGAACGCCGCCGAACTGGCGCGCAACTTCAAGTACCTGCCGACGGTGAAGGAAAAAGACCTGCCAAAGATGTCGAATGAGCGCGGCGAGTTCCCCGGCAGCATCAAACATCCCGGCCTTGCTGGGCACGTGTGGGTGAAGTTCCCCTTCGTTGAGAATCCGGGCAGCTTCGGTTTCGATCGCAAAGGCCGGCTATTTGTCGCCGAAGCCAACCGCTTCTGGCTCGGCGTGCCCGACCTGCGCGGCGCCAATGAGATGATCCGCGGCGATTTCCAGGCTGTGACCGTCGCCGATCGGCAAAAGCTGTACGACCAGTTCGCCGCCAACTTCCCCAAGGACTGGTTCACCGCAGTGGCTGACCGCCTGATCCGCCTCGAAGACCGCGACGGCAATGGCGCGGCGGATCACCGCACGTTATTCTCCGACCACTTCAAAGCCCCGCTCGACGGGCTGGGCTTCTCGGTGCTGGCCGAAGACGACGCGGTCTATTTCACCTGCATCCCCAAGGTCTGGAAGCTGACCGACAAGAACGACGATGGCGTGGCCGATACCCACGATTCCATCGCTGAAGGTTTCGGCGTGCGCGTGTCCTTCATCGGCCATGACCTGCACGGCATCATCCGCGGGCCCGACGGCCGGCTCTATTTCTCGATCGGTGATCGCGGCTACCACGTCACCACGCCGGACGGCCGGGTGTTCCCAGGCTCAGGCCGCGGTGCGATCTTCCGCTGCGAATCCGACGGCAGCGGCTTCGAACGGTTCTGCGACGGCCTGCGCAATCCACAGGAGCTGGCGTTCGACGAGCAAGGCAACCTCTTCACCTTCGATAACACCGGCGACATCGGCGACAAAGCGCGCTTCGTCTACGCCCTGGAAGGCAGCGACTCCGGTTGGGACATGTCGCATCAGTCGGCGCACCACTACAAACACGCGCTCGACTGGGGCGATTTCCATCCGTCGCAATCGATGTGGGTGGCGGAAAAAATGTTCGACACCTGGAAACCCGAGCAGCCGCAGTGGGTATACCCGCCCGCTTCGCATGTGTCGAATGGTCCCTCCGGCCTCACCTGGATGACCGGTGAATCGCTGCCGGAGGACCTGCGTGGGAAGTTCCTGTTGGCGAACTACAGCGGTCCGTCGAACAACTGCACCATCCTGACCGTTGGCATGACGACCAAGGGCGCCGGCTATGTCTCCACTGAGGTGAAGGTGCTGGTGCAGGGCGTCGGCGTCAGCGACGTCGAACTGGGCTACGACGGCAACCTCTACCTCTGCGACTTCGGTGGCGGCTGGAGCGTCAACAACTCTGGCGCGGTCCACTGTTTGACGCCGACCGACACGAAACAGCAGGCCGTCGCGGCACAAACCAAGCAGACCTTCGCCACCGGTGTGAAGGGCAAGTCGATCGCGGACTTGCGCACGCTGTTGACGTCCACTGACAATCGCATCCGTCAGATGGCGCAGTTCGCGTTGGCCGATCGGAGTGCGGAAGGACTCGCCGCGCTCACCGCGGTGGCGCAGAGCAAAGATCTGCCGGTGGCGCAACGCCTGCACGGCGTGTGGGGACTGGAGCAGATCGCCCGCCGTGGCGGTGCTAACAAAGGCGCCGACAAGGCCGTGGCCGCGCTGCGCGCACTGCTCAGCGACACCGAGGTGGAAGTCCGCGCCAACGCCGTGCGTTCGCTGGGCAGCGTGAAGGATGCGGCCAGCCGTGCGCCGCTCATGGCTGCGCTGAAGGACGCCTCGTCCCGCGTGCGTTCACTGGCCGCGATCGCGCTCAGCCGTGTCGCCAAGCGTGGCGATAACGACGCCATCACCGCGCTCTACGCCCTGGTGGCGCAGAACGGCAGCGAGACCGACGTGGTGCTGCGCCACGCCTGCCTGAGCGCCCTGGATACGCTTGGCACCGTCGAGTCCGCCACGGCGAAGGTGAAGGATGCAAACGTCGAAGTGCGCCTGCTGGCCGTGCTGTTCCTGCGCCGGCATGCCAGCGCGGAACTAGCGCGGTTCCTGGACGATGCGGACGCGCAGGTGAAAAACGAAACCGTGCGCGCAATTTACGACACCGCCGCACTCGACACCGCCGCTGGCAAACGCCTGGCCGCGCTCGCCGCCGGCGACCTGCCGGAAACGTTGCAACGCCGCGTGGTCGCCGCCAATTACCGCCTTGGCACCGATGACAGCGCTCGCGCACTGGTGCAGTTGGCCGGCTCGTCCGCGCTCAAGCAGCCGATCCGCGAAGCCGCCCTCATCGCCCTGCGCACCTGGGGTGCGAACATCGACACCGATCCGGTGCTCGGTCATTACCGTCCGCAGGTGATGAAAGGCCGCACGATGAAGGACCTGGGACCAGCCATCGCCGACGACCTCAAAAAGTTCCTCGCCTCCAGCCAACCGGCACCGGTGATCGCCCTTGGCCTGCAACTGGCGAAGGACGCCGGCGTCACGCTCGACGAGGGGACGCAGCGCGCGCAGGCCACCAACCGCGACTTGTCCGAAGACGTGCGCGTCGCGGCGCTGAACGGCTTGGTCTCGGCCAACGGCGCCAAGGCGGGCGAAGTGGTCGCCAGCCTGCTCGATGATCCGACTCCTGGCGTCCAGGCCGCCGCGCTACGCCACGGCTTCGCGCTCAAAACCCCAGGCATCGACGCTCGCGCCACCAAGGCCATTGCCAGCGGCCCGCTGCCCGCAGCGCGTGCCGGCATCGATGGTTTGGCGAAGACCGCGGCAAAGTCGCTCATCACATTGTGGAACGAACGCCAGCAGACGCTGCGTGAAGAGCTGTGGCTCGACTGCTTCCTCGCCCTGCAGGGCAGTGACGTGGCCGAAGCCAAGCAGGCCGCCGCCACCTATTCAGCGACCAAGCCCACCGCCGTGCACCAGCTCACTAAGCTCGGCGGCGATGCGGCACGCGGGCGCGACATCTTCCGCAACCAGGGTGCGTGCATGCAGTGCCACAAGGTCGGCAATGAAGGCGGCATCCAAGGACCTGACCTCACCCAGGTGGGCGCACGCTTGAAGTCAGACAAGCTGCTGGAATCCGTGATCGAGCCCAACGCGGTGATCACCGACAACTACGGCAGCTCCACCGTCACGCTGAAGGACGGCAAGGTGATCATGGGCCGCGTCGCAGCGAAGACCGAGCAGCAACTCACCCTCATCGACCCCGTCGGCAAGAAACACGAACTTGCCACCAAGGACATCAAGGAAACCTCCGCGCCAATCTCCGCCATGCCGCCAATGGGACTGGCATTGCCGCCACGCGACCTGCGCGACCTCGTCGCCTACCTGGCGAGCTTGACGAAAGAGGGGGCGAAGCAGAGCGGGCACTGAAGGCCGTTCCCGCTGTCGACCAGTCGGTCGGCATGGGATAAGCGGCTGACAGGCTAACAACGCATACCAGGACGTCCCCACTCGCGTGCCGGATCGTCACCGTTAGTTTGCGCCCGTGCCAACCAATGCCGACCATCAAAAGTTCCTCGACCTCGTTCCTGCGGATGGATCGACCATCGGCAATGGTGCACTACGCGATGAACTGGGCTGGAACCCGGACCGCTATGACCGCATCAAAGAAGCGCTGGTTGCCGACGGCACGTTGCTGAAAGGTCAGGGTCGCGGCGGCACGGTCCGTCGCGCGGTCGTAGCAAAGGCGCAACGTGTGCAGGAGAAAACGGCGACCTACACGGCGGATCCCTCGACCGCTGCGATAAAGACGCCTTCGCCAGCCAAGCCAGCCAAGCCAGCCAAGCCCACGACCGACACCATCGCCCGCACGGTCAGCAGCAGACGTTCGGCGCTGACCAAATCCGAACTCTATTCCTCGCTCTGGCAGAGCTGCGACGAACTGCGCGGCGGCATGGACGCCAGCCAGTACAAGGACTACGTCCTGGTGCTGCTGTTCGTCAAATACATCAGCGATCGGTACGCCGGCCAGGCCTACGCACCGATCCAGATTCCCGAGGGATCCAGCTTCAAAGATATGGTCGCGCTCAAGGGTAAGTCCGACATCGGCGATCAGATCAACAAAAAGATCCTCGCGCCGTTGGCGCAGGCCAACCACTTGGCCGACATGCCGGATTTCAACGATCCGACCAAGCTCGGCAGCGATAAGGAAATGGTTGATCGCCTGGGCAACCTCATCGCGATCTTTGAAAACCCTGCGCTCGATTTCTCGCGCAACCGCAGCGATGGCGACGATCTGCTGGGCGATGCCTACGAATACTTGATGCGGCACTTCGCGTCGGAGAGCGGTAAGAGCAAAGGTCAGTTCTACACCCCGGCCGAAGTCAGCCGCATCATCGCCCAGGTGCTGGGCATCCGGCACGCGAAGACTTCTGGCAACACCACGGTCAGCGATCCGACCTGTGGTTCCGGCTCGCTGCTGCTGAAAGTCGGATCCGAGGCCGCCCACGACCGCAAGGTGCGCGTGACGCTCTATGGGCAGGAAAAGGACTCATCCACCGCCGGGCTGGCGCGCATGAACATGATCCTGCACGATTACCCGACGGCAGAGATCACCCAGGGCAACACCCTGACCACGCCACATTTCAAGGATGGCGATGCGCTCAAGACCTTCGACTACGTGGTCGCCAATCCGCCGTTCTCGGACAAGCGTTGGAGCACCGGCCTTGATCCCGCCCACGATCCTTTCGATCGTTTCGCGTCCTACGGGGTGCCGCCGCCCAAACAGGGCGACTTCGCGTATCTGCTGCACATTCTGCGTTCGATGAAATCCACCGGCCAAGGGGCCTGCATCCTGCCGCACGGCGTGCTGTTTCGTGGCGGCGCAGAGGCCGCGATCCGCACCAACCTGATCAAGCGCGGATACATCAAGGGCATCATCGGTCTGCCGGCGAATCTATTTTATGGCACCGGTATTCCGGCGTGCATCCTGGTGCTCGACAAAGAAAAGGCCGCGACCCGCTCCAGTATTTTCATGGTCGACGCCTCCAAAGGTTTCATGAAGGACGGCCCCAAGAACCGCCTGCGTGCGCAGGACATCCACAAGATCGTCGACACCTTCACCCGCCAAAGCGACGTCCCGCGTTATGCCCGCTTAGTAACGGTCGCGGAAATCAGCGACGCAAAGAACGGCTTCAATCTCAACCTGCCGCGCTACATCGACAGCACCGAGCCGGAGGACATTCAAGATCTCAACGGTCACCTGCGCGGCGGCATTCCGCTGCGCGACAGTGATGCTCTTGCTCGCTATTGGCAGATCATGCCGGCATTGCGTGCGGCGTTGTTCACGCCCTCGAAACATGCCGGGTACTGCGAACTGACCACCACCGAGGTGAAGCCCGTCATCTTCGGCCATCCGGAGTTCACCGCGTTCAAGACTGGCGTGGACAAGTTGTTTAATACCTGGAAGGCGACCAACACGCCACGCTTGAAAGGCTTTGCCGCTGACGCAGCCAGCAGCCAGCCAAAGGCGCTGATCGAAACCCTGTCCGAGGATCTGCTCGCCGCTTTCGCGCAAGCGCCATTGCTCGATCACTACGACATCTACCAGCACCTGATGGATTACTGGGCGCAGACCATGCAGGACGATTGCTACCTGATCGCCGCCGATGGCTGGCGCGAGGCGGCCAAGCCGCAGTTGGTGATTGAGGACAAGGCGGCCAAAAACAAAACCAAACCAGACTTTGTGGTCGGCAAAAGGAAATACAAAGCTGAGCTGATTCCATCGGCGCTCATCATCGCTCGCTATTTTTCTGCTGATCAGACCGCTATCGAAAAACTGGAGACTGACATCGCCGCGTTTCAGCAGCAGATGGAAGAACTGGCCGAGGAACACGGCGGCGAAGGCGGCCTGCTGGAAGACGCGAAGAACGATAAGGACAAGCTCACCAAGGCGTCAGTCGCGACGCGGTTGAGGGAGCTCGCCTCTGGGAGCGCCGCCTCTGGGAGCGCCTTTCCTGGGAGCGCCTTTCCTGGGAGCGCCGGGCACCAGCCCGGCTCGGGTCATCTTCGAGCCGGGCTGGTGCCCGGCGCTCCCAGGGCAGAAGACGCCAGGGAAGAAGACGCGGACGAGATCGCCGTGCTGCAACGTTACCTCGCGCTCAGCGAGCAGGAGGCCACTGCGAACACCGCCCTCAAAACCGCGCAGGAAAGCCTGATGGATCAGGTCTTCCAGCACTACGCCAAGCTCACCGAGGACGACATCAAGTCGCTCGTCGTGGATGACAAATGGCTGGGCACGCTCGCCGCCGCCGTGCAGGGTGAACTTGACCGTGTTTCGCAGACCCTCACTGGTCGCATTCGGCAGCTTGCTGAACGGTATGCCACGCCGTTGCCAGACCTGACCAATCAGAT
>Ga0335394_10002955_pt1 | contig 19243 bp, 17 predicted proteins | sample MAT03_FD_205741 | JGI IMG/M metagenome (GOLD analysis project Ga0335394, IMG submission 205741) | Freshwater microbial communities from Lake Fryxell liftoff mats and glacier meltwater in Antarctica - MAT-03 (spades assembly) (version 2) ... | reverse complement strand
GGTGCGTTTCCTACATAAGGCCGCAATTCCGCATTCTCTTCCTCGACAAGAAGAACGCGCTGATCGCCGACGAGGTGCAGCAGACCGGAACGGTCGATCACACGCCGGTCTATCCGCGCGAAGTGATCAGGCGGGCGCTGGAACTGTCGTCGACCGCGATCATCCTGGTCCACAACCACCCGTCCGGTGACCCGACGCCGTCACGCGCCGACATCGAGATGACCAAGACGATCGTGGAATCGGGCAGGCCGCTCGGGATTTCCGTCCACGATCACATCATCGTCGGCAAGAAGGGCTTTGCCAGCATGAAGGGCCTGATGCTGATCTGAAAAAGCAAAGGGCCGCGCGGAAAATCTTCGGCGCGGCCCTTGATAGCGATCCGAACCGGATCTTATTCGGCGTCGGCGGCCTTCTTCTTGGCGGGCGCCTTTTTCTTCGGAGCTTCGGCAGAGACCTCTTCGGAAGCGGCTTCGTCGTCGGCCTTCTTGGCCTTCTTGTCGGCTTTCTTGGCGGGCTTGGCGGCCGTCTCAAGCTCGTCGTCCGCCATCAGCTCTTCCTTCGACACCTTGCTGTCGGTGACGGAAACCTCGGCCAGCAGATGGTCGATGACCTTCTCCTCGAACAGCGGTGCGCGGATCGAGGTGATGGCGTCGGGGTTGCTGCGGTAAAAATTGAAGGCTTCCTGCTGCTGGTCGGCGGGGAAACGGCGGATCGTGTCGAACAGCGCGCGCTGCACTTCCTCCTCCGACACGAGCACCTTGGCCCTGTCGCCGATCTCGGCAAGCACGAGGCCGAGCCGGACGCGGCGCTCGGCGAGCTTCATGTATTCGGCGCGTGCCTCCTCCTCGGTCGTTTCCTCGTCGGCAAAGGTCTGGCCGGCGCGTTCGAGGTCGCGGTTCACCTGGTTCCAGATGTTCGTGAACTCGGCTTCGACGAGCTTGGAGGGCGCTTCGAACGTGTAGACGCCGTCGAGCTGGTCGAGAAGCTGGCGCTTGACCTTCTGGCGCGTCATCGAGCCGAACTGGGTCTCGATCTGGCCGCGCACGATCTCGCGCAGCTTGTCGAGCGATTCAAGGCCGAGCGATTTCGCGGTCTCGTCGGTGATCTCCAGCGGGCCGGGCTTTTCCACCGTGCTGACGGTCACGTCGAAGGCGGCTTCCTTGCCGGCCAGATGCGCTGCGCTGTAGCTCTCCGGGAAGGTGACGGTGACCTCCCTCCGGTCGCCGGCCTTTGCGCCGATGAGCTGATCCTCGAAGCCGGGGATGAACTCCTTCGAACCGATGACCAGCGGCTGCGCGGTGCCCGCTCCGCCGTCGAAGGCGACGCCGGCGATCTTGCCGACATAGTCGATGGTGACGCGGTCGCCTTCCTCAGCCTTGCCGTCCTTGGGCTCGTAGCTGCGGGTCGATTCGGCAACGCGCTTGACCTGCTCCTCGATCTCGCTGTCCGGCACGTCGTAGACCGGGCGATTGATCGAAATGTCGGAGAAAGCCTTGATCTCGAAGCTCGGGATGATCTCGTATGCAAGCTGGAACTCGAAGTCGGCGCTGCCGGCGAGGATTTTCTCGGCTTCCTTCTCGTCCTCGGTCATGGTGACCTCGGGCTGCATGGCTGCCTTTTCGCCACGCTCGGCGATGATGTGGCGCGCCTGGTTCGACAGGATGTCGTTGACGACCTCTGCCATGAAGGACTTGCCGTAAAGCTTGCGCAGGTGCTGGAGCGGCACCTTGCCGGGGCGGAAGCCGTTGATCCGCGCCTTGTCCTTCATCTCGTTCAGCCGCGACAGAAGCTTGGCTTCCATGTCGCCGGCAGGCACGGTGACCTTAATCTCGCGCTTCAGGCCGGAATTCAGCGTCTCGGTAACCTGCATCGTCAAAACCTTCGTTTCCAGAATCCGCGCAACCTGTACGGCCCTGCCGTTCAGCCTGCCGGTATGTTCGTGCCGGAGTGGCTAATGAATGTGCGGGCTGAGCGTGCTGTCCTGCCGGCCGCTGCCGGCTGGAATTCCTTGCGCTCGACACGCGCTGTGGTCAGTAAGTCATTGTTTTCCCAGTGCCTTACCGAGCCCGCCAGCTGCGGATCGTTCTCTCCCGTCACAATTGCCCCGCCTTTTGTCACACGCGACGCCGATTTTCAACACTTCTTCGCGCGGTCGACGCCTGGAACCACCTGTCGCCCGCGAGATTGACAGAATGATGGCTGCCGTGAGATGGGCCAGCCGGCGCGGATGTGGCGGAATTGGTAGACGCCCTGGATTTAGGTTCCAGTGCCGCAAGGCGTGGGGGTTCGAGTCCCTTCATCCGCACCAGATATTCCCGCCTAAAGTGCCCTGCGACACCGCGAGCGGCGGTTTAGGCAGGTTCCCGCTACTTTCCGGGTGGGCGCTGCGCTACAATGCGGCGCAGGAAGGTGTCCGCGATGATCATCAAGGAAATGTCCCAGGACGAGTGCATGGCGGTCCTGGCGGCCGCGCGGGGAGGACATCTGGCCTGCGCGAAGGACAACCGCCCCTACATCGTGCCGATCACCATCGCGGTTGCCGAACACAACATCTACAGTTTCTCGCTGCCCGGCCAGAAGATCGAATGGATGCGCGCGAACCCTAAGGTTTGCGTGCAGGTCGACGATTTCGGGCAGGGCGGTGCGTGGAAAAGCCTGGTCGTCCAAGGTTCGTATGTGGAATTGCCCGACCGCATCGGCTCCAAGCTGGAGCGCGAACATGCATGGTCGCTGCTCAGCACCCACGCCAACTGGTGGGAGCCGGGCGGGCTGAAGCCACTGACCGCAGCCATTCCCCCTGAGCATCTGTTCTACAAGATCGCCATCGAAACGATGACGGGCCGCCAAGCGGTGCCGGAATAGTCGTTCGCTAAGGTACGCGGCCGCGCCGCGGGTAACCCTGTTTGGCAGCGGGCTCTGGCACGGGCGGCGAAACCGCCCTATCTTCCCGTATAGATGCGCAGCCTGTCCTTGTTGGGAGTTGGACAATGAAACAGCCCCTGTCGGCCCTTCGCGCCCTGGCGCTCGCCGCCGGCGTGGCCCTGGCTTCGACGCCGATGCTGGCCGCCGCGCCGCTCCACGTTCCGCAGTCGACCGCGACATCGTCCGACGTGGCGACGGTACAGGACAGCGCAAAAATCATCCGGCGCGACAAACCGCACGACGGTGCCTGGAAGAAGCGCCCGGACCATCGCGGCGAGGTTCGTCGTGAAGGCCGGCGCGAAGCCCGAGACGGGCATGGACGCAACAACATCTATAAGCCGAAGGCGACGCCGAAATACGCCTACGACGCGCAAGGCAATTTCAGGGTCTATGACAAGAACCGCCCGAGGCGCGACCATAGTTGGAACGACAGGCGGGACGACTGGCGCTGGTCGAACGACTGGCGTGGGTGGGAAGATCATGGCCGGTGGGACGATAAGGGCCACTGGGACGACAAGGGCGATTGGGATGAAAAGCATCGCCGCCGCCCGCACCAGTACAAGATGCACAGCTTCGGCTACCAGCAGCCGTCACCCGCGCTGAAGCAGGTCCTGACCGCCGTTCCGAAAGAAGTCGACGCGCAGTAGCTGATCGCGGGCCTAGCGCCGCCGGCCTCCGGGGACAAGCGCCGCGACGGCCAGCGCCACCAGCAGCGTCGTGACGCCCACCGCCAAGCGGCGTCGAGGGCGAAGGGGCGCTCGTGCCCTACCTTTCAGTCAAGGCCGTGCTCGCGAGCGAACAATGCGGTTCGCATGGCGGCAGACGGTTCCGTCCGCTACCCGGTCACCCGACCATCGCCGACGAGAATCTGCCGTTGACATCGCGCAGCGATCTTATCGTCGTGCGTCGAGATCAGGAAGGTCGTTCCCTCGGCGCGGTTGATTTCCCCAATCAGTTCCATGACCTGGTTCGCCGACGCTCGGTCCAGATTGCCCGTCGGTTCATCCGCGAGCACGAACTCCGGCCTGTTCATCAGCGCGCGGGCAACCGCGACGCGCTGTTTCTGGCCGCCGGAAAGGCTGGTCGAGGGATAGTCGATCCTGTCAGCAAGTCCCATCCGCACGAGCAGTTCGCGGCCTCGCTCAAGCGCCGCCGATGTCTCGCGTCCGTCGCGCACAGCGGTGGGAAAGATGACGTTCTCCAGCGCGGTAAAGTCTGGCAGAAGATTGTGGAATTGGAACACGAACCCGATATGCAGGTTTCGGAAGTCGGTCAGGTCCTTGTCGCTCGCGGTGGTAAGGTCTTCGCCGAGCATCAGATGGCTTCCCGACGTCGGCTGCATAAGCGTGCCGAGGATGGTCAGCAGCGTGCTCTTGCCGGATCCCGATGGTCCGAGCAGCGCCGACATCTCGCCGCGCGCCATGGTCAGTTCGAGCCCTTTCAGAACCTGCGTCTCGGCGTCCCCCTCTCCGAAGATCTTCCAAAGGTCCCGCACCTGGAGAAGTGGTTCTGTCATTGGCCGATCGCGGTCACGGGGTCGACCCGCGACGCGGCGCGGGCGGGCAGGATAGCCGCCAGCGTGGCGCTGACAACTGTTAGCAGGATTGCAACGCCATAAGCTCCCTGAGTGATGTCGATAGGTAGGTTGCCAGGCTGGAACGCTTCCCGAGAGGGGAATGCGAGCAGGACGGCATAACCGATGCCGGCCCCCAACAATCCGCCCACGAGGCCAATCATGGCGCCCTGCATCACGAAGACGACGACGACGAAGGAGCGCGGCGCCCCCATGGCCCGCATGATGCCGATCTCCGGACGCCGACGGTAGGTGGACAGCATAAGTGCGGACGCCACCCCGATTACGATGGTGATCAGTGCGAAAGATTTCAGCATGAGGCCAGTCTGTGCCTGCGCCTTCAACGCATCCAGAAGCTGCTGGGCGTTCTCCGTCCACGAGGTCGCCGGAAGGCCGGTCGTCGCCTCGATCCGGGCAGCCGTCGCATCGGCCTCGTAGAGATCCTCGAGCTTGATCTCGATGCTTGACACGCCCTGCGGCATGGCAAACAGCGTCCGCGCCGTGGCAATGCTGACATAGGCCTGGCGACGATCGGGACCAGCTGACCCGATCTCGTAGATGCCGGAGATCACGAACGCCTTGTCGATGCCTGTGTCCGCCTGCAATCGGACCGTCTGGCCGAGGCGGAAGTTCATGTCGTCCGCCAGGCGCTTGCCGATGAGAACCTTGCCAGCGCCGAGCTCAACGGTGCCTTGGACGAGATAGCTCTTCAGGTTGACGATGGCCGAGACCTTGTCGGGCTCGACACCCGTTATGCTGACCTGCGCCGTCTGCGTGCCGCGCCGAAGGAAGCCGCCTCCCGTGATCTGCTGTGATATCGCCGTTACGCCCGGCAGGTTCTCGATGATCGGAATGAAAGCGTCCGCATTCGCAAGCCGCGCCTCGCGGCTTGTATCCTTCTCCTGCACCAGCAGGACGTCGCCCGGTACGTCGCCGAGCAACATGCGCGGGTTGCTGGCCTCGGCCTCGATCGTCACATGCGAGAGATCGCCGGCCGTGCGCGAGAGAATGAACTCGGCCAAGCCGCCGATCAGCGCGCTCATGAAGATGAAAATGAACACGCCGACCGCGACGCCGAACACTAGAAGCGATGTCTGGGCCTTGTTGGCCGTCAGGTAGCGCGTCGCGATCTTGAGGGCGTAGAGCATGGCTAGTGGTCCGATTCAGACATTTGCATCCCGCTGATACCGGCCCCTGGGGCAAATGTCAGAATCAAAGTACCACTAGCAAGCATATGACCCTCGTGGAACTTTGAATTTGACATTCGCTCAGTCCGCGCGATGTCGGATGGGATGCGAATGTCAAATTCGTTCCACTAGTGCCCCATGATCTTCACGGTCTGGCCGTCAGCCAGATTGTTGGCATCGGTGATCAGGCGGTCACCCGCGTTCAGCCCGTCGGTCACGATCAGCCGGTCGGCTGGCCAGTCGATGACCTCAACGGGCACACGCTTGGCCTTCTCCCCTTCTAGCACGAAGACGGATCGCTCGGCTCCGTCAGTGACGAGCGCGGGGCGCGGCGCGGATATTGCCGCGTCACGCCGGTCAACGATGATGTTGGCGGTCACCGTCAGGCCCACCGGCGCCGATTGCGGCTTGGCGAAGGCGATCTTGACCGCCAGGCCGCCGGTATCGGCATCCACGACGGGTGCGACAAAGCTCACCCTGCCGTCAAGCGTGCGGTCGTCGCCGGTCAACTGCAGTAGCGCCGCCATGCCTGTCCTGATCTGCGTCGCGTAGGATTCGTCAACGTCGGTCTCGACCACCAACTCACTCAGGTCCCCGAGCGTGAACAGCGTCGTCGTCAGGTCGACGACCTGGCCAGGCTCGACGCCCCGCGTCAGGATCGTTCCAGCGATCGGTGCGACGATGTTGAACTTCGCCAGATTGAACTGCGCTTGGTCGACCAGGGCGCGCAGCCTGCCGACCTCCCGCTCGGCGCGTTCCACCGCGCTGCGCGCATCCTCCAGAGTGACTCTGGAGACGTTGCCGCCCAGCGAGTCAGCCCGCTTCAGTGCAGCACTTGCCTGTGTCTCGGCCAGGATCTCCTGATCGAGAGCCGCCATTGTCTGCCGCACCGCCGCCTGCTGGGATGTGTCATCGAGGCGCGCGAGAATGGCGCCTTGGGAAACGATGTCCCCTTCCTCGGCCAGGGACGCCACGAGCGTGCCAGCGACGGTCGACTTCACCGCGACGGAGCGGAGCGCGGCGATCCGTCCGTTCACGGCAAGGACACGCGTGACCGGGCCGGGTGCAACGAGTTCGACCGAAACCACGGGCACGCCCGCCTGCCACGGCTGAGCGTATAAAAGCCAACCGCCGATGCCGCCGACGGTCGCCAGCACGATCCAGGAGCCCCATCGCCGCCAATAGGACGTTCTGGACCGGATCGCGGGTTTCCTGGGCGGAGGCACCAGCGCTGTCGTTCCCGAAGAAATCAGCGCCCCGGAGGCTCCGCCGCTCTTCGTTGATTCGACCTTTTCAGGGTTGGCGCTCAACTCGATCCGCGGGTTCGACATGCAGGAGGACTTTCGGACACGCTGGAGTGCCCTGGCAGCTCCTTCTGGCATGACTTTGCGGCAAGACGATCGCGACCGCCTTGACCTGCATCAGCCCGACAAGTGGTGCCTCGGGAGACAATGGCTTCGCGGTGGACTCACCAATCCCTCTTTATTGTGTCAACGCCGTGGCGTTCGTTGACACGCGACGATGCGGCCTGTGTCGATTTTTGGCCATATCTTTGAGCCTGCGGTTCTCTACCACCCAGCCTCGGGTGACAAGGATGCCGTGTGGGTGGTTCAATCCGGTTGGTCGGAGCGCTGGCCTATTCTTCCTGCCCTATCTCTCCTACCTTCTGAGCATGACCGCGATCGGAATTGGAGAAAGCCCGGACGATCAGGCCTGACCGCCGTTCCCAAGGATACCGAAGCGCCGTAGCCTCGGGCGCGTGCCTTATGCGCGGCGCGCCTAAGGTACTTGTCTTTGCGCATGTCGTTGTCGCGAAACCGATTCCCACTTTCGGGCGACATGCTCTAGCGCCGCCGACCTCCGGGGATCAGCGCCGCGACGGCCAGCGCCACCAGCAATGTCGTGACGCCCACCGCCACGACACCCGCCGGCGTTATGCGGGCGCTCGCCTGGACGGACATCATGTTGCCGACGCGGAACGTGTAGTCCGCCTTCATCTCTTCGGGATGAGGAGGCATGTCGGGTACTGGGGCGTGTGCCATGCGTGATCTCCCGGCGCATCATGTTGCTATTTGTGGATTGGAAGGAGGGCGGACGCAATGGGATGTGTGGAGGTCAGCGCTAGGAGGATGACTGAAGGAGTCCGAGCTATAGCCGGCAGCTCTTAGCCTCGTCGAGTGACGTTGCGCGATCAACACACCGGGCAAGACCTGCGCCCCGACTTGTTGCGCTGTCGTACTCAACTTTAAGCGAATCGAATGAAGAATTTAGGCCATTGAACTGGTCGGCCAGCTCATTGTATCGCCGGACCTTGTCATCGACTTCGTCGACAATTTCATCAAGTTTCGATTTGCAGGCGAAGCCCTTATAGTCACACGTAAAGGAGTCGAAGCACACAGCATCCTGTGAGACGCATTTAGCTGAGCTTCGACACACCACATCACCATAGTCGAGGCATGCTGCGTTCTTACCCCAAGAGCAAGAGAACGACTCCTGCGGCGTAGCGGCCGAACCCATATTCAAAATTGCAGCGATGGCGAAAGTCGGGACCATTACTCTGCGCACCGCTGAACCCCCAAGCCAACTGGACTTGCCGATTGTGTACAGAACCGCCGACTGTGCAACCTCTCGTTGGCGAGAGAACAGATGCCCTCATTTCAGGAGGTCGGCTGCACGTCCCTTGCCAATGAGGTAAGACACGAAAGCTGCGCACGCTCCAAGCATGAACAGCGCATCGGTCTCGTCTACCTTGGCGTTGGCGTCGTCAATCAAGGGATGGCGAATGCCACCCTGCTCGCTGGTGTAGCCGTAGATTGCTGCAAAGCCCTTTTTCAGGCCGCCGTGGATCGCTGCGGTCGATTCAAGCCGCCTGAGTGCCTTCTCCAAAGTGTCGTCATCTGGAGCGAGAACTCGAGCAGTTGCTTCGACAGCGTGAATACTCTCTCGCACGCTGTCGGCCCACTCGCCCGCCGACACTGCTTTGAAAAACTGGTACGCCCAGCCGGAATCGAACCGGCCTTACCGCCGTGAAAGGGCGGTGTCCTAACCGATAGACGATGGGCGCTTCCAGGACGAAGCGGCTTATAAATGCGTTGCGGCGATGCGGCAACCCGTGAAACGCCTTCGGAGCCAAACTTTTTGAAAGCGGCTTGTGAAGTCCCGGAGAAGTCCGGCAGGCGACACTGCTGGAAGCGGGAGGGCGACGGGCGCGGTCAGGTCTTGCGGCCGCCGCACTTCCAGTTCCAGTCGCGCTCAGGCCCGATGTCGATGTGGATCGAGGAATGGCAGTAGGTGCCGACGCCGCCGCGACCGGGCATGGCGCGCACATATTTGGCGAGCTCCCATTTGCTGACGCCCGGAAGCTGCACGTCGACCGCCGCGCAGAACATGTGCTGCGACCGCTCCGCGCCGCGCACCTTCTTGTTGTAGGACGGGCTGCGGTATCCGGAAGTGATGACCAGCCGCTTGCCGAAATGGCGCTCGACCTGCTTGAGCATGCGCACCAGCTTCGGCTTCAGGCAGGCGGTGTCGACGGATTCGCGCTGCTTGAGCAGGCCGTTGGGCGCGAGGCGCGCCATGCCGCCGACCGACGCCATCTGCACGCCGCCCATCTCGTCCTCATAGACGTCGATGTCGCTGTCGTCGTCGACGCCGGACTTGCGCTTGATCTCAAACAGATTGCTCTTGCGCACGCCGGGCAGCGAGAAATCGCCGGCGCCGTCGTCGACGCCGTCATCCTCCGCGCCGAGCGATGCGAAACGCGTCAGCGCCTGTTCCTTGCGCTTCTCCTCGTTGGGATCTGGAAGCGCGATGATCGGCTTGGCCTTCGCCTCGCGTGCCTCCGCTGGAGGGCTGGCGTCGGCCGGCGTCGAGCCGAAGAAGGACGACAGGAAGCTTTTCTTCTTGGGCTCGATCGGCAAGGTGGGCATGGTGCCCGCCGTCAGGATGGGGCCGCCATTCTCCAGCACCTGGCCGGTCGGCGAAGGCCCGAGTTCGACGATCTTCTTGGCGGCGGGAGTCGCGGCTGCGGGTTCGGCCGCCGCGGCAGGTTCGCCCTTGACGGCGGCGAGCGCCAGTTCGGCGGCCTGCTGTTCGGACGGGTTTGCTTCCGCCAAGGCGGCTTCGGCTGGCGGTTTGGCGGCCGCATTGTCCTTGGGCTGCCCGGCATCCGGGGTTGCGGTGGCCAAATCGCCTCCAAGCACGAGATCGGCGGATGGCGCGCCGGCTTCCGTCGACTGCGCCAGTTCCATGGTCGGCTCGGTGGTCGAGGAGCAGGACGCGAGCAACAGGGCAAGGAGCACAGCGGATGCTGCGCTGCGTCGTCCACTCGCCGGGCGCGTCCCTGAAATCAAACGTTTCCCCTGCACCTGCGCCGCCGGACTCCACCCGTCCAGTCGTCTGCTCGGACTTTCGGAGATCGTCCGGACCGCAACACTCAAATATCGCCGCTAGGCACCAATTGAGTCCGGATCATGTCCGGCGGACACCTTGTCGCCCGCTTTGGACCGTCAGGTCAATGTTGCCGGCATCAAACTCTGTTACACGCGGACCTTGACGTAGGTCCCCGGCGCGTTGCCGAGAACCTTCGTGCCCTTGCCCGGTTTGCGCGCCTTGGTGCGCCTCTTGTCCTGCTTTTCGATCCAGGTCTGCCAGTGCGGCCACCACGATCCCGGGGTTTCGCTCGCCTTGGCCAGCCAGTCCTCGAGGCTGCCTTCGGGCTTGCCGCCCGTCCAGAACTGGTATTTTTTCGACCGCGGCGGATTAACCACGCCGGCGATGTGGCCAGAGCCGGTCAGCACGAATTCGACATCGCCGCCGAAAAAGCTGCTGCCAAGGAACACCGAGCGCGCCGGCGCGATGTGGTCTTCCTTCGTGGCGAGGTTGTAGACCGGGATGGTGACGTCGGCCAGCGACAGCCTGCGCCCGGCAAGTTCCATCCTGCCCTGCGACAGCGTGTTGTCGAGGTAGCAGTTGCGCAGATAGAAGGAATGGTTCGCCGCCCCCATGCGCGTCGAATCCGCGTTCCAGTAGAGCAGGTCGAAGGGCAGGGGCTCCTTGCCGCGCATGTAGTTGTTCACGACATAGGGCCATATCAGGTCGCCCGAGCGCAGCATGTTGAAGGCGGTGGCCATCCTGGTGCCGTCGAGATAGCCCTTTTCGGTCATCGAGCGCTCGACGGCCGCCACCTGCTCCTCGTCGACGAAGACCTTGAGGTCGCCGGCATAGGTGAAGTCGACCTGCGTGGCGAAGAAGGTGACGGATCTGATGCGGTCGTCGCCCTCCTGCTCCATCAGCGCGAGTGCCGCGGCGAGCAGAGTACCCCCGACGCAGTAGCCGGCGGCGTTGACCTCGCGCTCGCCGGTCGTGCGTTCGATCGTGTCGAGCGCGTATTGCAGGCCTTCGCGGATGTAGGCTTCCCAGTTCTTGGCGCCGTGGCGCTCGTCCGGGTTGACCCAGGAAATCACGAAGACGGTGTGGCCCTGCTCGACCGCCCAGCGGATGAAGGATTTTTCCGGGTTGAGGTCGAGGATGTAGAACTTGTTGATCCAGGGCGGGCAGATCAGCAGCGGCCGCTTGAGCACGGTGTCGGTCGCCGGATCGTACTGGATGATCTCGGCGACATCGCTGCGTCCGACGATCTTGCCCGGCGTCGTCGCGACGTTGCGCCCGATCTCGAAGCTCGATTGATCGGCCTGCCGAAGCTTGAGGTCGCCGTGGCCGGCCGCGATGTCCTCGGCCAGCATCTTCATCCCGCGCACCAGGTTTTCGCCGTTGGAGGCGACGGTCTCGCGGAAAAGCTCGGGGTTGGTCAGGATGAAGTTCGACGGCGAGATCGCGTTGGAGATCTGCTTTACGTAGAAACCCGCCTTGTGGCGGGTATGCTCGTCGAGCCCGTCGGCGCGCTCGACGAGGTCGCCGGCCCAGCGCGACGTCACGAGATAGGCCTGCTTGAGGAAATCGAAGAACGCGTTCTTTCCCCAATCGGGATCCTGGAAGCGCTTGTCGCCACTCTCGGGCGACACGGCGTCTGGCGCCTGCTCGCCGGTGCGCACATGGCTGATGGCGTTGCTCCACACCGTCAGGTAGCCCGCGAACAGCCGCGTCTGCGCCTCAAGCGCTCGCGACGGATCGGAGAGCCAGTATTCGGTTACCTTGGAGAACGTCTTGACCATGTCGGTCATCGGCTCGGCGACCGTGTCGCGCCGCTCGCCGCTCTCGCGGGGCTCGACCCAGGCCGATGCCGCCTTGCCGGCCTGCTCGATCATGCGGGCGACATTCAGCGCGAACTGCTCGGGGTCCTTGACCAGGTACTGCTCGACGTCCGGCGCTTCGCCGGCATCGGCCTTGCCCGGCTCCGCTGCCTTGGACATGTGAACGGGTTCCTCCTCAGGCGTTTTCTTGACATATTATCATGGGACGTCCAATGCGTTCTATGGCTAGTGTCCCGAATACAAAATCCGCTTCATGTATGCAGGGCGCTGCACGGATTTCGAATTCGGAAGGACACTAGAAATTATATGATCCTAGTGTGGTGTTGGATTTGAAGTTCGTCCCTGCGCTGCTGCCACCGATAAACGAACTTCAAATCCACCACACTAGGCGATGGGCTAAGATATGGCATTTGGTAAAGGCGGACGGCTTTTCTCCTGCGCGGGCGCTGCGATGCTCGCCGTCGTCAGCCTCGCCGGCTGCGCCACATCGCCTGTCGAGGAAGCAGCCCTGGCGCCCGGCCGCACCGGCGGCCCGACCGACACGGGAACCTTTCCCAACCTGAACATCCCCCGGCAGGCGGCGACGGCGCAGTTCACCGAGGACGAGAAGCAGGCGAAGCTTTCGCGGCTCACCGCGCTGCAGCAGAAGCAGAATCCGGGCGGCAAGGGAGGCAAGGCATCAAATGCCGAAGCCGAGGCGGTCGCCGAGGCGCAGCGCAAGAAGCTCAAGGTTTCCGCAGACAACCAGGACGAGACGCTGAAGGTCATCGAGGGCGAGTAGCGCCTCGACCAAGCCCTCAAATCGGTATATACGCGCCGCCAGCAGCCCCCGACCGCCCGGATTTCCCGCCATGGAAGAGTTCCACAAGGTACGCCGCCTCCCGCCCTATGTCTTCGAGCAGGTCAACCGGCTCAAGGGCAGCGCCCGTGCCGCCGGCGCCGACATAATCGATCTCGGCATGGGCAACCCGGATCTTCCGACGCCGAAAGCCATCGTCGACAAACTGGTCGAGGTCGTGCGCGATCCGCGCACTCACCGCTATTCATCCTCGCGCGGCATCCCGGGCCTGCGCCGTGCCCAGGCTGGCTACTATGCCCGCCGCTTCGGCGTGAAGCTGAACCCTGATACGCAGGTCGTCGCCACGCTGGGCTCCAAGGAAGGCTTCGCCAACATGGCGCAGGCGATCACCGCGCCCGGCGACGTGATCCTGTGCCCCAACCCGACCTATCCGATCCACGCTTTCGGCTTCATCATGTCCGGCGGCGTCATCCGCTCGCTTCAGGCGGAGCCGAACGACGGTTTCATCCCGGCGCTGGAACGTGGCATCCGCCATTCGATCCCGAAGCCGCTGGCGCTGATCCTGAACTACCCGTCGAACCCGACGGCGCTCGTCGCGAGCCTCGATTTCTACAAGGACGTGGTCGCCTTCGCCAGGAAGAACGACCTCATCATCCTCTCCGACCTTGCCTATTCGGAGATCTATTTCGACGGCAACCCGCCGCCCTCGGTGCTGCAGGTGCCGGGCGCGATGGACGTGACAGTCGAGTTCACTTCGATGTCGAAGACTTTCTCCATGCCAGGCTGGCGCATGGGCTTCGCGGTCGGCAACGAGCGGCTGATATCGGCGCTGACGCGGGTTAAGTCCTATCTCGACTACGGCGCGTTCACGCCAATCCAGGTGGCGGCGACTGCCGCGCTGAACGGCGACGGAACGGATATCGCGGAAGTGCGCGAGGTCTACCACAAGCGCCGCGACGTGATGGTCGACAGCTTCGGCCGTGCGGGCTGGGACATCCCGCCTCCCGCCGCCTCGATGTTCGCCTGGGCGCCCATTCCGGAACCGTTCAGGCACCTCGGTTCGCTCGAATTCTCCAAGCTCTTGATCGAACACGCGGATGTGGCGGTGGCGCCAGGCATAGGCTTCGGCGAGCACGGCGATCAGCATGTGCGACTTGCATTCGTGGAGAACGAGCATCGCATCCGCCAGGCCGCGCGCAGCATCAAGCGCTTCCTCGCCACCTCGGCGAAGCAGCCGAACAACGTCGTGTCGCTCGCGACACGACGCTGACCCCGGCCGGCACTACAGAAATTTCAGAGGGCTTTGCGGCATATGGCTGAAGTATTGCGTGTTGGAATCGCGGGTCTTGGCACCGTCGGTGCGTCGGTGGTGCGCGTGCTCGACCAGAAGGCTGCCGAACTGACCCGCCAGTGCGGCCGGCAGATCGCCGTGACCGCCGTTTCGGCCCGCAGCAAGCGCAAGAATCGCGGCGTCGACCTCGCTGGAGCGAAATGGTTCGACGATCCCGTCGAGCTTGCCGCGGGAGCCGATATCGACGTTTTTGTCGAATTGATCGGCGGCAATGAAGGACCGGCGCGGGCAGCCGTGAAGGCCGCACTCGAAGCCGGCCGGCACGTGGTCACCGCCAACAAGGCGCTGCTTGCCAAGCACGGCGTCGCGCTTGCCGAGATCGCCGAGAAGAAGGGCGTGCTGCTGAACTACGAGGCGGCGGTCGCCGGCGGCATTCCGGTCATCAAGACGATGCGCGAGGCGCTGGCCGGCAACACCGTCAACCGCGTCTTTGGCATCCTCAACGGCACCTGCAACTACATCCTGACCCGCATGGAAGCCGAGGGGATTTCCTTCGACGCCTGCCTGGCGGATGCGCAGCGGCTTGGCTATGCCGAGGCCGATCCGACCTTCGACATCGAGGGGCACGACACCGCGCACAAGCTGTCGATCCTGACCGCGCTGGCCTTCGGCACGAAGATCTCGGCCGGCGACATCTACATGGAAGGCATTTCCAACATCAGCCAGGCCGACATCCGCGCGGCTGCCGAGCTTGGCTACCGCATCAAGCTGCTCGGCGTGGCGCAGCGCACCGACAGCGGCATCGAGCAGCGCGTGCATCCGACCATGGTGCCGACCGCCTCGGTGATCGCGCAGGTGCACGGCGTCACCAACGCGGTGGCGATCGAGACGGACATCCTGGGCGAACTGCTGCTGTCCGGCCCCGGCGCCGGCGGCAATGCAACCGCGTCGGCCGTGGTCGGCGATATCGCAGACATCGCAAAGAGCCGCCCGGGCTTCCAGCATGGCCCGGTGTTCGGCTGGCCGGCCAAGCAGTTGAAGCCCTACAAGAAGGCGCAGATGCGCAGCCACGCCGGCGGCTATTTCATCCGCCTGACCGTCCACGACCGCACCGGCGTGTTCGCGGCGATCGCCAAGCGCATGGCCGACAACGACATCTCGCTGGAATCGATCGTCCAGCGCTCGGCCAATTCCTCGATCCACAAGACGGTCATCCTCGTGACGCACGAGACGACCGAGGCGGCGGTGCGCAAGGCGACCGACGGGATGAAGAAGGACGGCCACCTGATCGACAAGCCGCAGGTCATCCGCATCGAGCGGGCCGGCTAGCTCCATCGTATCACCGCGCGATACTTCTTGTTGACCGCCGATACGTATCATGCGATGGTACGTATCGGTGGGCGGGCATGATCAGGTCGTTCAAGGACAAGAAGACCGAAGCGGTCGCGGACGGCAAGGCTCCGAAAGGGTTTCCGCCGGACCTGGTTCGCTCTTCGCAGCGGAAATTGTTCATGATCGAACACGCTGTCGAACTGGACGATCTGAAGATGCCACCTGGAAACCGGTTGCACGCCCTTGGCAAGGACCTCGAGGGTCAGCACGCCATCCGAATCAACGATCAATTTCGCGTCTGCTTTCGGTGGGTGGACGGTCAGGCGGAAGATGTCGAGATCACCGATTATCATTGAGCCGTTGCGGCAAGAGGTTGCGATGTCACGCCTTAAGTTCAATCCGCCTATTCACCCCGGCGAAATACTGCGCGAGGAGTATCTCGCTCCACTCCAGTTGAAGCCCTACACGCTGGCCAAAAAACTCGAAGTGCCGCGTACGCGGATCGAGAGGTTGGTCAACGAGCATACCCCTGTCACGCCGGACACAGCCCTGCGCCTCGCCAGGTTCTTCGGCACGACGCCGCAGTTCTGGATGAACATGCAGGTCGGCTACGACATTGCGATTGAAGCGAACGCGAAGAAGGCCGATCTGGACAGGATCGAGCCATTGGCGGAAGTTGCGGCCCTGGCGAAGCGTCGCGTCGCGTGACGTCGGACAAACGCATCTTCCTTGGCGTGAAACGATCGGTGACCGGGCTGCGCTGGGAGCACCGGCTGAACGAGCGCCAGGAGATGGCGGCGCTGACGATCGCGCAGTCGCACGGCGTTCCCGACATCGTCGCGCGCGTGCTTGCCGGGCGGGGCGTGACGGCGGAGGGCACAGAGCGCTTCCTCGATCCGACGATCAGGGACCTGCTGCCCGATCCAGCCTCGCTGACCGACATGGAGCGCGCTGCGGCGCGACTGGCGGCCGCCATCCGGAAGCGCGAAAAGGTCGCGATATTCGGCGACTACGATGTGGACGGCGCAGCCTCCTCGGCGCTGCTCAAGCGCTTCCTCGCCTTCTATGGGGTCGAGGCCGAAATCTACATCCCGGACCGCATCTTCGAAGGCTACGGGCCGAACCCCGAGGCGATGCGCGACCTGGCGGCGCGTGGCGCGACGCTGATCGTCACCGTCGACTGCGGCACCAACAGCGGGCCGTCTATCGACGCGGCGTTGCTTGCCGGCGCGGAGGTCGTCGTGCTCGACCACCACCAGGTCGGCGGGCCGCTGCCGCTTGCCGTCGCGGTGGTCAATCCCAATCGCGAGGACGACCTGTCGGGGCAGGGGCATCTCTGCGCGGCGGGCGTGGTGTTTCTCGCGCTCGTGCAGACGGCGCGGCTTCTTCGTATCGAGCGGCCGGAGGTCGAGCAGCCCGACCTGCTGTCGATGCTCGATCTGGTCGCGCTGGCGACCGTGTGCGACGTGGTGCCTCTCACCGGCGTGAACCGGGCCTTCGTGGTCAAGGGTCTTGTAGCGGCGCGCCAGCAACGCAATGTCGGCATGGCAGCGCTTGCACGCGTCTCGCGGATAGGCGAGCCGATCGGCACGTTCCACCTGTCCTTCCTGATCGGGCCGCGCATCAACGCCGGCGGCCGCATCGGCGACGCAGCACTTGGCAGCCGCTTGCTCGCAACCGACGATCCGGTCGAGGCCGGCCAGATCGCCGAGACGCTGGACAGATTGAACCAGGAACGGCAGCAGATGGAGCAGCAGATGCTTGCCGAGGCAAAGGCCGAGGCGGATGCCGAACTCGCCGGTGGGTCTGGTCCGGCGATCCTTGTCACCGCCAGCCAGAACTGGCATCCGGGCATCGTCGGCCTGCTGGCCGCGCGGCTCAAGGAACATGCCCGCCGTCCGGCCTTTGCCATTTCCTTCAACGCCAATGGCGTCGGCACCGGATCAGGCCGCTCGGTTGCCGGTTTCGATCTCGGACGGCTGGTGCGCGATGCGGCGACCGAGGGATTGATCGTCAAGGGTGGCGGCCACGCCATGGCCGCCGGCATCACGGTCCAGCGCGACAGGCTTGGAGCGCTGCGCGCCTATTTCGAGGAGCGCGCGGCCGCCGACGTTTTTCGCCTGCAGGACGAGGAAGTGCTCGACATCGATGCCGCGCTCGCCGCCGAGGGCGCGACGCTTGCCCTGCTGGAGACGTTGGAGAAGGCCGGGCCGTTCGGCGCGGGGCATGTGCCTCCGATCTTCGTGCTGCCGCGCCACAGGCTGGAAGATGCACGGCTGGTCGGCACGAACCACATCCGCGTCGACCTGCGGTCGGACGGCGGCGGTCGCATCAAGGCGATGGCCTTCCGGGCCGCCGAGACCGCGCTTGGCGATTTTCTGGTGAACGGGCGCGGCTCGACCGTCCATGTCGCCGGGACGCTGTCAGTCAATCACTGGAATGGAAATCGTTCGGTGCAATTCCGCGTCATCGACGCGGCACTGGCGACTTAAGCCAATACGGTCTGCAGCCGCTGCAGGTCCTGCAACTGCGCCTTCGTCGTCTCGTAGCCGCCGCGGATCGCCTCGTCGGCGCGGTGGAATTCTGTCAGGCCGATATGGCCGAGCCTGGGTTGCAGCGAGATATCGGGCGGGTCGCCTGCCAGCCGGGCGCGGGAGATGCGATCCTGGATAATGTTGAACGCCTCGACCATGACGCCGGTCAGGCCGATGCGGGATTCCTTCGATCGCGACTCCGCGTTGAACCGCACGGCGGGCGTGGCGTCCTGCTCCACCAGCAACTCCCCGGCGCTGTGCTTGATGACTGCGGCGCGGCCGAACAGGTCGTAGTGCAGGTTCACCGCCACCACCAGCGGCTGTTCGTAGGCGCGGCAGACCGACACCGGCACCGGATTGACCAGCGCGCCGTCGACCAGCACGCGGCCGTTGGCAGATACCGGCTCGAACACGCCTGGCAGCGCGTAGGAGGCGCGCATGGCGGTGATCAGCGAGCCGCTCGACAGCCAGATCTCGTGGCCGGTGCGGATTTCCGAGGCGACGCAGACGAACGGCTTCGACAGATCCTCGAAGCGCATTCCGTCGACATGCTCGCGCAGCCTTGCGTCGAGCTTCATGCCGCGAAACAGGCCGTTGCCGCCCAGATTGATGTCGAGAAGGCCGAAGATACGCCGCTTGGTCAGGCCTCTCGCGAAGTCCTCGAGCTGGTCCAGCTTGCCGGCGAGGTAGCAGCCTCCGACCAGCGCGCCGATGGATGTGCCAGCGATCATGGAGACTTCGATGCCGGCTTCGTCGATGGCGCGCAGCACGCCGATGTGTGCCCAGCCGCGCGCGCAGCCTCCGCCCAGTGCCAGCGAAATACCCGTCTTCTTCGCCACAGGTGTGTCGCAGACACCGCCAGACGATGCCGGGCCGTTTGCCTCCCGAACATCCGATCTGCCGCGAAATGACGCCCACTCGAGCATCATGAACTCCTTGGTCGGTCTACAGCCTACCCTCAGGCCGTATCAAAATGGTGAATCTGTGTGCGTTCACCCGTCAAATAGGTTCACCACCTGTTTCTCACGCATCGAACCACGACTAGTGGTCCGATTCTGACATTTGCATCCCGCTGATACCGGCCCCTCGTGCAAATGTCACAATGAAAGGACCACTAGCAAATGTATGATTCTAGTGGAACTTTGAATTTGACATTCGCTCAGTCCGCTTGATGTCAGAAGGGATGCGCATGTCAAATTCGTTCCACTAGCCGGCGTCGTCCACGAGGCAGATCGTATCGTCTGCAAGCCGCACAGTCCGGTAAAAGCAGGAACGCCGGCCGGTGTGACAGGTTGCACCGTCGCCTGCGACTTTTACACTCAGCCACACCGCGTCCTGGTCGCAATCCGTCCGCAGCTCGACGACGTGCTGGAAATTGCCTGACGTTTCGCCC
>Ga0335394_10002953_pt1 | contig 19259 bp, 12 predicted proteins | sample MAT03_FD_205741 | JGI IMG/M metagenome (GOLD analysis project Ga0335394, IMG submission 205741) | Freshwater microbial communities from Lake Fryxell liftoff mats and glacier meltwater in Antarctica - MAT-03 (spades assembly) (version 2) ... | reverse complement strand
CACCTCCCGTCGGGTGGTCGTCGGCACCGTCTGGACAGCCCAGATTGCCGACGCGTGAACCACCCCAACTGGATCGGCAACGTGCTGCGGCCGCGAGACTGAGGGGGTGGTGCAACTCGTGGTCATCGTCGGGCCGATCGCGTCGGGGAAGAGCACCGTCGCCCACGCACTCGGGGAGCGCTTTCGAACCTCGGGACGCCGAGTCGCGGTACTCGATGTCGACGATGTCGTCGAGACGATCGGAGGCTTCACCGATCTCTCGGCTGCGAGGTTCCAACAGGCGATGTTCGTGTTCGGCGAGCTCGTCGGTGTCTGGCTGACGCAGGGGTACGACGTCATTGCACACGGTCCGTTCTTTCAACGCCATGAAGACGACGCGATCCTTCACGCCGTCCCGGCAGGAATCGAGCCGCGACGAGTTCTGCTGTTGAGCACGTTGGACGCAGCGTTCGAACGAGTCAAGGGCAACCCAGATCGATCGCTGTCCATCAACCCAGATCTTCTGAAGGAGACCTACGAACGAGTGGCAGAACTCCTCCCGACGATGCTCCCGAGCGAGTGGGTGTTCGACACGACAACGACGGCCCCTCGAACGATCGTCGACCGAATCGCGGAGACACTCCTGACTTGACCGTCATCGGCTGAGAACAGCTCCGAATCCGGCACCCGACGGGCACCTCCTGACCGCCCAGATTCATTGGCCCACGGCCGCCAGCCGATGACGATCCCGGCCGGCAGATCCGATCGATGATCCCTCGCGCCATGCGGCGAGTGGCTGAGCGGTCGCGCGTTGCTGGGGAGCAGCCGCGTCCACATGTCACGTTCCGTCAAGTGCGGGCCTTGCTCGGGAGAGGCTTCATGCGAGGGGGAATGCGATGTCGCAGATCAGGTCGTCATCGCCGATGGCCTCGGGTTCGGCGAGGTAGACCTCTCGACACGACAGCGTGCTCCCCGGCCGCGCGGTTGCTTCGGGTGAGCAGGCAACAGCGTCGTAGGCCGCGAGAATCGCGGGGAAGTCCCACTGGGCCTTGGTGATGGTCGTGAAGGCCTCATCGTGTGCTGGTTCGGTGCGGATTCCGATGAGTTCGGTTGGTTGGATGCTGTCGGGGCAGCCGAGCATCGCCTCGATCGGTCCGTCGTTGTCATCGTCGACGAGGCCGTGGAAGACGAGGATGAACGGCCCGATCGGTTCGACACCGTCGAGGTGCGCAGCGAAAGCCGCCTTGGCTTCACGGACGAAAGCGTCGGTCTCGGAACCGTGGAGTCGGCGTTGGATCGACATCACCCGTTGGGTGTCGACGGTGCGGGTTCGGGTCTCGAACATGATGTGGTGTTCCTTTCGCAGGATGCTGTGGATGTGGCGGACCAGGAGTCGGCGTGCGCTGTGGTGCGACTCGAGATCTTCGAGGTGCTGGTCGAGGACGCCAATGGCTGCTCGGCGGTCCGTGGTGGCTGCGTCGAGTAGACGGCCGATGTCGTGGAGGCTCATGTCGGTGCCGCGGAGAAGCCCGATGAGGCGTGCGGTGTCAAGCTGATCGACGTCGTAGTAGCGGTAGTTGTTGGACGAGTCGGTCGTTGCTGGGCGAAGCAGGCCAAGGTCGTCGTAGATTCGCAGCGCCTTGGTCGTGAGCCGCGCACGGCGACCGAACTCGCCGATCGTGAGCAGCTGATTTGTCGAGTCCTGAGGAGTCACGTTGTCGATACTGCCGCTTGCCCCAGGGTCAAGGTCAACAGCGCAGGCCACAAACCCGGATCCGATCTCGCCAACCGGCGTCGAGGACCCCCAGCCGACACCCCCGGCGACCCGATCACTCGTCGTCCGGCATTGTCCGGAACCCTCATCGTGGCTCGGGTTGGGTAGGTCGACGCGATGAGCGGTGTGCCGTGTATTCGCGGGTTGCGGATTCCGGTGGCGACGGTGCTCGGCCAGCTCGCAGCGGGGGTTTCCTCCGAAGCGATCCTCGTCGACTTCCCGGACCTCGAGGCAGCTGACATTCCCGCCGCTCTCGAAAATGCCGCTGCTGCTGTGCAGGAGCGCGAGCTTCCGCTGACGCGACTTGCGTGAACCCAGACGGCGCAGTACGGGGCTCCGCGGAGCCGTTCGGCAGCGCACGTTCAAAGAACGACTCGGAGATCACCTTGGCGTCGACAGAGCGGTTTGGTTCATCGCCGTGCAGCCCGCCCGAGCTAACCGTCTCGGCCGATGGTGGACAACGCAAGTGGGGAACGCCTCGGTTCTTGCTGTCGTCGGCCAACGGGTTCACGAGATCCCAATCGGTGTGCACCCAGCGATCTCGCATCATCTGATGACAACGCTGCGAACTTCCCGGCACCTGTCAGCGAACCGGCAAAGGACCCGTGTTCGTGCACCCTGCAGCGAGCGCAGCGACACCATCCGCCTACCCGCTCGGTGACGATGCCGGGCTCAGGTCGGTGCGATTGTCATTGGGGCCCCAGCAGTCGCCGTTCGAGGTCGTGGCTGTTGGTCCCGAGTTCGTCGAGGAGTCGGGGCATGATGCCGACGTCGGCTCTGACGATCGCTGTGGCGAGGTGGGTGGTGGTGATTCGTCGTTGACCGCTTTCAGCGGCGATCGAGAGCGTTCGTTCCAGTGCGAGTTTTGCTGACGGCCCGAAATTCGTGGTTCGGCCTCGTCGTTGTCGGGGTGCTGCGCTGGGTGATGGTCGCGTCGTCTCAACGCCGACGAGCGCGAGCGCGGAGTGGAACTCACGATCGCGTGCATCTCTGATGGCGGGTGCCGAGAGGCCTGCGGTGTTCAAGTGTTGTCCGACCGAGTCGGTGATCGGGTCGACGAGTGCGGTGAGGAGGTGCTCGACTTCGACCATCGATGCGTTCTCTGCTTCGGCCAGCTCGGCCGCTCGGCGAACCTTCTCGCGTGTGTCGCGAGCGAATCGTTCAGGCATGTCGACTCCGTTCTCGATCGGCGGGTCCACGAAGTCGTCGCCCGTGCTTTTTCTGTACGGCTTGGCGAGTCACGTTGAGTGCTTCGCCGATGCGTGCCCAGGACCATCCGGTCCCGAGCGCCTGGTCGACGAGTTCGGACTCCAGTTGGTCGGCGAGGCCACGTAGCGCAAGCACGGATCGGAATCCGTCTGCGGGGTCGATGTCGTCGACGGCGATCTGCATGCAGCAACCTTAGTTGACAATCAACCAGCCGTCAACCCAAGTTGCGGACAGCTGGAGTGAGGCCGTCTCCGCCCACTCGATAACGACACATCCAAGTCGACGCTTCACCCGCCCCGATCCGGAAGCGGAGCGCTGGGTGGCAACGCCACCGTGGGAGTTTCGACCAATCCGATATCAGCGGGCGCTCGAATAGGTGTGGTAGTCCATCGTGGTGCAGATCCGACACCGCAATGCCGCTGACATGGCCGCGCTTGAGGCACTCGCTCGCGAGGTTCACCGCGTTGACGGTTACCCGCCGTATCTCCCTCACGACGACTTCGTCGGGTTCCTCGACTACGCCGGTGCCATCGCGTCGTGGGTTGCGGTCATCGATGAGCGCGTGGTCGGGCAGATTTCGCTGCATCAGACGTCATCGCGACAGGTGATGGCGCTCGCCGCAGAGAGGCTCGACCGCGCAACGGTTGAGCTTGCTGTGGTTGCCCGGTTGTTGGTCGACCACGGTCATCGACGATCCGGTGTCGCCCGGTCGCTACTCAGCGGCGCGGTGGATGCTGCGGTCAAGCAAGGTCGGGTGCCGATCTTGGATGTCGTTGACCGGTTCGCAGCAGCGATCGCGCTGTACGAGCATGAAGGGTGGATGCGGCTCGGCACCGTGACCATCGATCTGCCGGACGGATCCAATGTCACCGAGCACGTCTACACCTGGCCGAGGTCGTAGCTCGTAGAGCGGCGTTCATTGCGCGGTGCGATACCAGCAGCGACCGATCCGAGGCGCCTTTCGCTCACCGGTGTTCGACGGACGACGTGGCGGGCCGTCCGGAAATATCGGGCCCCTCGGTAGTTGGACTGTCCGCGAACGTGCGAGATCGAGATCGGTCGGATTGGCGCTGAGCTGGTCGATCCCGCGTGCGCCAGTCCTCTAACACTCGACGATGTCTCCTCCAGCGTGGACCGGGGAGAGTGTGTCGGTGTCGGACGTGAACGGTGCGGGCAGGACCACGCTGCTGCGGGTGCTGGCCGGCGTCTTCCGACCGCACTCGGGTCGACGCGATGGGCCGAGTGGGTGTGCGTATGTTCCCGCAGTCGTGGAGCACACGCCGATCGGAGCGGGTCGATGGCTTGCCGGGATGCCGCGTCGCGCCCGCACGGATACACCTCGAACGTCTTTCGTCCCGTTTGCGAACCGGCAGATTCTCGGGTTGGTGCCGCCCGTGTACGTCACGCCGAGGTGGCGCGGGCTTGCGGTCGGATCGGGAGGCCGCCAGAGGAGCTTGTGGGGCTGGGCAACAGAGACAGTAGTTCTGCGTGTCGATATGTGCGGTGGCTCTGCAGAAACTCAGGTCTGCCTGGCAGCGTGCGTGTGTTTCGATGTCTGGATGGGTCGACAAGGAGTTCGCTCAGCGTGGAACGACATGCCGGCCGGTGTTCGGGCGGCGATCGACGAGATAGCGGGCTCGCCGGTCGCCGATGCCGTCAACCTCGACGGCGGGTTCTCGCCCGGCCCGGCGGCCCGATGCACGCTGGCGGATGGACGAGTCGTCTTCGTCAAGGCGGCCGGCACGGAACTCAACCCCGTGTCGCCCGAGATGCATCGCAGAGAGGGACAGGTCCTCGCCGCTCTCCACGAGGACGTCCCCGCTCCGCAGCTCATCGGTGTGTTCGACGACGGTGACTGGGTTGCGCTCGTCATCGAGTGGATCAACGGCGCAATGCCGGTCGCGCCGCTCAGGCGCGATGACGCCGACCGACTCCTCGGCCTCGTCGAGCGGCTCTCGCGTGTGGAAGGGACACCCAATCTGCAGTCGTGTGCCGATGCGCATCCCGGCCTGTTCGGGCATTGGCAACAGCTCATCGACCAACCGATCGACAGCCTCGACGCCTGGTCAGCCCGCCATCTGGAACGTCTTGCCGAACTCGAAGTCGGCGTCGCCGATGCCATCGGCGGTGATCGCCTCGTTCACCTCGACTTCCGCAGCGACAACGTCATCTTCGCAGCCGCCGGGCCGGAGCACGACGTGGTCGTCGACTGGCCTGGAGCGTCGATCGGCGCAGGGTGGGTCGACCTGGCCGGTCTGCTGCCGGCGCTCGAACTCGACGGCGGCCCGACACCGCAGGAGGTGTTCGAGCACCACCCCGTCGGGAGAGCTGCCGACCCAGACTCGGTCAGCGCCTTCGTTGCCTCGATCGCCGGCTACTTCACGAGGATGTCGCTGATGCCCCCACCTCCCGGTCTGCCGACAGTCCGGCTGTTCCAAGCTGCTCAGGGCCGCATCGCTCGTCGCTGGATCGCTCAACGCCAAGGTTGGAACACCGACGACATGAACTCGTGACTTCCGAGATCGGTGATCCGGCGGCCGTTGGTTTGCTACATCGACCCTATTGTTCGACGATGCAGCCTCCGGAAGACCACGAGACCACAGTCGACGTCGATCGCCTTCTCCGTCGAGCCCTGGTGATCAAGGATCTCTACGACGAACTGAATCAGCTCGAGCGCGGCCGCACGTGGACCAATGAGGAGTTCATGCTCGGGTTCGTTGGTGATGTCGGAGACCTCGCCAAGTTGGTGATGGCGCAGGAAGGCGCACGAGAGATACCCGGAGGAAGACAAGCGCTCGGCCACGAACTCGCTGACTGCCTCTGGTCGATACTGATCCTTGCCGACGCCTACGCAATCGATCTCGGCGAGGAGTTCGAGCGCACCATGGACGAACTCGAGCCATCGATCCGCTCGTCCATCGAGACGTAGGCCGGCCCGCGTTCGTCGTGATTCTGTGACGCCGCAGTGGGGCCGCACTCGGTCACGCCAGGATGGGCATCGGGGCGTGATCGTGCGTGTCGATATGTGGCACCGACCGGCCCGGTTGGAGTCGGCGATTCAGTTCGGGATCTACCTGAGGGCGACGCAGGGTCGATTACGGAACCGTCGACGGGTGACACCAACTGCGCTGAGCAACTGGGCCTCCGAGGCGATTCGGGTGCAAAGTAGGACATCCAGCGCCTGTGCCCCTCCGTGGTCGAGGATTGCGCTCGACGAAGAGAGGTGGGATCGTCGTGCACGGACCTGGGTCGAGCGTGGGCGGAAACCGAGTTGCCCACACGTGCGACTCAGGCCGGAGGTCTTCGGAGTGGTGTCATCGCGGACCATCAGATACGCGTAGAACCCCGACACCGACGACAACCGCCGACGGATCGGGCGCGGTGACAACCCCTCCGACCGGTCGATCGACACCACCTTGCCGCCGGCATCACCGTTGCGCTGGGCGGTGATGAACGCCATCACATCCGACGACGTCACCCGGATCGGGGTCTTGTCGACGAACGAGAAGAACACCTTCAAATCGAACGCCACTGCCCGGACCGTGTCCAGTCGCGCCCGAGCCGCGGCAAGCCCGCTGGTGGCGCGCTCCAGGCTGGGTTCGCTCCCTGACGACCGACAGCCCATCGGCTCCGTCGTTCGGGCATGACCCCGTTGGGTCGTCCGATCAGCCGCCCGGTGGCCTGAATGTCGGAGTCTTCGCCGCTGCAGCATCGAGCTTCCGCCGTCAGCAGCGGCGTCAGCGAGATCTTGACTGCTCCCGAAGCGTTGACCGTCGGTGAGAACGACGTAGCGCTCGCCTCGTCGGGAAAGTCGCAGATCCCGTAGACGTCCGTGTCACCGAATGCGTAGTAGAAGCTCTCGACGGATCCGCCAACGGATTCGATCCCCGCAGTCGCCGCGGCTCGTCGCCGAGAACCGCCCTCCTCCACGAGCCCCCTGACGCCATCACCGACGTAGTTGCCCTTCACCAGATACTTCGACATGGTCGATTCCGCTCCGACGTGGCCGCACCCCCCCCCGGCACGACGCCTTCACCTTAACACCCGGTCGCCATCGCCCTGGTCGGTGCGGAGCGACCGCCGCCACGGCCTGCACTATCAACGGATCGGTGATGGCATTTCCGAGCACTCGGCTTGGGCCTGAGCAGTGCATCCGGTCCTCCGAAGGTTCCCGTGGCGCAACGAGCTTCGACGGAGCAACAACGACGGATCCTGCTCGAAGCAACAGGAACCGTCGTCATTCTCGAAGGCGACACCTTCATACGGCGCAACCTCGACGAGGTCGCCACCCCAGGGTGGAAGGGAGACGTGAGCCTTGAGCCCTACACATGACCAAGGCGGGTGCGGCTCGCCTGACCGCTCGCAGAGCGTCGCAAGTCGCGCGACGCGTCCGAAAACTGCCGTGGGTTCTGTGAGCGTCGAGCCCTGCAGCGCCGTATGGATTCAGGCAGCGCCGTCCGCAGGCGGCAGCGGGACGAGGCGATCGAAGCCGAGTCCGCTCGACCCTTCGCCACGCCCCACCGTGCGTGTGGCACCGACCCACACCACGGCCCGACCGCCCACTGCGCGCGTCCGTTGGAACGACTGTGACACGACGGTCCCCGAGCGGCCGACCTCCTCCTCGTGGAGGAAGTACGGCAGCACGGGATCGCCCGGCGCCCCGTCTCGCCCCTCGCGCAGCAACGCGGTACGTGGCTCGACCGGCTCGGTGACGATCCCGGGCACGAGACGCGGCATCGCCGCCCGCTGAAGCTGGATCTGTCGGTTCGAGCCTTCGACGTGCACCGGCACGAACGGGATCCATTGTTCCGGCACAGAGGTCATTGCCTCGTAGCGCACGTCCGCCACACGCGGCTCGCCCGGATCGACCGGTGGCACGGCCTCACCGAGCCGTCGGAAGTAGGCCTTCGTCTGCCCCGCCGCCAGCCCGCCCGGCATGCCACCGCCGGCTCCGGACGGGATCGTCCGCTCGAGTCCCCACACCATGTTCGCCATCTCGTCGCGTACCAGTGAGACCTCCTCGAATGCCGGTCCGTCCTGCACCTTCGCGGCAACCGGCAGGACCAGCAGCGAAGTGTCGGCGTCCCCGGTACCCACCAAGGACGAGGAGAACATCGACCAGCGCTGCCAGGTGTCGTCGTCGCCCGAGCCGGCCGGCGGAATCCAGTACCGCTCGCCGAACACGTTCGTGACGGCAAGCCCGCGCACCTTCCCGATCGACCCGACAGGAATCGGCAACATGGTGAGGAACCAGTCGTTGGCGAACACCAGCGCGAACTCGACGAACAGCATCGTCGCGATGTCGGTGGTCGCCGCGTCGACCGCCCCGAGGTTCGTCCGACCGTCCTCGAAGGCCCACCAACGGGTGGCCGGCATGCCCTCGAACGACACCGGCGAGGGAATCGTGGCCGACAACGACTCGACGACCACACCGGGTGCCGGCTGGTCCAGTGGGGTGGCATCGTCCGCGTCGAGGTCGAGATGCCACCAGTCAAGACGCCCGCCGTGGTACTCGCGCGCGGCGTACCGCCGCGCCGAGCCGTCCGCATTCGGGGCGGCGGCGCGGAATCGATACTCGAGGCGCTGGGGGTCCCACGAGTCGGCCTCGGGTTCAGCGGCTGGCACCACGAGGTCGCGGAACCACTCGACGAACCGCACACCGAGCGAGTCGAGGAATGCCTCGTCGACCCCGGCGATCCCGGCGACTCCGTCGTACGGCGCCCCGGGTGGTGTTGCCGTGAGCCGTTCGTACAGGGCGCCGCCGTCGAGCGCGCGCCCCGCGGTCACCGCGGCGAACGATTGCCACACCGACGGGTGTGCCGCGAGGCCGGCGTCCGCAGCGACCTCGGGGTCGGGCGACGGGAACTCGAACGCAGCGCGGAAGTTGGCCGTGTAGTCAGCGGACAGATCGCCAGCTGCAGAGGCCGCCGCGAGCCACTTCTCCCAACGCCGGCCGAGAGCGAGTCGCAGATCGAGGGCGAGCGGCACGCCACCGAGCCGGAATGCGAACGGCCGCCGCTCGACGCGCGTCTCGAGCGGCAGTGGCCCGTCGAACGCGGTCACCGGCGCCTCGCGGGCGCCCAACTCGGTGAGTTCCGTGCGCTCGAGGAGCATCTGCGACGACACTGGCGAGCCGGCATCATCGGCCTGGAACTCGCCGAGTTGCCACTGTCGGGTCAACAGCCACAGCGGGTCGCGCACCTCGGCGCGCAGCGACCGATCGAACGCACGCGTGCGAGGCCGGCCCTCCAGTCGGTTGTACACGGTGACCGATGGCAGCAGGTGCGCGGTGAGCGCCTCGCTCATGTCGGCTGGCCCGGAGATGAGCTCGTAGTTGGCCGCGACAGCGGCGACGGAGATGTCAGTCATTGGCGCCCTCCAGGCGGACGTGCACGAGGTTGCTGGCGGCGTACGCCAGCCCGATGGAGATGCCCCGCGTGGTGACGGCCGTGATCGTTGCAGGCAAGAACCGAGCGACAGCACCCTCGTCGAGATGCACGGGTTCGACTGCCCGCTGGCGAGCCAGACGCATGGTGTCGGGGACCGCCTGACGCAGGTCGTCCCACGTCCACGACTTGCCGGCGGTCGCGGGCGTGACCAGCAGGAGCGACTGTGGAGCCTCGCTCGACGGCTGATCGTAGTGGAAGGCGAGGCCCACCGTGGTCTCGTCGCTCGGGAGCACTTCGGTCCACGAGTCGACGAGCAGCCCGCACACGTCGGCGCTCGGATCGAAGCCGCCCGGATAGACAGCCGAGTACAGGAGGTGCTCACCGGTCAGGCTCTGGGCGGGTGGGAACTCCATGGCGAGCCACGCATCACCTGGGCGGTACGGCGACTGGACCGGCGTGAGTTCGGGGTCGACCCCGACGAGCGCCCGCGCGAACAGCCCGGCCTGTTCGAGATGGCGTAACGGCTCGCGCACCCGCGCCGCTGAGTGCACCCAGTCCTCCACCGGGAAGTCCCGCCCCAACGAGGTGAGATGGGCAAGCAATCCGGCCTGATCGCCGAGCGCTTGGGCCCACTCCGCCGCCGACGGCCCGGGGACGGTGAACCGTGGCACGATGCGGAATCCCTCCCCCAGCAACGCCTCGGCCGCCGCCTCGAGGGCCACGAGCGCAGCTGGCGGGTCGGCCGCCGCCGCGTGGTCGGTGAACGCCGTCGTGGCGGTCGCGTCGCGGGCGGTCAGCACTGCGACGAGCGAGCGCACGCTGGCCACGACGTCGTCGACGAGTGTGATCATCGCCTGCTCGGTGGTGGCGGTCTCGAACGGCGTCGGGTCGACATCGCTGACGGGCAGGTGGGTGAGCAGCTCGTTGCGCAGAGGAACCAGCCCGGCCGCTGCCGTGCCCACGAAGCTCCGCAAGCCGTCGGCGCGGCCGGCGAATGTGTCGCGCAGCGCCTCGACTGCGACGAGTTGGAGCGCGGGGGTTGCCGCCGGGTCGGCCAGGCCACCAGCTGACGCCGGCACGATCGCGCTCTCGATCGCGGCGAGCACTGCGAACCGTTCGTCGTCGGGGGTGGCGCCCGGCAGTGTCGCGTAGGCGAGCAGCGCCTGGTCGATGACCGCGAGGCGGTCGTCCCACAGGGCGAGGCGCTCACCGACCCGGCTGATTGTGCGGGCGTACTGGGCGCCCCGCGAGGCGATCGCCTGACCCCACCCCGAACCCGGCACGGCGAGTCGGGCACCACGTTCCAGCAACGCCACCGCATCGTCGACCGCATCGTCGGTACCGGCGAGCACGTCGTCGCGGTGGGTGACGAGGTCGTCGAGCCGGGGGTCCCACACAGCGAGGTACGCCTTCGCATCGGTGAGCACACTGCGGAGCTGGGTCTGCACCGCCACGAGGCGAGCCGCATCTGCGACGGCGACCGCGTCGAGGTCGTGCGACGCCTCAGCGGCGAGCACGACGTCGGTCGGTCGCAGCGGCCGCGCCGTGGTCACGATCGACCGCAGGTGCTCGCACTGTGCCGCGATCTCGAACACGGAGATCTGTCCGGCGCCGGACTCCCGATACGCGATCCGGAGGCGTGCGTCGGGTCGCGGACCCACGCCGGCGATCACGTGCCGCACCACCCGGTCGTCGAACTCGTCCATCGTCTGGTCGCCCGAGCGAAGCAGTTCGACCACGTCGCGTGCCCCCAGCCCGAGCGCCGCGAGCGACACGGTGGAGGATTCGCTCGACCCGACGGCCGGGTTCGTCCAGTGCACGGTGCATGCGACGTTGCCGAGTGGGGGCAGCAGACCCGCGAGGTACGCGTCGACGGCCGGTTCGGCGATCGCACGGGGCGTGGCGCCGACGCCTGCGCTGGCGGCCGAGTCGAGATGCACTCCGACCCGATGGGTCAGCGTGACGCCGGTCGCCGGGGTACGGACGACCTCGATCTCCGGAGGGCGCTGACCCGTCTCGAGGGTGCGCAGGGACGCGCCCGCTCGTTCGGCGCTGCCCTGGGTCGCCTGGTGCACCGACTCGGCGAGCGCGAGGTCGCCGACGGCGTCGCGCAGATCGCGCAGCGCCGAGATCTCACGCTCGATCGCCTCGCGTTGGTTCGCTGTAGCGTCGTCGCGCAACACCGACGCCGGCAGCCCGAACGGGTAGATGAACACCTTGGTCCGCTCGACATGCTCCACAAGCCGGAGACCGTCGACGACATTGCGCGCCTCGATCGCCTCGATCGACACACCCTCGGGCGGTGTCGTGGAGTTGAGCCGGTTCGACCGCAGCGGAAATCGCAACCGCAGGTCGAGGATGAATTCGTCGACCTCGGCGAAGCCTGACGCATCGTGCAGTCCACGCTCGAACGCGTACCCGAGCAGCTCGGCCAGGCTCTGACCCAGGCGCATGCCGGCGAGCACGTCGATTGCCTTGCGCACCCGCTCCGACGACAGGTTGACGGTCATCGCCTCGGGATCGTCGGCTGACGCATTCGCGAGGTAAGCGCTCCGCAGCACCGATGCGGTCACGGCCTGGTTGAGGCTCGGGGCGAGGAGGTGCCCGCCGCTCGCCAGGTCGCGCTGCAGAGGCGGACCCTCGGCGAAGACGGCGGCGAGGTCGTCGGGTAGCACGACGGGAACGGGGTCGGTGCGGTTGGGCCGGACGTCCTCGAGCCAGCCGTACGCGCCGATGTGGATGCCCCGCCGGGCGCCGTCGCCCTCTCCATCACCATCACCATCACCATCGACCTCGACGTCGTCCTGCGGGATCCCGCGCATCATCTCGAGCTGGGCGTTGACGAGGCCCAGCCGCCACGCGTCGAGACGGTAGGTGACCGTGTCGAGGTGTTCGACCAGGGCCCGCTCCAACCGTCCGGTCGACGCGTCGGCGAGCAGCTCGAGCGCCTCGATCTGGTCGCTCAGCACGCGGGTGCTCGGGTGGTCGCGCACCACGTGGGTGATCTGCGCGGCGACGTTCCAGTCGTGACCGGGCGAGATGAGCGGATCGTGACGGTACAGCGGCGCATACCGCGACTCGCTCGGGCGATCGGGATCGACATGGACGAACGCCGGCTCGCTCCGCAGAGCGGCGACTGTCGCTGCGTCGTAGCCGACGAATTCGTGCAAGCGCCACGACGACTCGGCGTAGCCCAGGATCAGGGCGTGCCGGGCGAGCAGGAAGAGCAACGCGTTCGGCACGCCATCGACGAATCCCGTCGTCGTGCGCACCGCGTCGAGCGAGGCCTGCGAAGCATCGAGCAGCCACTGCAGATAGTTGCGCTCACCCGTGGCCCACACCCGCACGGGCTCGGTCTCCGACAGCGGCCGGTCGTCGACGAGCGGACCCTTCAATGGCGCGTGCTTGTGATGGAAGTACAGGTCGAGCAGCGCCGGACGTTCATCGCCGGAGTAGCCGAATCGCTGCAGGAGTTGGAGCGCCGGGGCGTCGAGTCCCGCCTGGATCCACGCCTGCCAGAAGTCGGCGGACCACCCGCTCAGCCCTGCCGTGTTCACGATCTGGTCGATCGACTGGGCGTAGCGGTAGTGGAACTCGGCCGACGCAGGGTGGAGACCGAGGATGCCGAGCAGCGTCTCGTGCGCGTCGAGACCCGCATTGCCGCCGCGCCCGAGCGAGGGCACCATCGCCGTGAGGTCGTCCCAGTCGTCATCGGCGAGACTGAGCAGGGCGTGCAGCCGGGCCAGGAAGGCCGGACGCGACCCCAGTTCGCGTTGTGGCCGCGGCCGCAGCCACGTGACGCGTGAGAACGCCGTCGTGGTCGTGATGCCGTAGGGCTGGCGACCGACGCGGAAGGCGGGCAGCGAGCCCCGGCCACGTACGTGGTGCGTGAAGAACCAGCGAGCGTCCTCGACCGTTCGATCGGAGAACACGGGCTCGAGCTGGGTTCCCATGAGATATCCCATCGTCGCCGGCCACAGCAGGGCCTGCATTGCACGCGCGTCGCGCTGGTCGAGACCGTGAGCGCCGGAGACACCATCGAAGAGGGCCGGGTCGATGCCGAGCAGGTCGGCGAACCACTGCCCGTCGCGACGCAGCAGCGGATCGGACTCGATGTCGACCGGCCCTGCCTTCGCAGCGTCGAAGGACGCATCGGGATCGTCGATGCTGGAGTGGCCGGATTGATTCGATTCGGTGTTGTTGGTGGGCGTGCCTTGGGGGACGAACGACAACCCGGTGCCCGAGTACCGCTGGTTGCGCACGAGGTTCTCGAGCCGTTCGGCCGAGGTCTCGGGCTCGTCGAGCAGGCGCACACCCACGACATACAGGCGGTCGAAACCGCCGGTCGACTGGCCCGGCTGGAGATCGATCTTGACGCCCAACCCGTCGTGCACGGCCCGTTCGAAGTCGGTGAGCCAGGCCAGCTCGTCGGGCATCTCGATGTCACCGTCCTCGGCCTTGATCTGCTCGTCCGCCGGCGCGAGCGGGTCGGGGCCCGTGAACACTTCCGGCGGCACGGGCCGCCCCAACCACTCGGTGGGCGCGCCCCCGGATTCGGTGACGAACACGAAGCGGTCGGGCAGCAGCGCCGCTCGCGGCGCGCGGTTCCATGTCGACACCGTCGTCTCGACGTCGGCAAAGACGGGGTCGACGACCGGATCCGCCGGGCTGCGCGGCTGTACGGCCTCGTTCGTCGGTCGGAAGCTCGCAACCACCCACGCCGATCGGCCCGAACTGTGGCTGCCGACGAGCTTGTGCCACGCCGCACGCTCGCCGGCCTCGTCGCCGGCCGCGGCCCACACCTCGCCCCAGTACTTCTTCGCGTCGGCGACCTCCGACTCACTGAGTTCCTCGCCGAACGCATCGACCGAGACGGTGTCCGGGAAGACGCGGACCCACAGCTGATCGCGGCGCGCGCCGGATTCGGAATCGATGATCGCCTTGAACCGGGTCTCGAGACGAACCGGGAACAGCAGGATCGGGAACTCAGTGGACAGTCGCCCGATGAGTTCACGCGGATCGACGACGTCGACCGCGAGCTCGAGTCCCTCGGCGAGCGCACCACGCGACTCGCGGTACGCACCGTGCGCGGCGAGGCTGCGCCGCTGGGCCAGTTCGAGTTCTTGCTGGGTGTCCGCGATCGCTGCCTCGTCGCCGACTCGAGCCGCTGCCGCTGTTGCGCGCTCCGCTCTGCGCACCGCCGCTGCGGCCTGCACCCGATCCTTCGTCGCGCGCTCGGTTGCCTCGTGCGCTTCCTGGATGGCGCGGCGGACGTCGTCGAAGGCGCTCATGAGTCCTCCGGCCGCAGCATCTGCGCGGCGTGCACGGCGACCAGCACGGGTGACTGGTACGCCAGGTAGGCCCAGCGCGCGGCGCTCACGGGCGCGGCGGCGACCACCGAGAGATCGTCGGCACGTTGCTCCAACTTCTCGTCGTCGTCCGGCTCCAACACCGGGTCGAGGGTGAACGAGCTCAGCGCATCCGCCGCAAGAAATGCGCCCTCAGCCGTACCGATCGTGGGCCAGGCGATGTCGTTGACCGTCTCCGGAGGGTCGGTGCTCTCCGCTTCGATGTCGAACCCGAAGCGGGGCTCACCCGGCCGTTCCTTGATGCAGAAGAACCATCCGGCGTCGTCATTCGGCGCAGACCCGTCGCCGCCCTTCGCCGCTGTGATGGTCAGGTCGAAACCGAAGAACGTGATGTCGGGTGAGACCCGGGCCTCGTACAGCGGCGTCTTGACGACGGCGTCCGGCGGGTCGGTCTCCTGCGACGGCGTCAGCTCGACGAGCCGGCGTTCATTGGTCGGGTGCGCGACGTCGTCGTCCGGCTCCCACCTCGCCTTGTGCGCGTAGATGATGGCCGTCGGATACTTCTTGAGCAGCTCGCCACGGATCACGAGCACGGCCTCCTGCTCGTTGGCACCGGGGCGTTCGCGGTGGTCGTTATCGCCGAGCTTCGAGGCTCGCGGCCACCGGTGCAGTTCGGGGATGTCGAGCAGCGACTCGGTGGCCTCCTCGGCAGTCAAACCGGGCTCCGGTCGGACACCGGAGACGTCCCAGAACTGTCTGAACGGCGTGCCGCGCTGATCGGTGGGGTATTCACGCCACAGCAGCTCGCGTGCCATCTCGTGGTTTAGGCCCACCATGTATGCCTCGATGAACGGCTGGTTCGTCTCGAGCAGGGCAATCGTGTTGGGCGGGATGAGATTCAGGTTCGGGAGGAGATACTCCTCGGACAGATCTCGCAACGGCTCGTACATCGGTTTGTCGATCCGGGGGTAGGCCATGACTTCGCCGAAGTCCTCGACCATGTCGATCACGACGCGCGGCGGCAAGGTGATCCCTGCGAGGATCCGCTTGGGAATCGTGACGGCTGGCTCCACTGCGGCCGCAGTGCCCTGAGCGAGCGAGACCAGACCGGCGCGACCGAACTGTGCCGGCACGGCCTCGACGCCGACGCGTTCGCTGGCTCCGTACAGCTTCGCCCAATCGCGGAGTGCATCCTTGAAGCGCACCGCGGTGGGCGAATCGCCGCGAGCACCGGGCGGCGCGGCCGGCGGATCGCTACCTGGCTCGAAGAGCTCGAAGCCAGGGGCGTCGGGCAGCCGGTCGATGTCGTCGACGGTGAGCCCACCGGGACGGATCGAGTCACTGCGGTCGAGCGCTGCCTCGCTTCGCCGCAGCGCCCACCCGACGACGAACAGGACCACACCGACGACGATGAGAACTGTGCCGACCACCGCACCGGCACCACCCCCGAGGGCGAGCAGCAGCGCACCGATCACGACGAATCCGAACGCGAGCGCAAGCAGCAGTTTGGGCAGCCAGCGCCACCGTCGGAGCAGGCCGAGCAGCCAGCGGGCGATCGGACCGGGGATCCACGTGGGCAGCGGTGGGACCTCGACAGTGTCTGCGACGTCGTCGGTCGTGACAACGCCCGGTGGAGTGACCTTGGGTGGTGCGGCCGACACCTCACCGGCGTCGACCCGCTCGAGCAACGTTCCGAGGTTGATGCGCCCGCCGAACGGCAGCTTGCGGGCGAGGCGGGCGCCCGGCCGGGTCACGCGGCGCATCGGCGCCGTCAGCAGTGTGGTGCTCGCCAGCGACGTGGCGAGACGGTGGCCGACCGTGGAAGCACCCGACGACGGGGCCACCGTGCCGGGCGCGAGCTGATGGGGCGTCACCGTCGTGACCTGCGCATCAGGGAGCAGGACGTGGCGGTGGGCCGGTGCCGTGAGCCGCAGGAGGCGCTCCGGGCGGGTCTGGACCACCGGTGTGAGCTGGGCGAACCACCAACTCTGCGACACGAGCTGCGCCAACTGCGCGAGCCGAATGCGACGGTTCGCCTCGATCACGTCACCGATCTGTCCCCACGCAGCATCCATGTACTGCTCTTGGTTGGCCTGCAGCACCCGGGTGCCGAAGCCGGCGGCGAGTCGATGGCGAGGATCGAGGTTGAGTTCGTGGACCCAGTTGTCATCCGGGTCGAGCGGATCGCCGTTGCGGTCGAGTAGCAGGCGCTGCGTGAGCGTATGCCAACGGCCGTAGAGCGGCGAGGTGATGAGCGGGTCGGGGTCGCCGACGAGGTCGAGACCGAGACCCGAATCGGCATTGGCCTCGTCGGCGGGGCGCACCGCGTAGTCGTCGGGCAGGTTGACGAAGGCGGACATGTCGGCCTGGAACGGCTGGGGGTACGGCGCTGCGGCGGGTGGCGACTGGTCCCATTCCTCGAAGCGGTGACGCGTCTCGATCTCAACGTCGGAGAGCGCCTCGGCAGGGACGCGCAGCGCACCACCGAGCTTGAGGATTCCGCCCATCGCTGGGTCGGTCACGCCGCTGATGTTGCTGCCGGGATGGCGGAGGTCGACGTCGCGGACGCCGACGCGGGCGTCGAGCGTGCGTGGCTGGAGGATGCGAACCAGATACTCGAAGTCGCCCTGGTCGCCGGTCCGGAAATACCAGCGGTGGTAGTACGGCAACGTGCTTGCGGCGGGTTTGCCGACGTAGTCGGCCCAGGCCGAGAACGTGGCGTGCTGCGCCCCAGCCGGGTCGAGACCGAGTCCGGCGAGCCGACCGGTCTCGAAGGTCGGCACCACGAACGCGTGGTATCGCTTGTTCTCCTCGAGCCGGCGCGGGCAGATGAGACGCGAGTACGCGATGTCGTGGTTCGACGCGACCGCCGAGGCGAGCCGCGTCGCGACGGCTGAAGCGTCGCTGTCGACGAGGTTGCCGTCGGCCGGAGACAGCGAGGTGTTCACGTGGACGTGCGCCCACGCCCAGAGATCAGGCGCCGGCGGGAGGGCCTCCGGGTCGAGCACCTCGATCGCAGGCATCGGCCGCTCTCCGTTGGCCGTGGCGTCCCTGAATTCCTCGCTCTCCTCGAGCACGACGAGAGCGATCCACGGCCGCAGCCGGAGGCCGTCACCGGTCGGTGCAGCGGGGGTGTAACGCCATGGCAGGTCCTCGTCGTAGAACTCGATGTGCGCGAAGTAGTTCGGTTCGGCGTTGGTGATCCAGTCACGCGGGTCGGTGCGAACGATGGCGCGCGGGTCGATGCCGATCACGTCGCCCGGGCCGTACAGCTGGATGTTCCTCGACACGGGGGCCGGTGTGAACGGGTCGCCCGACGACGCCTGGCCAGTGATCTTGAGATGCACCGCCACGGCGGCGCGGTCGATCACCGTTTGGTCGTTGTCGGCGGACGTGATCTGCCCGGCGAGTCCCTGGCGCATCCACGGCAGGAATGAGTAGGTCGACAGCTCGCTCACACGCCCACCGCCTCGAATGCGGGGATGACGTGCAGCGTGCCAGCGGCCACACCGCCGACGGCTTGTTGCTCGCCGAGGTAGTCGATCGCCTGGGACTCGTTGAGGAAGCTGGCGATGACCGAGTTGTCGACGGCGGATGCGACGACGAACTGCTCGTGTCGGGCTTCGACCTTGTCGGCGAACGGCTGCGCAAGGGTCTGTTGGTACTGCGAGAGCGGATGTTTCGAGACGGCGTTGCCATGCAGGAAGAACTGGAACAGCCCGGAGAGTACGAGACGGAATCGCTGGCGACGGGCGCGCACCCAACCCGTGTCGACCGTGATCAGCTCGTAGCGCACGACGCGGCAGACCAGTGGCCCGGTACGCAGCGTTGCGCCAGCGGCCGACATCTCGATGCCGCCGTTGCCAGGCTCAAACGACTTGCGCGACAGCCGCTCGGCATCCTGCAGATCGTTGAACTGCCCTGGAGCGAACGACTCGACGACGTCGCCACGCTTCGCGAGCTCGCTGGTGTCGACCTCGAGCGAGAGCTTCTTGACGTCCTGCGCCTTCGCGTTGCCCAGCTTGGTGATCGACTGGTCGAGCGGGACGAGGCGCTGGGTGACCTGCAACGTGCCGACGGGGTGCAGGACGAGCGCGTCGAGCACATCGCTCAGCTCCCGGAGCGAAACGAGCGGCGAGGCGTTGGCCGGGAGCAGGGTGCGCCAGTTCTCGAGCTTGTCGTACTCCGCGGCCAGGAGGGGAAGCACGTCGACGCCCGGGAGCGACGTGTCGTCGGCGTCGCCGAACGTCTCGTCGAAGTCGACGTCGAACGACCAGAACAAAATGGAGATCGAACCGGTCCCCCGAGCACGCCACGGCGTGGGTCCCGACAGCTTGAACGACAACCGGATCGACAGCACATCGAAGCCGAACACCCGCAGCGACACCGACCCGGAGATCGCGATGATGAAACTGAACGGGGAGAAGATGAACAGCGCATCGAAGGCGAGGTGCCCGGTGATGCCGAAGTCGTCGAAGCCGAACCGCAGGTCGAGCCGGGCGCCGAACTGCACCGAATTGCTCGTCACCGCGAAGTAACCCTCGACCCGGATCATCGCCCAAGGGAGGTCGACGATGCTCACGGCGATGCGCTTGGGCA
>Ga0335394_10002952_pt1 | contig 19266 bp, 19 predicted proteins | sample MAT03_FD_205741 | JGI IMG/M metagenome (GOLD analysis project Ga0335394, IMG submission 205741) | Freshwater microbial communities from Lake Fryxell liftoff mats and glacier meltwater in Antarctica - MAT-03 (spades assembly) (version 2) ... | reverse complement strand
CTCAGGACATTCGCATTGAGCACGGTGAGCGTGCGGGTTGGCTGGCTCCGATTCCGCTGGAACCGAAACGTCAGACAGCGCGTGCGAAGAAGCCCGTTCGTCGAGTCTCAAACAAGGGATGTCTGTCGATGGGGCTTGGTGATTATCTGCAACTGCTCGACTGGACAGGTCGTCAGATCCGCAGCGATAAACGCGGCGCGATGCCAGCGCATCTGGAACCACTGTTTGAGCGACTTGGGATCTCGACAGAACTGTGGGTTGACTGCGTGTTGAATTTCCGGAAATGGTTCCGTTCAAGCGTTGGTCGTCCGAAGTCCATGGAGGCCGCTGCCGAAACACGCGGCCACAACCGTGCCATCAGCATCAATTCCGCCCGCAGGGCATTCAAATAGCCCGCTGTCCGAGGAAACTTGAAGAAGCTGCCTCATTTACCCAAACATCAAGTTACAGACGGATGGCACCGTGATTGCTTCGCACCGCGATTGCTTCTCCCAAACATCAAGTTACAGACGGATGGCACCGTGATTCTCCGGATGAGGATTTGAATACCAGCGAAAGGAAACTTGACTTCGTCGTGCAATCTTCTTGACTTGTGCGATTGAATAACCGATATTGTTCGCGGAGACTCGGCCTAGAGGAGACCTTCGGGTGGCCTCGAAAGCGTTGTCTCTTTTTTTATTGCCGTCCCGGACCACAGGGATTGGCTACGTAACAAATGCCCCATAGTTCAAACTGATTCCCGTCCCGATAGCCATCGCCGCGAAATTGCAGTGTTCGCAGCCAATCAAAGAATTCGATTCGGATTTCCTCGCGCACGGGTTCATTCATTCCTTGCATCGGCAGCCTGAATGCCCAGTTCACGCAGTAGATGCACAAATCGGCAGCCTGAATTGGGTAGGCCATATCTGACGACACAAAGAACGGTGTGGGCACAATCCATTGGCTTCGAAACCGCCCAGTGGTAGTCTTGGTGAAATACGCCTTAAGCTGACGAACAAATTTTCGGTCCAGCGTCTTCTCAGTTCCATCCATCACCAACAACCCATTCTGCCGCTTTCCCTCCAGGAAATAGAAGAAACGTTCCAGTAGGAATACTTTGTCTTTTCGAAGCATTTCTTCGGCAGGACCTGACGCCCTTCCTGATCCGCGTGGAATTGCACTCGCAAACAATACAGCATTGTGTTCACGCAATAACTGGAAGACTCCGCGAGCCATCTCAATGCAAGCCTGGCCATAAGCGCAAAACTCACTGCTTGTCGGTGTTACCTTTTGAAATCCTTTCATCAGGAAGGCACGACAGTGCTTTTGTCGTTCTTCGTCTGCCATTGGCGGAGCCTGGTTCGCAAACTTAAATCGTTTTTTGTCAAGAAGTGTGCTGCCTTTCAACTCCTTTTGAAAATCGTGTAGCGAGCAACCGAACGACAGCAATTCCAGGTGCTGCACGGCCCGCGTGAACGGCCAGAGTTGCGAGTCCTGCAAAGCGATACCGCCTCTCACCTCATAGGACATCTGTTTGTGGTCGTGTCCACTTTCGTCGAGAAAAAGTAACCATGCCATTCGTTCACTCCACGATTCATCGATCGAAAACTTGGTCCGCTGCTCTTGGCAGGGTCAATTTTTCCCGATCAATGCCCGAATCAAATCTTCCGCCATGTCTTCATCCACGCAGTTGTCGAACCTGCCCACCGCCGCATCGACACCCAGTTTCGTCAGCACCTTCTTCGGCACATCTGTGACTTTCGGAATCACCAGCTTCACCTTCACCTGATACGGAAACTTGCCGCCCCAGACCTTCGGCACCACGTTCTTCCCCCCGTCGCAGGTCGCCTGCCACAACCCCGGCAGCGCTCCGATTTCGTAGTGATGCAACAGGCAGTAGTCGCCCGTCTTGATTTCGAGCGGCCACGGTTTGTTGGAACCAAAGAGGTTCTTTTCAACGCAGTCCAGGTAGGTCGAACTGCTGCATTCGAAAATGAAGGTTGAAGATGTCATTGGCTGTGATTCCGCAATCGCGACATAATGTCGCGATTCCCGTTTGACGCTGATTGCTGCTGCCTATCCCGACACTTTGTCGGGATTAGTGTCGGGATTGCCATGGCCTTTCCCTCACTGCACAAAATACCTCGTCGTAAGAACTGCTGTAAGCGATGGAATGGGCAACCTTGACCTACGGCTATCTCGCCAAAACGGCGGGATATTTGGCGGGATTCATGCGACAGCCACACGAGGCGGTGCCCATCTCGCCATTTTGGCGGGATGTTTGGCGGATTACTCGACATGTAAATCTGGAGTCTCATCGGCGAATCACTCGATACCGCGTTGACGGCCCTGAGCCGGTTTTTTCCAGAAGCCCCAGATCCGCGAACCGCTTAAGATGATTTAGTGCCGTTCGATTGGGAACCTCCATCGCGGATGCATACTCGGACGATGACGTCGTCTCCTTGGTTGCGACCCACTCCCAGCCAGCCCGCTCCGTCTTGCTCAAACTTTCGACGATCTCCTTTCCGAGAGCCGAGGTCGCCGCAGCCTTACTCCGATAGATCGTCAGCACGAGGGAATCGCCATGCATCGAATAGCTCGGGAGCGGGAGCCCGAGTCTTTCCGCGTGCTTCTTCAAACTGGTCAGACCGTAACCTTGTTCCTCAGCCATACCCATCCGAGCGAAAACATAATGCAGCACAGGATTGCGACTCTTCGTCGGTGCCGAGAACGACTGCATCTGTTCCAAAGTAATTGGCGATATGGGGCCACCAGGACTTTTGATGATGATGCTGTCCGCGTTAACAAGGAGTTGACACTTCTGGCCGAGGATATCATAGTCGCGATGAATCAGGGCATTCACCACTGCCTCGCGAATCATCTCGAATGGCAAGTCCACTTGCTCGCGTCGCTCCAGCCGGCTTCGGTCGAGCATGCTCGGTAACACCTTATTTAACCACTTCTCAAGCTCATCGGGGACGAGCACCATAGCTTGCCCGAACTCTTCTCTCGAAGAACTCTCCGCGGCCAACTCCGCTCTGGCGAGTACGCCGGCCTGCGGCAATGCATTCCTCGGCTCCTTGCCAAACAGGAGGAAACCGAAACCGGTTGGCGTGGCCGTATTGCCCTCTCTCGTGAGCAGACCCTGCTGCCTCAACAACCGGGTGAACTCCTCCGAATCTATCGCGGGTTCAATTTTCGCCTTGGACCGGTAACGCTCCAACGCTTCCTCAGACAAATCACTGAACTCGACGGCTGCGACGGGATCCTCATACTTCGAGAGCTTGATTATGTCGGGCTTTGGCTTCACGGTCTGTTTTCTCGCCCACTCGAAGAAAGCCTCATTCTCCCCGGCGATCACCTCCTGCAATTCTCGATCAAACATCTTAACCGTGACACCATGCTTCTCAAGATACGCGACACCCTTACCGGCGACGGTCGGATTGTCATCCTCAATGCCGACCCAAACTTCCTTGATGCGGGCGTTCACGATGCGCTCAGCACAACTCAGCTTCGGGTGATTACGCGCCCCGGGGCGCACGGTTCCAGTGTGGCAAAAAGAATGCTTCCATCCAGTTTCCTATCCCGGCACTTCCGTTCAATTAGTGTAAACTCAGCATGATCACCCGCCCGTAGTTCACCCCGGTGCGCTGTGATCACAGGATTCATACCCATAGCTCGCTCATACGGCACAATCAAGACAGCGCCAACCTTTGGGCTGGGTTTACCATCGATCCGAGATTCAGAAATGGATTGGCGCATTACTTCAATTGCCATCATCATCATCGCGCGAGGATTGAAATCACGCTTGGCCATTCACTTTTCCTTTCATTGCACGGCACTCTTCCTCAATGCTCAACTCCCCGCTCAGCAGCTTCGCCAGCAGCGTGTCGCGCAGGCTGGCGAGGGTGCGGGATTGGGTGCGGTTGGCTTCGGCTTGTTCAAAGAGCGGCGCGCAAGTTCGGTGGAAGGCTTCGAGAATTTTTGATTCGTTGGGCATGGCCACTTTCATGGCTCCGATGATTTCAGGGCGCACGGCGGGGTAGGCTCCGCCGTCGGCCATCTGGCCGAGATGGTCGGAAACTTCGGGCTGGGTCATGGCGGCGTGGATGAATGACCACAGGGCTTTCGTCGGCGTGAGAACAGCGAAGCCGGTGGAGGCAACGCGATTCTCGGGCGGATTCAGCGCGAGGAAGTAGGAGCCTCGGTCGGGGCGGACGGTGGAGAGAACGGTGTCGCCGTGGTGCAAGCGGCGGCGGGCTCGGCTGGGTTCTTCACCGCGAGTGTAGGTGGCGATGTTCGCGATGTTGCCGCGACTCACTTCGGAAATCTCTACGTATTCCAGCGTCTCCAAGTCATCGTTCCTGCCGAGCGTCCATGCGTTGATGGCGCAGACGTCTTCGATGGCGGCGTGACGCCAGCCGATCGGGAGCAGTCCATGTTCCCCATGCTCGAAGTGCTCGGGGAAGAAGGCGGCGGTGCCCTTGTCCATTCCAAAGGGCTGACTGCCGTCGAGTTTGGCGCGGACGGGGTCGAAATCCACGAACCAGCTCTGGAACAGCGCCCGCGCCATCGCCTCCAGCGTCGCGTTCATCCGCCGGTTCAACTCGATCTTGTCGTCCAACGCCCCAAGCACCGCCGCGATGGCTTTTTGCTCAGCGAGGGGTGGGAGTGTGATTTCGAGCCGCGAGAAATCGCCTTTGTTGAGAATTGGCTGCGCCGAGCCTCCGGCTGCTTGATGGCGAATCTCGTCCTTCCGGGTGCTGAGGTTGTAATAGACGAACTCGCTGCTGAAGCGGTCATCCACGACGATTGAATTGATTTGCTGATTGGTGACGCAATCGCGGCCAGCGATGACGGCTTTTCCCGTGTCGGAGCCGATGCACGACACCATGACGGAGCCCGCGGGAATCTGTGAACCCTTCACGGATGCAGCGCCAACTTCTGTCAGATTGCGCGCTGTCGTGCTGATCGTTCTCCGGCCATCCATGTCGGACGGCGTAACGAATGGAATCTGACCGCCGAAATTTCCTTCGACGGCAGTGAGCGGCGTCTTGCCGGTAACGATTCGGCCCAAGTCACCGAGAGTTACGTTTTTCCACTCACTCGCCATATCCCAGCCCCCTCATGTTGGCGTTGATGGCCTGCTCCAGTTTTGCAGACTCGGCAAACTGGGCGTGCAGTTCGGCGACGAGACCCAAACGCCAGACCTGCGATTCAGTCCCAAAGGGACGGCATGATGTAGCCACGGGCGTCAGCCCGTGGTCAGCGGCGCCACACACGCCAAGCCCCAACGGGGCGACAGGAATTCCCCGCGCAACGCCTCGTGTCGCCCCGTTGGGGCTGAATCGCAATTTTGGGTCAGCGTTCCATGGGCTGACGCCCATGGCTACAGCGTGTCGCCGCGTTGCGGCTAAACGCATTGCGCGTGACGCGTTCCGTGGGCTGACGCCCATGGCTACAGCGTGTCGCCGCGTTGCGGCTAAACGCATTGCGCGTGACGCGTTCCGTGGGCTGACGCCCATGGCTACAACGTGTCGCCGCGTTGCGGCTAAACGCATTGCGCGTGACGCGTTCCGTGGGCTGACGCCCATGGCTACAGCGTGTCGCCGCGTTGCGGCTAAACGCATTGCGCGTGACGCATTCCATGGGCTGACGCCTATGGCTACAACGTGTCGCCGCGTTGCGGCTGAAGTGGTCATTCAATGATTTCCTGCTCGAACACATATCGTTCGTCGTATTCGATCTTGTGTTTTTCCAGGAGCTGGATGAATTCGTCCTTGAAGGTCGTCTTGCGGTGGTGTTCTTTTTGATTCCGGATGTACTGGCGGACTCGGTCGAACTGCGATTCGCTCACGGAAAACGCGGCGTAACCGGGCTGCCATTCGAAGGCTGCGGCGGGACGGAATGTTTCGTTCACCATCTTCGATGAATTACTTTTGATCAGTCGCAGCATATCTGAAACGGCGATCGTCGGACTGAGTTTGGCGAGCAGATGCACATGGTCTTCTGTGCCGCCCATGCTTAGCAGTGTTCCTTTGTGGCCGCGAATAATTCCGCCCACGTTTCCGTAAAGCTCATCTTCCCAGGCCGACTGAATCATGGGCTTGCGGTACTTGGTGCTGTACACGATATGAAACAGCAGATTCGTGAAAGTCGACATCAGTTTTTCTCCTGCTGAAACACTCGAGGTAAATTCAATAGAACGAACTCGAGATCACAATTTGTGATGTCATGTTTGCCGGTCAATGCCCAGCCCCTTCATGTTTGCGTTGATGGCCTGCTCCAGTTTCGCCGACTCGGCGAACTGGGCGTGCAGTTCGGCGACGAGGCGCGGCATCTTTTCCTCGAAGGGTTCGCCGTCGTCTTCGACTTCTTCTGCACCCACATAGCGGCCTGGTGTCAGCACGTGACCGTGTGCGGCGATTTCGGCGGTGGTGGCAGATTTGCAGAAACCGGCGATGTCGGAGTAATTTGAGATTTGAGATTTCGAATTTGAGATCGCGACCGAGTCGCCTCGCCAAGCGTGGTAGGTGCTGGTGATTTTCTCGATATCCGCATCAGTTAAGTCGCGATGGACGCGATCGATCAGCGTTCCCATGTTGCGAGCATTGATGAAGAGCGTTTCGCCTTTTCGCTTTCGACGTTTTGCTTCCGTCTTGCTCTTCGTCAGGAACCACAGGCACACCGGTATCTGAGTGCTGTAGAACAACTGACCTGGCATCGCGACCATGCAGTCCACAAGGTCCGCTTCGATCAGTGCCTTGCGAATGTCGCCTTCGCCGGACTGGTTCGAACTCATGCTGCCTTTCGCCAGCACGAAGCCTGCCATGCCCTGCGGTGCGAGATGATGGATGAAGTGTTGCACCCATGCAAAGTTGGCGTTCCCCTTCGGTGGCACTCCGTACTGCCAGCGCACATCGTCGTCTTTGCGGAACCAGTCGGAATCATTGAACGGCGGATTCGCCAGCACGTAGTCGGCTCGCAGATCAGGATGCAGGTCGCGGCGAAACGTGTCGGCGTTTTCCACGCCGAAGTCGGCCTCAATGCCGCGCAGAGCCAGGTTCATCACAGCAAGGCGTCGAGTTGTCGGGTTACTCTCCTGGCCGTAGATGCTGATGTCGCCCAGTTTACCGCCGTGCGCTTCGACGAATTTCTCTGACTGCACAAACATCCCGTCTGAGCCGCAGCACGGGTCGTAGATGCGACCTTTGTACGGTGCCAGCATTTCGACCAGCACCCGGACGACACACGACGGCGTGTAGAACTGCCCGCCGTTTTTGCCTTCCGCACTGGCAAACTGTGTCAGGAAGTATTCGAACACGCGACCCAACAGATCGAAGCTCCGATCGGATGTACCCCTCACCCCGACCCTCTCCCCTTCGAGGGGCGAGGGAGCAGAATTGGCCAATTCGATCGAACCAATCAGGTCGATCAGTTCTCCCAGGCGGTGCTTGTCGAGGTCGGCGCGGCCGTAGTTTTTGTTGAGCGCGCCCTTGAGTCGCGGGTTGTCGCGTTCCAGCGCGACCATGGCGTCGTCCACATCCTTGCCGATGCTGGGGAGCTTCGCACGCGACTGGAGCTGCGGCCAGCGTGCTTCGACTGGCACCCAGAACACATTGGCGGCAAGGTATTCGTCCTTGTCCTCAGGATTCGCGCCAGCGTAGTCTCCTTTGCCTTCGATCAGCTTGACGTGGTGCTCGTCAAAGGTGTCGCTGATGTACTTGAGAAAGATCAGACCCAGGACGACATGCTTGTATTCCGCCGCGTCCATATTGTTCCGCAGCTTGTCGGCGGCAAGCCAGAGCTTGGCTTCAAAGCCCAGGTTGGCTCCGGTGGTTTCCTTCTTCGCTGCTTTTTTCGCCATGTGTGTGGTCAGGATCTGTTGTTGGTTTGATGATTCGAGATGGCTCTTCAGATTTGTTCCAGCAGCAACAGGCTGCGCACCAAACTCTTGTACGCGATCAAATCCATGTCGCCTCGCAGCTCTGCCGCTGCATGCCACAACTGAGCGTCAGTCACAGGGTTGTCTCCGGAGAACATTGCTTCTGTGTTGCCCATTTTTTTGCGATCCATAAGTGACCTGAGGCTGCGATTGTGCGTCGCAACCCTCCAGCCGGTCTCAGGGTTCTGTTTCGAGCGTCGCACGGAAGTCGGCTGGCCATCGGCTAGGCTTCCCCAAGGGGGACGCGATTGTAACCGGGCGATATCAGGAAGCTAACGAGTCCGCTCGATTGCCACGAAATGCGGCTGCGAATCGGTGATTGCGGTGCCACTTCAGGCCAAGTTGACGCCGGAAAAATGTGTCGAGATTCATCAGTTCGCAAACTCGAATGGCGACGAAATCATCAAAAACTCACATAAACCCCAATGCTATGGAGGTCGCGCAACGTTGCGCGACCTCACTTTTTTCACACGATTTGAATTTTTCAGACACTTGCTTTTGCGTCCTGATCTCAGGCGAATAGTCTCAGTAGACGAGTTCTTCGCCGTAGTTTGTCATGTTCCCTCTCCCAATAACCGGAGCATATTCATTGCGGCTGCTTCGATAATGCTGCCGTGACTCTCTAAATCCGGGGCGACCATCCGCACTCCTTCAGCCCGTTGTTTTCTAAAATCGCCGAAAACACTGGGGCCATCCAAATCGACTTGACGCAAGGGGTTCTGTCTGGTAGATTTCCGGCTGTCCATTCCGTTTCGGTATCAGGAAAGGTTTATTCGTGGCACGAATCAATCGGCGAGAGGTCCTGGCGGAAGGTGAGATTCAGGTGGTTCATTGCGTGAATCGGTGCGTGCGGAGAGAATTTCTCTGCGGGACTGATGAATTGACGGGACAGAATTACGAGCATCGCCGTGAATGGATTCGGAATCGGCTGGAGTTTCTCGCCGCAGTCTTCGGGATTGATATTCTTGGGTTTTCGGTGATGTCGAATCCAGCCATCAACTACCGCGGCAACGATTTAATCCTGCGTCATCGGTCGGCAATTCGCCTTGCTTCCTCAGAAGTCGGCCTGATGTGGTCAAAGACTGGTCTGACGAAGAGATTGCACGTCGCTGGTGGAACCTGTTTCCGTCTCCTCGTAACAAAGATGGTTCGCCTGCCGAACCTGCCGATCTGAAATCCGCTGCTGAAGTCTCGACGGCGGATGCCAAAGACGTGCGTATCGAACATGGTGAAAGTGCGGGCTGGCTGGCTCCCGTGGAACTTGAGCCGAAGCGAAAGAAAGTTCGTGAGAAATGCTCGTCGCGTCGAGCGTCGGACAAGGGCTGCGTGTTCATGTCTCTGGCAGAATACCTGGAACTTCCGGACTGGACCGGTCGTCAGGTGAAACCTGGAAAACGCGGGTCGGTGGCGCGGAAAGTTCCCCCGATTCTGGATCGCCTGAACCTGTCTGCCGAGTCGTGGCTGCAAACGATTGCAGGTTTCGCCAGACGTCGCTCTGCCAACAGCGTGACACCCGCGTCCCGCTTCAACGCTGCTGCAAACATGACGCTCAGGCCGATCACGTCAGATCGGTAGCCCGAAACAGAATGTTCATCACGCAAAACGCACGAAAGATGTCCTGTGGACTACGCAGTACTTTGGATGGCCCCGATCGACCTCCCCGCAACGCCATATTCGGCCTGAAACCAGTCCAGCACTCCGGGACGAATGTTTTCTGCAAAGATTGTCACCAAAGCCTCCGGATCATTGGCCTGCAGATAACTGAACCGATTGTTGAATAGTCGTCGATAGCGATGATCGTCAGACTCATTCAACCGCTGCCGCAGGACCAGCGAGGCCATAAACAGAGAGGAGATCACAACCCAGATCGCCTGGAGTGCAGTGCCGTACGGCAGAACACTGAGCCCCACCGAAATAGCAGCGGAGCCCAGGGCGACGATGACTCGCAGAGTAGACACGCCGTAGGCATTTCGACGAAACCACGCCTTAATTCGACTCAACATGAGCAATGAACCGTTTCAATTCAGACGTGCAGGGGCTGGTCAGATTCGAACAGTCTCGATCGACCACACATGGCTGTCAAGCTGACGCTGCGAATTCCAACACCGCGAACGCATCTTGTGACAATACAGTTCAGGAAATTCAGGACATTTGTCTCGGATGCTGGTTTCCGGATTTCACAGCGGAAGTGACGCCGGTCCGGAAGGGGCGTTAAAACGTGCATGAGTGTTTCAAGGTACACAACACCTGAGCCCCTGCTGTCCGAATTCACTCCAGGACCGGAAACTCAACCGGGTCCAGGATGTCTTCAGCGCCGTTGTAGTTGATCGTAATTTCTTCGCCCGGATGAATATCGCGCAGCGCGGTGAATTCCTTGATCTGTCGCCCGGCATCGTCGTACCGCGCATTGGGGTTGTACGAATGGTTGTACAACGAACCGTAACCCAGCGCGAGTGCTACCTGTTTCTTGTATTCGAAGACGTAGCCGAGCAGCAGGGTGCCGTGATCGCATTCCAGGATCTCTTTGGCCGGAATGATCAGCAGTGGCACCCTTTCGAAGATGGTGCCTTCCGGAATGAGCGTGCGGGCGAAAACGCCGCGGCCCTTGCCTTTGATGTTTTTAACTTCGATCAGGACGGATTGTGTGAGCGACATAGGAGTAGAACTGGGTTTTCAGTTTTCAGTTTTCAGTTTGAAATCAGTCACTTGTCATTGTGAAATCGCACATCGCCATCTACGATTGTGGTCACAACTTTGCCAGTGAGTTCGACGCCATCGAACGGAGTGTTGCGGCTGCGTGAATGAAACTCATGGGCGCGGACGGTCCACGTCTTCGCAGGATTAATCAGCGTAACGTCAGCGGGTTGGCCCACGGACAAGGTGCCGTGATTGACACCCAGAATCGCCGCGGGTCCCGTCGTTAAGCGCGCGATGAGCTGCAGCCACGTCAGATGGCCAGGCTCAATCAACGCTCGAATGCAGACCGGAAGCAATGTTTCGATTCCACAGATTCCGAATGGCGCAGTATCCATATCCACCTGTTTTTTTTCCAGTGCCAGCGGCTGATGGTCGGACGAGATGGCTGACAAGGTTCCATCCTGTAGCCCGAAAATCAACGCATCCACATGTTCCTGCGAACGAAGTGGCGGATTGCATTTGTACATGGTTTCAAATGAACTCATCACTTTATCGGTCAGCAGCAGATGATGTGGTGTGACATCAGCCGTGACCGAAATACCTCGCGACTTTGCCCTGCGAATGCGTTCGACCGAATCCATGGTCGTGACACACATCAGATGAATCCGACCACCTGTCAGTTCCGCCAGCGCAATGTCACGCCCCGTCATAATGTCCTGCGCTGCGGCCGGAATTCCTCGAAAGCCCAGACGAGTCGCCTCAAAGCCTTCATGCATCACGCCGCCGTCTGACAATTCCGGCACCATCGCGAAGTGCAGAATCGGACGATTGAACATCCGCGTGTATTCGAGTGCCCGCCGCATCACTTCGGAATTCGCCACAGGCCGCTTGGCGTCTGAAAACCCGACCGCCCCGCCCTCCACCAGTTGTCCGATTTCGGCGAGTTCTTCGCCCTTGCTCTCCTTCGTCACCGCACCGAGCGGATAGACGCGGCAATTTCGAGCGCGCTCGGCCTGGAGCCGGATAAATTCTGCGGCGGCGCGATCATCGACAACCGGATGCGTGTCAGATTGTGCTGCGATCGTCGTGAATCCGCCTGCCAACGCGGCCGCCGTTCCGGTCGCCGTACATTCGTCTTCTTCGAATCCAGGTTCGCGGAGCGACACATGCGTATCAATGAATCCCGGACAGACAATTCGCCCGGACGCATCAATCACATGCGTGCCCTGTGGCACATCCGTCGCGGCAGCACCGGCGTCGCGCCGTGTCACGGAGGCAATTTTTCCATCCAGAATCAGGACATCCGCAATGCCATCCAGACTGTTCGCCGGGTCAACCACCCGTCCTCCGGAAATCAGCAGAGAACTCATCAGCGTGCCTCCTGATCTTTGCGGCGTTCCTGAGCCAGCAGCGTCAGACATGCCATGCGAATGAACAGGCCGTTCGTGACCTGATTCAGGATCAGGGAATGCGGACCATCGGCAACTTCAGGCGTCAATTCAACTCCGCGATTGATCGGGCCGGGAGCCAGCACCAGCAGGTTTTCACGTGCTCGGCGAATTCGATCACCATTCATTCCAAACAGATGAGCATATTCCGCGATCGAAGGAAAAAATGCGCCGCGCTGACGTTCAAACTGCACGCGCAACAGATTGACGCAATCGACTTCCGGAAGTATTTCATCCAGATTGTAAGCAACTTCGACACCCAGCCGGGTAATATCACTGGGAATCAATGTTGCCGGACCGCAGACGATCACACGGGCACCCAGTGTAATGAGTCCATGAATGTTTGACCGGGCCACACGACTGTGGCGAATGTCGCCCACGAGCGCCACTGTCAGGCCCGCGATCCGGCCACGTTGTTTGACGATCGTATAGATATCCAGCAACCCCTGGGTCGGATGTTCGTGTGTTCCGTCACCTGCATTCAGCACTCCTGCTTTCAGATTTCGCGCCAGCAGATGTGGCGCACCGGGAGTACGATGGCGACATACGACCAGATCGACACCCATCGCTTCGATGGTCTGTGCCGTGTCGATAAATGTTTCGCCTTTTGACAGACTGCTGGAGCTGGCAGTAAAATCCACAGTGTCGGCACCCAGACGGCGCGATGCGAGGCTGAAACTGGTCCGAGTTCGCGTGGAGTTTTCGAAGAACAGATTCGCGACGACAAGACCCTTGAGTACGTCCAGTCGTTGAGAGCCGCCGTTGGTGATCGTGTCGTAATGTCTGGCGAGGTCAAGTACGGTGTTGAGCTGAGCGGCGGAAAGATGTTCCAGCCCCAGCAGATGCCGTTCGCCCCATGGGCCGCTCACAGGAATTTCGGACAGTAGCATCGGTCCCGGAGTCCTCTCAGGGAATCCCATCGACGGTGTTGAATCATTCGACTGCGAATTTACCCCGACCGAAGCAGACGTTCAATCCACTCTGAAATCGTTGTTGCGATTTCTCGAAACGTTGATCAGGGGCTGTTCCCGATCAGGTACACATGGCCGTCCGTGCGCAGAATGATTTTGCCATCGACACAGACCGGCGTTGCGACGGTGTGTTCTTCGGCGATCGTATTCTGTGCTAATACTTTAAATTCGCTGCCCATTGCGTCCAGCACAAACACCGTACCGTCCTGGCGAGCCACATACAGCTTACCATCGGCTACAGTCGGCGATGATCGGTAAGTGTTACGATTCTTTGGCAACTGACCGGACCAGATGGTCTTTCCGGTCAGCAGGTCCAGGCAATCGATCATCCCACGCGAATCGCCACCGTCACGACAGTTGAACACGCGACCATTGGCAATCGCTGGTGTTGGGACGTCCGCTGACGTGGCCTGGTTAAACCACGAGATATGGCTGGCCGTCACATCGCCCTGGCCACCCATCCTGATGGCAGTCAACGATTCACCACGAGCATACGGAGCGATGACCATTCCATCTGAGACAGCGGCTGAAGCAATTGAGCGGAAGTACTTATGATTCGTCGGATTCAGACCACCGACACGCCAGATTTCTTTGCCGTTGGCAGCGTCATGAGCAGTCACATGGTCCGCCCCGAGGACCACGATCACCTGACCGCTCGCTTCGTCCACAACGACAGGCGTCGCGTAACTCTGAGCTGCCTCTTCAGGCGCTCCAAGGTTACGATCCTGTTTCCAGAGCACCGCACCATCGGTTTTTGAAAACGCAGCAACGTACGATGGTCCGGTTTGCATACAGGCAATCACAACTGCGTCTTTTGTAAGGACCGGTGATGTTCCCAGATCCCACCAAAGCGTGTCTTCGCCGTATTCCACCTGCAGATTTTTCTGCCACTTCAATTCACCTGCGACTGAAAAACAGCCCAGATCGCCGCTCTTAAAATACGCAAAAACGTAAGTTCCATCCGTGACCGTCGATGGATTGGCCCCGGTGCCATCCTTGCCCGGTTTCCCTTCCACTGCAACTCCGAGAGTCTTCGACCAGCGTTCCTTGCCATCCATTCCAAGAGCAATGATCGTGTTCTGACCATCGATTGTTGTCGTCACAAAAATGGCATCGCCCGCAACAGTCGGTGTTGAGGCACCTCGACCGCGTAATTCGTATTTCCAGACGACATTCTTTTCTGCAGACCATTCTGTTGCATATCCAGCACCGTCCGCCGTTCCGTTCCCGTGCGGTCCGCGCCAGTTCGGCCAGTCCCCTGCCATCGACAGGGAAGAAGTACATAGCAAAGCAAGCAGAAGGAGCGGTTTCATCGCGAAGGTTCCAGGCAGGCGGGAGATCAGAGCGGCGGGAGGGAAGGTTGGTTAATCTGGCGTGCAGTCAACGTGGACATTTTTGCGTGTTCAGCGGTTAATGAGCATGTGCAACATCATGGCCGTGATCGTGGTCGCCATGAGCATTGTCATGACCGTCCCCATGGTGCGCGTGGCCGTGATCGTGGTCAGCAGGTTCTTCTGGAAACTCACCCAGTCGCCCGAAGGATCCCGAAAGTTGAGCTGATCCGCAAAGCAACGCGATGCAGGTCAGCATCGTGACATATATGAACTTGCCGGCATGGTTGCTCACCGACAGTCCAAGCATCAGATGTTTGCCATTCTCAGGCGGAGCGACAGCGGCCCAGACCAGTACTGCCACAAACATCAACAGCAGGACTCCGATGAAGCCGCCACGTCGCAGAATTGGAAACGCCTTCGCCCAATTCACAGCGAATGTCCAGAATCCAACCCAACCCAGCAAGGGCAACCACGGGAGGATGACGCGGACAAGACTGACCACCACATCCAACAACGACCAGAGGACGTTGACCAGACTGCTGAAGAGATCGAACAGAGCATCCATGGATTGGCACCGAAAAAAGCGTTTGTGACCAGATTTTCGAAGTCTAGCCATTACGCCCCTGAATCTTCCAGTAAGCAGGCCTTTGATTTTCGAGGAGAATGGCAGTGAAGCACCGCGGGAGACAGACTCCAGAACGCGGGAATCCCGATTTCAGCGACTGGACGCAGAGTGTGGAACAGAAATGGTCCGTCCTGGGAAGGACTTGGAGTGAAGTGTTGACGGGTCGTGAAAGATGGCGTAAAGTGGCAATTCCACCGATTTCTTGCCTCGCGACCCTGTTTTCGCCATCCGTTCCGCTGAGGCTCTGTGGGAATTCCGTGCATCAGACTGCCGACACGGAAATTCAAAATGACTCTCTGGTTGGCGGAAGATCCTGGAATTTGCATTGGACGTACCGACGGAAACAGTTTCAACTTTTGCGCAGCTGGGCCTCGCGCCCGCAACCCTTAGAACGATCACGAAAATCGGCTACGAAAAGCCCAGCCCCATTCAGGTGGCTTTCATCCCCATCGCACTTTCCGGACGCGACTGCATCGGTCAGGCTCGCACAGGCACAGGCAAAACGGCAGCCTTCATGCTGCCCGCGATGGAACGCCTCGATGTGACCAAAGGCCGGGTCCAGGTGCTTGTGATGACACCGACGAGGGAACTTGGCGAACAGGTTCATGGGGAATCAATTAAGCTCAGCGGCACATCCAAACTGAAATTTGCACTGGCTGTCGGCGGTCGTCCCATTGGAAGACAGATTGCTGATCTTGAAAACGGAGCCCATGTTGTCATCGGCACGCCAGGCCGTGTCATCGACTTACTACGTCGTCAGCATCTCAAGCTGAATGATCTGAAAGTGGTTGTCCTGGACGAAGCGGATCGCATGCTGGATATCGGATTTCGTCCCGACATCGAACGCATCCTGCGATCCTGTCCGACGGAACGTCAGACAATGCTGCTGTCCGCGACGTTGCCTCCACCCGTGGAGAAGCTGGCACAACGATTTATGATCGAACCGGAAATGGTCGATCTGTCCGAAGACCGAGTCGTGGTTGATACGATCGAACAGTATTACATCACGGTCGATGAAGACCGCAAAAGGCCGTTGCTGCTGCGTGTGCTTGCAAAAGAAAAACCACAGCAGGCGATCGTGTTCACGCGTACCAAGCGCGGAGCGGATGCTTTGTTCGCGGAGTTTTCAAAACGTCTGAAATCCAATCGCATTGCGGCAATTCACGGCGACCTGCCACAACGCAAACGAGATCAGGTGATCAAAGCGTTGCGAGCTGGCGAACTGCGTCTGCTGATTGCAACGGATGTTGTCGGTCGCGGCATCGACATCAGCGGGATTTCACACATTATCAACTACGACATCCCGGAATACTGCGATGACTATGTTCATCGTGTTGGTCGAACCGGACGTCTGTCGTCAGACCAGAATGGCCGCGCGATCACGTTTGTGACCCTGCAACAGGGTGGTGAACTGACCAACATCGAAAAGCGGATCAACACGGTTCTGCCGGAATACAAAGTCGATAATTTCGAAGCGTTCCGGACCCGCGAACGTCCAAAACGCAGCATTCGCAGATTCGGGGCGGCGGACGAGTAATGCTTTAAAAACAACGGCCCGCTTCAGGGCTAAGCTCACGAATCCACACTTACGACAGCTTCGACAGGCTTTTTTAGAAGGAAAGGCATTCGATGCAGAAAAATGACTTGCTGTCTTTTTGCCGCACATTTTTTGCCGACGATACGGCCAATGCAGAATTCATCTTAGCCCGGAAGCGGGGCATTGATTAAAAAAGGGGTCAGGAACCAATAGCCAAATCGCCCAGGGGGTGCTCCACACGATCGGTTCCTGACCCCTTTTTTAAAGCCTGCCTGCTGCGGGACAGATTCTTGTTTACCGTTTCGGCACATTCTGCTCAAATTCGTCTGATGTGACCGAACGATGGGTAAATGGCACTTCCTGTGCGGGAAATGAGGCTCGCCAGTGGTCGGGACGAGTGCCGATTTATCGAAAGTTCTCTGACGGATGGCGCCATTCCGCTGAGAAGTCGGTCGCAGTTTCAAGGATGAAAGTGCCGTGGCAAGTTTGAAGTGCTGGAGTCCTGCGCAACGTGTGACGCTGTTCACCGTCATTGCAATCGCAGCGCTATTGGCGGGAAACGTGCTGCGCGCGTGTCCGTTCTGTCTTTCGCCACCGATGACCCTGGTGGAAGAGATTGCAGCTTCGGATATCGTGGTGATTGCCGAACTGCTGAAGTTTGAATTCGTGCATACGGCTGGAGTTCAGAGTCCGCAATCAACGGTTCGTATTCGTGAATTCCTGCAAGGGGCAGAACTCTCTGCCAAGTTCGGTCGATTTCAAACTGGTCAGCCGATTGTTGTGCGTCAGGAAATTGCGGGTTCAGTCGGCGACTTGTTTCTGTTATTCGGTTCGCTGCCAGACAGCGGCGTTTCGCCTTCGACAGAGTCAACATTCGCAACGAATAGCGCCGCCTTGAATCCTACCGACCAGTCGAGCGCTGCCGACGACGACGGGATCGTGACGGCTGATCTCAAGACGACAGAATCTGCATCAAGGAAAGTCCGGCAGACTTCATTTTTGATCCCGGAACTGATCTCATGGGATCCATATGCCCTGGTATCGCTGGAAGCAATTCGTTACATCAGGAACGCTCCCGGACAGTCAATACCACAGGTGCAGCGACTTCCGTATTACCTGATGTTTCTTGAGAACCCCGACCCACTGCTGTCGATCGATGCATGGGCGGAGTTTGCGAATGCAGACTATGAGGATGTTAAAGCCGTGAAGGATCAAATGCCTCGCGCGCAGTTGCGGCAATGGATCGCCGATCCCACGACGACTCCCGAACGACTGGGACTTTACGGCATGATGCTGGGACTCTGCGGCAATGCGGACGACGCTGCGTTCCTGGAAAAACAAATTGGTGCTGTGCCGCCAACGGGTCTGGACGATAAAAAGTTCTTTCGCTATGGAACCGACGGACTCATGGGGGGCTATCTGCTGTTGACGGGTGAAGACGGCGTTAAGTTCCTGGAACAGACGCGCTTGAAGCCCGGTGTACCGGCGGACAGCGTTTACGCCGCCGTGCAGGCGATACAGTTCATGTGGAGTTATGAAAGCAGCGTGATCCCGCAGTCGCGACTCAAGTCGTGCATGCGACGATTACTGTCGAACAGTGAACAGAGGATTCTCACAATCACAAACCTGGCTCGGTGGAAAGACTGGGAATCATGGCCTGAGTTGGAGCGGCTGTTCAGGAATGAGTGTGCCAATGATCGCGCAACTCAAAGAGCCATCATCCAGTTCGCCGACGAATGCAGAAAGGCGACAACTGCCGATGGCAGCCCACTGGAACCCGCTGTTGCGGCGAGCACATTTCTGACGCAGGCCGAAGTGGAACATCCTGACCTGTTTCGTTCGACAAATAATGCGGAGTTTCTGGGGCCGTGATCTGCCGCGGACCTAGTTTTCTGGTGCCGGTAATGGTTGAAATGTTTCGTTCCATGTCTCCACCAGCCCGGGAACAGCATCGTACGTTGCAAGGACTCCGATGCTCAGGAAGAAAATGGCCCCGAAGACCAGACCGGTTTTCTGCCAGAGTCTGGGCTGTAATTCGCGTGGCAACAGCGTGCAGTTGATGACAAGGGTGTGCAGGCAACTGAAGCCCAGGGCGTAGTTGTACATCATGCCGGTGGCTGTCACGAGGAGTTTGTCGCCCGGAACGAAGATCAGCATGAACAATCCCAGTGCCATGTAGACACACAGCACTCCAAAGTACAGTCGTCCGATATGGCGCGTATCCCAACTCTGCAGCCGTTTGCTGGACGTCCAGAACACATCCACCCAGCGGCGAAGGACACCATCGGCTGTACCGACCATACTGGTCCCCAGAATCAGGAGTCCACAGAACAGCGTCATGTACCAGAATACCCCGCCCAGCGTGGGATTGGTGGCTTCGGTCACGGCATCGCGAACTCCGCCAGCCGTCATACCTGCCGCCTGCCATTTGTCCTTCAAGAGTGTGCCTCTCTCCAGAAAGCGAATGGACAACATGCTCGGCAGCGCCAGACCAACGAAGCACGCAGGCAACCAGACCAGATACTGCTCACGTTCGACATGTGCCACCCAGCGAAACCAGCGCTTTAAAGAGTCCTGCGTAATGTGAAAAACTTTTCCGGTATGCGAGAGTTCAATTTCATGTCCACCGACCATACTGGGAATTGCACCGACGTGTTTTCCCATACCCCAGCCCTGATCGCGTGTGAAGGAGCTGATTGGAGTATTTGTCAGTCCACCGTTGCCCGAAATCGCCGCCATTGATGCCAGCATGCCGACGAGTGCAAAATCGAATGCGATGCTTCGCTGATG